>SESC01000742.1_pt1 | contig 11442 bp, 10 predicted proteins | sample 3171431 | NCBI WGS metagenome assembly SESC01 (sample SAMN06051868, study PRJNA518727) | freshwater metagenome | biome: subpolar coniferous forest; feature: holomictic lake; material: water; isolation source: holomictic Lake 227, 8 m depth | place: Canada: near Kenora, Ontario | collected... | reverse complement strand
AAACATACTGTAAATAAAGTAGTTAAGATGTAATTATTCATAAATATTTTAATTATATTTTATTATTCTTTAGAATATTTTACTAAAAAGTATGTACATTTGTATGTGCACCTTTAAAGAGTACATACAATGAAACCAAAGCAAACGAAATCAGTTACAGTTTCGATCATCCAAAAAACTTGGCTGAAACGCAAGAATGGGGAAAGTCCTGTGAAATTAAGGGTAACGTCGAATCAGATACAGAAATATTATGCGGTTCGGTATGTGCCAGAGAAGATTTACGATGATTTTACCGAGAACCAAAAACACTGGCTCCGAAATGTTGACAAGACCATTTCAATGACCGAGCAGGAATTTGCTGATGTATTCGACAATATTACAGACAATGAGAAAGAGAACAATACCTTCAAGGGAAAAGAAAAGAAGACAAGCCAGCGTGAACCCAAAAAAACGATGCGCCGATATTTGGACACTCAAGTAAAGGAAGCTGAGGATACCATTGCAAGGATTGACCCGTTCAAATTTGAGTTATTTGAGGATAAATATTTCGCTAAGGTACATGACCAACAAGACGTTTTCGCAGCGATTGAATCCAAGGCTTCGGCATTGCGCGAGGATGGTAGGATAAGCACGGCCATAACCTATGAATGTACACTGAATTCTTTGAAAGACTTTACAGGAAAAGAAAAGTATTTGTTCGGCGACCTAACTGTGAAATTTCTGAAAGGTTATGAAAAATGGATGCTGGCACGTACCGTTGGCAAGAAAAAACTAAGGCATATTTCCAGGACAACCGTTTCAATGTACTTGAGATGCTTAAAGGCGATCTTTAACGAAAAAGCACCGGAAGAGACTGTATATCCATTTGGGAAAGGAAAGTATATGATACCAAGCTGGAACCATAATAAGCGTGCATTGACTCAAGCCGATGTTGCAAAGATCGCTGGTTATTCTGTCATTGACGGAACGATGGAGCATCGGAGCCGGGATTTATGGCTGTTCAGTTATCTGTGTAATGGTATTAACTTTAAAGACATTGCTAACCTTAAATTTTCCAACATCAAAGATGATACGCTTGTTTTTGAACGAGCAAAGACTGCAAAAAGTGGTGATGCAGTGATTGATATAACTGTTATCATTACCCGGCAGATAGGTAGGATCATTGACCGTTGGAAGGATGAACCAGGCAATCAGGAACAATTTATTTTCCCGATCCTGCAATCCTTCATGACAGCCAAAGAACAGCACAGGACTATTGCGCAATTGATTAAGAACACAAACAAGTATATGAAACGAATTTGTGCAGAATTGAAAATACCAACGGCCACCACCTATGTAGCCCGGCACTCATTTGCCACGGTATTGAAGCGGTCAGGGGCCAGTGTTGAGTACATTTCTGAATCCCTGGGCCATAGAAATATTTCCACAACACAGAATTACCTTGCAGATTTCGAGATTGACGAAAAGCGTAAATGGGCGAACAAACTGGCAGATTTCGGAGAGTTGCCCCCGAAGCAAGGGCAAGAATAGAACTTTCCCCGGCCAATCCACAGACACAGACAAGCCCCACAATCAACGATTGGCAATAGGATAATACCTAGCCTCAGTTAAACCAACAGGCTGTTATGGGGCATTGCTTGCTAACCAAGTCACCCTTGGGGCGTTTCGGTTAATCCTGTCCGAAGGTTCCCGGACAGCAGCCTCGGACATTTGTACAATTGTGCACGAAGGTAAGATCTACCACTTTAAATTGTCCTCAATCGAACCATTTTGTGCCAATATCGGACAACATCGTACCAAGATCGGTCACCATTTACCACAATTGTAAATAGGCCATTTCTCTGGGGTACCTTTACACTTTTAAGTGTATTAAACCCCATAAACCATGCCCTACTATTGGCCAAGGATTACAAAAAACCCTTTAAATGCCAACATAAACAAAAGCCCGGGCATGCCTGCTGAGGCCTTTTTCTACCATTTGGGGTCAACATGGCACCATTTGAGGCCTTCAGAGACCATGAATAAAATATGGGCAGTTCCGTGGCGTAATTTTGCATTTTATTGAACAAACACTTAGGAACGAAAACGACAAAATCATCACTGTCCGGTTCAAATAGAAATACAGATTGTAAAGTAAAATCGTAATAAAGTTTAACATGACAAACCCATTTGAAGAATTAGCAGCCCGGATGGATCAAAGGATGGATCGAATTGAAGCCCTGTTGTTAGAAAGGGATTCCAGAAGGCCGGAACCCGTCTTGGTAGAAACAGAGGACTTGCTAAGTGTTGGACAGGCTGGACAATTGTTAAACATGACAACAGGATCAATATATCAGCTTGTCCATCATGGAAAAATTCCGTACATGAAGCGAGGAAAAAAACTTTACTTCTCACAAAAAGAACTTCGTTCATGGATCCAGGCAGGACGGCATCAGACCGTTGATGAAATCCGAAATGAGGCCATTAAAAGCTTGCATGTCGAAAAATCAGCACGGAGGACTGGATAATGAACATGAGCCAAATATTGTTTGATCAAAGAGCCTGCAGGATTATGTATTTCCCAAGTGAACTTATTGCATTGTGGCAGTTAAAACCAGATTAGCAGAATCTGAAAATATTTCCCAATCCGACGTACTAAAAGAATAATAAAAAACGGGTGCCCGTTACCAGCGGAACACCCGTAAAAAAGTTAAAAGACATGAACAAAGATACGAATATTCCAGTTGATTTCAAAGGGTTTGGCATTGGAATCGATGATATTATAAGCGAAGTTGAGCAATTAATAATACAAGGAAATAAGGCCACGGAAAACAAAGGCTTGCTCACTGTTAAAACAGCAAACCTTTGGATTGAGCAAGCTAAAACCCGGCCAATACCACAGATGTTGTTTGGCGAATTTTGGTTTGAAGGGGAGCTTTGCATTTTGTTTGCCGACACGAACCTGGGCAAGTCCATCCTGGCTGTACAGATCAGCAACACCATTAGTAAAGGAGAACAAATTGACGGGTTTAAGCTTGAAGCCCGCAAGCAACCTATCATATATTGTGATTTTGAACTATCAGACAAGCAATTCGAAAACAGGTATTCAATAGATTTTTCAGACCATTACATTTGGGATGATAACTTTATCAGAGTTGAGATAAACCCCGATGCAGAAATTCCACAAAATCAATGTTTCGAAGACTACCTCTATCTCTGCTTAGAGAAAGTAATCATTACCTCTGGGGCAAAGATCCTGATTATCGATAACCTTACTTACCTGAAAAGTGAGACAGAAAAGGCCAAAGACGCTTTACCCTTAATGAAGCAACTGAAAGCATTAAAAAGTAAATACGGGCTTTCAATTTTAGCCTTGGCGCATACCCCGAAACGCGATTTATCAAAACCCATTACCCGCAATGATCTTCAGGGCAGTAAGATGCTGATTAATTTTTGTGATAGCTCCTTTTCTATTGGTGAAAGCCATGCAGATAAGAGCATTCGTTATCTCAAACAGATTAAAGCAAGAAATACCGAAATAGTATATGATACCGACAATGTATGTGTATGCCAAATAGATAAGCCTTTAAATTTCTTGCAATTTGAATTTTTGAATTTCGGAACTGAACGGGAACATCTTAGACAACAAACCGAACAAGAAAGGACAACAGTTCTGGAGAAGGTCAAAGAATCACATGAGCAAGGGCGAAGCCTTCGGGCAATAGCCGATGAACTCGGTATCTCCCATATGAAAGTAAGCAGGATTTTAAAAGAACTGTAACACACTGTAACAGGTGTAACAGGTGTAACAGGGTGTTACAGGTGTTACAGTTGTTACAGCTGTTACAGGGTGTTACACTAAACCAGCAAAATGAATGAATACCGATACACATTAGAGCCTTATAAAGGAATGAACACCCGCTACCATTGCCCCAGAAAGGGTTGCGACAACGGAAAGACCTTTAGCAGGTACATCAATACTGAAACAGGCGAACACCTCTCTGATGTCGTTGGGAGATGCGAAAGAGTTGATAAGTGCGGCTATCACTATACACCGAAGGAGTATTTTCAAGATAATCCAACCTCCTCTTGTATTTCCTTTCCCAATCAAAACTTCCATAGAAATAAGAATAGTATTGCTACGCCCAATCCGGTTTCCTTTATTCCAGTTGAGACATTTGAAAAAAGTCTGCAAGAACAAGGGTCAAACAACTTTGTAAAATTTCTGATGTGTTTGTTGGATGCCGAAACTGTCACTCAATTAATACATCGTTATTTCATTGGATCATCACAGCACTGGCCGGGGTCAATCGTATTTTGGCAGATGGATCAGAAAGGGAAATTAAGAACTGGGAAAATAATGCTATACAATCCTGAAACCGGGAAAAGAATTAAGGACCCATTCCCTCATATAACCTGGGTACATAAAACCGTAAACAACGAAGACTTCAACTTACAGCAATGCTTTTTTGGTGAACACTTGCTAAAATTGGATTCAACAAGTCCGGTCGGTGTTGTTGAAAGCGAGAAGACCGCCCTTATCGCAACAGCATATCTTCCCCAATTCATTTGGTTGGCAGCCGGCAGCCTGACCAACCTAAATACGGAGAAATGTAAACCGTTACTAGGGCGAAACGTCTACCTTTTCCCTGATTTAAATGGTTATGAGAAGTGGGGCCAGAAGGCAAAAGAATTAAACCGACAGATACCTGGAAGCCGGTTTGTGGTGTCCGATCTGCTTGAAAGAAAAGCAAGCCCTTTGGAGAAAGAACAGGGATTAGACCTTGCCGATTATCTTATCCGGGTTGATTGGAGCAAATTCGGAAAAAAACCTGCACTTTCTGAACTGATTACTGACCATGTACCCATCTCCAATCCCAAAAGCGCAAAAATAATTAATGAAATATGCTCCTCAACGGACAATTTTTCACAACCTGAAATAACACCCCTGGGCAAAGCCTTGCCACCGCAGCAAAATGAACCCTCATCTGTTTGGGAGATTGCTGATTTGGAAAAGTTTTTTAACTCTGCCCTACTACTTCCCGGTTCTATCAAACTGAACCAGTTCACCACAATCACAAATATTCATCTATTTATTGATTCTCACCTTGAAATTATCAGGACAAACAATGGTAACAAAACCTATAAGCCGTACTTCAATCGATTAATTCAACTCAGGGGTTACTTAAAGGGAGAAATCCAGCATTCAAACTAATAATCACAAACACTAACCATTAAATATTTATCATATGTACACAAATGAAGACAAAGAAAAAGTAAGATCACTTTTCGACCAGGGTCACAGTATTAGGAAAATAGCTGAGATGACCGGAATCCCCAAAAGCTCCGTTGCCGAGTTGAAACGTGAACAAGAACCATCAGACACATTACAAACCTTGTCAGAACCGGACGAGGAGGGCCCGGATGGTAATGACAACGCTTTATGGAAAGAATCCTATGGCCTTGTGGACAGTTCCCGGACATTTTCCGGACAAAATAATGCTGAAAATAGGTCTACGATTACCGAACCGGACAATATTCGGACGAATCCCGGACAAATTAACCCATACGTCCATATTCCTATATGTGAATCGTCAGAGAATATGCCGAACTGGACAAAGATGGTCCCGGAATATGTAAGTCCGGAATGGCTGGAATTAAAAAAGATTGAATTGCAACTCCAGCATGACCGTGAAATGAAAAAATTGGAACAAGAGGAGGCACGAATCTGGCTCAGAGAAAGAGCAGCTGAAGAAATAAAACAGGAATTTGAACAAGTCCGGGAAAAGAAAACGGAAAGAGCCGAGAATATCAGTTTCAAAATTAGAGCCATGGCCAGTGAATTACTCAATAAAGTCGAAATGGACCAATGGGATTCCACCGAAGCAGAAGATCTTTATGAAGATGCGGCCGATTTACTCGATGAATTTAAAGAATTCTGCATCAAGTACAACATAAATTTCAAGGATTCAGCGCCCTTCCGTTTTTTAAAATGGTTGAAGGAGGATATTGCATCCTGGTTGGATGAAGTAGACGAGGAAACTGAGATCGATATCGAGTTCTCCTGTCAGGATATAAAGAAGATCGAGAGAGCTACCAAATGCGATATTTCAACAATGTTTTGAGTTGATGGTAATGATCTTTACTTGATGATACGTTGATTCGACTGTAACCATTTATGATGAATTAGATAGGATCAATTATAACAGGAGTAATAAGGAATTTTATTGGTTTTTTTTGCAGATCACTACTCAAAATCCAATACTGTGTTTTCTCCAAAGGTTTTATGAGGTTGAATCGAGACTCCGAGTTCAGTATAATTTCCCAAACAGATTTTTCTGTGTCCAAGAGAAGAAACACCATTGTCAATCAGCAAAGATGTAACAATTTCTAAAGCATCAGATATACCATAATGACAACATTCGCCCATGAAGTATTCTTTACATTTCATTCTGTGGTGGCCGGTATAACCACTGATACCGGATTCGATGGCGTGGCATCGGGCGGATTCAAAGAGTTTCCGGTTGGGTTTGAAGATTGGCAATGGTTTCATGCGTTGTAATTCCCTGTATAGGCTTCGTTGGTAATAATCAGTCGCAGTTTTAAGATACGAAAGATAAGTAGCTGCAAATAATTTCGGATTCAACCTGACCAAATTCAGGTAATAATAGACTTTTTTTTCTGCAAGGGTCAAATAATCCACATCATTTGCCGAATTAGCTATGAGATATTTTGGATCGTTCCACTCGGTAAAATCCACAGGGTGGTTCTCTTTGGTAATTCCTGCTGAATCGGTAAAACGCATATCCTGACCTATTGCAATCATTGGAAGTAATCCGGAAAGGCAGACAAATGACACTGTAATCAAACACTTCATATGGGAGGTTTAAATTGCATCAGACACAAAAATAGTAAGCAATTTGTCGTATCCTGTGTTTTTTATTGAACGTTTGAAATTTAAAAGGAACGTTCATTTAACAAATACACGCATTAAATCAATTTCAGGAAAGAGGGATGACGTACATTGTAAATTTACCCCTTAAACCAGAAAATTATGCCAAACGGAGGCACACATCATTGCGGAAATTGTTTCCACTTCAAAAACAATACCTGCATCCTGCGAAACGAAGAAATTGATCTTTCACACTGGACGACCTGCCGGAACTGGAACAGCAAGGCATTAACCCCGACAAGCGTGATATTTGCCATTGTCGGCGAAGTTAAGAGTAGGTCAGTTTCTTATGGCAATATACCCTATTACAATGGTTTAAGAGTTGATACGGTACAAGAGGGCTATAATGACACCGTAGTTGTCTGGAAAAGCAGAGACGGACAAAAGGTTGTTTTTAAAGATACTGATACCTATTTGCGTTTTTTTGAAAGTGAACGGCTTAAAAAGAAGAACTATATCCTTGGAGCCATCATTGGCGATATCATCGGTTCTGCGTATGAATGGCACAATATAAAAACAACTGCGTTTCCGTTGTTTGGAAAACGAACGACGTTTACGGACGATAGTGTCCTAACCGTTGCTACAATGGACAGCATTCTCAATCAAACGGATTTTGCACAATCTTATCAAATCTATGGAAGGAAGTTTCCTGATGCCGGATACGGTGGTTTTTTCTGTGACTGGATTAATGAAGAAAATCCAGAGCCATACAATAGCTGGGGAAACGGATCCGCAATGCGGGTAAGTCCTGTCGGCTGGTCATGCCATTCGCTTGATGAGGTATTGGCGTTGGCAAAACGAAGCGCTGAAGTCACGCACAACCACCCTGAAGGCATCAAAGGGGCGCAGGCTACAGCAGCGGCAATCTTCCTGGCCAGGACGGGGAATAGCAAGACAGAAATAAAGCAAATCGTTGAGCAGACTTTCAAATATGATTTAAATAGGACCCTTGATAAAATTAGGCCTGGCTATTGTTTTGATGTCAGTTGTAAGGGATCCGTTCCGGAGGCCATCATTGCCTTCCTTGAAAGTACTGATTTCGAAAGTGCGATCAGGATGGCCATATCACTTGGAGGAGACAGTGATACCATTGCATGTATTACCGGTGGAATAGCGGAAGCATTTTACGGGGAGATCCCTGAATATATCATTGAAAACTCTTTAAGGGCGCTGCCGGCAGAATTTATCAAATTAATCGAAGATTTTTCAGTTCAATACAGAAAGGACAGGTAACCCGGAGATGTACTAGCCAAGCAACTCTTTTACCTCTTTTTCAAGTACCACCAGATGTCGTATAACGATTAACCATATTACATCAGCTGAGATTGAATCATACCCATGGATAATCCTGTTTCTGGTATCGACAATTTTCCTTGCATCAGAAATCTTGATATCAGGTTGAAGTTTCAGGATTCTGCTCAGCGCTTCGCCAATTATTTCAATATTGCGCTCAACAGCCTTCCGGCTCTTTAAATCACTTTGAAATTCTGAAAAAATTTTCTTTTCCGGGAAAAACGAATTGATTTCAGAGATTGCCAGTTCAATGTCTTTCAGCCACTTTTTAATTTCCAGATCCATATACCAATGCTTTTGTCTGTTCAATTTGCTGGAGCAGAAACGGATTTTTAATTGCCTTATTTTCAAGCAGATCAATTGGCCTGTTGAGCAGATCCTCAAGCGAAAATTTCAAGGCAAAATAATGATCGGCATAATCGAGAGGATCCGATGAATCAATATCGACAATAAAATCTATATCACTGTTTTCATTGAAGTTGGATTTAAGGACTGAACCAAAAACAAAAAGGTTTTTCACTTTATTTTCTATACAAAGTGTTTTGATCCGGGGTTTATAAGCATCAATATACATAATTTTCCTTTTTGACAAAAATACGAAAAAAGAGAATGATTGAAATCCCCATCATTGAAATTTAATGCTAAATCGCTCACTGGTAAAATCCCCCGTAAAATAAATATCCTGAATGAACCTTGACGTTGCCATTATTTTTGCATTTGAAAGTTGCATCCTGAATACAGTTTGAAATCAGTTGATAACCAAAAACTATAAAATGACAAACGCCACAGGAAATGATCAAATAGCAGAGGTATATTTCAACAGGGGGAGTGCCAAAATCGACCTCCTTGATTACGCCGGAGCAATAGCTGAATATACGAAGGCCATAGATATGAATCCAAAGTTTGCAGAAGCTTATCACAACAGAGGATTGGCAAAGAAAAATATCTTTTATAACAATGGCGCGATTGCTGACTATTCAACGGCAATAAATATTGATACAGACTTTGCTGAGGCGTACTTCAACAGAGGTAATGCAAAGGCTGCCATTCAAGACCATATTGGCGCCATAAAAGATTTCACCAAAGCTATTGAAATTAATCCGGGTTATGGAGCTGCATATACCAACAGAGGAATTGTAAGAGGGAAACTCCAGAAATACAATGGCGCACTAGACGATGCTACAAAGTCAATTGAAATTAATCCGAAGGATTCAACCGCTTATTATAACCGTGGAAGAACAAATTGCCACCTCAATTACTACAAAGAAGCAATTGCCGACTTTACCGAGTCAATAAGGATAGACATAAGGTTTGCCCCTGCATATTTCAACAGAGGAGTGGTAAAGCTGATATTGGACCAGCACGACAGCGGATTGGTGGATTTGTACAAAGCCAAATATTATGGTGACGACCAGGCAGATGCGGTAATAAAGAAATATTGCTGACATCAATCCGGAAACATAGGAAATCACATTGTCTGAAGAAAAAGCAACGGTCATTTCCGACATGATTGATTTTGTCTACAATCCAATGGATATGAGGTATAGGAAGGTCTTTCCCCTGCCAGTTTCAGTGCCATGCGCGCCTTAGGATTCCGGAGATTTTTAAGTTGCCATACAGCAATTTGCCGGATCTTCGGATGTTTATCATTCATGGCCGAAATCAATGCATCGATTGCAGCCGAGCCTCCGAGCTTGCCCAATGATCTTACGACTTCAGCTCTTAGTTCCAGCCAGGCAGATTTATATACCTTCACAAGCGCCGGAATAGCCCTATGATCGCCCAGTTCGCCCATTGCTTCGGCCATTTCTTGTCGATGAAAACATGTTTTTTGCGGTAGGAAAAAGTTAAAAGCTGTTGTGGCCCGTTTGTCGCCTATTTCCCGCAATGCTTTTATAGCTGCCAATTGAACTTCCGGATTATAATCATAAAGCGTAAGGCACAAATCATTGGTGGCTTTACGGTTTGCACGCTCACTCAGTTTTTCGGCAGATGCAATCTTTTTTTTCGGATCAGGATCATCAAGTTGCTCAATAATCGATGTTAATGGCTCCCAGATGATTTCCTGAGACTCTTTTGTATTCTCCTCGTTTTTCTTAATTTTACTGTTGAAAAATCCTTTTAAATGCAACTCATATTCCGGATAGGTCGTTTCATCACCCATTTCAGCTATTAATCTGGCAATGTTTTTCCTGATTTCGGAATTGGTGGATTTCAATGCCAGATAACTCAGGTCTATTTTGCCCCATAGGCATAGTTCTGCTACGATTGCCCTTATTGTTGCAAAGTGAGGTTCATTTTCAGCCTCCTTAAACATTTGTATCAAGGCATCAACCGCCCTGATATTCCCAAGTTGACCCAGGCAAACAACACAATGATAACGCATCTCAGCCACCGGGCAACCGAGCCCTGTTATCAGTGATTTCAGCGCTTTTGATCCATACTGCAACATCAGGTAGGAAACAATATAGGGGTCTCCCCGTCCGGACTTCAGATACTCTTTAAGGGTTGAAAAGCGCGCATCCTGCCTCTTAATCTTTGACAGGATCTCTGTTAGATCATCTGTGGGTCTGGTCCGGAATAACTTCAGTTCGTTTATTTTAAGGTGATAAAAATCAATGCGTTTGGGATATGGTTCACTCCAGTCTTTTAATTGAGGGAGCAATATCCTTGTCATCTTTTCATCCGTATCAAAAGCAACAGCTGCGACGGTTCCATGTTTGTTTTGATTGGCCCAGGTTAACATTTCTTCCCTGGCATTCCGCTGCATCAGATATTTCCGGGCATTAAAATCAGGCAGATAATTCCTGAGAACATCCGGTGGATAATTCGGGATAACCAAGCCCCCCACGTTCCCCTTATAGTCCCAGATTGACGCATGGTGAACATGAACATGGATTTTTCCGGCCCTGAAAAAGACAGATTCCGAAACAATTCGTTTCACTTTTAAATACTTCCATTTTGAAAGATTTGTATCGTACACGCTCAGGCAAGCGGGATTAAAAGGAAGCTGTTTGAGCTCCAAGGAATGAAATTTAAATGGAAGCCGGTTTGCCTCTGGTTTCCGAAAATTGAAAAAATGGTTGGTGATATAGAGAAATTCCCTGGGCAACAACGGGCTTAACCTTGAGAAAAACGTCTGACTGTTAATACATTCATGATTCGCCCCCTCCACACAGCCATCCTGGATTCCGACGAAGCAGTTGATTTTGAGTCCG
>SESC01000741.1_pt1 | contig 11446 bp, 10 predicted proteins | sample 3171431 | NCBI WGS metagenome assembly SESC01 (sample SAMN06051868, study PRJNA518727) | freshwater metagenome | biome: subpolar coniferous forest; feature: holomictic lake; material: water; isolation source: holomictic Lake 227, 8 m depth | place: Canada: near Kenora, Ontario | collected... | reverse complement strand
GATACCAAAGTTGATTTGTTAGTTAAAACCCCAGACCAAGAAGAGCAGCCCATATTTATGATTGCTCGTAATGGGATTTTGTTATGAGCAAGGAATTATCCAATAAAGTTATATAATAGCTATTATATTAGCTATATAGTCTGACTTATCTTTACAATGGACAAAATAATATCTCTTAATGATTGGGTTCCCCATGATGCTAAACTTGAAATAGCCAAAGCCGCTAAAGAGGCGAGGTTAAAAAGGGGGTGGAAGCGAGACACATTAAGTGAAAAAACCGGCATACCCTTATCGACCCTTAAACGTTATGAATTGACTGGGGATATTTCACTCAATCAGTTTTTAATGCTTACTTTTGTGTTGGGGGACTTAGATAAATTAAAAGAGCTATTTACAAGTGAAGAACCCGTATACACCTCATTAGACGATATACTTAAACAAAAACCCACAGTTAAACGTCGCCGGGGAAACCTATGATTAATGTTTTTATAAACATTAATGGACAAAAATTAGCAGTGGGGCGCTTAGTAAGCAAAGATAAACAGACTTATTTTCAATACAATCCTGAATTTATTGCCACTGGGCTGCAATTATCCCCTTTTCATTTACCGCTTAATAATCAGGTTCATAAAGCGCCACAGAAACCTTTTAATGGTTTGCAAGGTGTCTTTGCCGATTCTCTTCCTGATGGTTGGGGGTTGTTATTAATGGATCGATGTTTAAGACAACAGGGTTTCAATATTGCCGATATCACGCCGTTAGATAGATTGCTTTATATCGGTTCAACAGGCATGGGGGCACTCACGTATGAACCTGACCGCTCTATACCTTCCTCTTATGATAATCTGGATTTAAGTGTATTAAGCCATGAGGCAAGTGAAGTATATGCGGGGAAACAGGTAGACATTTTACCCGAGTTATTAAGAGCAGGTGGTTCGCCTGGGGGAGCTAGACCCAAAGTAGTGGTGGGTATTAGAGGTGATCAAATGATCTCGGGTGAGCAGGATTTGCCAGAAGAGTATCAGGCATGGCTTATCAAGTTTCATGCTACTCATGCTGAAGAGGGTTTAATTGAAGAAGCATACGCCAGAATGCTTAAGTTGGCACACATTACGATGCCAGAAACACAGTTAATGTCGGCTAATAACACACAGTATTTTGCAGTTAAACGCTTTGATCGAATCAATAACCAACGCTTACACGTGCATACTCTGGCAGGATTAACACTGGCCGATTTTAGAGTTCCTAATTTTGATTACGAAAAACTGATCCGCTTAACGTTAATATTAACCAGAAATGTAGAGGATGCTCAGAGGGTTTATGGGCAGATGGTATTTAATATACTGGCCAATAATCAGGATGATCACACTAAAAATTTCTCTTTCATTATGGATAGCCAAGGTGTTTGGCGATTATCTCCCGCTTATGATGTCACCTTTAACAGTGGTTATAGTGGTGAACAAAGTATGTCTGTAGACGGATATGGGAAGAATATTCCTGAGCAGGTGTTTTTAAAGTTAGGCCGCTTATGTGAGTTTGATGACACCGGTGTAAGACAAATCTTTACTGATACTTTTGAGGCCTTATCAGAATGGCAATTAATAGCTAAGCAATTAGGTATTAATTGCGCTCATACTAAAGAAATCCAGCAACGTTTTAATGACTTATTTAAGCAGTATAGTTTAATGAGTTGTTAGGTAACTTTCTTAGATTTTCGGTTGAGTATCGAGTGCCGATTTGAAGCCCCTAGCCAAATCGTGGATATTAAAACCGCTAACACGATAGATTGATTGAGTGATTTCATAGCGTAACTCCTTGCTGGTTTAACCAGATTTTGATGAAACTTAACAACAGGCCGGTCGTTCCACACGCTGCGATGACCGGAATAACATTGACTTTGTAACGCGTTAACGCTAAAAACGCGCAAAGGCTGATGACTGCAGAAGTTACATCGAAATTCCCGGAAAATCCTTGCGGCCAGAACACATGCCAACTAAAAAACAGGGCTAAATTCAGAATCACACCGACCACGGCAGCGGTAATGCCGGTTAAGGGGGCCGTAAATTTTAGATTTCCGTGGGTTGTTTCTATAAAAGGCCCGCCCGCTAAAATAAATAGAAAGCTGGGTAAAAAGGTAAAGTAAGTCACCACCGTTGCGCCAATAGTACCTGCTAACAGTAGGTGGTCAGGACCAAAGATTTCCTTTGCCCATCCAGCTACAAACCCCACAAAGGTCACCACCATAATGAGTGGGCCGGGTGTGGTTTCACCCAAGGCTAAGCCGTCAATCATTTGACGTGGTGTTAACCAGTGGAAATGCTCAACAGCCCCTTGATAGACATAAGGCAGCACCGCATAAGCGCCTCCAAAAGTGAGTAATGCCGCTTTAGTAAAGAACCACCCCATTTGGGTTAATGCCCCCTCCCAACCATAACGAGCACAAAGAAAACCAATGGCTCCACCCCATAAACTGAGCCCAACCAACATCAACTTTGAGAAACCTAACCAGCTGAATAAAGCGTGAGCGGGTGTTGGGGTATCATCATCAATGAGTGCAGGCCCATAGCTTTGTTGTGTTGAGCCATGTCCACCACCTATAGTAAACTTCTGAGGTACGATTTTACCGCCTAGGGCGCCTAAAATGGCAGCCATCAGTACAATTAAAGGGAAGGGGGTTTTGAGAAAAAAAATGGCGAGAAAAGCCAAGGCAGCTATTGACCAGAGCACCCCGTTTTTGAGCGCCCTTGAACCTATTCGATAAGCGGCAAAGATAACAATGGCAGTCACTGCGGGTTTGATCCCATAAAGTACCCCGGCAATCCCAGTAATATGACCATAAGCCATATAAATAAAGCTTAATCCAATCAGGATTAACAGCGAGGGCAGCACAAACAATCCACCGGCAACAATACCACCCCAACTGCCATGCATGAGCCAACCAATATAGGTTGCTAATTGTTGAGCTTCTGGCCCGGGTAAAAGCATGCAGTAATTCAAGGCATGTAAGAAGCGTTTATTAGAAAGCCAGCGCCGCTTTTCCACCAGTTCCTGATGCATGATGGCGATTTGTCCAGCTGGCCCACCAAAACTCACAAAGCCAAGTTTTAACCAGAACAGAAAGGCTTCCCAAAAACTAACTGGATCAGGTCGGGTCAAGTGGGTATCAACTGATTGTTTGTCATTGTCTGCCATTATTAATTACCTTCGCTCCTTTCAAAAGTGACCAGTAGACTGTTAAACACTGAGCTGGCAACTGTAAGCAGTTGATCATCATCGTTGATAGTGTCGCGTAAACCCGCCAAAACACTTTCAATACCTGCTGCTTCAGGTGGCTGAACACCGCCAACATCCAAAAAATGTACCAATGCACCCAAACGTTTGAGCGCAGGTGTTTCAAGATCAAAACTCGCTAGCAAAACTTCAAAGGTCACTCGCCCTTGTATATGGCTAAAGGTTGCACCGTCAAAATCAAAGCCAAGCACATACTCAGGACAGTCATTAGGAGAGGCTAACCAGAGCAATTGCGCATGAGTGTCTATGAAGCGCCGAATGAACCAGGCACAGGCCAATCTATCTACCCACGGTTTACTGCGAGTTGCCCAAATACGGCCTTGATAATCAGCAATGTATAAAGAAGGTATTGAACTTTGTGTAGAATGTGGCTCATCTGGAGATAGAATCCTAAAAATGGAGAGTTCGAGTTCATTCAGAGCCGTTTCAGTTTGCCTTTGGGATTCTCCAGGAAAAAAATCGATAGCAGACAGCGCGGTAAAGGTCTTGCGGAGTTTTCGAGTTTGTTTTAAAGCGTCTTGTGCCGTCTCGGTTGATAGTTCACCACGTAGTTTAGCAATGTCGACTAGTAAGACAGAATACTCTTCGCTACGATCGAAGAGCGTTGTGAAATGACAGTGATCAGGTTCCTCTATCCTTAATACCAGGGAGGTGCCGCCATTCTCACGAACTTCAACATCAATTGCTTCAAAGGTTTCTCGGCAGGGAATCCGGTCAGGCATCAGGTAAACGCCATCACGCAATACTGCCGCACCAGACGCTTTTAGAGAGCGCCAAATCCGCATGCGGGCTGTAGCGTTCTCAGTTGCAAGACTTGTTATCAGTAAATTCCAATGTTTCATGTAGCCTATATTACTTATTAGTAGATATAATTACAAGTTATTGGGTGAGGAGGAATACCAATAATTGAAAATCCTCGATTACGTTTCACTTCATTATGGATAGCCAAGGTGTTTGGCGCTTATCTACCGCTTATGTGAGCTTGATGACATCGGTGTAAGATAAATCTTTACTGATACTTTTGAGGCCATATCAGAATGGCAATTAATAGCTAAGCAGTATAGTTTAATGAGCCGTTAGTTAGAGCTTCGTTAACTCACAAGTCGCTGGTTTGTGAGTTATAAAAGTACTTAAGCTACTTAAGTGACAATAATAGAAACAGGCTCACAAAAATCAGTGACACCTTCAGGGGTTACTCCCGCCATTATAAAATAATAAATAACACCCACTTCAAGGTCTGATACCACAAATGATGCGCGGGTGCTGATACCTAACGTGACCCAGCCCGCATCAGCTGTAGGTAGAGAACCTTTGCTGTATTTCCACTGGTATGACTTAGCGCGGTCAATGGCTTTAGCATCCAATTGTACGTCACCTGAATTTGGCCCATGTTTCGCCGTTAAAGCCGCTTTTTGACGGGCTGAAGACGGTTGGCTAGGATTAAAGCCACTGGATAAAATTAAGGTTGGATCACCCTTGCATACTCTTTCTACAAAAGCCGCATTGTCACGATAAATTGTATCAGCGGCTGCTTCACAATCATTCCTGATTGAAATAGCCACTCTATCGCCGTGTAAAGCATTAAGGTAAGCCGTTTCAAGGGCATCAACCGCTGCAGTAGATGTTTCTATGGGAACATCAGGCGCGTTAAAGATCGGATTGGTAAGAAATGACTTGATTATAAAGCGGTATAAACTGATTTTTTCGGAGACACTCAGCTTTATAAAATCGTACAGCACTTTTATTAATAACATTTTAATTCCCCTTTATTATTTTTAAGAACCATCAGTGTGTGCTTATTCCATAAAGTTTGTAATTTATTTTCAAATAGTTAGCTTAAGTTCTTAACGGTTTACGGTTTTATTGAGTAAAAACAGTTAGAGTAAACCGTAAAGTACGGATAAGTTAAGCTGCCAAGTGCTTATTAAATAACATTATTAGTCCGTACGTTAAAAATCTGGCTTGACTTGCTTGGCGGCTGAAATTATTTTTATAAAGGGTGTTAATAACAGAGAATAATCCATAAATCACGGCAGGCATTGCGGTTATTATTCGTGAATAACTGCGGATGTATATTAGCTATAGAGGTGTTCTCAGAGTGTTTCAGTCTGTTTCAGTTTGGGATTATACTTTTTCTTGCGGAACTCACCCTTTAACGAACGACTCACGTGTTTATCTTGCGATAGTTGATGAATAACGTCAGAGAGTCCTCTTATTCCAGGCGATACTTGAGGTGTAAGCCTCGGGATTTAGGTATTTTCCTTGAAGAGCAGGACAAGTGAAGCCCGAAGGTTCAAAGATTCCACCCGATACTCGATGAGTTCCGATCGATACCTCGGCTGTTCCAAACGATACCTGAGGTGTGAGAGTCGGGATTTCAGCTATTTCCTTGTGATATAGGACGACTGAAGCCTGATATAACACGTGTTCCTGTCGAAAAAGCCGGACTGTAGGGTGAAATACTCGAACTCCACACGATTAAGGCTAAGCGTAGGTTGAAATACTCGATGCTCCACACGATTAAAGCGAAGTGTAGGTTGGGATACTCGAAGCTCCTCACGATTAACGCGGAGTGCAGGTTGAGATACTCGATACTCCTTACGATTAACGCTGAGCGTAGGTCGATGCACTCGATGTCACTCCAATTATTCAATGCGTACCGACAGGAAGATGATTATTCTGGCTTTTGAACGACGACTAAGTTGTATAATCCTTATCAAATAATAAGTAGCCTCGATGCAGTAACGCGGAATCGAGGAGGATTAATGAGGTGTTATTGATGATGCCCTGATTATCCTCGATTCCGCTCTGCTTCATCGAGGCTACGTTTAGGTTCTATTGAGGTCGCGGAATGAAGTTTAAGACTTATCCAAGTTATAAGGGTTCTGGGGTTGAGTGGTTGGGAGAAGTGCCAGAGGAATGGGGTATTAAGAAAATTAAGTATCTTCTCAAAATAAACCCATCAAAGTCAGAAGTTAATCAATTTGATAAAGACACTCAAGTTCAGTTTTTGCCAATGGAGTTGGTCAATGTTGACGGAACAAATTTTGCAAATCTTTCATTGATTGCGGCCATGGCTTCAAATAGCACAACATCAAGAAAGTAAACGCATCGTTGAATTGCTTCTAATAGCTCTGCTAGATGCTGTTTTTGTGAACTAAGCAGTGTTAAGTTCAATTAAATCCCCAATTAAACTGCTTGAGACTTGGCAATATTTTGAAATGCGGAGGTGACGCCACTGCGGGTTTTCGAAACGATGTCAACGGATAAGCCAATTTTTGCTTCGAGTTCCATTTTGATTTTTGCTCTGAGTATTAAGGATAGGGGGGGTATCGGATTCAATTAACAGATCAATATCTCCACCCTTGGTGTGATCGTTAAGTCTAGAGCCAAATAAGTAAACCTCAGTTCCAGTGCCAGCTAAGCGAGAGACTGTTTGAGTAATTAAGTCTACTTGTTGTGTTGTCAGACTCATTTCTTTATTTCCTGCTTCAATCGATGGGTATCAGACTTTGTCGCTAATTGTAAATCCATTGCTTCTGAAAAATCGGTTACTTGAGCCTGTACTGACGTATTGGATGTTAAAACTGGCTCGTCTTGATTTAGTCTAGCATAAATAAATATGAAGTATAGCTCGTTACACTTGCCAGGCAATAACTAAGAAATCTCTCTAGTAAATTTTATTACTTGCATATAAAATCCATTCGAAAGATTTTCCTTGGCAGGCAAGGACTTAAATTTAACTTATACGGGATTAACTCATGATAAAACTTGAATTGGCAGAAGTGATCAAAGCTCTTCGGAATGAACTGTATAAGGCAAAGCAAGCCGGTGCAGGAGAGGCTATCCGGTTCAATGTGGACAGTGTCGATGTTGAGTTTGAGACCGCAGTTGAATATGTGGGTACCGCCGAAGCAGGCGGAAAAATCAAGTTCTATGTTTTTGATGTGGATGCCAAGGGGAGTGCCGAATATAAAAACGCGACTACACATAAGATCAAACTCAGTTTAAAACCAGTGGATGGGAATGATGATTTGATTTTAGCTGACAATGAATAACATCAATGCATTCTGACTTAATTGCTAGAGTTCTGCCCACAAAAGTTCAAGGAGGCCGGACTATTGGAACAGGTTATCCAATTACTAGGGATTTGGTGATGACGGCTCGGCATGTGGTGATTTTTAAAGGTATAAATCCCAAAGTCCCTATTACGATAGAATGGCCTGATTTAAAAGACGATACTGGTAAGCTCTGTTCAAGCATTGTTTCTGAAATTATCGAGTTTGGTGAGCAATACGACATTGCCTTATTGAAATGCGAGCTTCCACTGAAAGCGCATAATTCTTTGCCAAATTTGAGGCAGCATTTCCCCCTTCCTCATGAAAATTGGGAAAGTTTGGGATATCCACGAATAGGTAGAGATGAAGGCGTACGAAATAAAGTTTCTGCTTTAGGAAAGTTTCACCCATCTGATAATACGCATCAGATTCAATTGACTTCAGAAAGCGATGCTATAGAAAAACAGGGATGGTACGGAATTTCCGGTGCCCCAGTGTTTAATGGCAATACCTTGTACGCAGTAATTTCTAAAACACCAACAGATCGTAAAGAATGTTTTACAGCGGTATTAATTCCTTGGTTAATAATTAACCTTCCTGCGTTTTCCAGCGCTATCGGATTTTCTGATAACTCACATTACATAATTGAGCAGAAGCAACAAATTAAAGACTTGTTATTCGAAGTCCCTGATACAAAGTTATTTCAGGAATTGGTGGCAAAATTGTTTTTGATGCAGGGAACTGCAACACCAGAAGATGTCTATTGCAAACTTTGCAAAAATTTCGAAGATGATCCCATGAAAGTTTTCGATGTTCTGTTGCAAGCCAGTGTTGATACGCTTAAGCAAGATGCAAGCGAATTGATGCTTGAAAGCATACACGATCTGTTTTGTTTGTTTGCCAGTTTAACGGTACCAAAGACCTTGGCAACAAAAGAAGCGGTGATTAGATTGTTGGTGTATACAAAAATAGCAACCGAAGTCTATGTTGCTGCCCAATATAACACCAATCCAATTTATTCATCTGGGCAAGATGACATAGGTGGTAAATACGCAGATGATGCTTCGGTATTTACCCGGGAAACAGGTTGGGGAGTAGAAGATTTTGTTAATGAAGCCATTAAAGTTAATGCGTTGAAGGTTCTTAAAAAAGATATTAAAGATCCAGCTAATTTGTTTGAACGCCAAAGACTTAATACAACCATCAGGCAGAGGCAAAATAAATCATTCAACCAGGTACATCGTTTTGAGTTAAATTGTAGCGTTGAAGAAAATAAAAAAAATCCATTGTATGATCCTATTTATTGTCGCGCCTTAAATGCCCCTGGATGTTTGCCCGATCTACCCATTGTCCATTATGGAGAAGTTGGGTCGACAGAAGAAGCGGACTTATGTGCAAAAATTGAGGAGTTTATTCTTTTATTAAAAAAATATGGATATGAAATATGACCCTTACCCATTTCACCCCCAACGAAATCATCTCTTTTGACGCCTCCGGCTCCTGGCCGAAAAGTAACTATCTACTTGATGAAAAGTCAGCCTACGCTTTAGAAATGGCGCTAGCCACTCAACGCCCACTATTAGTTAAAGGCGAGCCGGGTATGGGCAAGAGCTTTTTAGCACGAGCAGCCGCTGCCAAGTTAAACAGGCAGTTTATCGCAGAAGTTATAAACATCAATACCGAAGGTCAGGATTTGCTCTGGCGTTATGATCCAGTTGCACGGCTAAATGATGCCCATGCCGGATTTAAAGACGATCAGCTCAACCCAAAAAACTATCTTAATCCAGGCGTATTGTGGTGGGCGTTCAGTTGGAAGACCGCACAGAAACAATACGATGCCTGCCGTCATAAAGTCTACCGACCACAAACCGTTAATGATCATGAGCAAGTTAACGGCACGGTACTGTTGATTGATGAAATCGACAAAGCCGAACCCTCCTTGCCTAATAGCCTGTTGGAAGTATTGGGTAACCGGGGCTTTGAAGTGCCGTTGCTGGAGACCAGTATCCGCCATGCAGAACAGGCTGCGCCCTTGGTGATTATTACCACTAATGATGAACGGGAACTGCCACCCGCTTTTATGCGCCGCTGTTTGGTTTTACATTTAACGGTGGCTGATAAAGACTATGAGCAATGGTTGTTAGATCGGGCTCATGTTCATTATAAAGAAAGCCAATGCAGTGACACTATCAAGAGCCTAGCTGCAAAGCAACTGATACAAGACCGGGAAGCCGCTAACAGACAAGGCTTGATTAAACCGGGTCTTGCCGAATATCTGGATTTATTGCAAGCGTTGAACGAGATGACCCCAACAAACTTTAAAGGTAAGGCGCGGACGGAACAGCAAACTCAATTGCTTAACAGTATAGCTGAGTTTGTGTTACAAAAGGCTGTGTAGATGCATCAAGGCAGTCAGGTCAGTCGGGGCGATTTATTGCGGTTGTTGCAACTGTGCCCAGAGCTTACGACGCAACGGCTGACCGCGCCCTTATTGGGCTTTGTCTTGCCAACGGCGCAGCCACTGCCACAACTTACCGAAAAAACCGCTGGCACGACAGGACTTGCTCAAGAGGAAACATCCAACGAACTAGTCAAAACGCAGCCAGCAACAGTCAAGCCGGCACCGGAATTGTTTTACGCATTACAAACCCGACAACAATACGCCACCCTCGAATCACTCACCAACGATTTGCCCGCTGCTTTTCAGGGAGTGTCACCGTTACAGGATGATGAATTAAAACCTTGGGCACCCGGAACGCCGCTTCCCTGGCAGCCGATCCTGCCAGCGCCGCGTCTCTCGGAATTCTTACGAAAAACTTTGACGCTGAATGTCGGTCGCCAGTTGGATGTACTCAAGTTGGTCAAACAGGTGGCAAGATTAAAGATGCTGTCACAATTGCCTCGAAAATCTAAAGTTTTACCAGCAGGGCGGGTTGTGGTGTTGTTGGATTTAAATAAGCGTATGCGACCCTTCTGGCAAGATGCCCAGCAGCTTTGTGAGACCATACAGCGTCAACACGGACGCAACGGGTTGCACATTCGTGCTCTGGATGATAATCCGCTGGGCGAGTATTGGGACTGGTTTGACGAAAACAGGCAATTACAACCCTGGACGCCCCTACAGGCGCAAAGTGTAGTGTTGATCATTAGTGATTTAGGACAGTTGGCGGATAAGGAAAACGGGCTTGTCGGGCATTGGCTGCGGTTGCTGAAACAATGTCATCGGCAAGGTATAAACCCGGTGGTGTTGGCACCGATTTCTGCTGCTCAGCAAGACGAAGCCCTGCAAAATAATGCATTACAATTGCTGTGGCATAAACACAGCCAGTTAAAACCACAACGTAGAAACACCGCTCAGAAAATTCACCAGCAAGCAGTCAGTCAAGTGTTAGTCTTAGTGTCTGTAGCAGCACATGTTGAGCCGGAACTACTCAGGGCAATCCTGGCCTGTTTGCCAGCCCAGCAAGCGGATAGCGGTGTCGAAGCTTCGGTATGGCTGCATGATGATGTTAACTGGGGTTATACCGCCATTTCATTAAAGCCGGATAAAAGGGACGATTATCAGAAAGAGTTCAAAAAAGTGCCAGCCGAGTTACAACAACAAGTCTTAACCTTATTAAAAGCCCAGCACATCGGCCAATTTCCAGGCGTATGGGCGGAAGAAGTGTTAAATGCCCAACCCTTGGTTAATTTTGATTTGAGTAAACTGGCAGATGTACAACAAGCCGAACACTTGATGTTGCGGTTAACCTGTCGATATTACGAGAGCCAGAATGATAAAGGCTTGGGGCAATATGCCAGACGACATTTGTCGCGGCTGGGTGGAGTCAGTAAGCAGACCTTTCGGGAGTATACCAGTACCTTGTTTGGCTTGACTCATCAGGCCAAAATACGGGCGGGTGCAGAAATCCCCCGGTGTTACGACTCAGCTATTGTGCATACAATATCAGGTGAAAAAATCACCCCGCAATCTTTCTTCCTGCTGCAACAAGGTGAGCAACTGTCTATTACGACTCATCACAGTCCTGTTAACGGTTTGCAGACGGGTATCGTTCTGGCTGAGTTTATCGCGGCTCTGGATAGCGTGACGGTGACGC
>SESC01000740.1_pt1 | contig 11446 bp, 10 predicted proteins | sample 3171431 | NCBI WGS metagenome assembly SESC01 (sample SAMN06051868, study PRJNA518727) | freshwater metagenome | biome: subpolar coniferous forest; feature: holomictic lake; material: water; isolation source: holomictic Lake 227, 8 m depth | place: Canada: near Kenora, Ontario | collected... | reverse complement strand
TTATTCTATACAGAACAAGCCAACTTTAATAAAAAATCTATTGGCTATTCTTTGCTTTCAGCGACAATATCTTCAAGATTTTCTTTTTGTTGCAACACAAAATCTTTACCGGCATCCACGACTTTTGTGGTGCTGGAAACGATTTCTTTTCTGTATTTATAGACCAGATAGCCGGCTACCAAACCTAAACCAAAAACCAGAACCGGATGTTTGGCAACATTACTCATCAGTCTACTCCCCGTATGTACTGTAGATGAAACAATTGACCCCTTAACAACTTCTTTGGCAACCGAACTTGCTGCATTTTGTGCGTGCTTCATTTTAAATCTCCCCCTTGAGTGTTGAAAATAGGAGTCTATTAATCTTGATCGGATTCAGGCAGAAGCTGATCTTCGTTTAACAATTGATAAATACCCTTGCAACCTTCGCAACAAAACGCTTTATCACCGTCTTGAGTTTTCAGTGTAAAGCCAGGTACTTCGACGGGCAACCCGCAAAGATCACACACTTTTTTAGTATCATTCATTATAATAAACTATATCTATTAAACCGGGATGGATAATAGCAAATTATTAACTGTACTACAATTTGTAGCAGTTATTATTTATGAATAATAATTTCCCTTTCTTCTGGCATGGAAATCCTCATAAATACCGCGGAAAAATAGGTTGCTAGCAAGCCCCAGCCGTACTGTTCACTCGTTCGCCACCCAACAAGGGGATGGTTCACATGCTCTCCAATGACTCAACGCGATTTCGTAAAGCCTGCATTTCCACTACGCAAAAACGCAACGTAAAAACACATGCACTATCGCTTCTGGGGACTACTCGGATCCTGTCTCACAGCGTTTGCCTGCTACGTCAAAAATTAACTTCACGCAAACGTTTGTTCGATGATGTGGCTATTTCCTGTCCATGGGTAAAATCGTGGAAAAAGTCGAAAAACCCCTCGATGATGACATTGGTTTGTCTGCTGAAACGAATTTTTCGTGTGATGAGCGCAACAAAAACCAGGTCGGAGAGCAAAGCAATCGCTTCAGCGTCCGGCAACAAGAGCCAGGCCGCCCCCGCTAAACCACCCAGACTCATGACACCAACGAAGGTGACCGGCAGTAGCCATATAGCGGAGCAGCGTAATTGCGCTGCCCAAATACCCACAGCTAGCATGGCAAGTAAATGATCAGCGCAATGTAAAGAATGAAACTACTACTCCAGTCACGACTGTCAACAGTCAGGCCCAAGCTATTAAACAGCACAATTCCTGACACCAGTAACAATCCCAGCGTGAGCGATAATTGCTGGCGATTAAAAGTTGAGCGAATGGGTGAGCTTATTTTTAAGTAATAGGAATTTACTCAGCTGTTATATTTAAGATGGCGGATTTTTCAACTATTTTCGAGTGTTAGGTAAGTTTAAGTTTCTTACAAGGGTGATTTTTTTGCATCTAGCCTGATTATTCGCTTGTTTTTTTATGATGATTTATTAGCACTAACAGGCGTTCGTTTGCGTTGAAAATAAATGCTCAAGGATTTTAAATGGCTCGGCCAATATCATAATTGAAATAGTTTGACGTGACAATTTGCCGCGCGACAGATTGCCGCGCGGCAATCTGCCACATTTTCCGAGACCGGATTATTGATTAGACTAACAGCGGCTCATAAATCAGCTGTAGACCAAATTTATCCAATCAATCTATATTCTTCGGAGATAAGTAATGAAAAAAAATAATTTAAGAGTGCTCGTCGCAACTCTGGCTATAGTAACTGTCGCTGCTTTCAACGTTACTAATGCTGAAAACACACAAACAGAGGCTGACAATAATCACAATAACTCAATGAAGCGCTGGGAAAGCAATACTGAAGAGACTAAAGCCGTCGAGGGCATTAAAGAAGAACGATCTGTTGCCTGGTTTGTGGCCAACTCTAAAGTAGCTCGCGCTCAAAATAAAGCTTGCTACAATAATCCCGATATAAAATCTACACCCAACTGCATTAATTCATTACATGCATTGGAAATAGTTTTTGCCGGCGCTAGTGGGCGTTGATAAGCCGCTAAATCCCGCGCGGGCCAATATGTTAGCTATTGCGCCCGCGTTAAGGTGTTATTTCTTTGTTATAAGTTCCCTAATCATGAGCCTTAAAAAGGTTGCATATCTTTTGCGTTAGAAAAGATATTCTTTTTTCCGGGGAACAGTAGATCTTTTTGTAGTTCTGACCTGTTGTCGGACAGCCTCCTAGATCCCGCATTCCGCTATGGTAAATGGAAGTCGTGACTGGCAGCTTTATTGCGATGAATATCGTTGAATTAACTTAGTACTCAGTCATGTTGGTGACGATTGAAAACTGACCATCTGGAGAGGCTTGTACCGATCGAATATTGACCAGGCAATTCACGTATCCTGCTTTGTTTTTAGCCGGAGAAAATGAGAGTGTATGACATGTCAATGTTCGCAAAAGTAAGACGGTTGTTTCATCGCGACAACCTATCCATCAGTGAAATTCAGCGACGGACAAGTTGTCGCAGAACAAATCGCCATCCAATTTCCAACATTTATTGAAATTGCGGGTATGGATCGGTTAAAAAATCCTAAATCCACGAACACACAAGGCATTGGCATCCCCTGAATCATAAAATTCGGTATAAAAAGTCCTGGGTTGTAGCCTGTTTTTTAGGGATTGCAGGATTTAGGATTAATATAACGCAACCAGCACAAGTGATAGGACTTATTCCTTACGTTTCCCCTAAAACGGCATAACAGACTGGCGTCAGTATCAGGCTGGCAGCCATCCCCACTAACAGCCCTGCTGATAAGGACAAGGTCATGGGAATCAGAAACTGGGCTTGCGGACTGGTTTCCAGCAGAGCTGGCAAAAATCCGGCGAAATTAGTCAGAAACGCTAGAAATATAGGCCGAAACCGTGCTGTACAGGCTTCGCAAATCAGCTCGGTAATTGGTTTTTGCTCATGTTCATGCTCTTTCAGATAATCCAGCAACACCAGGCTATCATTGACGACCACGCCGCTGGCAGCAATCATTCCGACCAATGATTCCATTGACAAAGGCAACCCTGCCAGCCCATGTGCCAGCACAGCGCCGCTCCAGGCGACTGGAGCGGCCAGCAGAAAAATAAAGGGCTTTAGGTAAGAGCGAAACGGCACGGCGATTAATACATAAATCACCAATAAAGCGATGAGGGTGTTCTGTTTTAATGTCGCTGCCATGGCTTGTTGATCTTGGCGTTCCTGACCGATGTCGATACTTAAACCCGGGTAACGTTGACGCAAACTTATCAATTCAGAGGCTTCCAGCTCAGTATAAAGGGCATTGACATCGGCCTTCTGCGGATCAACCCGCGCTTGCACTTTCAAAACACGACGACGGTCTTGCCGGATCAACCTGTCAACACCGGGGGTTAACGTAACCTCGGCCAGTGTGCCTAGTGGCGCTTGCTGGCCGTCTGGGAGCTGCACCGGCATTGCGGTTAAGTTATCCAGCGATTGCCGTTCTTCACGCGGATATCGCACCATGACTTTGACTTCATTGCGGCCACGCTGCAAACGCTCAACTTCATCGCCAAAGTAGGCGTGACGCACTTGGTCGGATAGCTCTTCAAGACGTAATCCTAAACGTTCCGCCTCCGGCTTTAAGGCTAAACGAACTTCAGGCTGGCCCGGTTCACTGGAATCTATGATATCGTAAACGCCCGGATAGGCGGCGAGCGTGTTTTTAAGTGCATCAGCCGCTTTAGGCAACAGCTCCGCGTCGGTGGCACCAAGATCAAATTCAATGTCGTAGGGCACATCGCCTTCCTTATACAGAAAATCAATTTTGGTGCGCCCCAGATCACCCATGCGCTTGCGCCATTCGCTGATAAAGTCTTCCACCACTATCCGTTGCCGCCCAGTCGCTGAAAACTCTGTCCAAAAGCCAGCGCCATGCTCCCAAAGGATAGTCTCCAGACCCACAACGACGCTGGCACGACTCGAATCAAGGCTACCCGGTTTTTGGTGTGCTTTGTCGACGCCATCCAGTTCATCCCGGAGTGAAAAAAATGCCCGTTCTACCTGTGCAGCCCGATGACGCGTTTCACTATAGGACATATCCTGGGGTGTCTTCAAAGAAACCCAAAAACTGTCTTTAACAACATCCGCCTGCATGGACAGTCGAATGTGGCCGCTATCCACCCAGACCGCGCACAAGATTATAAATACCACGAAACTGGCAAGGGTCAGGTAACGCCAGTCCAAGGCCCATTGCAGAAAAGGGCGGTAATAGCGATAGACAAACCGCTCCAGCCCCCGATTAAGTTTATTACGCAAACGATCCAGTCCCGAAAGCGATAGCCGTTGACGAGTGGGCGCTGCCAGATGTGAAGGCAGAATCAACAATGCTTCAATCAACGAAAAGACCAAGGTCAAAATCATGACCAGGCAAATGGGCTTCATCATTTGCCCTGCCCAACCAGGCAAGAACAGGCCCGGCAAGAAGGCCACCAGCGCAACCAGTACCGATAAAATGACCGGTAAGGCGACTGCCTGTACGCCACTAATGGCGGCTGCAAGGCTGGATTCGGCATCTTGCGCCTGACCTTCTTGCTGATGTGAATAGACGCTTTCACCAATGATAATCGCATCATCCACCAGAATTCCCATTGCCAGCAGAAAGCCGAATAAGGATAGCATATTCAGTGAAACATCCAGTGCCGGCATTAACCATAACGCCCCCAGCACAGAGGTGAAAATACCGGCACCAGCCCAGAGCGCCACCCGTAACCGCAGGAATAAAGTCAATACCAGACACACCAGCACAAAACCACCCAGCCCATCTTCGACCAGACTTCGCACGCGCTCTTCATAAGCCTGGGAGTCATCCCACCAGGTTGTTATCGCCAGACCTTCCGGAAGTTGCAATTGCTGACCGGCAACATAGTCATTAACCCGGCGTGCCACTTCAACGGCACTGTATTTAGTGTGTATTTCCCAACCTTGGGCAGGTTGGCCGTTGTAATGCCATTCCGAGAGGCGTTCTTCCAGACCGTCTTTAATGACAGCCACATCCACCAGATGCAGTTGCGTTCCATCGGCTGCCGTACGCAACACCAAGTTGCCGATACTGGTGGCATCCTCTGCTTTTCCTTTCACTCTCAGTTGTAATTCGCCTGCCGTGGTTTTTAACAACCCGTCAGATTGATCCAGTGAGGCGCGACGGATGGCTTTGGTCACATCATGTAAAGACAGCCTATATTGAAGGAGTTTGGCAGGAGAAACTTCGATGGCGATTTCATAAGGGGTTTCATAATAATTCCGTACCCAACGCACACCGGGAATCCGCTCCAAATCCGCACGGATATGTTCGCCATAGCGTTGCAGGGAAAGTGGATCGGTAGAGCCGTGCAAAGACACCCAAATAACACCGTCATCGTCATCCCGTTGAGCCAGTTTCACCTCAATTTTTTCCAGGTTTTTCGGTAGCCGAGGTATGCCCTGGACTAGCCCTTGCAAAGCGTTTAAGACCTGCTCCAAATTAGTGTCCGGTAACACGGATACCTTGATGATACAGGATCCCTGCTGAATTTCAGTCGTTAACCGCTTGACGCCCGGCTGATCTTTTATCGCTTCTTCGATGCGTACGCATACCGACGCTTCGATCTCCATAGGCCCCGCCCCCGGATAAAGTGCAGTGATTTCAATTTTTTGGGGGTTGAAACGGGGAAACACCTCCTTGTCCATAACATTGAAACCGATCACACCCCCCATAATAATGAGCAGCATCAATAAATTGGCTGCCACCGGATTGGCTGCGAACCAGACAAACAGGCCGCCAGATTGCCGCTGTTGAGATAACTTCATCGATTATCCGCCTTTGCACGGTCAGTGTCGGCATTTTCAGCAACCCTGACCGTCATCCCTTCCACCGGCACCTCTATCCCTGAAGTCACAATCCGGTCGCCTGCGTTCAGCCCCTCTTTCACGAGGATGCGATCCGGCTCGTTGCGCAGCACGTTAAGGCGACGGCTATGCAATTTTTGTGAAGCGTCAATCAGTAACACTTCCTGGGCGGCGTTCATCGCCCATTGCGGCAGCACAAACACACCTTGTATTGCCTTGCCTTCTATTTCGGCTTGAACAAACAGTTTAGAGAGGAGCGGAGGACGATTATCTTTTTGCTGGTAAGGTGCCTGTACTTCGGCAACGGCATACAGTACACCCGTGCTTTCATCCAACGTACCTTCGGTGCGGACGATATGACCTTCCCAGATTTGCATGGATCCTGCGAACTGTGCGCTAAGGGTCACTTTAGGGCCTTGCTCCCGAACGCCAGTTTGGGAACGAGACGAATTGCGACGGGTTCCTAACGGTAAATCGAGAAAGCCAAGCTGGCTAGTGGACAGCGGTAATCTTATTTCAGCGACATCAATAGAATAAATCCGGGCAAGTTTTTCTCCCGGTTGAATGAATTGCCCCAGGCCGATATTTTTGCTCTGCAAGCGCCCTGTGAAGGGTGCGTGCAGTTCGCAACGGCTGCGTTTAATCCGAACCAGCGATAAATTAGCTTCCGCCGCTTTGAGTTTGGCACGGCCTTCGGCCAATTGCGGCTCCCGCATAGCCAGAGCCGAGGGCGCACCTTCACCCAGTGCTTGCCATTCGTTACGAGCTTGATCAGCCTGTGCTTCTTCCATTACCAGTAAGCGTTTGGCTTCGGCAATTTGAGCCTGTGCATGGACAATTGCAGCATCATAATCACGCGGATCAATCGACACCAACAAGTCGTCGTGGCTAAAAAATCCCCCAGCAACAAAATCCGGATGCAGATAAGTAATTTTACCAGCCACTTCAGGAATCAGATCAATTTCATTTCGTGGCGTGACGATACCCTGGGAATGGACATTGAGTATGACCGTTTGTGGTTGAACCTGAATCACGGACACAAGAGGCGCTTCATTTTTCGGGGCTTGCGTAACCAGCCGGGGACGCAGAGCCATCATAGCCCAAGCGGCAGCAATGCCAATCAACAACAAAATGGTCGGCAAGATGATTTGCAGCCGTCTTTTTTTCTGCACTAAACACCACCGCCCAAAGCCAGATAAAGGTCAATACGATTGCTGAGCAATTGCCGCTGCACAGTCAGATGCGCACTTTGGGCATTGAGCGTGCTGCGGTAACTGTCCAACAACGTCAGGATTTCAATCAAGCCCTGCTGATAGGAAGTCACTGCCAATCTGCGGCTGGCCACGGTTTGCTGCACCGCTTCCTGGAGCGCCTGTTCCTGTGCTCTTAGCCATTGCTCAGCAGCCAAGGCTTGTTCCACTTCACGAAAAGCATTAAGCGCAATGCGTTGATAGTTATTAAGCGCCTCTTTGGTCAGTGCCTCGTTTAAGCGTATTTCGCTTTTTAAGCGCCCGCCTGTAAAAATGGGTTGTAGCAAACCCGTCGCCAGATTCCAGGCAGCAGTGCGAGGGTCGGCCAAATCGGTTAAGGCGGCGCTACTGGTACCACCGCTGGCAGTTAAGGTAATCCGGGGCAACAGTGCTTTTTTTGCACTTTCCACGCGGAAATCCATTCCCTGCAACCGCGAGAAGGCCGCGACCAGATCCGGACGCCGTTCCAGCAATTGTGACGGTAAGCCAGCCGATAAAACCGCTGGCGGCGGGGGTAAAAACCGTAGCGATGCAATGTGCGCGTCTGTGCGGCCGTTCGGATAACGGCCCAGCAACACCTCCAACCGGCGGGAAATTATTTGCACCTGATTACGCGACTGGGCAACTTGCGCTTCGGCATTTGCCAGATCGGTCAGCGCCAAACGCAAATCCAGTCCGCGCGTTAATCCCCGGACAAAGCGTCCTCGCACCAGATCGACAATAGTGCGGCGATCCTTGATGGACTGTTCTGCGACCTCCGCCTGGAGATTCGCTTCGATCAATTCAAAATAACTTTGCGCCGTGCGTGCCGCCAACGACAAGCGGGCCCCCTGAAAGTCCGCAGATACTGCTTCGGCATCCTGTTGTACGGCTTGTTGGGCAGCCTTAATCCGTCCCCAGACATCGATTTCCCAGCTCAGGGTAAATAAGGCGTCAAAGGCATTATAGCCATTGCTTCCAATGCCGTTGTTGAGGACTCCCGTACCTGAATCCGTGCGCACATAGCCCGCTACAAAACCCAATTGCGGCCAACGCCCGGCACCGGCAATGATAGTTTGCTGCCGTGCCGCATCCACTCGCGTAGCGGCAACTTTAAGGTCGAAATTATTATTTAGTGCATCGTTTACCAAAGCAGTCAAGGCCGGATCGGCAAAAGCGCCTACCCATTCAGTCGTGATTTTGCTTGTTGAGGATTTGGCTGCTGTCCAGTGTTCAGGTGTGACGCCATGGGTATTGGCCGCGTTTCTTACCGGCGTATTAGCGCAGCCGGTCACGATCAACACCAGAATACAAAATTTTATGCGTAGAGTGGCTAACATAGTGTTGAATAGTAGTCTGTCATTCCAGCAGACATGACGATATTTGTGACTATCGATAAGCCGTCCATAAAGTAATACAGCCCGCGCTGCCTCAGCACCAAGGCATCACCGGTACACGATTGATGCGGCTCTTGGTGTTGGCACATTCTACGTACGACAAAACTTGGCTCAGCAATTTTACACATTAGAATGGGCAATTTACTGTTCCACTGTCACAAAAGCTATTTTTGAAATCCCGGAATGCTGGACAGTGGCCATCACTTCGGCCAGTTTGGCATAAATCACAGCTTGATCGGCATATAAATGTAGCGCCGCTTCCGGATTTTTAGCCAGTTCACTTTTCAACGTGGTGTCTAGGGCGACAAGATCGGCGATGGGCAATTTATTGAGGGTGATCATGCTTTGCGCATCGATACCCAATTGCAACGGTGGCGCTTTCACATCCGGCGTGGTCTCGGCAGTTTTCGGTAACGTCACCTGCATGGATTGCGTCAATAACGGTGCCGTCACCAATAAAATAATCACCAATACCAACATTACATCGACCAACGGTGTAACGTTGATATCGCTCATGGCTTCTTCGTTGTCTGATTGCGCTTTAAAGGCCATGGTTATTCCTTCGTGAAAGCGATATGGATAAAGCTGGCAACGAAATTTTCCAGGCCGGTACGGTGTTGTTTGAGATGACGCAGCAGAAAATTATAAGCCAACACGGCAGGCACCGCCACGGCGATACCGATGGCGGTGGCAACCAAAGCATCGCCAATGGGGCCTGCCACCACATCCAGACTGGTCGAACCACTTTCAGTAATTTCATGCATGGCATGCATGATGCCTATTACTGTTCCAAATAGCCCGACAAACGGTGCGGTACTACCAATACTGGCAAGTAACGTCAGACCAGATTCCATAACCCGCGTTTCCTGTTGCATAGCGCCCAGCAAAGTCTGCGCCAGCAACTCATCGGGAGCCCCCAGATATTTAAGGTGTTTACCGGATAACTGGAGACTATCATCCAGCCAGATAAAACCTTTGCTTGCAATTCTTGCCTGTGGGCCTCTGGTGACAATTACGGGCAGTTTTTTTGCGCTAGCCAAATCAGGGGCATCCCAAAACGCCCTGTCAAAACGCCGGTTGTAATAACTGTTTTTACTAAATTGCCAAATCTTAAACAGAATAAGCGTCCAGGTCAGTACTGAAAATATAAGCAACGTATAAAAAGTTCCTTCGATTATCAGATGGGGTTCAATATTGTAGGGCATTCTCTCTTTCCTTATTTTAATTGTTTAAAGTGAAAATAATGGGTACGATAACCGAACAGGCAACCGTTGTATTGCCTCGTTTAGCGGGCATAAACTGCCATTTCTCCACAGCTTCTACAGCCGATTCATCCAAGATATCGTGACCGCTACTGCGATGTATAGTGATGGCTTCGCTTAGCCCTTCGGCAGTCACCTTTACCCGTAGCAACACTTGCCCCTGCCAGCCTCGGCTGCGGGCAGTCGCAGGGTATTTCGGTTTGGGATTGGTGCCGTAATTGGCATTAAAGCTGGCTTCGCTATAAGACTCTGCATTGCCCTGTGTACCCTGTACTGATTTTGCCGCAGTAGCCGTATCGCTACTCGCCTCTGAAGCATCCGAAAACGATTCGGTCAGTGATGGCGCAGGCAGCATTGCATCACTAACAGCCACCGGTTTTGGCAGCTTGGCTTGTTTAAGGATGTCCGGGGCTTTTTTCTTGACCGGCTTTTTCGGTTGAATCGGTGGCTTAATCGGTTCGGTCACTTTGTGCGGGGCAGGCGGTGCGGTTGAAGCCTGCAAACCCGGAGCTGAAACCATAGACACTTCCATCATAAGAGGCTGTGCCAGCGTAATAGGCTCCACTGGCTTCAACAGCCAAAGTGCTCCCCACAGATGTAACAGCAAAACCAATAGCAGCAATAAGCCCGCGATAGACTGCGGTTTTTCTTCGCCAGTTAAATGTTCAAGCAAGCTTTGTTTTCTGCACATAATGGGCATTGTCGCGACCGGAAGCTGTTTTTGCAGCTTGCTCAGGCCATCTTCGTGGTTATTGAATAAATACATCATGAACTATTACTTTCCTTTATTGGCACACTTGCCGCAGTACCCGCTCATGGGGCTTAGCACTTAACACAGAATAGATTTGTCAGGTCTATCCCGGTCAATTTGTTCCGAATAAAATACGGGTGGCTTTATTTGACAACCCAAGGCGTATCAACTATCGATCAATCCTGGGTTTCAATATGATGATCCAATAACGCAATGAATCTATCCAGCGTGCTTTCGACTTTTACAAGGCTTTCCTTGATTAGATCCAGTTGGTTCTGAAGGTCATGGTTGAGATGATTAAGTTTGCCCTGTAGCTCATGGGCATTGTCATGGATATGCTCAAAATGAATCTGAAAATATCGGGGTAAAGGAAATAAACCAATCAGATCCTCCTCTTTCAGAATAAGGCTGCGCTTGTCAAGATTCACGCGCGGCTTGAGTTTCTTATCATGCCTGTGTTCTTGTAAACATTTTAATAATGTCATGTCGTTTCCCTTGTAAAGATCAGTCTGATAAACGCCGTTTTGTGTATTTGCCAAGCAACGGCTCCTGAGTTTTCCGGACCTTTCCCACCCGCCGCTTTTGCAACCAGCGAATAATACCAGTCACATAAAGTATCAAGGGCACAAGGCCTGTCATTAAAATAATACCTTGCCCCGTCAAGCCGAACGCTTCGCCTGAGTGCAATGGATAAAGCCATTGTTCAAACAGGTCGCCCGTCGTGGCGGTGCGATTTTCCCGCACATGCAGAATTTTGCCGCTGTATTGATCGATCCAAACGCTCCGGTAAGGGATTTTTAGATTAACCTCGTTGACTTCCCGTTTACCGACCAGATACACATCGCTTTCATTCTGGGGAAAAATAATCCACCGGTATTCACCATCAGGAAAACGTGCATTGGTGATCGCTTTAACCTTG
>SESC01000739.1_pt1 | contig 11451 bp, 10 predicted proteins | sample 3171431 | NCBI WGS metagenome assembly SESC01 (sample SAMN06051868, study PRJNA518727) | freshwater metagenome | biome: subpolar coniferous forest; feature: holomictic lake; material: water; isolation source: holomictic Lake 227, 8 m depth | place: Canada: near Kenora, Ontario | collected... | reverse complement strand
CGTCTTATTATTAGGCGGCATCGCCAAGCTCCTTTACGAAATCCGCAGCTTTAAGTTTTATCTCGTCCCAGACCCCGGGTGCGCAATAAACCTTACGGTCTGCCGGCGTGAGATAAGCGGCCACGACATCCCTGAATAACTCAAAGCCCGGCGCGAGAATATTCTCACGGACCTTGACCAGTTCGCTCTTGTCCGGCAGGGTCAGCCTCTTCTCTCCAGGGCGCACCTGGGCGCTTAACAGGTAAAGATCAAAAATATCCCGGGCCTGCGGCACGGAGCGGGATAATACTGCTGAAATTTTTTGGGCCGCCGCGGCCTCCGCCGGATAATGCGGCACCACAAGAGGAGCCATCGCGTAAGGCCGCAAAACCGCGGGAGACACCGGCTCCGCCGCCGGTTCGCCCTGAAAGCCCCGTCTTGAGAATTCCACTTTGGTGAAATAATCCTCCCCCGCCGAGGTTGTTATATGCACCTTAAAGCGCTGCGTGACGGCCGTCTGCTTGGCGGCCGCCATGTCCGGCGGCCTTATCCCGGTTATACCGTAGGTTTTAAGATTTTCCCGGAATGACGGTGATTTCAAAATCCGCATTACCCGTTTTTTAACGGACTCCACCGGCAGCTCCGCCACATCAATATCCATATCCTCGGAATATCTGATGCTTTTAAAAAAAAGCCGCAGGTTGACCCCGCCCTTAAGCGCCCAAACCCCCGTGGGCATATCGGCGGCCAGGCAGCGCAAAAACTCTATATGGAATATTTCTCGCAACTGTAATTGGTTGTACATTATATGTATTATAATTTAGTTGCAACTAATTTTCAATACTTAGCATTACAGCCGGGAAACGGAAAGCGACAATCGTAAAGCGGAAAGCATAAAACGGAAAACGTAAAGCGTAAATAGTCAGCAATCCTGCAAATGGCAAACGGCGAATGGCGAATGGCAGTTTTTTCTGCCTATGGCCTAAAGCCTATAGCTTATGGCATATTTTCTGCCTATCGCCAATGGCAAGTCGTCCTTTTCAGGAAGACTTTCTCCACACTGTCCGGTTTATGTAATCCGTGTAGCTCATTATTATGCGCAGCACTTTCTTTGAGACATTATCGGTGTCGTAATCCGGCACTATGCGGAACTGCCTCTTTCCGGCGGCGGCCTGCTTCACCACGATATCAACAGATTCCAGCACCCGCTCGGACTTCAACCCGCACATAATAAGCGTCCCCTCATCCATGCCCTCGGGCCGCTCATGCGCCTGGCGAATAGTCACGGCCGGGATGTCAAGAATAGTGGATTCCTCTGTTATAGTGCCGCTGTCGGAAACCACGCAGAAAGCGTTCTGCTGCAATTTAATATAGTCAAAAAAACCCAGCGGTTTCATAAAGCTTATTTTTTTGTCCAGGTGCCGGGTATCCAGCTCTTCCAGACGCTTGCGCGTGCGCGGGTGCGTGGACACTATCACCGGCATCTTGTACTTATGGGCTATAGCGTTCAGCGAATCCAGCAGATTTTTAAAATTTTCCGCGCTGTCCACGTTCTCTTCGCGGTGGGCGCTTACCACAAAATAAGCCCGCTCCTTGAGCTTCAGGCGCTTGAGAGCGTCAGACTTCATGATCCGCGGCATATAATGCGCCAGAACTTCTTTCATGGGCGAGCCGGTCTTTATCACGGTCTCGGGGCGCAGGCCTTCGCTTATCAGATAGCGGCGGGCGTGTTCGGTAAGCGTCATATTTATGTCGCTCAAATGGTCCACAACCTTGCGGTTCAGCTCTTCCGGAACCCGCTGGTCAAAGGAGCGGTTGCCGGCCTCCATGTGGAACACCGGGATCTTCCTGCGCTTGGCCGCCATAACTGAAAGGCAGCTGTTGGTATCGCCGTAAAGCAGAACGCAGTCCGGTTTTTCCTTCTCCATGACCGCGTCGGCCTTGGCTATAATATTGCCGATAGTCCGGGCCAGAGTATCGCCCACGGAATCCAGAAAATAGTCGGGCTTTCGGATGCCCAGTTCCTTAAAAAATATTTCATTAAGCTCATAATCATAGTTCTGGCCGGTGTGAACTATCACATGTTTCAGATGCTTTTCTATCTCGTGCATCACCCGGCTTAGCTTAATTATCTCCGGCCTGGTCCCCACGATAGTCATAACCTTTAAAGGCATAATTGTTCTCCTGTTTTTCTCCGGCTACCGGCCGCCTGCCAGCAGCCACTCCCATACCGGCACGCATTTTACCTGGCGGCCGGCTACGCGCTCAGTGCCGCCGCGGTCAAGCGTAATAAGCGTCAGCCCGCCGGCTGAAATGTTCTTGAAAGCGTTTAAAGCGCTTTGCAGGCCCCTTAACTCACGCTCCTTAACTTCCGCCATACTGGTATCCAGGCAGACCTGTATAAGTTCCACCGGCTCCCCGGCGTTTTGAACGCATACGAAATCCACCTCATATTTACGCTGAGTGTCGCTGTAATACGAAACTTGTTTTTTCCTGCGCAACAGTTCCAGATAGACCATATTTTCAAGCAGACGCCCCTCATTTTTCTGACCTGAAACGGAAATTGACCGCAGCAAAGCGGTGTCAATGCCGTACATCTTCCTGGGCAGGCGCACGCGCTCCCGCGTTTTATGTGAGAACGCCTCCACGGCAAAAAAGAGGTAAGCCTCCTGCATATAGGCCAGATAATTTTTAACAGTATGTATGCTCCCAAGGGCGTAAGCGTTTTTAATATTCTGGTAAGAAAGCCTGGAGGCGTAATTATTCGCGGTGTAAAGCGCTATATCCTTAAGGGTTTTGATATGCCTTACGCCGTGCCGCAGGGCTATATCCTGCGTGAGAATTTTATCGTAAAGGTCGTGTAAATATGATTTTTTATCCACAATAGCTGGAAGTTCAGGAAACCCGCCGACGGCAAAATAGTCCGAGAAGGCTGCGCTCATTTCGGCCCGGGAACGGGTGCTCAAAGCTTTGCCGCGCGGCGCCTCTATGCCGCGGGAACGCAGATATTCCGGAAATGAAAAGGGATAAATTTCAAAAACTTTATGTCGCCCCGTTAAATGGGTAGACAAATCCCGGCTTAACAGATGGGCGTTGCTGCCGGTGATTATGACTCTGTAGCCGCCGCGCTGCAGCCGGGCGACAAATAGTTCCCATTTCTCAATATTCTGTATTTCGTCAAGCAGGATATATTTAAGGCCCGGCCGGAGTTCCAGAAGAACTTCCAGCACAAGGTTTAAATCAGCGGTTGTAATATCAGCCAATCGTTCGTCATCAAAATTCACGTAACCATACGGCAGATCTTTTAATACGCGATGGGCCAAAACAGACTTCCCGCACCGGCGCACGCCGCTTATAACTTTAACAAGATTATCCGCGAGGGCGGCGCGAAGTTCAGGCTCGACAAGGCGCTCAACGCGGCACTTATCCAAAATGCCGGGGATATCGCCCAACTGATCAAGCAGCACTTCCCTGATTTTAACCTTGTCAGACATAATGAGTTAAGTATACGATATAGTGCAGTATACTGCAATAACTAACATGTCCCCCATCCTTTATCTCAACAACTCCCCGGTGCCGCTGTAATTATCTTCCCCGATAAGCAGTTTTTGCTTTTTTAGCAGGGACAAAGTTTGTTCAAAATCCATCAGATCATCGTCCGAACTGTACTCTTTGTTAAGGACCTTGTCTATCTTTACGCCCTTCTCCTGTAGCTCCGGCAGCATGGGAGCGATAACATAGTAATCCCCGCGCTTAAGACAATGGTGTATCTCTTCTTCCGATACCATTATCTCGGCCAGCTTCTCGCCCGGCCTGATACCGGTTATCTTGATCTCTATATCCCTGTCGCCGATGAGGGCCTTAGCGATATCTATGACCTTTGAGGCCGGGGCTATCGGCACATAGGTTTCGCCCCGCTTGCCGTGCTTGATAGCAGCAAACACCGTATCCACGGCCTGGTTAAGGCTGAGCAGGAACCGCGTCATCTCGGGGACCGTTATGGTAACTGGGCCGCCATGCTTTATCTGCTCATGAAAAAGCGGTATAACCGAGCCGCGCGAGGCCAGCACATTGCCGTAGCGCACGCAGACGAATCTGGTCTTAGGGATAAGAACATTGGCCGATGTAAATATGCGCTCCTGCAGCGCCTTGGTCATCCCCATCACATTTACCGGCTTGCACGCCTTGTCGGTGCTTATGCCGATAACGGTCTCAACCGGATAATCGTTCTCTCTTATAGCGCGCAGTATATTTTCCGGCCCGAGGCAATTGGTCAGCACGGCCTGTCCGGGAAAGTATTCGCAGGCCGGCACCTGCTTTAAGGCGGCCGCGTTAATAACAATGTCTGCGCCCTTCACGGCGGAACAGACATCGGCGTAGCTGCGCACATCCCCTATGCGGAACTCCAGCACATTCTTAAAGTTATTATAAATAACCTCGTCGGTGGCCACGGTTTTCTTCATGTAGGAAATACGCATGTCGTTCTGTTTGGCCTCGTCGCGCGACAGAATTATCAGCTTTTTAGGCGTGCCCTGCTCGCCGCTGAGCACCCGCTTTACAAAAACCTTGCCGAACGACCCCGTGCCGCCGGTCACCAAAACCGTTTTTTTATCAAAGATCATTTCATTTCCTCCATTCAGCGTAGGGTGTAGTGTCCGCGGCCATCTCAAACATCATCCGCCGCCAGGGCGGACATATAAAACCGGTCATTTTTTCAAATCTTCTTCCGTCCATATCCCGCTTGCATTCAAAAGTATCTTCAGGCTCAATACGCGCGTCCAGTTTATACGCTTCGTTCATTAGTTTTAACAGCTCGTATTTTGAAAGCGTCTCGCTTGAAACATGATAAAGTCCGTTAAGGGCAGGGTGGTTCTCTATCAGATCGGCTACAAGTTCCGCCAGGCGGTTGGTGGTAAGGCCGGTAAAAAGCGCCTTGCGGAAACCTTGCACAGTTTGGCCTTGCCGCCCCAAAAACCATTCCAGCAATTCGGTCCCGCCGAATATCTCGCGGCCTATAAATGAAGACCTGAGCGTCAGCGCGCAAGGCGCTGTAACGTCGCCAAGGGACTTGGTTATCCCGTACAGGTCATGAGCGTCCGGCCGGGCTTCTTCACTGTAGCCGCCCTTGCTCCCGGCAAACACGCAAACGGTGCTGAAATGTATCAGCCGGGCTCCGCCGCGCGCGCACCACTCGGCCAGCCTGTGCGGCAAAAGCGCGTTAATGGAAATGTTGGAATTCCTGTCCGCGGCGTCCTTGCCGCGCGGGGTAACTCCGGCGCAATTCACTATCACCGAAGGCTTTATTTCGTCCAGCACCCTGTTAAGCACGGCAAAATCACTCAAATCAAGCGAGTCAAAGACATTGGGGCCGGAAAACAAGGTGCATTTGGCGTAAAAATCTTTACTCTTGCGTATAGAAACAAAAGTGTCCGGGAATTTTTTGGCCAGGACCTGCCAGAGTTTATGACCCAGCGTCCCGCCGCCTCCGAGTATAAGTATCCTGTGTTTCGGGTTCATGCGTTGTCGCCGTTAGCGGCCGCCGCCTTCTTATCCGCCGGCGCTCTCTTAAATGCCGGAACAAGGTCCCGGATCTTTATCAAAAGCGGCGTCTTATCCGGCAGATCGCAAAGGGCACCAAGCTCCATCACCTGCTCTTTTGAAATAGCAGCGTTCGCGCCCTCGGGAATGGCCATAAAAATATCCGGGTGGCCGGTATCCTTGCGCACATCTTCCGCCCTGAAGAGTTCCTCGTACATCTTTTCTCCGGGTCTCAGGCCCGTAAATTTGATGGCTATATCCTTTTCGGGCTCAAGGCCCCCCAGCATTATCAGATTGCGCACCATCTGCAGGACCTTTACAGGTTCACCCATGTTCAGCACAAATATCTCACCGCCGCGCCCCATGGAGCAGGCCTGCAGTATAAGTTGGATAGCCTCCTGCGTGGTCATAAAATAGCGGGTGATCTCAGGGTGGGTTACGGTAACCGGGCCGCCGGCGGCTATCTGTTCGCGAAAGATATTAAAAGCGCTGCCTGAACTGCCCAGCACATTCCCGAACCGCACCGCAATATATTTTGTGGCCGAAGAAGCCGCGAGGCTCGTAAGCGCCATCTCGCCAAGGCGCTTGGTCGCGCCCATCACGCTGGACGGCCTCACCGCCTTATCGGTGGAGATATACAGGAACCGCTCAACCCCGTGGGCGGCCGCAGTCTCGGCCAGCACAAATGTGGCCAAGGCGTTGTTTTTCACGGCCTCCTGGGGATTGGCCTCCATAAGCGGCACATGCTTGTGGGCTGCCGCGTGAAACACCAGCTCCGGCTTGTAGGCGCGAAACAGATTATTCAGCAGCCCTCTGTCCTTCACATCTCCGGAAATCGGAATTATCTCAGCGCCGTAACCCGCTTCACAAAGTTCCTTGTCTATGTAAAAAAGCGCGGTATTATGGTTTTCAAGCAGCAGCAGACGCTTGGCCCCGAAAGCCGCTATCTGGCGGCAGAGTTCCGACCCTATTGTCCCGCCGGCGCCAGTCACCAGAACGGTTTTCCCGGCCACAAGGCGGGAAACCTCGTTCATATCCGTCTGCACCGGCCTGCGGTTCAGCAGGTCGCTTAACTCCACATTTCTGAGGCCCTTGGCCGCCTTCGCGCCGGGAGTTTTAGCCAGAGATTCGGAAAGCGTGGGCACTGTTTTAAAATGAACCTTTTTCAGCACCTGGCTGTTATGGCAAAGGTCCATCAATTCGCCTATCAGCTTGCCGCGGGAATGCGACACGGCGACGACTACAGAATCGATAGCGTATTTGCTTATTATCCTGGGCAGTACGCCGCGGCCGCCGAATATTTTAGCCCCGTGTATCTGATGGTTCCACATATCCGGGTTATCGTCTATAAAGCCGGCCACTTTGTAGCGATGTGTTTTATCCCGCCTTATCTCCCGCAAAAGGCTTTCCCCAAGATCGCCCGCGCCGAAAATAAGCACTTTCGTCAGTTCCCGTGTGTTGCCGCTATGGCGCATCTCACGGGTAACCCTGATCGCGAACCTTATCCCTCCGACCAGAACGATGGTCAGTATCGGGTCTATTATTATCACGGCGCGCGGGAAATTGGAATAGTTAATGAAGAGTATGACCGCCGCGATAACCGCCTGGCTGGCCAGAACAGCCTTAAAGACGGAGGCAAGGTCGTCTATGCTGGCATAGCGCCAGATACCGCGGTAAAGGTTGAAAGAGTAGAAAGACGCCAACCGGATAACTACGACAATCGCCAATGTATTGAGTAGATTGGAAGCCTGTATCTCAGGAAGGTTAAGGTCAAATCTCAACTGGAAAGCGACCCAGTAAGAAACAGTAACAGCAGCGGCGTCCGCGGCGAAAACAAGCCAATGCTGATGCCTGTTAAAGGTCTTCTTCATCCCCCTAATTATACCAAATCCGCTTCCCCCGCGTCCCCCTCAGAAGCTTCCGGATCGCTGGAAGCGCCATACTCCATAATTTTAAAACCCGAAAAACATTACAAAGACTTAATAGCCGCGGCCAGAAGCTCAGCGTTAAACAGCTTAAGTTCGGACTTATCTTCCAAAAATTTCTCCACGTCTTTCTTAGCCGCGGACAGGTCAACGCGCGCGATCCCATTGAGCATAAACTCCGTTAAATTTCTCTCCGTAATTCCGGGGCTTTTTCCCTGGCTCTGGGCAATAGCGTTATTAAGCATAACAAGATTAGGCCGGGACTTTCGCCCAAGATACCAGAAAAGGTCGTAAATATCGCGGCCTTTGGTGAATTTTCGGTAAAAGCAGGCGTGCAGTTTGCCGGCAAACATTGAGGACAGATCATAATGAAGAATATCAAAAAGATATGTTTTATTAACGATCGCGCGCTGAGTTTGCCAGCCGGCCGGAGGATTTGTGTCAACCTCAATTTTAATTGAGAGTTTTTCTTCTTTGTGACCGGACAATCCCAAAGCTTTAGGCAACCCCGGAAAACTTAAAAAAACCGAATTAACAGTTTTCTTATTTTCCTTATCCAGCTTCACGGTAAGCCCGTTCAGACGGAAAGTCCGTTCAAGTCCGCCGCAGAGCCCCTTAAAATCATAACCCTTAAGATTGGTAATAGAAAAATCCAAATCCTCGGAAAAACGCCTGACGCCATATAAAACGCGCAGGGCGGTCCCGCCGATAAAAGCCACATTTGAAAACGCCCCCTGGTCGGACAAGGATTTAAGCGCGAGAATCTGCAAAAACTCTCTTGCCCTGTTGCCCTTCTCCTCCGGGGAAACTCCGGCAGCTGTTTCCTGCTTTAAGGCCTCGATCATCTCTCCTCCGCGAGCGCCGCCAGAGCCAGCGCGGCTTCCCGCATTTTTTTAACGCCGAAAAGGGCAAAATAAGCGGCCAGCCTGACCTTTCTTAATGTGCGTAGATTTTGAAACCGGAAAGAGTCCAGCAGCGTCCGCGCAGCTGCCCCGGATTTAATTTTATCCAAATTAAGGTAGACAAAATCCGCGACGGCTTTTTCCGGCTCAGCCATAAAATACGACAGGCCGGCTTCGTCTTTAAGCGCCGTAAAACCGCGAAAAGCCGCGGGCTTAACACTTTGGTACACGAATGTCCCGAATTCATTCACAAAACTTGCCGTTTTTTTTGTTGTGACGGAAGTGATATCCGCAACCCTTTCCGGGATAAGCCCGTAGCGGCTAAGCGCGTACTCAAGGCTTACATACGAGGGCTGATAAATCTGCCCGGCCAAATAACCGCGGCTTGGCTCAATTTTCCGCTCCCCCTCCCCAAAAATATAAAGCCCGCGCCGAAGGCGGACAACAAGCCCCAGCTTACGCCAGCGCTCAAGCTGATTAAGTCCAGCCGTGCCTGAACCTGCCAGCGCCAATTTTGTCGGCAATAAAGGCAAATCCCTAAATTTTGCGCTAAACTCCTGAAATTTCATATGTTTCCATAATTAATCTTTTTTGATTACTTACAGAAATAGTATACCAGGTTTCTTCAAACAAATCAATCCCAGTGTAATTCGTCAATCGGGAATCGGCAATCGTAAAGCGTGAATCGCAAATAGTAATCAATTCTGCAAATAGCAAACGGCGTCAATCGTAAAGCGGAAAGCGTAAATAGTAATAATCTCTATTCTGCCTATAGCTTATAGTTCGCTTATGGCCTAAAGCTTATAGCCTATGGCATAAATTCATCATATCCATTCTAATGCTTCACGCCCTTCCCTGCCAGCGCCTGAAAAGCGGTACTAAACAATATCTTCATATCGAAGCCTATAGAACGATTCTTTAGATAGTATTCATCAAAATCAACTTTAACAGGTATTGGCAGCTCATCACGGCCGTTCACCTGCGCCCAACCAGTAAGCCCCGGTGTTATACGCTGCACACCTTTAGCGGTCCTCATCCGTATAAGATCCTCCTGGTTAAACAGGGCCGGCCGGGGTCCAACAAAACTCATATCCCCCTTAAGAATGCTGAACAACTGAGGCAGTTCATCCAGGCTGGATTTCCGCAGAAATTTCCCCGCCGGCGTAATAAAGCTGTCAGGATCAGCCAGGAGATGCGTAGCCACGGCCGGAGTATCCGTGCGCATAGTGCGGAACTTGGGCATTCTAAAAAGAGCATTATCCAACCCGACCCTGTCCGACCAATACAATACCGGCCCCCGCGAAGTCAACTTAACCGCCAGAGCGACAATAAGCATCGGCGTCCCAAGTATCAGCAGGGCACAAACAGCTAAACCAACATCAAAAATTCTTTTCATATCGTCAATCGTGAATCGTAAAACGGGAAGCGCAAATAGTAAGACAATCCTATTCTGCCTACGGCTTATAGCTTATAGCTTATGGCATATTTTCAGCTTATCGCAGTCGTTATCGCCTATGGCGTAGTTCGCTTACGGCTGTCCCCGAAACTCCTCCCTGACTTTACAACTCCAGCTCCACTTTGCCCGCCACATCTATAAAAAAATCTTTTGACCAAGCGGCCACAGTGTCAGGAGAAACCAAAAATCTGGAAATATCCTCTTTTGCCTGAACTATATTAACGGAATCAATATGCCGGCGCAGCAGCGTCCGGAAAGCGCCCTCCGTAAGCGTGCCGTCGCTGCTCCAGTCCCCGCTCTGACGCATCCGCTGCTCAAGATGACGCAGATTAACAGGCGTGCGCCTGCCGACAAACCAGGCAAAATCATACCAGTCGCGGCCTTTCACGCGGGTCTTCCAGCCGCGCCAAAGAAGCGCGTGCATTTTGCCGGCAAACATGGAAGAAGGCGCGAAAACCTTAACACTGAAAGGAATAGGATTAAGCAGCGCGCGCACCTCTGTCTTAAATAAGGACGGAGGGTCGGTATCTATCTCAATTTTAATTTTGGTCAGCGGCAACCCGCTTTCCCCCTCCATACCTATAACAAGCAGCTGCTCAAGCGTATCCGCTTTAAGGAAAGCCGATTTAACCTGCCCGCCGGCGGCCTTTTTTTTAACCTCTATCTCCGCCGTAAACCCGAACGCCTTTAGTTCGTCTTTTACAAAACCGCAATACGGTTCCAACCGGAACCCCGGGTCCGGTTTTATAAGGGAAAAGTCCATATCTTCACTGAAACGATCCAGGCCGTAAAGCACACGAAGGGCCGTTCCGCCATAAAAGGCCGCGTGTTCAAAAAACTTGCCCCGCCAAAGCCCCAGAAGCGCGGTTTCCTGCAGTATCTCGCGCAAAGCCCTGAGTTTATCCTCGTTAGACGCGAAAGAATACCGCGCCAGCATAGTTTCTATAGCCGGATTCATTTATTAACCGCCTTTTTCTTTTTCAGCACAGCCGCGCAGAATCTTACTTTCCGCGACCGCGCCAGCCGGGCACAATCGTCCAAAAGCGCGGCGTCCATTGAAAAAAAGCCTTCCTCGTCCAGCCGCAGGTCCTCAAACAAATACCTCTCCGCTTCTTTTTGGCTGTTTAGTATATTACCGGAATCCTCGCGGATCTTATCCGCCAAAGCGCGCTCGGGGGAGGCAGCCAAAAACGCTCCGCCATTAAATTCAAGCCGGCGCATTCCCGCGGGATAATATCCGGCGGGCGCCTGCTTATAGATAAACACACCCAGCGGCGTGTTAAAGGTTTTGGGCCTTTTAAAGGTGGTTGAGGTTAAAGCGTAAACAGCCTCGGGAATTAAACCGTAATGCGCAAGCATATAATCCGAAGATACCATGGAGGGCCCATAGATCAAATTAGCAAGCAGTTCCATTGAGTAAGGCCGCCTGCGGTGGCTCTCACCAAAAACATAGAGCCCTTTTTTTACGCGCACAATGTCCCCCGCCTTAATAAGCGCGCTCACCTTCATGGCGGGGTTGCTATACGCCGAAAGCAAAGCCATAAGAGTCTGATAGTCAAACTCCTCGGCCACTATTTGCCGCCGTATATCAACATTCATATCAATATAATAGCATAGTATATATAAAATATCAATACCTACTATGCGATAA
>SESC01000737.1_pt1 | contig 11480 bp, 9 predicted proteins | sample 3171431 | NCBI WGS metagenome assembly SESC01 (sample SAMN06051868, study PRJNA518727) | freshwater metagenome | biome: subpolar coniferous forest; feature: holomictic lake; material: water; isolation source: holomictic Lake 227, 8 m depth | place: Canada: near Kenora, Ontario | collected 2014-07-08... | reverse complement strand
TTCATGCTCGTTACCGAACTGGTAATCGAAATGATCGATATAGAGAAGTTTAGGGGGCCGCCCGTATTCACGTTGGACTGAATCGATCTTCTCCCCCGCAGCGTCGGCCGTGATGATATTTTCCGGGCTCTTCTGGATTTCAAGGGGGATCCCTCCAAAGGCCTCAACCGAGAGGAATTCCGTGTAATGTGACAGGGCTGTAAGGAGCACTGGGTCACCCTTTTCCACGTATGTCCCGGCAACCGCCTGAAAACCTCTTCGTGCCCCGGGCACTACGCGGGCCTCGTCCATGTTCACGAACGCCGCAAGGTCGCGGTGGAACGTATCAATCGGGGGACTTTTAATCATGTCAAGGCGGTTTGGTTTCCTGCAGTTGTCACAGACCGAATACCCGTCGCCGTATGCAATAACGGCCTTCATCGCATCAGCGGTGAGACGTCCGCCCACCTGGATTGGGTCGATATTAATCGCGATTTCGTCAATATCCCGGACATCAAGGGTAAGCCCACACTTCATCCCACCATCTCCTTCCTGATGACCTTCACCTGCTCTTCGAGTTCTGCAAGCGTCCGTGCCACCGTATCCTGCTGGCCCTCATCAAGCTTGTGAACCGGTGCGGTATCCCGGAGGATTACCCTTAAATCGGTGAGCAGGAACAACGCCTGGAATACTGAATCTACGGCCCGTTTCGACATTAAATCACTATACTAATATCGATTATGATGAATTAAGTAACCGTTCCCGTTCTGTATAACCCCACTATTTTGTATGAGTGCAACCATTCTACCAAATGGTCCCACGGTATAGAAACCGGGTGAAAATGTGACGCTTTTCAACGATCTGTGCCTTTTAGCCCCCCCTACCCGGATTACCGGGAATATCCAACGGGGACCTGGTGATTCCCTGACGGTGAATGCGAAGTTTACTCACAATACCATTGTACCATTCATTGCTTTGCTCTTTTTAACGAAAAAAGTGAACCCGTCAATTTTTGGTAAGATTACCGGTTTTTGTCAGCAGATGGCAGGACCTACACCAGGTATCTTGTGGTCAACTCCGGTGTGGGATTTCAGGGATTTCAATTGGACTCAAAGTGCCGGTGTATGGCGAAGCAATCTTGAAGATGCCAGAAGGAGATTTCACGTATGCCCGGTTCGTGCTCGAAGAGATCGAGTACAATTGTTCAGAGTTCATGAAATATTTTTTTGCCGGGCGATTACAGCAGGCAGGCAGGATAAAGTCACCCGCTGCCCCTGCCGCCTGATCAGTCGTTTCTTTTTTAAAAACCACGGGCAAGGAATGGTCTAAAAAAGAACCGTGAGGTATACCGGTCATACTACCATGGTATTTATTCCCCTGAAAGTGGCAATCACTGGTTTATGTTAACAACCGGTCGCACATTCATGGAACAGACCCGGTATGAACACCTGGCCATATCTGACCAGACAAAGGGGCGTCCTGCTCCCCTGCTGGAAAAACCCGCACAACCGGATGCACTCATCATCCCGTTTCCCAAACCCGCGGATATCACAGTGAATGCGCAGGATCTCCGTACTACCATCGAGCAGCGGCGTTCTACCCGTCACTATGTCCGTGATCCGCTTACCCTCGAAGAACTTGCCTACCTTTGCTGGTGCACCCAGGGCATTGTGGAAGTGAAGTCCCCGTACTACACGCTCCGCAACGTCCCTTCTGCCGGTGGGCGACATGCTTTAGAGACCTGGATGCTCATCAACCGGGTCAGCGGTATACAACCCGGGCTGTACCGTTACCTCGCTTTTTCCCACAGTCTTATCACCATTGACACGACCAGCGGGATTTCCGATGCAATTATGTCTGCATGTCTAGGGCAGGCTTTTGTACGATCATCAGCGGTATCATTTATCTGGTCGGCGGTGATCTACCGGATGGCGTGGAGGTACAGCGAAAGGGCGTACCGGCTTGTACACCTCGATGCCGGGCATGCCTGCCAGAACCTCTACCTTGCCGCAGAGCAGATTGGCTGTGGTACATGTGCGATCGGGGCCTTTGATGACCAGCAGATCGCAGATGTGCTGAAAATTGACGGAGAGGAAGAGTTTGTGGTGTATTGTGCAACGGTGGGGAGGAAATGTGAATGAAGCATGTGCATGAGGGTTAATCACATCCTGTCGGACTGTATCTATTGAAAAAAGCCTGGTAGCAGTGCCAGATAAAACGCTGCCAGTCTGATTGGTCCTGTTTTACATTGCCATCACTTCCCATTCCCATGAAGATATTCTTTCGTTTATCTTCGCCTGCGAATGGCTTGAATAGTTCAGAGACGCGTGATATCAGTCCATATCCCAACACATGACCGCCAAAACAACGGGGCTGAAAGCCCGGGAACCATTAGAAAATTTTCGAATGACCAAAGAAATCTGAAATACAGATTTCAGCGGATGCCGATAAGGCCCCAAAAAGAATTTCTCCCGGGTATGAGATGAGTGATCCTGCCCGTCCCGGTACAGGAGATCATCGCATGATCCGCGTTGCCACCAACCCTGCTGCCAGGAGAACCATAAAAGCACATCCCGGAGCCTTGGTAGGAGCGGGCACCGCACTACCCGTTGCTCCCGACGCAGGGGTTCCGGCCAGGGTGAGTGTACCTGAACGGGAGCCAAGGATGTTGCACCCGACATCGACCCTGATCTCCCCGCTGCTCCCTTTCAGCTGGGGGAGGTTATAGCGGTATGTAAACGAGGATTTGTCCGGCTGACTGGTATAGGATTTGTCAATGAGCACCGTGTTACCCTGCAGTACGGTTACGTGTTTCACATAATGCGTGGCGGGATCATCCACCTGGTGTTTGATGGCTACGATAAGATCTCCACTGTTTTCATCAAACGATACAGCAACATCCGCAGGGGTGTGCGCAAGGGCATAACCGCTCAATGAGGTAAGCACTATGATGAATATGACAAGGCGCCACATTCTCACTATTCCGATGCGGGAGATCATTGTGGGCTGAATGTGTTTTTCCGGCATGATAACAACTCATCAGCTCCGGGACGTATCCCGGGAACTTTATCCTGATCCTGCACAGGATTGGGTATTAAGCTCTCGCACAGAAGGTGCAGCATCGGGAAGTATAGTGTCACGATACGAAATGAGGATCATGTTGGTCCGGGCATAATCCGTTGAAACTCCCAAAGAACAGTTTTTCCACCGTTCCGCGTGAGCAACCGGACTGAACAGCCATGATCCCCTCCTTCCCCTCACTAAGGGCGCCCCCTGCACATGGGGTCGCATGAAGACAGCAAAGGCATGGATTAAGAAAATTCAGGGCTAATCTTGAATCAATTCACTCTTACTCATTTGGGTGGCCACTAATAACTGGATCGGTCTGCAAAAAAAACCCTTCAGCAATCTCTATCTGACCGGAATGATATTGGCCGATTCAAAAACTTCTTATTCGTGAAATGAATCAATCATGTAATGGCAAATACTGATGGGGTAGTGAAAAGGAAAAGAAAAAAGGAAGGGCAGAATTACGGAGTGCCACTCACCACGGAAAAACGGAAGCAACTCCTGCAGAAGCTGGCTGAGGAACATGGAACACCGATATTCGTTATCGATCACGAGATAATCCGCCAGAATTACAAGGAGTTTAAAGAGCGGCTGCCCAACATCCAGGTATATTTCGCGGTCAAGGCAAACTCAGACCCTGAAATTGTGAAGACGCTGTACGGGATGGGTAGCAGTTTTGATGTTGCGTCTATGCCGGAATTCATGATCGTACATGAAAATATCAAAGACCTGCCCGACAAGGAACGACAGGACTGGATTTGGGATAAAATTATCTATGCGAATACCATCAAGCCGATAGAGACATTAAAAGCCCTCGATCAATACAACCCGCTGGTCACGTTTGATAACAGTGAAGAGCTTAAAAAAATCAGGCTTCATGCGCCCCACGCAGGCCTGGTGTTGCGGATACGGGTCCCGAATACTGGCTCCGTGGTAGAACTCTCCTCCAAGTTCGGGGCTGACCCTGGCGAAGCGGTCGACCTGATAGTCCAGGCATTTGACATGGGCCTTGTGGTGGAGGGGCTGAGTTTCCATGTCGGGAGCCAGTGCACGAACTTTGATAATTATGTCCAGGCCCTGCACCTGTCTGAGAATATTATCAGCGAGACAGAGACCCGGACTGGACAGAAAATCAGGATCCTTGATATCGGCGGGGGGTTCCCGGTGAAGTACCACCCCGAAGTGAAGTCCTTCAAAATACTCGCAAAACAGATTAATACTGAGATTAAACGGTTGTTCCCACCAGACATGCAGGTCCTTGCAGAGCCGGGACGATTCCTGGTGGCGAATGCATGTACACTCGTCGCCAAGGTGATCGGTAAGGCATTCCGCGACGGAAAGCCGTCCTATTATATCAATGACGGGGTCTACCACACGTATTCCGGGCAGGTATTTGACCATACAACATACCCCGTCCTGGCATTTAAAGAGGGGGAGACGCAGATTTCTGCCGTGTTCGGACCGACCTGTGATGCCTTTGATACAATTACACTCAGTGCAGAGCTACCTGAACTCGACATCGGCGACCTGGTCTATTCAGAAAATATCGGGGCCTATTCCCATGCCTCGTCCACCTACTTCAACGGGTTCCCCCCGGCGAAAGTGGTGCATATCAACCGCTGAATTTTTTCCTGCAAAAAAATCGCTATTCACTCAATTGTATGGAGACCCGGCAGGACGAAAACCAACTGCAGTCACCCCGCTGCAGGAGATTCGTCACCGGAAATAGTCCACGATATTCCGGAACAGCTGCATGTTCAACGACTCAGCCGGCACTGCCACGCCGTCCCGTACCATCCGTTCTTTCCTGAGTGGCCAGTCGTAAAGGTTGACAAACTCCATCGCCCGTTCAGGATGTGGCATTAAGCCAAGGACCCTGCCGTCTGCAGATACGATACCCGCAATATCTTCCACTGAACCATTGGGATTGTACGGGTACTCGCCGTTTGCGGGGGACAAGTCTTCCCGGCAGTACGTGAACGCGATCATCTCCTGCTCCCTGAGGCGGCGGAGGGTCTCCGGTGAGCAGGTGAAATTACCTTCTCCATGGGCAACCGGGCAGTAGATACGTTCAATCCCCTTTGTCCAGAGGTTGGTAGCAGCGGGCTTCAGGGTAACAAAACGACATTCCAGCACACCTTTGCGGTTGGGCATCAGGGCGATATCCCGCGCAAAGTTCTGGTCAAACGCCGGGACCAGCCCGAGGTTTGCAAGGATCTGGAACCCGTTGCAGATACCGAGGACCAGGTTATCACCCCCAATGAATTCTTTCAGATCATTCCAGAGGTTGTTCCGCACCCGGTTGGCGAATGCATTGCCGGCGCCGGTATCATCACCATAAGAGAAGCCTCCGGGAAACACCAGCAGGCGATAGTGTCGAAGTTTTGTTCTCCCGTCGATAAGGTCATTGATATGGACGATGTCTGATCCCATCCCGGCCCGTAACAGCACCTCCTGCGTCTCCATTTCTGAGTTAATTCCAAAGCCACTCATTATAAGAGCTTTTTCCGCTACCAGGCCATGTCCTGATGAAGGCTCCTTTCCCGGGGATGTTGTTAACGGGGCATGTGCAGCATTCATGGTTCAGTACTCCTTGAACGGTGCCTTGTAGGCATTTTCAAGTTCGCTCACCGGTACATCAAGCAGGAGGTGCTCTCCGCTGATCCGCAGGTTGTTTCCGGTAACCTTTCCAATCAGCAACGTATCTTCACCCAGGGCCTGTTCGAATGCCAGCCGGTTACCAGGGGAGACTGTCACGACAAACCGCCCGAGGGACTCTGAGAACAGGAAATAATCCGGACGCATGCCGGATGGAACCGACAGGTCCATGCCAAGCTGGCCGGCAATGGCAACCATGCCAAGGGAGACCCCGAGACCTCCACGGGTAACCGGGCAGGCCGATGCCACAAGGCCCTGCAGGATGGCATCCGTCAGCCGTTGATAGTATGCTTTCACTAATACAGGATCAAGTTCCGGGACAACGTTTCCCACACATCCGAGATATGCGAAATACTCTGATCCCCCTAGTTCTTCCTTTGTTGCCCCAACCAGGTAGACCAGGTCGCCTTCAATCTTCACATCGATGGACACGGATGTTACCACGTCCGGATGGATACCGATGGATGAGATAAGGAGGGTAGGCGGGACCGAGACCTTCACGGGGTTATTATCCGCATCGTACCCTGAGAAATCATTGTACATGCTGTCTTTACCCGAGATGAATGGCGTACCAAATGCAGTCGCAACATCGTAGCACCCTTTCGCAGCACTTTTCAGCTGCCCGAGTCGTTCAGGGTCATCTGACGAGCACCAGCAGAAATTATCGAGGATTGCAATCGCATCAAGTGGTATACCCAGGCCAATAAGGCCCCGGATCGCCGTATCGATCCCAGCAGCTGCCATCCGGTACGGGTCAATATTAGAATACGAGGGGAACATTCCCTGTGACAGCCCGACTCCTTTTTTTGAACCCGGCACCACTTTTGTCAGCGTCGCCATTGCCTGCACCCGCCCCCTTCCCTGTAAAGGCCCGAGTACGTGGCCGCCCTGCACCGTATGATCATACTGGACGGATATGAACTCCTTTGAGCAGATATTCCTCCGCTGCAGCATAGCCAGCAACGTAGCGTCCAGTCGATCAGGGCAGGGAGATGTCGGTTCGGGGTATGCCTTTTTCGTGTAGCGGGACACCAGGTGCTTTTTTGGCAGGCCTTCGTGCAGGAATGCCAGCTCGATATCCATCACCACGTCACCATGGTATTCCACGATGCACCTGCCGGAATCCGAAAATTCCCCGATAACCATTGCCTCCACTTCACGCCGCCCCATCAGCTCCATGAACGCTTCAAGGTTTTCCGGCTGCACCGCGAGGGTCATCCGCTCCTGGGACTCGGAAATCCAGATTTCCCACGGGGCCATCCCGGGGTACTTCAGTGGGACCTTTTCGAGCGATACCCAGGCTCCATTGCACTCCTTTGCCATCTCGGCAACCGAGCAGGAGATGCCGCCTGCCCCGTTATCCGTGATGCTCCGGTAGAGTCCAAGGTCCCGGGCTTCCTTTACAATCACGTCCGAGAGTTTTTTCTGGGTAATCGGGTCGCCAATCTGCACCGCGGTTACCGGGCTTCCGGGGTCAAGGGCCTCTGACGAGAAAGTGGCGCCGTGGATGCCATCTTTTCCAACCCTGCCCCCGGCAACAACGATCAGGTCACCAGGCTCTGCCTGCTTCTCGTAGAGTTTCCTTCCCGCCAGTTCTCGCGGCATAACACCCACCGTACCTGCGAACACAAGAGGTTTCCCCACGTAGCTGTTATCGAAATATACCCATCCCTGCGGGGTCGGGATGCCAGAGCAGTTGCCGCCCACCCCCACCCCATGGACCACACCGTCGAGGATCCTCCTTGGTGAGAGGATCGGGGTTGACTTGTCCCTGCCGCGGAACAGGGCAGGGTCTGACTCCGGGTCGCCGACACAGTACCCGTATACATTGATGCAGGGCTTTGCCCCAAGTCCGAACCCTATTGTGTCGCGGTTTACACCGACAATTCCTGTAAGTGCCCCGCCAAACGGGTCGAGAGCCGAGGGGGAGTTGTGGGTCTCGACCTTGTGGGTCACGAGGTAATAGTCGTCAAAAATAATTGCACCGGAGTTGTCGGTAAATACCGTCAGGCAGATATCCTTCTCTCCTCTCTCTTTCCTGATTTTGTTTGTAGCTGCCTGGATATAGGTCTTATAAAGCCCGTCCGGAACATCATCATCCATCGCGGCTGCAAAAATCGTGTGTTTGCAGTGCTCACTCCATGTCTGGGCAAGGGACTCAAGTTCAACATCCCTGGGATTTCGCCCCTGTATCGCGAAATAGTTGCGGATCGCATGCAACTGGGCAAGATCAAGTGCAAGCGGTCCACGTCTCTGGTGTGTTGCGGGGTCTTCTATCCCCTCTTTCCCGAGTCGGGAGAGCTCCCGATCGTCGATGTTGAGGTCCACCACCCCCGCTGCAGGCAACTCGTGCAACCGGACAAGCGGGACCTCCCGGTCCATGCCCGATATGCTGTACTCCTGCCGGGTCTTCACATGTAACCGGTTCACGAGTGGGTTTGCGAGGGTCGATGCAAGGTTCTGCAGGAGTCCGGGTGATAACCCCCCTGATACAAAAAATAGTTGCGAGGTGTAGACCGCAACTTCTGCACCCGGGAAAAAATCCTCAATCATCTGCCGTGCCGTCGTGCCCACGTTATCCGTTACCCCTGGCAGGAACCCGACTTCAATGGCGTAATCGAAATCTCCAAGGGTTGGCTTGTCTACTAAAAATTCCTGCACTACCGGGTTGATCAGCTGCAAGCCGATCTGGTCAAGCTCGTCTTCTGAAAAATCATGTAACCCTGACGTGATAGTATAGACATCGACAAGAGTCAGCTCGCTGATTGGGAAACCAAGTGACCGTGTCCGGTCAGTCCGGGTCTTAAGACGGGGGTCCTTGGTATAGCGGACTTCTATCCGGTGGACACAGGAGGCCATTGTATACTCAGTGGATCCTAAATTACAAAATAGGTATCGCAAGGGGTGCAACTGGTTATGGCACGATAAAATGGCTGATATGATCAGCAAGGGTACTATGCAGGAGCATGCGGGAGGGAAGGTCCTGCAATCCGAGCAACAGCATCATGAGTGAGGTGTCCAGAATAGTGTTACGTATTCACCAGGTACAGTGGAATGCCTGGCACATCTTCGTTTTGCAATAAGGGATAAAATTGTATAATTATCTTGTCATAATGTAATGTTTAAATTACATTTATGCTGATTGATCTGTAGTCAGAGTCAGGCAGGCAGCAAAAAATGATATCCATGAAAAAAATAACCGGACTGGTCCTTTCAGGAGTCATAGGCACAGCTACGCTTGTTCAGCCGGTATGTGCAGCCATCTGTCCACGGGGAATAGGCGGGTGTGTCTACCCGGGCAGGTGTTTCCTCTTCACCGACATGGATGGGAATTCACTCTGCGATTACACCCGGACTGCCATCACCCAGGCGACGCAGACACCAGTCCCTGTAACAGACGCACCACCCTTAACTCCGGCTGCAGATGTGGTGCATGCAGCCCAGATAGTCCCGGACCCTGGAACCTCCGGATTCTTTGACCTGGTTCATGTAAGCCCGGTTGTTGCCGGGACCATTCTCTTTGTCGTGATGAGTGCCATTCTCATCCGGGTCTTCAGGTCTGGCAGATGGGGGATGAGACCGCTCTCCAACGGACCTCTCCTGGCTACCACATCGCTTTTTTCACTCGGAATATCGGAGATTATCGTCTATGTGCTGATGGGAGGTTCCGTATCGGGCATGCCTTTTGCACTCATCTACATGCTCATTGGAGTACCACTTGTGACATACCTATGGAAGACCGGGAATATGGACCGATCAATTGCATTGCTGGTCCTGGTACTCAGCACTATCGCCGGTTTTGTGTTCCTCTCTCCAATCATGCCCATGGAATTCATTGGGCTTATCCGCATTGCTACCGGAAGCGGGCTTCTGGTCCCCGGGATAATCGGCATCCTGGTCGTGCTTGCCCTCTCACTTCTGGTCGGCAGAATGTTCTGTGGTCATATCTGCCCAGTGGGTTCCATCCAGGAAATCTTATCGTATATCCCCCTGAAAAAAATTGATATCAGTAACACAAAAATCCCCGAACTAATCAGGTTTGCCATATTTATCGTGGTGGTGGCTGGGGGTATGTACCTCATCGATGTGATGGTATATACCGGGGCCTACGATTTTTTCAGCCTGACCCTCACGGCGGGTTTTTTCGTCTTCGCTGCACTCCTGCTGCTCTCGGCATTACTCTACCGCCCGGTCTGCAGGTTCCTCTGTCCGTACGGGGTATTGTTCTCTCTCCTCTCCCATGTGAGCAGGTACAGGCTTAATCGGATGGACACATGTATTCAATGCAGGAAATGTGAGAAGGCCTGCCCAGTCCATGTTGCAAAGGCAGGTGCTTCCAAGCGGGAGTGCTATCTCTGCGGTCGATGTACCGAAGTCTGCCCGGTAAAAGGAGCAATTTTGTACGGGAAACGATAATTCCCCATCGTGAAAAAATCCTGTCTTATTCTAGGCCCTTTATCGCAAAAATGAGGGGGTTACCATCATTACACCACCATTCACCAACATCTTTCTTTCTAGGGCCCAAATTTTTGATCCTTAGGGCTGTTATTTCTACCAGTTTATCTAAATAGCCTATTTAAAGCATCTTTTTGAAATACCTTCGGAACACCCCTGGTTTATCGGAATCGGAGCCTATAATGGAACTGGTTCACCTCACCCTGCGGTTAACAGATACGTTAGTATGACCGGAAAAAGGGGGTGTTACCCACATAGGGGATCCCGATAGCAGTCATGCCGGGGAACTAACGATACCCTTTTTTTCGCTTGTTTCACCCCATCCCTGCACCAAAAAATATCCAGGTCAAAAAAACAGCAAAATTTGTCAGAACCAAAACACCTATGTCCATAAACCCTGTATATACCGGAAAGGAGCGAATGGTATGAAGCGGAAGATAATCAGCATCGATGAGGACAAATGCACGGGATGTGGCCAGTGCATCCCTGATTGCCCTGAAGGGGCCCTGCAACTCATCGAGGGGAAAGCAAGGCTCGTCAGCGATCTCTTCTGCGATGGTCTCGGGGCCTGCATCGGCACCTGTCCGGAGGGAGCGATCTCGGTCGTCGAGCGGGAAGCGGGTGCGTACGACGAAAAAGCCGTGATGGAGACCATTGTCCGGCAGGGCGAACCGGTGATCCGGGCCCACCTTGAACATCTTTCCGGCCACGGGCAGATGGGACTCTACCACCTGGCGATCGATTATTTGAAGGAGCACAATCTTGCTATTCCTGACCATAAAACTGCGGATGGTCCCCTTAAGCCACATGGGCATAGTAACCCTGACTTTGCAGGATGTCCGGGCACTGTTGCCCAGAGCATCGCACGGGGGACCCGTACTGGCCCGCCGCAGCCATCCGGAACAACCAGTTCGGAGCTGCGCCAGTGGCCTGTCCAGCTGAAACTCTTAAACCCGGCAGCCCCGTATTTTGAAAATGCCGATCTGCTGGTCTCTGCTGACTGCGTCCCGTTTGCCTATGCAGGGTTTCACCAGGAGATCCTGCAGGGAAAAATCCTGATAATATTCTGCCCTAAGCTGGATTCAGATATCGAGGGGTATATCTCGAAACTCGCAGAGATCCTGGCACTTCACACGATCAAGTCGATTAACGTTGTCCACATGGAGGTACCGTGCTGTAGCGGGGTGCGATACATCGTTGACCAGGCACTTGAACAGTCGGGGAAGACAATCCCGGTGAAAGATTACACGGTAACGATTGGTGGAGAATTGGAATAACGGGCATTTCCGGGTTCTGCTGGTTTATTCACCCCGGTCAAA
>SESC01000734.1_pt1 | contig 11501 bp, 3 predicted proteins | sample 3171431 | NCBI WGS metagenome assembly SESC01 (sample SAMN06051868, study PRJNA518727) | freshwater metagenome | biome: subpolar coniferous forest; feature: holomictic lake; material: water; isolation source: holomictic Lake 227, 8 m depth | place: Canada: near Kenora, Ontario | collected 2014-07-08... | reverse complement strand
AGCCACGCGGCCTCGCAGTCGCGCAGGAAGGCCTCGCAGTGCTTCGCGGCTCTGTAAACGTCCATGCTCGGCTCGCGCGACTCGCGCAGTCCGGCGAGAGCGGCGCTCGCTTCGCGCCTCATGCCGACGATCGCGGTGAACGACGCTGCTTCCGCAGTCGCCGGCGTGTCGCAGAGCGCGGCGTCCAGCGACTCGACCTCGCTGAGGTAACGGAGCATCTGCGGCGTGAGGTACCAGTACACCGCGGTGTCCGGGCGCAGGATTCGGCTGTGCGTCACGGTCGCGGTTTTGCCGGCGGTCGGCTTGCGAATCCGGTACATGACTCCGCCGTCGATGGCGCGGGGCAGCGTGGTGATGGTCTCGAACCGCCGTACGTACGGCGGGACCTGCGGCTCCTGGTGCGTCAGCGCGTCGATCTCCTCCTGCAGAGCGCGGGCGGCCCCTGCGTGCCACCCGTACGCCATCCGGTGGTCGACGAGCCTGTTGACCAGCGCGATGGGTGGGTCGGCCCTCTGAAGAGAAGGCCATACCGTGCGCAGGTGTTTCACCATACCGGCTGTGACGCTGTACTCCGCCGGCGTGCTGTGCGATGTGGGAGGAGCGGCCGGCCCCAACCCTGCCTCTCTCAACCCTGCCTCGATTTGCTTGAAGATCTCGTTGGCCCGTGCGTCGGCGGATGCAGCCGGGGTCGCTGCCGGCTGGATAATGCCCCTCAATATGTAGTCGATGTCGTCCTTGGACAGAGATATGCAGCTGGGGGCGGCGTCGGCATCCTCCAGGAAATCCTCGGCGCTTTTGAACGTCTTTTCGGCGAACCTGGGCTCGCTCATCAGTAAACCTTTGAGATCGGTGGTGGGCTTAGCCTTATCTTTCACGTACATGTGGGGGTCCAGGGCGATGCGCATCCGCTGACCTGGATTCTCTTTGTCGTTCCACGCCGCTTCGAACCTCTTCTGGTGCTCTGTGTTGTCTCCGTACCTCAGCATCCAGTGGGTTCGGTCGTCGACCGAGACGGCCGTGGAATACCTCCAGCTCAGCATGGAGTTGCGCGCCGGCTTCCCGATGATGTAATCGTGGCACGTCTTGATCAGAAACACGTTGCGCTTGGTGAGGTCGCACGCGGCGCACTTGCTGACCTTGACGGCTGGGTCGGTGGACAGGAGGAGCAGCGCGCGCTTGATGGAGTCGTGCACCAAGGTGCCGTGGGGCGCGAAGCTGGACTGCGTTTCGGGGACGTGTTCCAGCGTCTTCACCAGGTCGAGCAGGTTCCACCGAGCGGGCGTATCCTTGTCCTTCAGCGCGGCACCGAGGGCTCGGAGCTCGTCTAGCTGGGCCTTCACTTGCGTGCTCTCGCCTTTGCCGCCGGCTTTCATGCGGGCGTCCACCGTGTGCGCCCAGCTGCAGATGTACTGCAGGAGCCGGACGTTGACCTCCGCCTTCTCCGCCGCCTCCGCCGCCTCCGCCGCCGCCGCCTCTGCCGGCTTCTCCGCCGCCTCTGCCTCCTGCGCCTTCCCATCCGCATCGGATGGAATGCGGAGGACCTGGATGACCGTGTAGTTCAAGAGTGGGATCGTCGTCCCTCCGCCCCCGCCCCCGTCGCCGGCGACGATCGGGCATACGGCTGTTGCTTTGTCGGGAGACGGCTGCTTTGTAGCCCACACGATCACATGGGTGCGGAAGGCCTGCCCCTCCGCGATGTGCGACGCTAACGCGCTCCTCACGCGCTCCTCGACCTCCTGCTGGGACCAGCTGCCGTGGCCGAGGAAGAACATGTTGGTGTCGGGGTTCCTGGCCGCGGCCTCGAGGCCACCGGTGCCCTCGAGGATGGGGGCCGCGCTATCCGAGAGCAGCGGATCGGCCGCCGGCCTCGGGATCCAGCGGAGCTTGATGCGGTCGCCCAGAGATGCGGGATGCTGCAGGCCGGTGGCCTGCTCGAACGCCCGCTCGACGCATGACGTCAGCTCGAACTCCCCGAGGCCGGCGCAGTTCAGATCCCGCAGCTTGGACAGGACGGGCGAGGCCGGCGGCGAGGCCGGCGCCGCACCGCCCCCGAACTCGAGCGTGCTGGCGTCCGTCTCTACTTTTTTGGACGCGAACAGGGCCTTGGTCTTGGCGAGGACCCCGGTCTTCGCCGGGCTGCTGTTGCCCTGGTTCCGGACGGTCTCGATGTCGGTGTCGGCGTACGCGGCGTCGATCCTGTCCGTCCAGCCGGTCGCGCGCGACTTGATGTAGGAGCCCGCGCCGAAGACGAGGCGGAACGGCAGCGTGACGAACGCGGCGAGCTGCCACATCATGTTGGGCACGTACTCGCCCCACCCTCCCCTCTCGGCGGCACCGGGCGCCGTGATCTGGTCGTCCGAGTCGGACAGGTGCGTCCGCATGATGGTCGCGAGGCAGCGCAGCGCCTCGTCGAGGTTGGGCAGCGTGCTCTTGTCGAAGTCGTCGAGCTCCTCGAAGCACTCCCGCAGCTGCGACTCCATGAGCCCGTGGATCTCGTCGAGGGGCGCGCCGAGCCCGTTGCTGAGCTTCTTCGCGGCGGCCTCGGTCATGCCGGGGGCCGGGGCCGCGCCGCCGCTGCCGCCGCCGCCGCTCGCGCCGAGCATCTGGAACGGGAGCAGGAGCGCGTACCCGATCATCTGCGCGGCGGAGATGGTGTCGGACGGCGGCTGCGACTGCCGCACGAATAGGTCGACCTTGGCGGCGAGGAGCTCGTCCGCGGCGGCCTCGTTCATGGCGGCCTTCTGCGCCGGCGTCGGCTGCGAGAAGCGCAGCTCGTAGATCGGCGTGTCGCAACACACGCGGTGGACGGAGATGGCGCCCCTGGACCGCCCGAGGAGCACGGAGGGCGCGAGGCCGGTGTACGCGCAGATCTCGTTGAACTTCTCGCAGACGCTGACGAGGCCGCTGGGGTCGGCGTCCTGGAACAGGTCGTCGGACATCCAGCCCTTCACCTGCTGCATCCACCCCCTGGCGTCGCTGGCGAAGACCCAGCAGCGGTCGGCCGCCGCCACCGAGCCTCCTCCCAAGAGCGTCGCTCTCAGCACCACGAACACCTCGGGTCCCCGGTGCTCCCCGACCAGCGTGTGTTCCGGCGTCGATATCACGGTGTCGCCCTTGCCTTTCTTGAGGACGGGGCCGGTGGTGCTTGCCCCCGGAGTGTACTCGAACTGGTAGGTGTCTTCCGCGATGTTCTTGACCTTGAGGAACTTGCCGGGCCCCTTGCCCTCGGGGGCGATGTACTCCATGGGCCCCGAGCTGTAGATGCCTCTCGTGCTGCTGCGCACGGCCGTGAACGACAGCAGCACCTGCGCCTGCGGCGTGCTCTCCATCCTGTGCGGGATCGCCGTCGACGCGACGGTGTACTTGCCGGCGCCGAGGTCGTCCTCGTAAAAGGACATGACGCACGGGGTCTCGCCCGGGGTGAGCCCGGCCACCCTCGGGGTGTATGTTTTCACAACTGCGTTGGTGGTGATGGTGAGCTGGTTGGTCGCCCGGTTGTATGAAATCGACCGGGAAGCGTCATCACTTACTTCTGAGGCGTATCCGACCCCATCCTGTTGGACGTACAGGAGGGTCGGCTCGGCCCTCCTGAGCGCGTTGTCCAGCTGGCCGGTGGTCTGGAGCACGCGCGCCACGAGCAGCGAGATGACCGCGACGCGGTGGAAGAAGCGCTCCATCGAGTTGTCGGGGTCGGGCGGCATCATCGCGAGCGTCATCAGCGTCGACATGTTCTTCAGCACGCGGTCGAGGTGGAACTGCGCGATCATCGTGACGAGCGTCACCGCGCCCTGCCCCGCGCGCCCGAGCGCCCCGCCGGCCTTCTTCAGGTCGGCGATGCTGTCCATGAGCAGCTTGCTATTGGTCCAGACGATCGCGCCCGGGGTCCGGCGCACGGCCGGCGGCTTCCACAGCGTCTCGAAGTACGACACGTTCTTCGTCCCGCCCTTCTCCGCCTTGGCCACCTTGGCGAGCGCGAACCGGCTGGTCGTGCCGTCGTACAGGACCAGCTTCTCGAACAGCTTGCGGATCGCATCGTTCCTCTGCGCCTCGAGCGCGGCGGAGGCCTCGCCGGCGGCCGCCGCTCCGGCCCCTCCGGCCGGTGGTGCGCGCGCGCGTTCGAACTCCTCGACCTTCTGCAGCGTCTCCATGAGCACGTCGAACATGTCCTTGAAGTGCGTCTCGTCGGCGGCGAAGGTGGCCAGCCGCGTGAACGCGTGCACCTCGCTCAGCCGGAGGCTCTTGCCGACGAACGGGATGAGCCCGCCCAGCCGGTCGGCGCCGTACAGGAAGTTCCGTCCTTTGCGGAGCAGCTTGGCGGTGCCGTGGGGGTCCTCCCCGACGTGCTTGTCGGCGGCCTGCCGGTAGTCGTACCGGAGGTCTTTGGCGTTGGCTTTGGCGTCGTCGAAGAGGCCGAGCAGCAGGTCGTTGACCACCTGCCGGTTGCACGGCAGGCACGACTCCCGCGCGGCGTTCGCGAGCAGCGCCGCGAAGTTGGCGACCGTCTCCTGCCTGTTCGCGTGGTCGACGTTGTGCTCAAACCAGACCAGCATCTTCTTCCCGAGCAGGGGCGACGCGTGCGCGGCGGCCGCGGCGAACGTGTGCTCGCCGAGCGCGTGCCCGATGTGGACCAGCTCGTTCATGACGGCGCCGCCGAACAGCCAGCCGATCGTGGCCGTGTAGCTCAGGTTCAGCAGCTGGTGGAACAGGGTGACGGCCAGGATGCGGTTCACCGTGGCTTTCGTGGCGTCCGCCGCTCCTTTCATCTTCTCGGCCAACGAGGCGAACCAGCCCGTGTTGTCCGCGCTCGCCTTGGCCTCGGCGACCAGCGTCACGACGCGGTACACCTTGCGCGCGCAGCCGGCGTGCCAGCCGTCGGCAGTCCCGTCCTTCGTGATCGCGGCGTTCGCTTTCGCTCCGCTGTCTGCGGCGCCGGTGTCGATGCCCAGGATCGCTACGCGCGGCCCCGTCTCCCAGATGGCGTACGCCTTTTCGGTCCCGTCGGGGCCCGTCAGGACGACCGAGGCCCGCCAGGTGCCGTCGCGGCCGCGGACGAGGATGACGGGGCGCTTGGACTGGACGGCCACCCAGGTGTGCGCCGGGGCGTACCGCTCGGCCGGCTCCCGCTTCCCGAAGGGGTTCCATCCTCCGCCCTGGGTGGGCGCAGGCGCGGCGGTCCCCTTGTTGGGGAACGTCAGCAGCAGCGCGTCGCCCGCGTCCTTCGCGCTCCACAGCGCGAGCTGGACGGTCTCCACGTCGTCTTCCTTCACGAGCCTGCCGCCGTCGGCTGCCGCATCGTCGAGCGCGCCGCACGTCTCGAGGATCTGGATGCGCCTCTTCAGCTTCGGCGAGGTGAGCGTGCTGCACTCCCTGAAGGCGCCCTTCTCTGCGCTCAGCCGCAGCCAGCGCTTATTGACCAGCTTGTCGAGCGCGTCGGGCGTCAGGGACGGGAGCAGGTCGGACCGCATCGCTTTGGAGAGCACGGGCGGAGGGGCGCTGCCGGTCGCGGCTTCGATCGCCGCGGCCACGTCAGGCGGATGAGCAGAGCCAAGCGCAAGCGGCGGTGCAGAGGGCACTGTCGCCTTGGCGGGTGGATATGGCGGGGGAAATGATGGGGGACTGAAGGATGCTCCGAGTGCGCCGGTGGGGGATGCTCGCCATTGCACAATCGCACTCGGCAGCACAGGAGGATCCCCGCCGGTCTGGCGTGCGTACACGCTCACGTACGTGCGCACCCAGCTGCCTGTGTTGTCGGTCTTCTCGACGACCAGGAACCGCCCGCCCTTGGCGACCTCGGCTGCCCCGCCCGAGGCGCGGGCCTTAGCCTCCTCTAGGGCGTCCATAGGCAGCTTGTAGAGCTGGAACACGAGCAGCTTGTCCGATCGAGGTTGCAGCCAGAACTGCAGGTTGTTCTCGAAGAGGCTCCGGATTTGCCGCATCGCCTTGGACTCTGAGGCCAGCGTCGTCGAGGTTGCGTCGGCAATTCGCGCATCGTAGCCGACCGGCTTGGAGTCCTCCGGGAACTGCTTGCAGAACCAGTCGACCAGTTGTTGGCGATCACTCGGGTCGGTCACGGCCGCGTTGGGCACAACCAGGTCGTGCACGGTGTCGCGGGTCAGGCGGTTCGTCGCGTCCACCACCGCCGCGACGGCCGTGGTCACCCCCGAGAGCACCTTGCTCCCGAGTCCGGCGCCTGCGTCCGGCGCCTCGCCGACCCAGCTCTGGATGGTCCGGACGCGCAGCAGGGCCGCGGCGGGGGCGGACCCCAGCAGCAGCACGGCATCGGACGGGCAGTGCGGCGACGCGACCACCGAGTACTCTTGGCCCTCGAGCGTCTTTTTCGATAGCGGGGGCTGGCTCAGCGCGAAGCGCGCGCCCCTCTCGCCGACCCTCGTCACGCCGAGGAAGCGCTCGATCGCCCTCTGCTGCGGATGCGCCGAGCCGTCCTGCGCGTCGTGGTCGTCGAGGCGCAGGCGGTCCCGGACGAACTCCCAGTAGCTGGGGAGGTCGCCCGTGCCCTTCAGATCGGATGACATGCGGCCACCGCGCACCACTAACCCTGGGCGCCGAAAAGAATGGCTCACACTTTGCAGTACGTGTTGCAGTGTTGCCCGTCAGGCGCAGCAGCAGCGGAAGCAGCAGCAGCGGAAGCGGAACGACAGGGAGGCAGAAGGCGAGCGCACGGGCGTGTCGTCCGCAGCAGGCCGGTCCTTGGGAACCGAATCCCCGTCCTCGTCCTCGTCCCCCTCGCAGGAGCTGGTCACGTAGGCGGTGGCGTCGGACTCGCACTCGTCCGCCGCGCCGGCGGGGTCCCTGACGAACGCCAGGCCGACGACCTCGGCGCCGTGGCGGACGGGCACGTACCAGCCGTCCCGCGTCGAGAGGGCCCCTGCGCCCTCGCCGGGCGAGTACCGGGGGCTGCAGATGGGGTCCGCGGCGACCGTGAGCGCGCGCGCCGAGCCGTCGCGCAGCAGGAGGACGTGCTGGCGGGCCGGCGGTCGCTCCGGCGGGCCACGCAGCTCGTGCAGCTCGACGGAGCACCCCCCGAAGTCCAAGCTGCGCCGCGCGGGGCCGTGCGTGAACGCGGCGAACAGGATCGCCCCCAGCACGCCCGCGCGCGGCCCGCCGAGAGGGAACTCGACCTCGATGTTCCCGTGCGCGTCGAGGTCTCCCCGCCGCACGTCCACCAGCATGTTGTGTCTGTGTCTGTGTCTGTGTCTGTGTCTGTGTCTGTGTCTGTTTTCGTTGACCATATGCACTTTATGTGCTTTTTGGTATAAGAAGAATTTGATTACGTGTTGGACAGCAACGGGTGCCCCCGGGGACGTGAAAATGGATCCGCCGTCCGTGTCGGTCGGGGAGTCGCCCTCCGAGTGGCTGAGGCAGCAGGCACTCAGGGTCACGGCCCGGCTCGAGCCGCCGCCGTCGGCCGCCGCCCCGCCCGGGCGGCTGGACCAGCTCGACGCGGGCTCGCCGCGCGCGTCGCCTCCGCCGGGCTGCCTCGTCGACCTCTGGCCGCACCAGCTGGCGCTGCTGCACGCGTGCCAGCGCGTCGAGGCGTCGTCGTCGTCGTCGGGACCGGTGATGGGCGCGCTCGTCGACCGTCCCGGCGCGGGCAAGACGAACGTCGTCCTCGCGCTGGCTCTGCTCGACGCGTCGGCCCGCGGGCCTGGGCAGCCCGCGCGGACGACGGTCGTGATCGTGCCGCACAACATCCTCTCGCAGTGGCAGCGCGCCGCGCGGGCCATGTCGCCGGGCCTCCGGGTCGCGACGTTCGCGAGCTACGAGCACGTCGCGGCGCTGCTGCACTGCCCGTCCGAGCTGCTGAGCCGCCACGACGTCGTGCTGAGCACGTCGCTGTACTTCCACTCGATCGCGACGGCGCTGCTCTCCTCGAGCGCCCACCGGCTCGTGCTCGACGAGGTCGACTCGATCGCGGGCGTCATGCCGAGCCGGCTGCCGGCCCGCGCGACGTGGTTCGTGTCGGCGACGGCGGTCGAGAGCTTCCTCGGCGGCGCGAGGAGCGCGTACGGCCGGACGTCGGCCGCGGCCGCGCGCGTCGGGTGCGCGGCGGCGTTCGTCGACGCGGGCGTGCCTCTGCCCGCGCCGGTCAGCCTCCGCGTGGTGCTGGCCAACCTGCACATCGACCACGTGCTCAGCGGCGTCGTGTCCGACCGCGACCTCGGCGCGCTCAACGCCGTCTCGTACGGAAGCCTGGCGCTGACGCGCGCGGCCAAGGTCGTCGCGACCAGCACGGCCGAGGTGATCGACGCGCTGCTCAAGGGCGGCAGGCTGGAGGCCGAGCGCCAGCGCGACCTCGCGGCCGAGCTCGAGCGCACGGTCGCCGGCGCCGACGCCGACGCCGACGCCGCGGCCGCCTTCGCCTTCCTCGGCCCCGACGTCCACGAGGGGCGAGAGCAGCTGAAACGCCTGCGGCTCGTGGCCGACGCGCTCCGGGAGCAGCTGGACGACGCGAGGCGCAGCCGGGAGCAGCACGAGGCGCGCGTGGCGACCGTCGAGCGGCGCCTCGCGGAGAACGACTGCTGCCTCGTGTGCTACGACCCTCTCGTCGCCTCGGCCGGACGCGTCATCACCTCGTGCTGCCGCAACGCCTTCTGCAAGCCGTGCATGGCGACGTGGCTCGGCATCGCGAGGACGTGCCCCACCTGCCGTGCCGTTCTCAAGGACGTCGTCGAGCTGAGGCCGCCGCCGCCGGCCCCCGTCGCTCCGCCCCCGCCGCCGCCGCCGCCGCCGCCGGCAGACGCAGCCGACGGCGATGACGGGCTGCAAGCGATGCACGCGATGCAGGCCGCGCCGGACAAGGTCGCGGCTCTCGAGGCGCTGCTGGCGGACGCGGGCGCGGGCGGCCGCCGCGTGATCGTGTTCAGCGACTACGACGACTCGTTCAAGCCGGTCGTGGCGATGCTGCGCCGCACAGGCACGCGGCACGTCGAGCTCGACGGCGGCAGCGTGCGCGCGCTCGACGAGGCGCAGCTCGCGTTCGTGTCCGGGCGCGCGCCGGTGCTGCTCGTCAACTCGGCGTTCTACAGCGCGGGCATGAATCTCGAGTGCGCCAGCGACGTCGTGTTCATGCACAGCATGGCCGCGGCCACCGAGAAGCAGGTCGTCGGCCGGGCGCAGAGGCCGGGCCGCGTCGGCCGGCTGCGCGTGTGGCAGCTGCTGTACGCCAACGAAACCAACAGCCTTTTCTCTCGGGACGCGGAGTGAGGCGGGCCTGGGGGGCCCGCCTCTCCCCGCAGACCCCGAGCAAAAGCTTGACCAAAATGCGTGCATGACCCCAGTGTACAGCATACACTCGGGCGGGGTGCCCCGAGCGGCCGGGCAATGGGGCATGTCGTTTTTTTTCCTGAAGCAGCAGCAGAAGCCGCAGCATGGGCAACAGCATCTCGGGCAACAACACACCGTGCAAGGACGGGTCCTGCCTCAACAAGAAAGGCAACTACCGGGCCAAGTGGCTCAAGGAGGAGTGGAAGGGCACACCCCGAGACGGGTACCGCTACTCCGTGGGCTACGCCCCGACGGGCCGGGCGACCTGCCGGCACTGCAAGGCGAAGATCGCCAAGGGCACCCTCCACATCCGGCGGTCGACCCCGAACCCCTTCGACGCCGAAGGCGGGTACTCAGACTACACGCAGTCGTTCCACGCGCCGTCTTGCGCCTTCGAGGCCTTCGCGAGGTCCAAGTGCCAGAGCAAGGTCCCCACGGATCCCGCGGGCCTGAGCCACTTCGACGAGCTCGAGCCGGCGGACAAGAAGGCGGTCCGGAGCGCCCTCGAAGCGTTCTCGAGGGAGCGGAGGAAGCAGTGCCCACCCCCGCCGAAGACCGCGGAGGACCCCCGCCGGGCGGAGCCCGCCGCGCGCCGTCCGTCGCGGGCACGCCTGTGAAGAGTCCACCGTCCGCTGTCGGCAGGCGGAACCTCGCGATGGAGAGCACACCGACCTCGGTGTGCACTGTCGAATTTCGGTCAAGCTTTTGCTCGGGGTCTGCGATGCATCGGGCGCTTCTTGCTTGCCCCGCCCGCGCCCCCGAGAGAAAAGGTTTCAGGCGTAGCGTGCGCCCGCGAGCGCGCCCGCCCGCGACGGCCGGAGGCGGAACGGGCCCTTGGCGAGCAGGGCCAGCGTGTCGAGGAGCAGGGCCCGCGTCGCCGCGTCCGCGGCCTCGGATGCCTCGGATGCCTCGGATGCCTCGGATGCCTCGGTCGAGCGGGAGCCGGGCCGGGCCCTGCGCGCCGCCCTGAGCCGCGCCCCCTCGGCGGCCAGCGTGTCCAGCGCGGCCCGGAGCAGCGCGAGCAGCGCGAGGCACTCGCGCAGCATGCGGCGGTACATGACCGGCCGCTCGCGGATGAGCTCGAGGCGGTCGCTTAGCATGTGGTACCCCGGCGGCTGCGAGTCGTAGTGGGAGTAGTTGATCACGTCGAACTCGCGCTCGCTGCGGTCGCGCCGGTCGCGGGACGCGGCGCCCGCGGCCGCGCCGTAGGCCGCGCGGACGTCCGGGATCAGCTCGCGGACGTCGTCGCTGCTCTGGTGGTGCATCACGTACCTCAGGTAGGCGCGGTGCAGCGTCTTGCGCGCCGAGCGCCCCGCGCGCTGCCCGCCGGCGACCGTCTCGAGCGACGGCAGCTCTCGGCGGAAGGCGCGCGGCGTCAGCGGCCTGTCCCGCGTGGCCCTGGCGAGGGCGTAGAGCGCCGAGTCGAGCGCGAGCACCGGGTCGTCGGCCAGCTTGCGCGCCTGCCCGGCGCCGAGCGCCTCGCGCGGCAGCACGAGCGGCTCGTCGGCCAGGCGCACGACGTGGCCCGGCGTGTACGAGTCGGTCAGAACGTGCAGCATGATGCCGACCCAGTGCGGGTACGCCGGGTCGCCGGCCAGCGCGCAAGCGGCCGCGCGGTGCGCGAGGATCAGCAGCTGCCGCACGATGCGGAACGTGACGTCGCCGACCGTCGCGTCTCCGAGCCCGGGCGCCATGGCGTGGAGGTGCGCCTGCGAGCCGAGGTGCGACTGGTACAGCTCCTGCAGCTGGTACGGGTCGTCGTGCAGCCCGCCCGCGCGCTCCGCGGCGTAGGCGTCCTCGCCGATCGCCCGGCCGAGCGAGCCGAGCGCGCCGGAGGCCACGCGGCCCCTGCGCCGGCCGCGGGCGCCGGCGACCGCGGCCGGGGGCGCGCCCCGGCCTCCCGGGGGGACGCCGAGCGCGCCGAGCGCGCCGCGGGGCAGCACCGGCGACGCGAGCCACGAGAGCAGCCTCACGCCGACGCTCTGCCTCGCGTAAAGGCGGCTCAGCAGCTTGAAGTGACCGCACAGACGCAGCCTGGAAACGCGGACGCGCCCGGTCCGGCGCGAGAGCCTCACCTTCCCGCACGGGAGGTCCGGGTACGCGACGCCCGCGCGCAGGCGGCTGAGGAACCGGGCGCGCGAGCGGAGCATGGGCCACCCGTCGTAAAGGCCGGGAGACACCCGCTCCATATCCTGCAGGACCTCGTAGTGTCCCTC
>SESC01000730.1_pt1 | contig 11526 bp, 13 predicted proteins | sample 3171431 | NCBI WGS metagenome assembly SESC01 (sample SAMN06051868, study PRJNA518727) | freshwater metagenome | biome: subpolar coniferous forest; feature: holomictic lake; material: water; isolation source: holomictic Lake 227, 8 m depth | place: Canada: near Kenora, Ontario | collected... | reverse complement strand
TTAACACTCCTCTGCACGAGATTCTGTTCATGCTGCCAAATATTAGATCAACAGACCAAGATCATTATACGAGCCAAAAATTGTACAAACTACAATACTGTTGGTATCGTTGGGTTTTATCGACTGGTTGTCACATTTAATCTAATCGCAACCCTTTACATGTCTTACTATAAGTGACGGGTTAAGTGACAATTTTTGACAGCGAACATGTATTGCGGCAGACTGTCACATAATCGAACGTATAAGTAACAGGTGGAACATGCTAATTGGCTACATGCGAGTATCGAAGATAGATGGTTCTCAGGCGACAGACTTACAGCTTGATGCGTTGGTGGCTGCTGGTGTTGACCCGAAGCAGTTATATGAGGATAAGGCTTCAGGAAAAAAAGAAGATCGTCCTGGCCTAACTGCCTGTCTTAAGGCATTACGCGAAGGTGATACGCTCCTCGTGTGGAAATTGGATCGGTTGGGACGTGATCTACGCCATCTGATCAATACTGTGCATGACTTGACTGGTCGAGGTGTAGGTATCAAGGTGTTGACAGGCCACGGCGCAGCCATCGACACTTCAACTTCTGCCGGCAAGCTGGTGTTCGGCATTTTTGCGGCACTGGCCGAATTTGAACGCGAACTGATTTCAGAGCGAACTGTCGCTGGATTGGCTTCGGCTCGTGCTCGCGGTAGAGTAGGTGGGCGACCATTTAAAATGACTGCGGCAAAGCTTCGTCTCGCAATGGCGGCGATGGGGCAGCCTGAAACTACAGTGGGGGATCTCTGTAATGAGCTGGGGGTTACCCGGCAGACGTTATATCGACACGTTTCTCCAAAAGGAGAGTTACGGGAGGACGGTTTGAAACTACTCGGTAAAAACTGAATCTGTAACTTCTTCGATTATTATCGGTAGTAGTGCAGTCGACTTCTGATATTCCGTGCAGTCGTCTTCTGAAAATGACACAAAGGCTTGCAAGTCTAACAATTTTGTCTAACAATGTAGTCATGAAATATGGCTATGCACGGGTTTCGACTGACGATCAAAAAACGGATTTGCAGATTGCCGCTCTACAAAAGGCGAGCTGCGATTTCATCTTTACGGACACCGCAAGCGGGGCAAGCTCCACCCGTCCAGAATTAACGCGATGCCTCGCGTCTTTACAGGCGGGCGATACGCTGATTGTTTGGAAACTCGATCGGCTAGGGCGGTCGCTGTCGCATCTCGTGGCGGTACTGTCCTATTTACAGAAGCGAGGTATTTCTTTCCTGTCATTGACCGAAGCCATAGACACCGAAAGCGCGGCTGGGCGGCTTATGGGTCACATGCTCGCAGCTCTAGCGGAATTTGAGCGGGCTTTGATTGTGGAGCGAACACAAACGGGATTAAAAGCGGCTAAAAATCACGGCACGAAACTTGGACGTAAGCCGTCCCTTTCTGAGGATCAACGCAAACATGCGCGGGAATTGCTTGATAAGGGCGAGAGTCCGTTAGTGATTGCCAAACTGCTCAATGTTTGCCGTGCTACGCTGTATAATAGCTTAAAAGATAAAGCAGGAGACTTAAAAATCAATGGGACTGACGCCGTTAATTTTGATTGTGTTCAACAATGCGCAGACGGGAAATGATATAGCTATCACAGTAATATTGAGATTCCCAAGGATTTACTAATGAAGTCGGAAACAAGAAATAAAACAATTCAATATAAACGAGCAGTAATAACCAATAACCGACTGACACTGCAAAATCTTTTGAATACTGCTCTTAAGCTGGATAACAAGGCATCAAAAGCCAAACAACGCAGAGAAATTATTAATTTAGATGACGATAGTTGTCGTTTCATCAACCATTTCAAACTATATAATGGAATGCTATTTGGACAACTTATTTTCTTGGAACCAGGTCGTAGCCAAGTTCTGATTACACTTGATGATGAAGCCGAGTATTACAAAATTGATTCGATTACTCCTGACTCAATAGACAAGCCAGCAGGAGACGAAGAAATCAAAAAACATCGTGAGTTCATTGATTCAATGCTGTATTTTGGTGTTCTCGATAATCATGTTGTTATCATGCAGTCTGCAAGCCTTAGGTCGAGAGAGTTAGAAGCACATTTAGCATGGCTTTTAGGCACTTGGACTGAACTAATTGATAAAAATAGTGCATTAATCCTGCAAGATAAACCGACTGAAGAAACCATAAAAAAATTTGAACAATCGCCTGTAAAAAGTGTGCATCTTGGAACTCCTGTAGAGTCCCGCTCAGAACAAAGCGATTCTGTTAGTACTGAAACTAGAGTAAGTCAACACGAACAAGGTTTTGCTAAAAAAGTTAAGTGGATTCCTTGCGGAATGGGGGCGGATATTATTCAAGCCGCTCTCGGTACGGATTGGTTTGAAAAACTTGATCTTAATTCATCGCTGGATGAAGCTAATTTAAAAGTAACTCTTGAAATTAGTTATTTGAGAAAAACAACTAGCAACGGGCAAAGAATGCTTGACAGCATAGCCACCTCTTTACGTCACACCGATGAAGCAGATGTTAGAGTTGATCTTTACAAAGGCGGAACACTCAAAGGTGGTGATCTCAAATTATCTGGCACTGTAAGCGTCAAGACCGTTAATGGCTTAGTTGATGAAAATGATCTTTACCATCAAATGCACACATGGATTGTTACAAAAATAACTACCAACGAATTAGACACATCTAATGCTGAAAGCGAAAACTGATAATGAAACCAACGAATTTACAATCAGGGTGGACAAAATTAGGCGTAATTGGAGTAATGCTTGCCGCTGTTCTTGGATTTTATGGCTTTGGGTTGTTAGTAAATATTTTTCATATAAAGATGTCAGTTCCTTGGGCGCTGGTATCAGTATTTCTTTTGCCACTCGGTTTTTGTGTACAGCTCCTGTTGAAATTATGGGAATTAAAAGAACAAGACAATCTATCCAGAGACGAGCACAGACGACTTAAACCAATGATTGAGGCAAAAACCAGACAATTCCTCATTGCCATCATTTATTATGTATTTTCTGCCGCTATTTTAGCTACGTTATTCTTCTTTTCTGAAAGTGATGTTGAATTATTCAAATTTGTAATAAAACTTGCTGGTGCATTACTTTTTATCAGTGTTTTTTCTGTTTACCTTATTTTTTTAGAAATGAAAGCCATCTCAGACTTTAAGGCTAATTTAAAAGAAAGGATTGAATTGGAAAAAAGACAAAAAGTTGCTCTAAAACGCTTGTGCTCTAAAGAATGAGTCCAAAATCAAAGTTCCCGCTTTTTTCTGTATCTTATCTACAACTTTTATGGATAATCACTTCAAACTTACTTTAAATTGACCACTATTTTTTACAGGTAGAATGTGGGTTACAGAGGTATTTTTCGCGGATGGTTCAATTGGGGGTAGTGTGCACATAGCTGCAATTTCCGCCACATGGCAGATTTGTTGCACAAATCAATTGCAAAACTATTCAATTAAACAACAGATTTGTGCAACTCGCCACCAACGGAGCTATGGAGCCTGAAAATTTGTTGCGCAAACGATCCTTTGTGCAACGCTCTAGGCAACACGAATTAAAGACAGAGTCTTAGGTACATTTACCGCTCTCTGTCTCCCAAGATTCCAAAAATAGTTGATGAAAAAATCTCCAACGGTATTGAAAAATGTATTTTTGAAATCCTATGGTGCGTTACGTACCTTTATGCAGAATAACCCAACGACGCAGAATCTCGTCTGTCTTGCCTTGGCTATCCATTAAGTATTTCTGCAATTTCTCCCCAGCAATACGCGATACCCGGTTCATCTGCTTACAGAAGACATCACAGAGGTCATCGGTCACAGTGGCAAGGCGCTGACGAATCACCGCCAAGGTTACCGCATACCGTTTAGATGGTGCCAGATCGGCCATACTCGCAGCATCCAGCGCGTTGCCTTCCAAGGCCCACTGGTTGACTTTGACGATTGGGATCGTCTTCAGGACGGCATTGTAGCTGGACAGCGCGGTCAACTGCTCGAAGCGCACCAACAGATCCCGCATGCCGTAAACTGTGGGCTTTGCGGGGTCTTGTTTGAGGTCGTGCCAGGGACTGACCCTGCGCGAATCATCGCCGACGACAAACAGTGAGTCGAGAAAGGCCGCACCCGTTTTGCCCAGAGCGCACTGCACTTGCTCGTACAGCGCTTGATTGGTGGCGGCACGTCCGGCACGCGCTTCCCGTACCAGGGTGTCAAACGCCGGCAATTCATACCGGTGGCAAACCAAGATTTCGATGCCGACGTTGACAATGTCCGCCACATCTTCCTTGGTCAATGCGGCTTCGCTGAGCGTGGCACGCAGCAACGTCTTGCCCTGAGCAGAGAAAGGCTTCACCCCGAGAAATCGTCTCACAACTGCTAAATGCTTGCGGCGAGCTTCCGATTGGTCGTAACGGCGCAATCCTTCGCGATCAGGGCTGCGCTTGATCACCGTCGCGATGTGTTCGATGACGGCTTCCGGGACTTTGTTCGACGGCACGAAATAGCCCAATCGCTGGAATGTCTTCAGCAAAACAACAAAGCCGAGCCGTGTCGTCGGAGAGAGCGTAACACTGGCACAAAACGCCAGCTCTTCATCTGTCGGTGTGTAGAACTGTTCCAACTCCGCCTGTGTTAGTCGGGTTTTGAATCGCGGATAGGCGGTATCGCTAGGTTGCATGTTAGTGGTATTGGCTGTTGATGGTTCGAAGGGGTATCATTTTAAGTATACTTTAAATAGACCGGCATTTTGCCACGGTAGAATGCCGGTTCCAGGGCTATTTTGCGGGGAGGGTTCAATTGGGACAGATTGCGGCAATATATTGTCGGGTATCGACCAGCGACCAGGACTGCAAACGTCAGGAAACGGATTTAATCGTCTTTGCAGAAAGAGCTGGCTATGCAGTTGCAGGCGTGTGGAAAGAAACCGCATCCGGAAGCAAAAATGATCGCCAGCAACGCCAGCAAGTGTTGAATCTCGCGCAAGCACGAAAAATAGACGTTATTTTGGTGACAGAACTGACGCGCTGGGGACGATCAACATTGGACTTGTTTCATACGCTCAATGACCTGCAATCCTGGGGTGTATGTCTGATCGCACAAACGGGACTGCAGTTTGATCTGGCAACGCCACAAGGGAAACTCATTGCCACGTTGATGGCTGGTTTAGCGGAATTCGAGCGTGATCTTCTGCGTGAGCGGGTTCGATCCGGTGTAAAAGCGGCACAGGCTCGTGGTGTGGTGTTTGGTCGACACTTTGGACAGCGAGTAAAATCAGATAATTTGGCACCAAAGGTATTGGCACTGGTGGCGGCAGGGCAATCTTACCGTCAGATCGGCAGACAATTAGATTTGAGCAAGAATACTGTGCTGGAAATAGTCAAACGTGAACGTGCTAAGGTTGCCCATGATTGATGACGGGCGAACAATATCGTTTTGCTTGCGTAAATTCCCTTTCGTGTATTATCGCCTACTAGGATTTATGCTTTGAATCTAGGTTTTATGGGGGTTACAGAGCTCTATTACCCATTTACGAAGGAATCCTTACGCCTAGCCTGGGTATCTTTATTCTTGGCGTAATACGGCCTCTAAGAGCGGTTAACAGGATGTCGATATAGATTTGCTCTGGGTACTCACAAATCGGCTAAAATATGTCATTTACAACATATGACTTAGAGTGCATTATTAAAACATGACTTGGATTGTTCAATTTCACGACGCCTTCGAAAGCGATTTTGACCAGTTACCAGAAGCCGTACAGGACGGTTTACTGGCACATGCGGGATTGCTGGAACAACTAGGGCCGAGTTTAGGGCGTCCGCGCGTAGATACTCTCAAGGGATCACAACACGCCAACATGAAAGAACTACGGTTCGATGCTGACGGCGGCGTTTGGCGGTTTGCTTTCGCCTTTGATCCAAATCGTAAGGCAATTTTGCTGGTTGGCGGCGATAAGTCAGGTGGAAGCGAAAAACGGTTCTATCGGCAATTGATCCGAAAAGCCGATGAGCGATTTAACGAACACATTTCACGTCTTGAACGGGAAAGGAAATAACCATGGCAAAAACATTGAAAGAAAAAATGGACTCTTTGAGCCCAGAGCGCCGCAAAAAAATAGAGGCTATGACGGCGGAACTCATAACTGATGAAAAATCGCTTCGGGATTTACGCCACGCGCTCGCCTTGACGCAAGAGCACATAGCGGAGGTTCTAGGTGTCGGGCAAGAAAGCGTCTCTCGCCTTGAGAAAAGAAGCGACTTACTGCTTTCAACATTGCGTGGCTACGTCAAGGCTATGGGCGGAGAATTGCGGTTAGTCGCAGAGTTTCCGAACCGTCCGCCTGTCCTCTTGAAAGGGTTTTCGGCTATGAACTCGGAAATACTTCCGGCTGTGGCTGAAAAGGGCAATCCTAACGATTTTGGGACACACTCGAACTAGAGGACGGGTGCGGAAAGATCAAAAGAGGCCAGTAGCCTTCCCTTGTCCAAAAAACCTCGTAAACCTTGTCTGATTTTTATTTTACCGATTGCTCGGCAAGCATTGAATTACCCGCCCGTTTCGGCCGATGGTAAGGATTCGTGCGTAGATTGATAGTAGCGCTCTGTAACCCCCATTAAAAAAGAATTTTAATCGTTTTTACTGAAACCTGCTATCCGAAAACGTTCGGTTCCGTACAGGGGTTATTATAGTGTACGAAAGTAGGCAAAATTAATTTCGTACATCGTCTTATTTTAGTACATCAGTTTCGTACAGGTATTTTGGAACGTTTCTATGGCTTTTATCTCAAAAATCCTAAAAATAACTGCTTATTTCATAATTACGATCACACCAAAAACAGATTTCTTCGTCAATGCAATAAAAATGGTATGAATGTAGGTGTGATGCGTGTTGTAGGCCACTACTATCAATCTACGCACGAATCCTTACGGTCGGCCACATACGAAAAATTAATGACTTAATGACAAATAATTATTCGGTTTATTTGCGGCGCGCTGTACTAGACAAAAAATGCGCCACTAAAATGACACATATAAGAATTAAAGTATAGTTTGTCTATAAAAACAAAAAAATGTCAAGCAGAACTTAGTCATGGCGAATCGGACTAAACAAAATAAACCCTTTTGTTTAATGTTCAAAAACAAGCCTTAGCATTGGCATGGCTTCCAAGTCGCCAAACATTAAAACGACATAACCGAACCGCCGCCGATTTTTTTTGCCGCTTGTCGCACAAATGGTAAGTTTTGCGACATTGCGACAACCCCATGAAATCAAGGTCTCTCTTCCTATTTTGTCCACAACTTACCTTACCAGGCTCGACTCACGCGCTGGCTGCTGCGCCGCACGCAGCCTTTGCCGCTCGCTCTCGATGCTGGCTTGTAGCTCGGGATTGCTGATCTTGAAGCCGTGTTCCGCCGCCAGCTTGACGCACAGACCTTTGTAGTCGTCGTTGCCGTTGACCCGGAAGCTACCCCATTTCTGCGCGGATAACTGTAAGGCAGCCAGTACGCAGTCCTTGTTCCGCCAGTCATAAATGTCGATCTCACTGCCTTTATCCACGAAAGACCCAACACCGCCCTGCCTCGTCTCATCTTTTCGGAGGTAATGAACCTGCTGACCCTGTATTTTCGGCGTATAGGCACGGATGTCTCGCGGCGTCGGCGGCTCGGTGGTATCGCCATTGATTCGCTGGGATTCTCCTGCACGATACCGCCAGGCATCGGCCAGCTCAGGCTGTTGCTGTTGCCGTAGCCATTGTTCAAAATCCGGAAACGGCCGGTATTGTTCGCGTAACTGCTGCCTTTCTTGTTGGTGGCGTTCTTTCATGCCGGCTTTCTCGGCGGCCTGCCCGGCGGCGAGTACGCTGCGCATGGCATTCAATAAATCGCCCCGCCCTTTCCAGCTACCTTTCAAAATCGCTTCGCGCTTGGTTTTCTGTTGCGTTGCCAGTTGCTTACGCGCGGCTTCGTGCTGCTTGCGGAAATCCAGCGTCGCTGAGTTCTTGGCGGCATAGTGCGCCTTCCGGCCCGTGCTATAGGTTTCCCAACCGGGTTGTCCGGTCTGGATCGGTTCCGGCTTTCGCTCAACGATGTTTAGCTGGATGCTGGGCGGCTCGTATGGCCCCAGCCGTTTTTGTAAGTGCGGCAAACTGGCGGCACGGTCAACGCGGCTGGGTTTCACTCCGACATCGCCGACAAACAGCATGGCCCCGCTACCCTTTTTTTCGTAACGCAGGCCTTTTTCGGCCAGTTGCCGGTGTAACGTTTGCCAATCGCTGGCCGACTTGATGATGGCTGCGCCGTCCTCAATCGCAATCCGTTCCGCCGACTTTTCGCCGGTGCGGTTCTCCCGGTCCCGCTTGACCTGATCTGGTTGCCGCTGCTTTTCCGTGTCGACGTGCTCCCGGCCCAGTTCGCCGTTTTCCAAGACCTGATAGCGTCCGTGTTGCTCACGCCGCCAGCCTTGTGCGTGTTCGATCCGGGCTATCGCTTTATGGGCGGCTTCAATGTCAAAACCCTTATTCGGCTTGATAACTTTCAAGGTATCGGGATGCACCCGGTTGATGACCAGGTGCAGATGCAAATTATCGGTATCGGCGTGCAGTCCGTAGACGGTCTGATGGTCTTTTAGTCCCAGTTCATCGAGGAAGATGTTCACCGCTTCGTCTATCTGTGCGTGACTGGGTTGTTCTCCCTCTTGCCAGCTCATGACGTAGTGATTAACGGTGTCTTTGCTTCTCACCGCCTCTTGTGACAAGGCCAGCATTTCCGCCTTTTGGCTTTTCGAGGTATCTGTTAAAAAATTTCTTGATCCAGAATAGACGCATTTCTCGTTGGCATTTTTGTTTTCGGGGTTAAGGATGTAGTCCAGTAGTCCGCCGATGCGGGCAGTTTTTGTGGCGGACTTCTTGGGATTCTTAATTTTTTTGACGATCATCGCTTAGACGCTCTATGTAGATTTTCAGCGCCACCAGTGCTTCGGCGGTTTCCTTACTGTTAACGCCATTGCTTTCGTTATGGACGTGTTTGACTAACCCGCCAAGGCGGCGTAATTCTTTAATCATCACCGCATCCGCGTTGGCAATAATCGGTCTGCCGAAGTAACGGCGGCGGACCAGTTCCGACATGCTGAGTCCGGCGAGATCGGCGTCTTCGCGCAGACGTTCTTTTTCACTGGCGGTTAGGCGTAACCGCAGCATGGCATCGAGCGGTTCGGTGCCTATTGTTTCGAATACCATGGGGCGGCCTCCCTCTCCATTGTCATCAATCATGGCTTTGGCTGATGTTGTATTGTGTGTCTTTTGAATGTAAGCAACGCTAGCGCCGCATAGCCGGGGTCCAGGGGTGTCCACTGGCAGGATTGAGCCGGACTGTGAGAAGCGTAGCGCCGAATGGTCTGGCGGCCATTGGAATCATATACGCTAGTATGTGTATTCCAATGGCCATCCTGTATATGTTATTAGGTGTATATAAAAATAATAAGTGTAGACTGATTAAAACAGCTTTTCAATGGATATAAATCGTTTTATGCTATTCACAGATAAATACTATTTAATAGAGTTAGCAATTTGGTGATTAGATGGGATACAACAATGAAAAATTAGAGGCGATTGCGGCTAAGTTGAAAACCATGCCGGTAATCGAAAAAAAGAAGCAGGAACACAATAAGCAAGATGCAATAAAAGTGCTTGCAAAAGAAATCGCCGCTTTGCAAAAGCGTGGCTATACGCTGGATCAAATAGCGGAAACATTAAGAGGCGAAGGCTTGGATATTACCACCCCTACCCTTAAAAGTTACTTGCAACGGATTAAAGCGGGAAAAAATAAAGAGCCAAAAAAAGAACAAAAAAACACTACACAGGCAGCGGCCCAAAAAGAACAGGACACCGCTAAAGCATCATTTACGCCAAGAACAGACAGCGACGACATTTAGGGAAAAATCATGGCTAAAAAAATAGTTTTGATCGGCGGTAGCAAAGGCGGGGTTGGCAAAAGCATGGTCTCGATGGCAACTATTGACTACCTGCAAGAACAAGGCGAAAGCATCTTGTTGATTGAATCGGATACCAGCAATCCCGACGTCTGGAAAGGCTACCACGAGTGCGTGGAAACCGAACTGGTCAATCTGGATGACGCGGACGGCTGGATACAACTGATTAATCTATGCGACAGCAAACCGGATAGCGTCGTGGTGATCAATACAGCAGCACGTAACAATACCGGCGTCAGTGCCTACGGTACTACCCTGAATAGCACTCTGGCGGAACTGAAACGTGATCTGGTCACGCTGTGGGTTATTAACAGACAGAGGGATAGTCTTGAACTGCTCAAAGAATACATGGATGCCATTCCCGACACTCTCGTGCATGTGGTCAGAAACGGCTACTTCGGCGATGAAAAAAAGTTCGAACTCTATAACGGTTCTAAAATTCGTAGCGCCGTCGAATCGCGCGGCGGCCAGTCACTTAACTTTCCGGATTTGGCGGATCGGGTCAGCGATGACCTTTACAGCAAGCGGCTGAGTATCGCCAAAGCCTTAAAAGAACTGCCGATAGGCAACCGGGCCGAACTGTCGCGCTGGCAAGGCGAAGTGAAGAAAACCCTTGCAGCAGTCATTCATGAGTGAACTGGACGACAGCTTTGCCAAGCTGCTCGGACGCCAACCCAGCGATGCGGAACGGCAACAGCTCTACACGGTTAGGGATGCGCTCGGTCTAAAAAACAATGATGCGCTGTGGTTGGTGCTGATGGCATTACAACACTACCAGGACCAGTACGAACGATTCCCGAACGCCATAGCACTCGCTGCCAAAGAGACCTTAGCCAATTTCAAGGCGACAGCGGATGCAACTGTAAAAGCATCAGCGGAAGCAGCCAAGGCGGATTTGGCGCAAGCGGTAGCATTAGCAGCGCGAGAGGTGGCATACCATACATCAGCTAAACAAATGTGGCAGTGGGCGGGCGGGTGTATCGCAGTAGCCTTCCTGTGTGCCGGTATGTTCGGCTGGTACATGCACAGCAGCGGCCACGATGACGGCTACAATAGCGGCTATGGCGTTGGCTACTCCGAAGCCAAGGACGAAAAAGCGGCGGCGGCGTGGGCAAACACACCAGAGGGTAAACTGGCCTACCGCTTCGCCCAGTCTGGTGAACTTCAGCGGCTAGCCAAATGCCAAGGCAAGGGGTGGACGGTAGAGAAAGGCAACTGTTTCCCCTACCCCCTTCAAAACAAAGGAACCTACGGCTGGCGTTTGCCTTGACCAGGGGGTTTGACGTCCAATGGTACGAAAACGTACGTTAGCGTTCAAAGTGAGCTGACAAATTTCATAAGTGTCTAAAATATCACAAGTTTATGGACATAGAAATTGCACTAAAAAACCATGTTTACTAAATCGTTTTGCACAGCATTTATAGACAATCTGTCTATAAATCGATTTAAGAGACAGATTTAACATTGATTTTTGGTTATATCAGGTCTTAGCGTACGTTTCCGTACCACTGGACCTCAAACCCCACCAGCA
>SESC01000728.1_pt1 | contig 11541 bp, 10 predicted proteins | sample 3171431 | NCBI WGS metagenome assembly SESC01 (sample SAMN06051868, study PRJNA518727) | freshwater metagenome | biome: subpolar coniferous forest; feature: holomictic lake; material: water; isolation source: holomictic Lake 227, 8 m depth | place: Canada: near Kenora, Ontario | collected... | reverse complement strand
ATTAACAATTGGATCAATAACAGTAAAACTTGATTTTTTATACTGCATCAATGCGTTGACAAACAAATAACTTGGTATAAAACGACATATATTGTTACCAGCAGTAATAGGAATACCAGCCAGCTTTACCATATTGGCTTTTGGTTGAATGTTATAAATTGCTCCACCACTCATTCCGTTCAAATTCTCGTGCTGATAATCGCCTTTTGTCATCTCAAACGAGATATATCCCAACGAAGCAGAGTTTATATATATACCCGGAATCGAATGTCTTTGAATCTTAGTGGAATGGGTATAATTATGATCTATAGGGTTAAAATCAAAGTTATTTCGCTCAAATGGGTATCCAGTCACTAATAAGTATTGGCCTTCGAAAAATTCACTTTTTTTCATGACGCTACTTTCACTCTCGATCTTTATAAAGTGGTCTGGTATATGGAATTTCGGAGGATCAAACAACTCGACTAGGCATAAATCAGAAACATCTATTTCTGCATCAATCTTTGGCATCAAGTCACCGATATTCCAAAGTCCTTTGGGAAATAGAAAGTTATAGAGCGATGAAAAATCTGATTTGTTTTTCGAAGTTATCCAAAATGGTGACTCATTCTGGAAATCTCCATTGAGGTTCTTGTTGATAACATGTTTTGCAGTTAGCACAAAATATTTATCTTCGATATTTAACAGCACTCCACTTCCAGCGCCATACATGAAATCAACATGGAAGTGCCCCCTCTCCTCTGTACTTTTAGTTAGATGATTGAAAAAGAATCTTCTTGTGGATTTTGCGATATTTGAGTTTACAGCCTTGAGAATGTGCTTTTCTAGCTTTTTAGGCGTAATTCTAGTCATTGTACTTTTCCTTAATGCCGAGCTAAATCGCCAATTACGCGCCACTCCATTGGCAACCATTTCGAGTGCTGTTTTATGTATTGACTTCAATGGTTACATTAATTGATAACTCAGCTATGATTTGTTGCTGTCTATTTTTATTAACAAACTCTGTATTTAATGGGTTATTTATACGGTTAATAACACCGCCTGATTTCACAATGTATTTATTAGAAGCAATTATTATTGCTTTATAAGCATCATCAGGTTTAGTAAATTGACCGACTGTTTGATATGAACTATAAAGATTATTACAATTTGGATCATATATAATTACTTCAGCAGATGCCGTGTTGCTGTTTGGCACAATTATATGAGCTGAAACTTTTATGTTGTTATCTGAATATATATCTATTTCCTGAATTGCGATCATTGTCTTTCCTTTTTGTATATCTTTCGGAGACCAGAAATAATGGCTGTTAATGCTCTAATTGCCGACATTGAATCACTTTATACGACAGGCAACAAAGGGTCGATTGCGTTCATTCGCTTTTGACAGAGCAAGTTGTGCCAACAGAGGTAGATCAATCATTCCAGCTAGAAGACTGATGAACGTCTATAAACTAATGTTCAAAGTATTACTCGGTGGTGTGTTGGAGCGTATATTTCTTGTGGCTATATTGCCGAGTATTTGACGCTTATCATCGATGATGGAGATTCAGAATGCCTTTAAAGTTTTGTTAAAGGTATAATGATTTGCATCATAATACTCAGGGAATTAATAGAGTGTCTAAACCGTCTTGAACGACGAATTATATGCGATACAGAGTTAAGTTTTTATAGGACGAAGTGGCTCAAGCTAAAAAACAGCCCGCTAAAGTCACTCCGCTATAACAAGAAACCAATTACTCTTCTCTTAATGCTTTGTATTTATTAATCAGCGCATTGGTTGAGCTGTCGTGACTGGTAATGACATCATCATTTTTTAGTTCCGGTAAAATAACCCCAGCTAATACCTTGCCTAACTCCACGCCCATTTGATCGAAGGAATTTATATTCCAGATAGCACCTTGAACGAAAATCTTGTGTTCATAAAAAGCAAGTAATGAACCCAGTGTCTTCGGCGTCATTTTCTTAAAAAGAAACGAATTTGACGGCTTATTGCCCTCAAACACCTTCGAAGCAACCAACAAGGCATCCGTTTGTTCTTCTGGTGATAGCCTCTGTTTGACTTCTTCAGCCGTTAAGCCATTCATTAAGGCTTCTGGCTGAGCTAGAAAGTTTGAAATTAAAATATCGTGGTGTTCGGGTAATTTATAATGACTGTTTGCCGCTGCCAAGAAATCACACGGAATCAGCTTAGTACCCTGATGAATTAACTGAAAAAACGCATGCTGACCATTGGTGCCGGGTTGTCCCCAAATGATCGGCCCCGTGTTGTAATCAACCTTCTCGCCCTGTAAATCAATGCCTTTGCCATTACTTTCCATGTCACCCTGTTGAAAATAATCCGCAAAATAACGCATGGATTGATCATAAGGTAATAAGGCATGGGATTCTGCGTTGTAGAAGTTATTATACCAAATGCCGAGTAATCCCATGATGACCGGAATATTTTGCTCGTAAGGGGTCTCAAAGAAGTGGCAATCCGCTTCATAGGCGCCTTGTAAGAGCTCTTCAAAGTTATCCATACCAATGTACAGGGCAATGGATAAACCCACCGCTGACCACAAAGAATAGCGGCCTCCGACCCAATCCCAGAATTCAAACATATTGTCGGTGTCGATCCCGAAGTCGGAAACATTTTTTGCATGGGTGGAAATGGCCACAAAATGTTTAGCGACGGTCTCCGGGTCTTTAGCGGTCTCAAGAAACCAGCGTTTTGCTGATTTTGCATTCATCATGGTTTCTTGGGTGTTAAAAACTTTTGATGCAATGATGAACAAAGTCGTTTCGGGTGATAATGACTTTAAGACCTCAATGATATTGGTCTGATCAATATTAGACACATAATGAACTTTTAGTGAGCTAGAACTATAGGGTGTGAGCGCCATAGAAACCATTTTAGGGCCTAAACCCGAGCCACCAATGCCAACGTTAACCACATCGGTGATCGCCTTGCCAGTGTAGCCTTTCCATTGGCCTGAACGGACTGACTCGCAAAAAGTACGCATTTTGCTTAAAACCTTATTAATATCAGGCATCACATCCTGACCATCAACATAAATGGGTTGGTTGCTTCTATTGCGTAGGGCGGTATGCAAGACGGCTCTATGTTCGGTGGTATTTATTTTTTCACCTGAAAATAATGCCTGGGTTTTTTCTTTTAACTCTGCTTGGCTTGCAAGTTTTAATAATAAGGATACAGTATCCTCTGATATTCGATTTTTTGAATAGTCAAAAAGGATTTCATTAAAATTAATAGAGAACTTGTTAAATCGATCGGGGTCGATTTTAAAAGCGTCACGTATTGAATAGTTTTTTGTTTCATTGTAGTGGGTTTGTAAAGCTATCCATGCTTTTGAGGTAGTCAACGATGACATGTTTTTGGGGCTCCGTTTAAAATAAGTTAGCTTAAGTCTACGAAAAGTAGGGTTGGATAGCAATAGCGCAGTTGTTACATTGTCATTTTCTTATGAAATGCCTGTTTTAGATTAGATTCCTATCAATTCCTTTATTTAGATGGGGGTGTGTGCTAGAGTTGGCATTGCTGTAAGTCGGTCTATAGCAAATGCGGCTTTTTTCGATGAAATCAAAAATAAGAAGAGCATTAAAAATTTCATATAATAATAATCATGTAGCAATAATGGGAAGGTATTATGAATAGAGTACAACTAATTAGAAAGGGTTTCCTAGCACTTTTAGGATTGATGTTTTCTGCCACGGTATGGGCGCACGGTGGAGCAGCCGGTACAGATACTGATCAATGTAAATTTGAATTACAGCCAACCCATTGGATTCATTATACTGCTTACCAGCCTAATGCATTTCCAGCGGAAGAATTTTGCGGTAATTTGCCTGGCACCAACACGTTAACGCAGTTAGTTTTTGACTACCAGGATATGAAATATAGAAATATGTTGGTAGAGTTTGAAGTCACTAAAGAGCCTGAAGGTAAGCGCGTATTTTTCTTACCCAGTGCAAAACATAAAAAAGGTTCAGTTAATTTAGAGTTGCCAAATGGTGTTGCTGAAGCAGGGCAGTATTTAATTCATATTACCTTGGTGCCAGATCCAGCAGATACTGAAAACCGTACACAAGGTGAACGCTTAGATGTCCATATGGGCTTTAAAGCCGGTGGTGGTCAGGCGATCAGTAAAAATAATTTATTGCTTTATGCATTTTTTGCTTTAGCGGGTTTATACGTATTGTATTTGTCTAATGCAGGCTTTAAACGTAAAGTCGATGATGTGATTACAAAAATAAAAAGTTAATTAATTGGCAGGTGTTACGCAATTATCATGAATATTTTTAAACCCGGTTTATTTAATATGTAAAGTTATTGCGTAACATCAGTTTGATTGCTCTTATTTGTCAGCTAGGTTTAATTATTTGAGCTATTAGCACAATCATGGGTAATTGAGCTAAAATGGCATTAATTTATGTCAAGTAAAAGAGGAACTAGATAATGGTGAAGTTTTTATCAGTTGGAGTACTGATTGCTTTGTTTTCAGCGTCGGTAATGGCTGTGGACTATGAAGAGCATGATGGTATGCTGATGGATCACGGAGATGGCCACTTGATGGACATGGCCGGTGGTATGGTGATGGGACAAAATACCAGCACGTTGCCGGGTGGATGTGATCGTATTTCTGAAACCAAAGAAATTACGGTTCATGCGGGGCATAAATACGCTGAAAAATTTCCAGGCAGAATGTTTGCCTTTGATACCCAAGAATTTAATTTTAAACCGTGTACCAAGTTAACGGTTCATTTTGTCAATGAAGACAATATTCGGCATCAATGGATGATGCATGGCTTACCAAAATATTTATATCCTAAGGGGATGTTTCATATAGAGGCATCAGGCCCATCTAAAATCTCAGGCACTTTAATCTTGCCGCCTGGAGATAAAACTTATCTGGTGCATTGCGATATTGCCCAGCATATGGAAAAGGGCATGAAAGCTCAGCTAAAAGTCGGTAAGGGTGATGGTGACTTGCCAAGTATTCCTGGTGTTACGGCCTTTGTAGTTGCGGACGATTATAAGGCTACCTTGCCTGAGCTGGAAGCTAAGGCCGAAAAAGCCGAAGCAGCGACTTTGAAAGCTCCCCCTGTTGTCGCGACTCCAGCTGTTAAGCCAACTGTGCAAGCTAAAGATGAGTCTCTTGTGTCGGGTGTCACAGTGATTGGATTGGCACTGGGCTTGCTGGTTGCCCCTTTCCTGGCACGCAAATTTAAGGGTATGAGTCCGTCAGAAGTCGTAGCCTACGTACTTGATAATATTCGGGCTTTAATTGAATGGCTTGTTAATCAGGTGTCTCGCCTGGTTAAGTTAGTTGGTTCTAATAAAGATAAAGTACTGCCCGAAAAATAAAGCAGCGTACAAATGAAGACCCTGTGTTCTTGTCGGCACAGGGTTTTTTTTGGGATCAATAAATGCAGGAAACATTCAGTGGAGTATGGGGGTTGTTTTTAAGCGCCTTTATCTCCTCAACTATTGCACCAGGTGGCTCTGAAGCGGTTTTGGCCTACATGGTGTCACAAGGCCATTATAACGCTGGTTATTTAGTTGTTTTAGCGGCAATCGGCAATACATTAGGTGCAATGACAACGTGGGCTTTAGGTTTGCTGGCAGAAAAGAAATTTCCGGTGGCAAACCTCTTACCTGAAAATAAGCAGAAAGCACTCAATGTCGTTAAGAAGCGGGGTATCTGGGTTTTGTTTTTTTCATGGTTACCCATCATTGGTGATGCTTTCTGTTTTGCGGGGGGCTGGTTAAAGTTGCCTATAGTATCTTCTTGCTTAATTATTTTAGCAGGAAAATTGAGTCGTTATGCAGTCATAGCCTGGTTGTTTGTATGAAAACAAATTTTATAATCAATAACGATCACTCTGCCTGGGTTGAGAATGCATTATTAGTGTCTGCTCTGTCACTGTTTTCTTTGCTTTATTTGACGTTAAGAGGTTGGACCAATACGCTGGCGTTTGTGTTATTTGCTATTGCATTACTGCATTTTGTACGACAGCCCAGATCAGCATGGACACTTAAAAATATTAGCAGTACCGAATGGGCTGTTATCGTGTCTCTTTCGGCTGGTTTTATAGCTATTCTGATTACACAGGTATTGCGGCAAAGCTTTATTTTTAAGCCCTATGATGGGCCTCTAAGAGTATTACTGGGTGCGCCTGTTTTTTTATTGTTATTGAGAAAGAAAGTTAATTTCGTGCAGGTGTTTCAATATATTTGTCCGCTCTCACTAATAATTCTTTTCTTGTTTGTCTATTTCTTCCCAGCGCCTAAAGATGTCTGGCCAGATGGTCGATTGGGTACTTATTTTGTTGATCCTAATACGATTGGCGTTTACACCATGTTATTAGGTTTTTTATGTTTTTTTTCTATAGATGCGCTTAATAAGGACAGTGTCCCTTTAAGGCTTCTGAAATACGTGGGCGTTTTAGCGGGTTTTTATCTGGAATTTAAATCCCAGACACGTGGAGCCTGGATTGCAGAACCCGCTATGCTAATCTTGTGGGTTATCATTCATTGGCAAGAAAAAAGTAAAGCAGCGATTTTTAGCTATATCTTAATGACCATCATCGTTATTTTGGGTTTATATTTTTTTGTGGATGCTTTTAATACACGAATAAATAGTATTTACACTGAAGTTGTCGCTTGGATAAATAAGTCCAATACCTATACTTCTGCAGGTTTGAGACTTTCATTTTGGCAAATGTCCTGGATCTTATTTAAGCAAAGCCCATTCGTGGGTTATGGTGATTTAGGCTATCAAGCACAACTCATGCTGCCTGAAATTCAAAGGACATTTTCCCAGGAGGCTATTAATCAGTTTGGAATGGTCGGTTCCCATAATGAATATCTTGCTAATATGGTGCGTTCAGGTGTTTTTGGTTTGATTGCCGTATTGCTGGAATTTTGCGTGCCTGCGGTGGTCTTTATTCGAGGCATTAAATCTCCTGTTCAGGAAGTTAGAGGGACCAGTGTAATGGGACTTAGCCTGGTATTGGGAATAATGATTACCGCAATCAGTCTGGAAGTGCTTACATTGAAATATACTAATTCATTTTATGGTTTAATGATCGCTGCTTTGTGTGCTTCAGTTTTGTGGAAGAGAACAGTTGATAATGAAGGATAAATTCTAAAGTGATAACGGTTTTTGAAATTTTAAATAATAGAATTCTAAAGAGGTAATTGTGCTGCGCCATTTTCCACATCCTAATATTGCATATCCTCATAAAAAACGGGATTATTTTATAGCAGTGTTTACCTTTTTGTGTGTTGCAATCTGTTTAATCAGTGACGCAACGGCTTCTATAGAAAAACAAAATGCCTTAGGGGTGAGCGGATGGGTATTCTTGATTGGCCTGTTATTGGGTGAAAATAAGGAAGTTAGAATGCAGGTAGTGATCGCAGTAATATTTGCAACGATAGGAGAGCATTTTGCTTCACCCTTTATGGGGGGTTATACCTATCGTTTTGGTAATGTGCCTGCTTATGTGCCTCCAGGACATGGCATGGTTTATTTAACGGCTGTTGCTTTAGCCCGTTCAGGCTTGTTTTTAACCTATGCTCGAGAAATTACCACGTTGGTGATTTTAGTCTGCGGCTTGTGGTCTTTATGGGGCGTTAGCGGCTTTGCGGATCAAGGTGATACCGTAGGTGCCTTACTATTTTGCGTGTTTTTAATTTATTTATTCAAAGGCCGTTCGCCTATGGTTTATTTGGCGGCTTTTTTTATTACTACTTGGTTGGAGTTAATTGGTACAGCAGAGGGCACCTGGAAATGGGCTGCAATTGATCCGGTATTACACTTGCCGCAAGGTAATCCTCCGAGCGGTGTAGCGGCTTGGTATTGTTTGGTTGATGCCGTAGCAATAGGTGGAGCACCTTTAGTGTTGCAGGGAGTTTCAAAGATTTTAACTCTGCAAAAAATAAAAGAAATCTGATAACTTGGTCGAATAGCCTTGGCTATTCATAACTTAAAAAGTGGAGAGTGTAATGGAACGTCGTAATTTTATTCGTTTAAGTGTAGTCGGTGTTGCAACAGGTGTTATTGCACCTGCTTTGTCAGTCGCAGAAAGTGTTAAACTGCCAGCAGCCGCTGATATTTATTATACAAAAGATGCACCGGGTCGTTGGAGCGGCAAAGTTGCGACACATTTACCCAGTATTGAAATAAAGAAGACTGGCGAAGAAGTGTTGGTAACCGTTGTAACCGCTCATGAGATGAAAGGTTACGAACACTATATTGTTAAGCATGTCCTATTGGATCAAAACTATAAATTTTTGCAGGAACATTTATTTGATCCAACTAAAGATACCGCAGCTATTTCAACATTTACACTTCATGACTATAAAGGTCCTATTTATGCTTTAAGCCTATGTAATAAGCATGATCTTTGGTTAAATGGAGCTGATGTTTAAAGAGCGTTGAATGGAAAACGGTCAATTATTACAACCAAAGCCGTCGAAAGTTTTGGTTATTGCCATGCAATACCTTGGCGACGTATTGCTGGCAACACCTCTAATACATTCGTTGCGACAAGCTTATCCTGATGCTCAGCTAGACGTTTTGGTGTATAAAAATGCCGCCGCGATGCTGGAAGGTAACTCTGATATCAGTCAAATTATTACTACGCCTAATCGCCCAAGTCGGGCAGAACTGTTTGCTTTAATTAAACAGTTATTTAGGCGTTATGATCTTGCCGTAGTGACTCAGACTGGAGATAGGCCTTTTCTTTATGCATTAATGGCATCTTCGCTTCGGGTGTCTGCCGTCCCTCAGAAAATTTTTAAAGATTGGTGGAAACGCTATTTTATCCAGCGTTGGGTAGAGTTTGATAATGTTGATACCCATACGGTATTGCAGCACTTAAAGCTGTTGGATTTAATCAACGTACCACACTCTTTTACATTGGTTCCTCCAAAAGATAATAGTCGTCAAGAGTTGTTAACACGTTATCCTTTCTTAGCTGAAAAAACAGCTTATGTGGTATTGCATCCTCATCCGCAATGGACCTATAAGCAATGGACGGTTGATGGCTGGATAGCGTTGGGAAAATATATCAATAGCTTAGGCTTAAATGTTGTGCTTTCTTGTGGTTCAGCTCAGCAAGAACTTGATTATGTTTCCCACATTCAGCAACAACTACCCGATAATGTCATTAATCTGGCGGGTCAAGTATCTTTGGCGCAGTTGGCTACCATTATTGCCGGAGCAAAATTATATATTGGTCCAGATACAGGCATTACTCATTTGGCAGCGGCAACGGGTACACCTGTCATTGCGCTTTTTGGACCCACGAATCCGGTCAAGTGGGCGCCTTGGCCTTTGGGTTATAGAGAAAATATCAATCCATTTTATAAAGTGGGCAGTCAGACGGTCAACAATATCACCCTGATTCAAGGGGTAGCTGATTGCGTTCCTTGTCATTTAGAGGGCTGTGACAGGCATCGGCAAAGTCGTAGCCAATGTCTTGACTTGTTAGCGCCTCAGTTGATTTTTGATGCTATAAATCGGGTTTTAAGTTTTTGAACCAAGCGGTTCGGAAGTGCTTGATTAGCACCTGCATCAGATGCAGGTGCTATTTAGAAAGGATTACTGAATATACAACTGATTTGTTGTTGTTGAGCATACGTTATAATTTGATAAAGGTGTGGCTGCTACTGTGTTGAGTGCGGTGCTTTGTGGGGTGGGTAAGGTCAAGTCCTCATAGGCGCCAAAGGCGTCGGCAGTGGAAGCCGCCAATTTATGATACATAAACAGATCATTACCACAGCCTATTTCATCTGCTAATTCTGCCTGTACTATAGGATTAATTCGAGCATCGCCTTTAGCTGATTCAACAAGACCGGAATTGTAATCGTAGGCTGATAGATTGAGGCCTCCTTCATACATTAATGTTTTGAGTCCATAGTAATTGGCTATACTCTTAAATTGAATACCGTTATAAACTATTCCACCGTTATATGAGGGGAATTCAGAAAAGCCAGGCAAAATAGCGGTTAAACCAGTTTGAAGTGCAGCAAACAAACCGTTCAAATCTGTATAATAGTTTGAAGGTGAAGCATCAGGCGCACCACCGATGCCATAAAGATATTGACTAGGTGTTCCAAAATTTGTATTTAGATATCTTAATGAATCCTCTGCAAAATAGGGTTGAGCATATAATGAAGTCAGAACTGGTCTTATTGTGGAGTCGATTGCCGCTGGACCAAATACTTCTGCAAACAATTGGCTAATTTTTAATGTTTGGTGAGCTGCTCTTCGGTATGCCCAATACCATTGATTGTTTACGTTATCGTAATTAAGGCTTGTATCGGCTCCAGAAGAAACATCAGCGATGGCAGCCGCCATATTAACGTTGTCTTGTATAATTTTGTTACTGTACTCCACATAAACATGGAGGTTGGGATTTAAGTTGTTCTTGATTAAGGTTGCTAACTGGAAGACATAGTTATTAGAGGAGGTATCATTTAAATCTACTTTATCAGGGATATTAATCCAGATGTCTTTACCAGTGGCATTGGCGAGTTGGATGATATATTCCCAGGCTATACCGCGTGAATCTTGTTGTGTTGGGTCAGTTACTGTTTTTCTAGTCGCCCATGAAGAACCGTATGTAGCATAAGTTAACTGTGCGTCTGTCGTACGTAATGTACTAAAAGGTGCAAGTGCGTTTAAAAACTCTGAAGTAAAAACCTGATTGGTGCTCAATGCATAACCCGGACGTAGTAATTTTATATTTTGAACACCATTAGCGGTATTTGAGAAGGTTAGTGCAACATAGCTATCTGAGGGTCTTATAACGACATCAGCTGTTGTAGTGTTGGTTGAAGAATTGTATACCTGATTTTGAATCAGGCCAAAATTGTAGGCTCTTACGGTAGCTTGACCCGTAAAACTCAACTTATAGGTGCCAAACATACTGGGATAAGTGGTAGACAATGGGCGTGAAAGTGGGTCGTAGGCGTTGGAGATAAAAAACACCCCAAAATCTGTTGTTGGCCAGCCATTAGCATCCAAAGGTACTGGGCAATTACCTGGGTCCCATGGGCAATTTAAGGAGGCAAAGCCACGTGCCTGTTTCATAACGTCAATAAACATGAGTTGTCTGTCATTCCAGTCGTCTACGAAACCTAAATTGACACCCATCTTGGATGCAGCACTAGGGACTGGCGAGGTGACATTTACAGTGGCATTCTGGGTAACAGTGCTGCCATCAATAGCGGTGCAGGTCAAAGTGTAAATGGATGTACTATTCAATGCTGGAGTGGTAAACGTGCCTGATGTTGCTTGTGGCCCTTTCCATGCTCCTGCGCCCACGCAAGAGGTGACATTGGATGAGGTCCATGTTAATACGGATTTCGAGCCACTTGTGATTGAAGTGGGATTGGAACTAAAAGAGGGAATGGCGCTGTTAGAGGGAGTGGTGTTGTTAGAGGGAGTGGTGTTGTTAGAGGGAATGGTGTTGTTAGAGGGACTGGCGGTGAATGTTAATACTGCGGGAGAAGAAGTGCATTGGTTA
>SESC01000727.1_pt1 | contig 11549 bp, 8 predicted proteins | sample 3171431 | NCBI WGS metagenome assembly SESC01 (sample SAMN06051868, study PRJNA518727) | freshwater metagenome | biome: subpolar coniferous forest; feature: holomictic lake; material: water; isolation source: holomictic Lake 227, 8 m depth | place: Canada: near Kenora, Ontario | collected 2014-07-08... | reverse complement strand
CTCGACGCACGGCGGGTAGAATTTTTTGTTTAAAACCGGGGTTATCGCCTGCCGGACGTTTGCGTAACATCAGCGTGACAGTGCCTTGCACATAACCGCCTTTTTTGAGTTCCGAAGTGGTTTCGGTGGCGATATACCAAGCCGCGACCACTTGTAAACCCGCAGCCCAGAAAATGCCGACCATATCCGACCAGACACTGGTGTCCTGATGAGTAAACATTACGCATTGCATGCCGTTGTCGGGCATGTGTTGGGTCATTGCGGTGTAAGCGTCGATCATGCCTCGTCGAAAGCCATCACCGCTACCTTTGATAGCTAAGGCACGACGAGAATCCCATATCCATTCATTGAAAGGTGCGGGTGGATTTTTGCGTAGCCAAGCGATGAAAAAATCTGAGATTTCGTGGTAATTGACTGCATCGGCATAGGGTGGATCTGTAATCCAATAGTTACAATTTTCTGTTACATTGCTTACCGAAAAATTCTTAACAGAAGAACTTCCATGTATTATGCTTGATGAGTCACTCAAAAATAAGTAATTTTTCCCCGTAACAAACGAGCGCACACCATAAAAATAGTTTGTATTAAAAGCTTGATTGTAAAAAGTTTGAGCAATAGACTCCCTTGCGGCACCTGTCCCATATCTGCAAAGTTTACTAGACCAATCAACCATTTTTGCTAGTGAAAGAGAAAGTACAGCTTGAATAACAGGAGGCTGGTTATTGATACATTTTTTTACAATATATCCAACTAACAACTGTTTACCATTAAACAAATGATTCCAATAAGTCCAGCCGCGTTCGCGCTGTAGTCGTGTAGTTTCCTCACCTAGCTCTATCGCCATATCAGGCACCAAACCTTGTTGCTGCCATTGCACAATATTTTCAGCAACGATTTCTTCAATCTGATGTTCTCTAGCCAAATCCTCATTCGTGACAGCGGCAAAAAAAGTGACATTTTGTTTTTTGTTTAAGCTGTCGGCAGTAATCCATTGAATGCAATACAATCGCTCCTGAAAAATATCGTCAGGACGCGGCTTAAACTCGTGTTTTTCCCAACGGCGTAGACGGTTCTGGTTGTTACCATCGACATCTTTATAATCACCACGCAAGGTTTTAATCGGCGTACTGTAGTTTTTGCCGTTCAGACTATAGGTTAAACAGCCGTTTTGTACAGTGCCTTGTTCGGCCTGCTGCATTTCTGCGGATGTCACACCGGTAACAACGTCTATTTCAAAACGTTGTTGTTCTGGATTGGGAATCAGTTTGGCGACCACATTGCGGGTTTTAGAAATTACCCAACTAGGAGATAACGGCACTAGCCAACCGGTTTCAGGACAACGAGTTTCCAAACAATACAAATAAGCCTTAGCGCGATTGCCATCACTGTCGTGTTCTATACCCAGCGCAGTAATTTCCTCATCCACCGCCACCGCGACTTCACGTTGTGCCTGTTCTATTTCAGCACGTTTTTCTGGTGATGCACCGATGATATTCAACGCGCCCCAGGTCAACATACAAGCAATAGGATTTAAATCCGAGGCATACACATCACACCCTAAACGGGCGGCTTCAAACGGTATCGAACCGCCGCCACAAAAAGTATCGCCTACTTTGGGTCGATGACCGAAACGCAGGATACCCAGTTGTTCAACCAACTCTTGATGTGACTGTGCGTTAATTCCAAAGTGTTGATAATGACTATTAACCGCTTTCCAAATGGGCGCAAATAAAGCCGATTGATCCAGCTCTTCTGGACGCTTGCAAATCGCGGCACGGGCTTCATAAGTGGGCAGAGTCTCAAGCATTTGTAGGTATAAAGACAGCTTGTCTTCATCCCCCGTGTCACGTTGCCAGCGAAGTGTAATGCCTCGCTCATCACTATCAAATGGCGCTTGCCAGCCATCAACTTCTTCAGCGCTTAGCTCAGCCGATTTAAGCGTGTAAGCAAAATAATCCCAAGGATTATCCAGTGCCAGGGTTTGGGCAATCTCCTTAGGCTTAAACGCATTATTGGCTAAAGCTCGCCGCGCCAAACCGCCTTTATCAAAGGCCATTAACTGCTCGTAGATTTCCAGATCTTTTTCGGCATCCTCAGTAGGGGGTAATAAACAGCCCAGGACAATCGCCCTGACCAGAATTAACGGCTTGCGACCTTTCCAGTAAGAGCCAACTCCAGTAATCGTTTGGGATTGGACGGATTTACGCTCACATTGAGATTCAAAGGACACTTTTTGCGCTGGAAAAACAGATTCAATCAGGGCGGGTGTATGTTGCAAGATAAAAGGGGTGAGCGTGGTCATTAAGTACCTGGAAAGTAAATTTTATTAGTTTGGATAGGCTGTTCGCTTTCTTTATTATTCCTATGCGCAGTGAGTGCCAGGAAATCGTTTATGCTTGATACACCTCATCATGGCTACCGATATTAACCAGAACAATCTCCTTTTCGGTAATGATCATTTCCAGAGTTATTCGATAGCTGAGGTTGATCGATACGGAGTGTAATGCACTTAACTTACCTTTTAAAGGGTGCAATCGCAGGGACGGGTGAAAGGGATTTTGAGCCAGCAATAGCAAGGTTTTTCTGTACTGTTCTTTTAATTCAGGATGTTGTTTTGCAAAGCGCTGGGCGCGTTTTTTGTAGCTGTCGGTAAAAATCAGGCTGTAGCTCATTCCGTGAACAGCGCGTCTACATGGTCATCAATACTTTCTTTACTAAACCGGCCAGCAACAAGGTCTTGTTGCGTTTCATAAAGCGCGGCTTCCAATTCCATTTCGCGTAGGTAGTGGTAGTGATCAATCCGCATTACTACAAAAGACTCTTTACCTCGGACGGTAATCACGGCCTCTGGTTGATTGGCAAGGCTTTCTTCCAAACAGGCAATACCTTTAGTTTTTAAATCGTTTGCTGTAATCATTTAAGTCACCCGATAAATAATGCGATTGACTATACGATTAAGTGTATTGGACGTCAAATAAATTGAGTCACTTCCGTCATACAGAAAGCACAGCTATTCAATGTCATCTTCAAACACTTCACGCAGATCAATCTGGCAATCAGGAAATAACTGGGGTGTGGCAATATCTTCTCCAGAATACATGTACTGGAGTTGATATTTTTCGGTCTGTTCATCCAGAACAAACTGATGGACGGCTCTTTCACCGGGATAAACCAGCCAGTATTCTTTAACACCGCTCTCTTGATACAGTTGGTATTTAAGCTGCATCTCTTTTTTGGAATTACCTTGTGATAATATTTCGATAATCCAATCCGGCGCTCCTAAACAACCTTTAGTATCTATTTTAGTTTTATCACATATCACACAGAGATCAGGCTGAACAACAGAATAAATGTCTTTATTCGCAATGATGGATTTTTTACGGTCAACTAAGCGCACATCAAAAGGCGCAGCGAAAGCACGACATTCCTTGTTTTTAAAAAAAATAAACAAGGCGCCACTTAAACGCCAAGAAATACTCTGATGCTCAGAGCTGGGTGCAGGACTCATGGCCATGATTTTGCCTTTAATCAGTTCAACGGCATCATCAAATTGCCAAGACAAATAATCAGCGTATGTGTAAATGCCGTTCAAATCCAGTTGTGACAAATCGGTTGTTTTAGACATACATCACCTTGTGGAATGCTGTTAATTGATAGGATTAGGTTTAGAGCGCTTAAGACTCAAAATCAAACAGGCTCAGTGTAGCATTTTTAGGGTCTGTGGCTGTTTTTAGTGCGTCGGTTTGATAGGATAAGGGCCTCAAGAGTTCATTTTGTGCCACATCACCTAATGCATGACGCAAGGCCAAACGCCAGCCTTTATTACCATCATGAACGCTACCGGTGGTCATGGCAGTCATGCCAAACAGCCACCAACGTTCTTCAGGGCGTAAAGCTAACCAATTACGCACGGCAATAGGAATATGATCAAAAGCCATGCCTTCAACCGCCCAAGCCAAGACGCAAAGTTCTTTGCCTAACAATCGGTCAACCGGATTAATGCCGACAACCCAGGCTGAGGTTTTTAAATGCCGTTCTTTAAGCCGGATGTTAAAGGCCCGTTGTGCTTCACTTCGAATGGCTGTCCAACGGGGGCGTTCTAATAGACAACGCGCTATTTGACTTTGACTATGATCATGACTTTGTAGCCCCAGGTTTTCAACAATACTGACAGCGCCGGTATTGTTACGTGGTATCTCTATTATAAAGTGATGTGGGTCACTGGTCGCAGGCACGCCAAAACCCAAGGTTGGGCGAATGATAGTTTTGGCAGTAGTAGCGGTTTTTATTCGTGGAGTCATTGCCTAAGCTTCTTGTATGACGTCATCAGCTTTTAGTTGCAAGCCACTGAGTTCGGCAAATTCTTTACATGCGTAGCCATTGTCAAATTGGATGCCACCGGTAATAGTGATGCTGATTTGAGCTTGATCATCATTCAGCACTTTACGCATGGTGTTGATAGTTTCTTCAAGCATCTGGACAGTGACTTCACGTTCGTGGAAGCGAATTTGTACGGTATTTTCACCTTCACCAATTAAAATACTCAGACCTTTCAATTGGATGGTTTCATGATTTTTAAAACGGTTAATGATACCGAATACTTTTTCTGTGTTATCCAGGTTGATGCGTTTACTGGCTTGTAATTTTGCTGGTTTATGGTCATCGATGTGTACTCGGGTATCACCACTGGCTGGAATATTGACGGTGATATTTTTATTAGCGGCATCCGCTTTTGCATACACTAAGAGTTGAAACGCTTCGGGGCCTATTTCAAAAGGTGCTTCATAGCGCAAACCTTCTTTAGGGTTTGAACCGTTGACGCTGTAGTAAATTTCGGCGGCAGGGCAGACAGATAATTCAACTCGACGTTTGTCAGCAATCGCCTGAATTTGGTGACGAATCACTAAGTCAGCCCGCCAGGGTTTGGGTTCGCCTATTTCATGTTTACCGTCGCTATCAACCGCGAGAAAATAAAGGGTGGCGGCGTTAGTGGTAAAGTTATCAAGGTCGGTAACAATAGGATCAGCGGTTGAAACGGTGGCTTTTTGCGAATAATGAACAATCGGACTGGCGCCGCAATTGCGTGGAGTTAACATTAAAATAGATTCACCGGTAGCTTTATTCGTCCCTTGGGGTGCGATATTGATAGTGGTTTTTTCTTTAGGGAAAGGGCCTTTTTCAATATAACCATCGGCACCGACTCGCCAGCGATCTTGTTTAAGCGCTTCGGTTTTAAGGGTGTCCATGCCGGCATTGCCTGGCATCCACGGCCATTCTGAATGAGTCTTGGCGCGCATCAGTACATCTTTCCACGGGGTACGTCGGTCGCGTTCTGGCCATAGATAGACTTCGGCTTGCGCTAGATAGTCATTGATTTCTTCTTTGAAGTTTAAAGCCAGTTTGTAATTGGCGCGTGGACTGGCAAGTAATTCTTCAATTTGTTTCTCGGCAGATTGCTCGCCTTTACCGACTTTAAGGCCATTGTCTAGCGTCACCATTAAGAGCACATCTTCGCCGGTATGGTCATCTTTACCCGGAAAATATAAGCGGTTATAAGCGCCAGATAAGGCTTTCATAAAACGTTGTTCAGCATCTTCTAAGCGTTCACTGGCTTCTTGATAGAGGGTATCACCATCGCTTAAGCGTTTTACAATTTGCTCAATGGCATACAGTTCCCGCAACCGTTCTTCAACGGCATCTGCAAAATGACTGTCTTGACCGGAAAGTACCAACAAGTTGTTTTTTTCTTGCTGGAACATGAAAAAATTGTTCAGTTGTTGGGGCGGAAGTTTGCCATCAGGACGCACTACGATCAGCACTCTTGTACCGGTCAAGCGAATGTCGTCCAGTAAGGGTAATGCTTTAAGTTCTTGGTACGCGGCTTTATTAACGGGTTGCAGTATGCCAGTCAAGTGGTTGATCAGGGCTTGATCAATTTTGGGTTGTGGAATATCACGTGCGTTACGCTCGATTTTTCGAGACAGGTTTTCGGTATCTCTAATAAAGTAACGTTGCTCTTCACGATGTAAATACCAGGCGTGTTCTTTTAGCTTTTCTAAGGCGGTAATAAATTCATCGGGTTTACGGTTGGGTGCGGCAAGAAATTCAATAATCTCGCTTTCACTGAGGCCAATACGACCGCCCACGGCTCTGGACAGTGATGAGGCTAATAATAAGGTGCTGACTTGGGTTGCGGCATCGCTGGAGAGTTGGTCATTGATTGATTCAGCGACAGCGTTACCACTATCAGAAATATCGTGACTCATGGCGGGTTGTAAAGACGGTGCAATGCGGGCAATTTCATCTTTAACATCAATGTCATTGAGATTGAGATGTTGTGAGCCAATCAAGAACACGTCATCTAAGGCGCGATCTTCGACACTTTTAAGCAAGCGAGCGGCAAATTGCATTAAACCACGGGTTTGTCTAAAGCCTTCATTTTCTTTAAATAGCGCCACTAGATGTTTAAACGCGGGGTGAAACGGGTAGGTTTCTCTGATTTGTTCTGCAAGTTGTTCAATACTGGTGGCTGTAATATAGCCGCCATCGGTAGCGGCTTTTATCCGTTGAGCATATTCTTCGGCCACATCGTTAATAACACTGTCATCCGGTAGACTGAGTATTAAACGCTTTTTTAGGATTTCATAAATCTCATTGCTGGCCAGTTGCACGGGAGTAATGGTTTTGGCTTGGCGGCGGGTTTCTTGTTGAAGATTAGTAATCGCTTCAGTGAGGGCTTTTGTCTGGGTCGAATAACTACCCGATAAGTTGGCAATCACGATACAACAGTTATCTAATTCCAACGCGGCACTCAACAAGCAACTAATCGAGTACGTCACTCGATTAGCCAAGGTGCCATCCCCCATGACTTGCGTACTGGCGTTATCAAGATAAGGGGGCAACTCATCAATCATGATTAACGTGGGCTGATCACCAATAATTTTTTTCCACGTGGCTTGATCGACACTTTTGGGGCCATTGATCCAATAGGGTTTAATGGCTTCTGCTTCACCTAATTGACTGGCTATATCGCCCCAGATAAAGTTGTCTGGATTGTTGCGGCCATTAAAGGCGGCAATTCTGGCTTTACCAAAGTCAATACGATTAGCCAATTCATCCGGTAAGACTTCTTGACGTAATTCGGGATGTTTTGCCAATAAACCCAAGGCAATCATCATGTGGGTTTTACCACCGCCCATTGCCTGAGAGAGTTCAAAAACGGCTTGATCAGATTTGCCTGATAAACGAAGCATTCCCTCACGAAACAGTTGTTCCATACCTTGGGTAATAAAATTCCTGGCAAAGAATTCATGTCCATCACCCGCGTCGGTAATGAGATCGGATAAGTTTTCTATCGCTTGACTCATTCGATAGTCACGAATGATGGGGTTAAAGCGACATGCCTGCTTTACCGTTTTGAGCATCTGCGGTTGTCCTTGCTGAGGTTAATGGCCGTTATTGACTATGGAAGGGTGCTTTAGCCGAGATTATAACTGATTAGAAAAGCACAAGCTGAAATCCTCTAGCGCTTTCATCAGCAAATAATCATTGACGTCTTGGCTAAAATTAAAGACGGCTAACTATCCTAACTAATTGGAAATGTAGAATGTTGGTTGTGCGATGGTTTCAAGTAACTTAGAATCGTCCGGTTTTTTTTAAAATCAAAAGATATAGGCCTACTTCCATGTCAAAATCCAGTCAGTTTTTCGAGCATATTCTCACGCATTATCGGGGAATATTTGCTACCCTCATTCTGTTGCCCCTGTCTACACTCTATACCGCTTATACAACGGTGCGTAATGGGTTGGTGTTTAAGATGAGAAGTGCGCCCGCGAAACATGATCAAAAGGTACAGAAAATCATTGATCAGATAGAAGATTGGAAGCAGGGCGGATGTACTCAAAGATTATGCACTGCACGTTCTGGCTGGAAGACGATGAGTGAGTTAGTGCCTAAATACAAATTAACCCATCGTAATATTGATATTGGACTTTACGACATACTTGAAATCTCGGAGCAAAACAGCACAGTCAGGGTAGAGCCGTTAGCGACGATGGGACAAATTTCACGTAATCTGATTTCTAAAGGTTGGACATTAGCCGTGGTGCCTGAGTTGGATAGTTTAACGGTAGGTGGCTTGATTATGGGCTTTGGCATCGAGTCCAGCAGTCATAAATACGGTCTGTTTCAATCAATCTGTGTTTCTCTGGATCTGGTGACCGCTGAAGGGAAATGTGTTCGGTGTAGTCCGACAGAAAATGCCGATCTGTTTTATCAGGTGCCTTGGAGTCATGGCACCTTAGGCTTTATTGTCGCCGCAGAATTAAAGATTATTCCTGCTAAAAAATATATCAAGGTGCATTATGAGCCGGTCTTTAGTCTTGATCAGATGACAACGGTCTTTGAGGCAGCTTCTAGAAATACTGAAGAAAATGATTTTGTAGAAGGCCTGGTTTATAGTCGTGATAATGCTGTCATCATGACGGGAATATTTACAGATACTATAGAATCAGATGGGCTCTATAATCCGATCGGTCGATGGTATAAGCCCTGGTTTTATAAACACGTAGAAACCTATTTGCAAAAGGACAGTGGTGCTATCGAATACATTCCTTTACGGGATTATTATCATCGCCATACCCGTAGTTATTTCTGGACCATGGAAGAAATCATTCCTTTTGGGAATAACCCGTTGTTTAGAACCTTATTGGGTTGGGCATTACCTCCCAGTATTGAGCTACTGAAATATACTGAAACAGAAACGACCCGCAGATTAAGAGAGAAGTTTCATGTCGTGCAAGATATGTTGATGCCCATTGTTTATTTGAAACAATCTATCCAGTATTTTGATGATCACTTTAATCTTTATCCTTTATGGCTATCACCCATGGCTGTTTTGGATAATGCACAGCAGCAAGGATTTGTACATCCACTCAGAATGCGTGACGGCACAGTGGATGAAATGTACGTGGATATTGGAGCTTATGGAACACCGGTTAAAAAGGATTTTGATAATAGCCAGGCATTACCTTTACTTGAACAGTTTGTATTGGATCATCACGGGTACCAGGCCTTGTATGCAAAAACGATGTTGAGCAGAGACGATTTTAGACGCATGTTTGATCACACTGATTACGACCGCTTGCGAGATCAATTGCCGTTCTGTACGCAAGCGTTTGAAGAGGTGTATGAAAAAGTATCCTCAAAAGGCAGGGTATCGCCTGTTGAGATGAGGAAGCTTATTAGTCAACGATCAACTTTGACTAACGCATAATGATCAGCGCTACTTATTGGCTACAGAAAACCCTACCGTGCCATAAAACTCGTTGCCGGAGTTGGTTTCTGGTACACCCACACCAAAGTAAACCTGTGCTTTCGGGTGTACACGTATCCAGGTGTTGAATACGGCGCCCGAGAGGTTGTTGTTGCCACTAAAATAATCCGCTTGAAGTGTTAGCAGATTCTCTAACACTTCAATATTAAAGCCTCCCGTGTAGCCGAGATAGTCTGTGGTCGTGGAGAGAGCTTTATTGACCCAATAGGGACCGGCATGGAGATTGATTCGTCTGGAGGGTTGGTAAACGGCAAGCGCATAGTCAGCGTTATGGAGTTGTCTGGGGTTGCTGGAGTGGGGCAGGGTAGTGCCATTTTGAGCGCCTAGAACAGCCTGAAAGTCTTGGCTAATAATGAATGTTTTAGAAATATTAAAATAGGTGTCTGCCTGGTAGTTCTGGGCTCCTCCACCGACCAGAGGAATATTATAAGAAGCAAGCTGAAAGTCCCAGCCATTATTGGCTGAGTAGTCCAGGGTAATATTTTCGTATAAGGTGGTCTGATAGGGCTGGTTAGGTTCGTGGTAATAATTGAGCTCATTACTGATCGTCCACACATCCTCAATCTGGTTTGGGTTGGTGCGCAATTTAATTTTGGCTTTCCCTTTACCTTTTGCATGAGTATTAAAAGGGATACAGCAAAGGAGTAATATTAAAACAGGCAGGTGCTTCATTGAGCGGTGGCTTTTTTGTACGGCTGACCAAGAGTGTTAATCGCGCTATTGTATCAGGGTTTTAAAATGGGGATTGCTTAAGCGAAAATGAAGCCAAAGAAATTAACTTTGGTATGAGTTGTTGATAGATGAGCAGCTAGCAAACAAAATGTGTCTTTATGGCATCAATCATCACGGCATAGCAAAACTTTATTTTGCTTTAACGATAATTACTTTAATACAAGATCAGTAGGGTCGGTTTTGCTGAAATAGGCGGTAGGTTTTTACAAGAAAAAAGTCCAATAAGCGATGGGTTCTTTAATCAAATATTCGTGATAACGGGTAAAGTTTGTAGGCATTCACCCACTGGCCTTAAAACACAATATGGCAGAAATAGACGCTTATTTCGATAAGCGTTTTTGAATCTCGGCAGCAACTAAAGCATTTTCAGTGCTTAAATGTGTCAGAAAATGTCTTCTTAACGTAGAGTCTTCAGGCACAACGATACTTGAAAAATCAGTTCCGCTTTTCTTAAAGGGATTCGAAACTTTATCAGACATAAAAATATAAGCGACAAAAGCCAGCGTCAGAAACAATATTACTTCAACCATATAAACTCTCCAAAGAACAACTAAAAAATAACTATCAGCAACATTTGTTCGATACAAATAAGAGTGTATCGAAATGTACTATAGCATTTTATATACCAAGTCATTCATCATTATCATTTGTGATAGTCATTTAAAACAAAATTAGTTGGGATTGTTATTGTTCGAACAAATCCATAAATCTATTGTTGTATTTGTTGTAAAGCATACACAGTCATTTTTCATAAATGTCCTTTAGTTGTTAAATTCATTGAGCTCTTCATGGTTGTTTAGCTTTCATTTTTCAGGCATAGAATGTGTTAGTCAGTCACAAATAGCCAAATAACACACCTGGAGTTTCTATGACCGAAACCTTTTATGATGTCATGCGTAGGCAAGGCATCACCCGCCGCAGCTTTCTTAAATTCTGTAGCCTTACCGCTGCCTCATTAGGTCTTGCACCTGCTTTTGCGCCGAAAATTGCGCACGCGATGGAGACCAAGCCGCGTATTCCGGTGTTATGGTTGCATGGTCTGGAATGTACCTGTTGTTCGGAATCATTTATTCGTTCGGGTCACCCCTTAGCAAAAGATGTGATCTTATCCATGTTGTCACTCGATTACGATGATACGATTATGGCCGCAGCAGGGCATAACGCAGAAGCTATCGTTACTGAAATTGTCGAAAAATACAAAGGGAATTATATCCTGGCGGTAGAAGGTAATCCCCCTTTAGCCGAAGACGGTATGTATTGCATCATTGGCGGCAAACCTTTCGTAGAGCAACTTAAATATGCGGCTGAAAGTTGTAAAGCCATTATCTCTTGGGGATCTTGCGCCTCTTGGGGTTGTGTTCAGGCCGCTAAACCCAATCCGACCCGCGCTACGCCGGTTCACAAAGTACCGGGCTTAGCCAATAAGCCGATTATCAAAGTTCCTGGCTGTCCGCCGATTGCCGAAGTCATGACGGCTGTGGTG
>SESC01000726.1_pt1 | contig 11552 bp, 17 predicted proteins | sample 3171431 | NCBI WGS metagenome assembly SESC01 (sample SAMN06051868, study PRJNA518727) | freshwater metagenome | biome: subpolar coniferous forest; feature: holomictic lake; material: water; isolation source: holomictic Lake 227, 8 m depth | place: Canada: near Kenora, Ontario | collected... | reverse complement strand
ATTCTAGAAAACTTCAATCTTATTCCTCAAAATCAATCTCAAAAAATAATTTTGAGTTTTGAAAGTAAGATAAGATTATTTAATGCAGTTATTAGAAAAATGGAAAAACCATCTTTTTCAAAAAAATAAAATATTGATTAAACATGTTATCTGACTTTAAATTATTTCAAAATACATATGATTTTCTATTATGGTTGTGGCCAACTATCTCAAGATTTCCAAAATCAGAAAAATATGTTTTAGGAGAAGAACTAAAAAAAATAACTACTTCTCTTCTAAGGAACATCATTGCTTTTAATAATACTGATATTGATAAAAAGAAGTATTTAGATAACGCAAATATTGAACTTGAAGAATTAAGAGTATTTATTCGCCTTTCAAAGGATCTTAAAATACTTGATTTTAAAAAGTATGAATTTGCTTCAAAGCAATTAGATGAAATTGGTAAGCTTCTTGGTGGATTAATTAGTAAATATAAGTGATATAACTATTTTTTGATAAAGGTTAATATTTTGCTATTTAATATTAAATTACTTATAACTTTAAAATAATAACCATTTATATATAGGTATAATCTTAATTTTATATCCATCAATTGTACTTGTTTCTTCCTGATCTCTAGTTATTATAGTTCCTTCTTTTAGATTATATTTTTTTAAAGCAGATATTAATCCTTGAACTTCTCTATCTTTTGTTTTATTGTTTATTTCATATGTTGCTTGTATGGCCTCAGATATAACAGTTCCATTTTTAATTAAGAAATCACACTCATTTCCATTTTTATTATAATATATTTCTTTCTTTCTTCTTAATAGTTCTAAATATATGATATTTTCTAAATACCACCCTTTATTTTCAGAGGATGGCGTACCTATAACCCTTGCAAATCCAACATCAACAAAATATATCTTCTTTGGATTTTGTATTTGTTTTCGTATTGATTTATCGTATTTTGATATAGTAAATACTAGATAAGCTTCCTTTAGATAGTTTATATACTTTTTAATTGTACTTTTACTTTTTATTCCACTAAAATCACACAAATTGTTGTAAGATATAGTTTGTCCTATATTATTTGCTAGAAATAAAATAATATCCTTTATTTCCTGTACTTGTTTTATTTTATTTTTAGAAATTATATCCTTATACAATATATTATTAAAATATTCTTGCAAGGTTCTTTTGTCTTTTATTTCTAAAGGATATGGAAATCCAGTAATTTGAAAGTATTCTTCAAAATAATTACTTAACTTCATTCTTTCTTTCGTTGTAAGATTTAAAATATTAAAGTTGTTTGGTTTTATTTTTAAAAATTCTCTAAAAGAAAAAGGATATAATTCTAATAATCTTTGTCTTCCAGTTAGTACTGTTGATGTGTCTGATCGTAATAGTGATTTATTGGACCCAGTGATAAATAGTTTAGCATTTTCTTTTTCATACATTCTATTTGCAAACTTTTCCCATCCATTTATAGATTGTATTTCATCAAAAAAGAAATATTTCTTTCCATCTTTATATGTTTCTAAAAATATTTCAAATAGCTTTTGAAAATCATCTATTTCAAATTTATTTAGGCGTTCATCACTAAAATCACAATATAAATAAGTAATATTTTGGTTGTTTTTAATTATTTTATTTAAAAATATTCTTAATAATGTGGATTTACCACATCTTCTAACTCCACAAATAATTGTAACTAAGTTATTGTTAATATATTCATCTAAATTTATATCTCTGTCAACGTATTTTATTTCACTTAATATATACTCTTTTTGATCTAAAAGTATATCTTTTAATGTTTCTTTAGATATCATATATTTTCTAATATATTATGATTAATAAGGTTTTTAAATCGTTCGATGGTATCGAACGATTAATAGCTAAACTGTTCGTTGGTATCGAACGATTTAATTGGATTTTAGTTATAGAATAAGGTATATATAAGTAACTGTTCATAATCTATTTTGACTTGTAAGTATTACAAGTTAGGAATATACTGACGTATATGTTTTCTGCTGTGTGTCGGTTCTTCGAGGTTCTTCGTTCTTGCGTGGTGGCAATTGGAACAATGAAACGAACGCAGGATTGTTGGCTTTGAACTTGAACAACGTCCCTGGTAACACGAACAACAACATCGGCTTTCGTTGCGTCGTAGTTCCATGAACGATACCAAAAAAATACATTAGATTTTTTAGGGTCTTGAAAACTAGTGATTTTAAGGGTAGTGGGTTGCTACTGCAAAAAAATTTAGAAGTTTATGTAAGTTCATCTATCTATTTATATACTTTTCCTTATATATAATATATATAGTTAAAACTACTTTTTAACAAAAAAAAACCGATGACAAAACCATGGAGGTAGAAGTATTATGTCAGATTACATAAAGTTTTCTGTATCAGACGATTTAAGAACTCTCCAAGATGAGACTCTTAAAAAAATAGCAAAATCAGGAAAGATAAAGATAGGTATAAATGAAGTTACTAAGGCAATAGAAAGAAACACAGCTAAGTTAGTTGTTATTGCTGAAGATGTTACACCTGTTGAAATCGTAATGCACATCCCTGTAATTGCAAAAGAAAAGAACATTCCTTACACATACGTTAAGACTAAGGATGAACTTGGAAAAGCAGTTGGTATCTCAGCTAAAGCTAGTTGTATAGCTGTTATGGATGCTGGAGTTAATTCAAAGGAACTACAATCACTTGTAGGTAAGATCCAAGAAATAACTGGTCACAAGGAAGCACCAAAAGCTGAACACAAGGCACCTGTAGAACAGAAGGCTGCTGAACATAAGGAAGCACCAAAGGCTGAACATAAGGCTGCTGAACACAAGGAAGCACCAAAAGCAGAACACAAACCAAAACCAAAGGTTGAAGAACCAAAAGCTGAAGAAGCAAAAGCTGAAGAAGCAAAAGAAGACAAGGAATAAAGGAGTAGATCTATATGGCTGAAGAAGGTATACCTGCTGAAATCGTTGAAATCGTAGGTAGAACAGGTTCACGTGGAGAAGCTACACAAGTTCTTTGTAAGGTTCTTGATGGTTATGAAAAAGGCCGTATTAAAAAAAGAAATGTACGTGGAACAGTAAGTAAAGGAGATGTCCTTATCTTAATGAACCCAGAAACAGAAGCAAAGGATATAAGAATCCACTAAAAGGGGAAATGAAATATGAAATGTACATTTTGCGGAAAAGAAATTCCTAAGGGAACAGGAATTGTGTATGCAAAGAAAGAAGGAACTGTAAGTAACTTTTGTTCATCAAAGTGTAAGAAGAACACACTTGATAGAAAATACAAGTCTCACAAAACAAGATGGACTGAAACATACCATATTGAAAAGAAAAGACAAGGTAGAGGACAAAAGAAAAAGGAATAAATACAGTAATTCCTATTTTTCTTTTTTAATTTTTTTTCTTGTAATTAGAAATTAATTTTTATAATTAAAAACCTGGTGAAAACTATTGTATAGACAACCAATTATTACAATCATGGGTCACATCGACTCTGGGAAAACAACTTTTCTAGATAAGATTAAAGGAACATGTATTACAGATAAGGAACCTGGAAAAATAACACAACACATTGGTGCTACAGAGATTACATATGATACAATCATACATAGTTGTGGTCACCTATTAACAAAATTTAAATTTGAAGTAACAATACCAGGACTATTGTTTATTGATACACCAGGACATAATGCATTTGATAACCTCCGTGAAAGAGGAGGAAGTTTAGCAGATCTTGTTGTTTTAGTTGTTGATATTACAAAAGGACTTCAAGCACAAGATATAGAAACATTAAATATATTAAAAATGTATAAAGTACCATTTATTGTTGTTGCAAATAAAGTTGATCTTTTGCAAGGATGGTATCAAGAAGGTTTAGATATTTCAAGTGTTCTTGAAAAACAATCAAAATCAGTTTCAGAAAGGCTTGATGAACAAATATACAAAATAGTTGGACAATTATATAATCATGGTTTTGCTGCAGAAAGATTTGATAGAGTAACAGATTTTAAAAAACAAGTTACAATCATTCCAATATCTGCAGAAAAATGTTATGGACTTTCAGAATCAATTCTTTTCCTTGCAACTTTATCACAAAAGTTTTTAGGAAATAAATTAGAACTTGATGAAAAAGATTTTGCACAAGGAACAATCCTTGAGTCTGGAGAGATTAAAGGTGTTGGATCAACAGCTGATATCATAGTTTATCAAGGAATATTAAGAGTAAAAGATAAAATTGCATTTATCTCAAAATCAGGAGTTATTGAAACTAAAATAAAAGCTTTATTAAAATTAGATGTAATGTCTGCTGTTAATAAGAAAAGAGATTATAAAAATGTAGATTTTGTTTCAGCTGCATCTGGTGTTAAAATAGTTGCACCTGATCTTGACATGTGTATTCCTGGATCAGTAATAATTTCCTGTGATGACAAGGAAGCAATTGAAACATTAAGAACAAAACCATTATCTTGTGTAATCACAAACGGAGAAGCAGAAGGAGCATTTGTTAAAACTGATACTCTTGGTTCTTTAGAAGCATTAATTAAATTAATGGGAAAAAGTTTCATTTGTATTGCAAGATCAGATATTGGAGATGTTACAAACAAAGATGTAATGGAATTAAAAATAATTAATGAAAGAGATCCAAAGAAAGGAGTTTTATTTTTATTTAATTCAAATATTTCAAAGGAACTTGAAGAAGAAGTAACTAAGAGCAATATCCCTATATTTAAAAACAATATTATATATAAATTAATAGAAGACTACGAGGCTTGGCTTATTAAAATAAATAAGCAAGAGAAAGATAAACTATTAAAAGAAGTAGTATATCCTTGTAAAATAAAAGTTGTAAAAAACTGTATATTTAGAGTAAGTAAACCCGCAATCTTTGGAGTTAAGGTTCTTATTGGAAAATTGGTTCCAGGAGTAACCTTGCTTGATAAAGATGGAAAAGAATTTGGTGTTATTGAAGGAATCCAAACAGAAGGAAATAAGCTTAGTTCTTTAGAGTATGATAAGGAAGCTGCAATTTCAGTTAAGGGAGTAACATACCTTAAGGATTTTACAGAAGACTCTGTGTTTACAGTTGATATTACTCTTGAAGATATTAAGAAGCTTGAAGAGATTGGGTGTCAGTTTACTGGAGAAGAAGAAAAGTTAATAATAGAAGCACAAAAAAGAAGATACAAAACAATGGAAGATAAGCAAAATAAAAAACTAAGTCAAAAATAAAATAGTTACAATAAATCTTGGACAGTAAATAAATAATATTAATCAAAAAATAAATAAAAATTAAAAATACAAAAAAATAAAATTTAAAATAATAAGAGGTGTATTATAATATGAAGTTAAACATATCTGATTCAAAATCAGCACAATCATATTCTGTTGAGGCAGATGAAAAAACAATGCTTACTCTTCTTGGTAAGAAGATAAAGGATGAAGTTGATTTATCTTTTATTGAAGCAGGACTTAAGGGAATTATCACAGGTGGATCAAACAAGCAAGGATTTCCAATGATTGCAACACTTGACCAAACAGGAAGTAAGAGAGTATTATTAACTAAGGGAATTGGATTTAGACCCACAAGAAAGGGAGAAAGAAGAAAGAAGAGAATAATTGGAAGAATTATTGATAATACAATCCAACAAGTAAACCTAAAGATAATTGCAGGAACAACAAAGACCTTAGAAGAAAAACATAAGAAGAAAGAAGAAGTAAAAGAAGATAATATCCCAAAACCAATGGGAAAAAAGAAATAAATTAATTGATGGATATATATGAGTGATTCAAAAAACACAGAAAAGAAAGAAAACACAAGTTCAAGACACATTAAAGATAATAAAGATAAATCTTTAAAACTTGAAAAAAAGAATCAAGAAAAATTTAGTCAAGGGTCCAGAAATCCTCTTGGAACTAATCTTAGAAAAAAAGTATTTAGATAAATGGATTTGATGTTTTATGCCAATACCACCAAAAAGATTACCACGAAAAAGAATACAAAAACAAAGTATGTTTGGTGAACATGAATTAACTGCATCCTCAAATACTAACAGAAATAAGATAATTCAAAAAAGATATGCAGCAGGTAAAATCACTATTAAAAAAATAAGATAAAGAATGTGACTTAAAGAAATGACAAAAGAAATTCAATCAGAGGTTAACATTGGTGTTGTTGGACATGTTGATCATGGTAAAACAACTCTTACCTCAAAGCTTACAGGTAAATGGACAGATAGGCATTCAGATGAAATCAAGCAAGGAATATCTATTAGACTTGGTTATGCTGATGCTGATTTCTATCTTTGCCCAAAGTGTGTTGGAATTTCAGGTTATGGAACAAAAAGCACTTGTCAATTATGTGGAGGAAAAGCAGATTTCATAAAAAGAGTATCATTTGTTGATGCTCCTGGTCATGAAACATTAATGGCTGTTATGCTTTCTGGTGCAACTCTTTTAAATGGAGCAATTGTTGTTGTTGCAGCAAATGAAGAATGCCCACAACCAAGAACAGTTGAGCATATCTTAGCACTTAAGATGCATGGTATAAAAAACCTTGTAGTTTCTCAAAATAAAATTGATTTAGTTACAAAAGAAAAAGCTCTTGAAAACTATGAAAAACTAAGAAAATTCTTAGATGAAGTTGGGTACAAGGATTCTCCAATTATCCCAACCTCAGCACATTTCGATACAAATATAGATGCATTAGTGTATGCACTTGTAAGTAAGATACCAACCCCTGAATTTGATGAGAAGAGCCCTCTTAAAATGCAAGTGGTTAGATCATTTGATGTTAATAAGCCAGGCACTGATATAGATAAGCTTGTAGGTGGTGTTCTTGGTGGCGCTGTACTTCAAGGAACTATCACTGTTGGAGACAAAGTTTGGTTATACCCTGGAATTACAAAGCCAATCTTAATTACAATTAAATCACTTAACTCAAATGGAGTTAATTATAAGTCAGTAAGACCTGGTGGACTTATTGCAGTAGGAACTGAAATAGATTCTTTCTATTGTTTCTCTGATCGTATGGTTGGACAATTAATTTGTTCTGATAATAACAAGCCAGAGGTATCATCAAAGATATCAATTAACTATAGTAAGATTGATAGATTAATTGAACCAAATCAAACTCCACTTAAGGTTTTAGAAAAAATAGTTTTAATAATAGGATCAGCTGCATACCTTGCAACAATTATTAAAATCAAAGGTACAGAATTACAATTAGTTTTAGATAAGGATTGTGTTTACTATAAGAATGATACAATCGCAATAAGTAGAAACGTAAATAGTAGATGGAGATTATCAGGATATGGGCAGATCAAATAAAATATTAATTGATACAAACATATTAATTTATATGTATGAAAATCAAAAAGATATATTTGATGCAGTAACCTTATTAATCCCAAGTGCTGAATTTTATGTTTTAGATAAAACCTATACAGAGATTGAGAAAGTATTTAAAGATAAGCCAAGAAGAAAAGAAATGCTTATGAGATATTTAAAAAAGGTTGAAGCAAAAGAAAAATATAAAATTATTGAAGTTCCAAACGAACTATCTGATAAAAGTGAAAGATATTTAAAAATAGATAATTTATTAATATATTATAGTAAAGATTATATTATATACACAAACGACAGAATATTAAAAGAAAAATTAAAATTTAAACATGCAAAAATAATTACCTTAAAAACACAAGGTGCAATATTAGAATAAAAATGATGGTGAAAATAATATGAGTTATAAAAAATACAATGTTGAAGGAATTGTTGCAGTTTCTCCTTTAAGTTTATCTGGAGAATTAAAAGATATTATTCTAGATCAATTATGTAAGGATTATGAAGGTGTAATTGATAAGGATGTTGGATTAATTGTTCTTGTAACAGATGTTCTTGAAAACAATATTGGAGAAATCATTCCTGGAGACTCAAATGTATTTTTTAAAGTTAAGTTTCAAGTTATAACTTTTATGCCAAAGCTTCATGAAATGGTGCAAGGAAGTGTTACACAAGCAACTGATTTCGGTGCATTCATAAGCATAGGTCCTTTTGAAGGATTATGTCACGTTTCACAGGTTATGCAAGATTTCAATTCATATAATCCAGAATTACCTGGGTTTGTTGCAAAGGAAAGCAAGAGAACACTTGTTGTTGGAGATAAGGTTCTTGCAAGAGTTGCAAACATTAGTTTAAAAAAATCAATTGCTGATACAAAGATTGGACTTACAATGAGAGGGTTTGGTTTAGGTAAACCTGAATGGCAATTATATGATACTAAAAAAGATAAAAAGAAAGTAAAGGATTCTGAAAAAGAAAATAAGAAGGATTCAGAAAAAAAAGAAACTAAAAAAGTATCTCCTAAAAATAAGAAAAGTGAGAAGAAATGACTAAAAAAGTTTGTAGAAAATGTAGAAAAATTGTTGAAGAAACAGAAATAACAAAGGAAGGAAAAGAAGAAGTTGTTAAGGTTTGCCCAGTTTGTGGATCAAATGTTTTTACAACATTCTTTAAGGGTACTGCATTAATCATAAGTCCAGATAAATCAGATATTGGAAAAGCAATGGATGTACAAACTCCTGGAAAATATGCATTAAGACTTAGCAGATAAATATTTATTCAAAACAGTTACATGGATTTACGAAAGTAGATTCGTTTTTTATCTCCTCTCTAAAAGATAAAATAAAAAATAATTATTAGGTGAAAGATTATGGAAATAGAAATGGAAAAATCAAAAAATGAGTTATTACATAGAACATCTATCTTAGCAAAGATAAGAGCTGATAAGACTCCTTCAAGAGTAGAAGTTCAAAAAAAGGTTGCAGCATTACTAGGTGTTGATGATAAGCTTATTGTTATTGATAAGATATCACAAGACTTTGGGACAAATATTGCAAAAGCATATATTAAGGTTTATGATAGCATGAAAGCATTAAAAGAAATTGAACTTGAATATAGACTTAAGAGAACAGGAACACACGATGAACCTGCACCAGAAGTAAAACCAAAAGAGAAGAAAGTAAAGGAAGATAAAGTAAAGGAAGATAAAGAATAAAAGTGATAATTTATGGGTAAAGAAAAAAAAGGTAAACCAAAACACAAAGAAAGTGTTAAAGTTAAGAAAAGTAAGTTCTATTCAGTAACAGGTAACGAAGTTACAAGAAAAGGTAAGGATTGTCCTAAGTGTGGGGCAGGAACATTTATGGGTGCACACAAAGGAAAAGACAGTAGAACAAGATTTGCTTGTGGAAATTGTGGAATGACAATCTGGGAATAAGTTAAATTTCGTGAGATTTTAAATTATGGGTTTTATAATTAATGATTTCTTTTTAGATTTCATTTTATTATTTTTCCCACTCTATTTTTTATATTTAATAAATAAAACAAGATCATTAAGAGAAGCAATTAAACTTCAAGGTTTAAAAGCAATTAATTGGAAAACATTTATTAGAAATGTAATTCTTCTTTTTTTCTTAATGTTTGTTATAAGCTTTGCAATTAGTTATGTTGCAACATTTTTTGGAGTACAAGACCTAGGGGTTGTTGGAGAAAAAATAACTTCTTTATCAGTAATTTATATAATTTATTTATTCGTTATTAGAGTGTTCTTAGAAGAGTGGTTCTTTAGGGGATTTCTTGTTAGTAGAGTTGGAGTAATTGCGTCTTCAGCTTTGTTTGCTTGTGGACACATTCTTTATGGTTCAGTAACAGAGGTTATTGGAGCATTTGTTTTAGGAGTTGTGCTTGCAAGATTCTATCAAAAAACTAAAAGTATATGGGTTGTTTATATTGCGCATTTAACATATAATTTTGTTGCACTTGCATTTATGTTTATTTAATTAAGTAAAGATGATATTTATGGAAAAAACAAATAATTTTAAGAACAAGTTTAATTTCTTTAGAAAAAATAATTTAAATAAAAGTAATCAATCTAATCAAAATACTAATCTAAATACAAACAGAAATACAAACTTAAACTCAAATACTACTTCACACTCAAACACAAATAATAGTTCTAATTCAAATAATAATCAAAGTTCAAACATGGATCAAAAAATATCAGCTTTAATAAATCAACCAGATTTAATTAAACAAGAAAATCAATTAGAAGAGAAACCAAAACAAAATTCAGTTGAAACAAAGAAAGATTTTACAATAAGTTATAAAGATAAAGTATATACTTATATAATTCCAGAAAATATATTAAAGAAAGAAGCAGATTCTATTCCTTTCTGGTTATTGCCAATCCATGTAAAATTAATACCAAACGGAAATGAAATGATTGATTTTTGTAATGAAATATTACTTACTCTTTCTAAAACTGGAGCAAGAATAGAAATTGATAATAAACAAGAAAATATTCAAAAAAAAATAAAGAATGCAGAATTTGATAAGATACCATATATTATTATTGTTGGACCTAAAGAAAAATCAATACATAAGTTTATTGTAAGAACACTTGATGGTAATCAAAAGCTTTTATCAGTTGGTGCTTTTTCACACACACTTGAAGATCAATTATTAAATAAGCCAAAAACTAAACTTCAATACTAATTTTCTCACAAGTAAGTGTATTTACTTATTACAGTTAATTGTGACTGTAAATTTATATTTTATTTCAAAATCAATAACTGGTACACTTTAACTATCTTATTTATACTTATTGGTACACCAAAAGTGATATTGTTTATATATATTGAATAATATATACTTATTTTGGATTGTAAGATTTCAAGATCTACCCAAAAGAGGTTGATCTTAGGAGATACAAAGTAGGAGTATAGATGACAATACGACCTAGATCCGACAGTTGAGGGAACAAAACTCACCAGGTTTAACCGGAAATATGTGTACTATGGTTCCCTCATCTTGAAATTTACGCTTTTTTATTCTTCTCTTTTCTAATACTTAATATTTTTCTAATATCTATATCTTCTCTATCAATATTTTTAATTATTCCTTCCATGTGCCCAGCACCAACAACAAGAACAATCTTATTTACTTTTTCATCTTTAATAACTTGTTGAATATTGTATGCAATAAACTCATCTCTCTCATCAATTAATACCATCTTTAGGGTTTTATGACGTTTTTCAAGAACTTCCATTATTTTTTTTATAAACTCACTATCTTCTGCCTCTGCTTCATCAAGTATCTTCTTAACTGAGATATCGTTTCCAAGTTCTTTTTGCATCTTAAATCCTGTTGTTAATAATCTCATCTTCTCTCTAAATGTAAGAACATTATATAATTTCTCAAGAGTGATGTTAACATCTCTATCTGCAAGTAATATCTTACTCCCAATTTCTTTAGCAGAAATAGCTGCTTGTTTCATCTCTTCTCCCGGTTCCATATTAAAATCAGCAGCAATTTTTCTTTGATATTTAGATAAAAAATATTGCATTAGGAAAAGAAATGGTTTCCTTGTTTTAAACACATCTGAAAATTTAGATTTTCTTTTGTTCCCAGACATCATCCCATAAAACCTAGGTGCATCAAGTTCAATTCCAACAATATCAGGTCTTTCTCTTTCAATAACCTCTTT
>SESC01000722.1_pt1 | contig 11575 bp, 11 predicted proteins | sample 3171431 | NCBI WGS metagenome assembly SESC01 (sample SAMN06051868, study PRJNA518727) | freshwater metagenome | biome: subpolar coniferous forest; feature: holomictic lake; material: water; isolation source: holomictic Lake 227, 8 m depth | place: Canada: near Kenora, Ontario | collected... | reverse complement strand
GCATACCCTTTCTCAATAATTATTTTTATCACAGCCTCATAGGGCGATCCAATGCGGATGTTCATAACTATTGTATTGAATGTTCATTTGATCCAATGAATAATGCACATTGGGGGAGGGTCTATTCAATTCAAATCCCGCTTTTGCTCCGGGAATTGTGATTTTAAAAATCAAAAAAAGAAAATTATAACTGAGCCTGCTCGTCAGCCGGCTGATCATCCGTCGGCTTCTGGAGGATCTGCACATCAACGATATCGTAATGACGCTGGGAAAGTTTCTTTGCCTTAAAGATGTTCTTTCCGTCCTTTCCAATCGCAATGCCCCGGTCTGCGTCACTGACTTCGACCTGCACCGTCTGCTCGCCGGGTTCGCCTTCAAAGAGCAGCGAAGTGACCTGAGCGGGTAAGAAACAGTTCTTAATGAACTGCTCGACATTGTTGTTGTACTCAACAACTTCGATCTTCTTTCCCATCACTTCGGAAGCCTTCTTGATCGAGGCTCCCTTCTTGCCGATCGCAAGCCCCATATCACCGGGATTGATCACAAAGATGAGCCGGGCGTTCCGGTCATCCATCACACAGTCGCGGCTTCCTGCGCCAGTCAGGCTCTCGAACTGAGAGATCAGGCGCATACAGTCTTCGGTAAGAACTACTTCGCCCATATTATCATGCCCTCTTTAGGGACAGGATATCTGATTCGCCGGGGCTGATGATCGCAAGCGTGCTGACCATGAACGGCTTTCCGCAGGCTTTTCCGAGCGCCACACTGGAACCTTCAAAGGTGTGAATGAAGAGATTCTCTGTTGCAGTAATTTTTGCCTTGAAAGATGCCGGGCAGTTACCTGCAATAACGATCATCTGGGCTTTGCCTTCTTTTACGCATTTTTCTGTGTTGTTCTGGCCAAGAATTACATTTCCGGTCTTTATGGCCCTTCTGAGTGATGCATTAAAATCCATGTACAATTCCTCGTAAAATTTTAATTGTCGTGTTGTCTGACTGCGATGAGTTTAACATCGCCGGTACCGAGCTGGATCGGCTGACCGACAATGACATTTTCGGTAACGCCGCTCAGTTCATCTACTTCATTTGCAACGGCCGCATCAAGCAGGTGATTGACCGTCACTTCGAATGCTGCACGCGAAAGAACACTCTCTTTCTCGCCAGCAATTCCATGCCGTCCGATCTGTTTGACTTCGCCTTCCATGCACATCATATCTGCAACAAGCATCAGGTGACGGACATCAACTAAGATACCCTGCTCATTGAGCGTGGATACCGCTTCGAAGATGATCGCGTTTCTGGCTGCCTCGATGCCGAGCACGTTTGCGCATTCACTGATGTTATTGGTACGGGTACGCGTAGTGTCCACACCAGCCACATCAAATACGTCTTTAAGGTTGGAGCCTTCAGTATAAAGTATATACTCCCCGCCCTCCTTCCGGACGACGACACGCAGGATGTCATCTATACCCTGCACAACCACTTTTCTTACATGTTCTGCGAGCTGGAAGAGATTCTGGTAACTCTCCTTATCTTTTGGTGAGAAGATGATGGTAGCTTTTTCCTCATCCACCGCATGCTCGAAGTCCCGGTAGTGCCTGCGGTCTTTGATCTTCTTAGGAGCGACTTCCATAATCTCATCAGGAGAGATCTTACGCTTGTCGCAGACCTTGGTGTTCAGGTGCACAATCACGTGCATGTTCTCCATGTCGGTTGTGATATCCCCAAACTCATGGAGGGGTGCTGCCTCGATCTGCCAGCTGACTTCACGGGCCCGGTCCCGGTCATTGCGGTAATCTTCCTCAAGAAATACCGTCATTGTCGGGGTGCTTGGCTCTTTTCTCGCATCCATGATCTCAATGAGACGCGGCAGACCTAAGGTAACGTTGATCTCAGCGACACCCGCATAGTGAAACGTACGCATCGTCATCTGCGTACCGGGCTCACCAATGGACTGGGCAGCAATCACACCGACTGCCTCACACGGCTCAATCCGGGTGGACTTGTACTCCTTGATCACGCGTTCAAGGATCTGCTTGAACTGGGTATCGGTGATCTCTTTATTTTCAAGGAACTTCCTAATCTGGTCTTTGGTCTTGACCGGGAGGTCTGCGGCCTCAACTTTCTTCTCGTACTTCTCTGAGAACGTCATCAGGCTGCCTCCTTTAAGATACTCTCAACGATACCCTTGACATCAACCGGGTCGCCAAAGGCGCTCTTGGTCGGGTCAGTGCCATCTTCACCATACTCAAACTGAATGACCTTGCCACCCGTTGTCCGGACAGTTCCGTCATACGCCACTTTGAGATCCTGCAACGCATTGATCAACCTGCGCTGGAGGTACCCGCTCTGGGACGTACGAACGGCCGTATCAACGAGACCTTCACGGCCACCGATTGCGTGGAAGAAGAACTCGGTCGGGTTTAACCCGCCCTTGTAGCTGTGCTGGATGAAACCGTGTGCATCCGAGCCACGCTCTCCTTTCCTGAAGTGCGGGAGCGTCCGGTCATCGTAACCACGGACGATACGCTCACCACGAACCGACTGCTGGCCGATACAACCGGCCATCTGCGTAAGGTTGAGCATAGAACCTCGGGCACCGGAGACTGCCATTAACACTGCGCTGTTACCCAGACCAAGGTGCCGGCCTGCAATCTCACCGGTCAGGTCACGGGCTTTTCCGAGCACCTGCATGATCTGCATCTCGAGCGTCTCTTCAACAGTACGCCCTGGCATGGGTTCGAGTTGACCATCTTCGTAAATCTTGATACGGCGGTCCACATCGAGTGATGCGTTCTTTAACACTTCTTCGATCTGGCCATACTCGGTTTTGGACAGATCTTCGTCATCGATCCCAAACGAGAAACCGTCGAACATGATCGCACGGATTGAGAGTTTGGTCATGTCGTCGATGAAGTCGGTTGCCCGGCTCATGCCTTCCTGGCGGATGATACGGTTGACGATCTGACCGTCAAATGCACCGATCGCTTTCTTGTCGATCGTGCCTGACTCTAAGATTCCATCAAAGATCCGGACGTATGCATCCCGTTCGCAGAGTTCCTTTTTACAGACATCGCAGTTCGCACAGGAACTTGCCTGGAAGACCATGTTGAGGTGCTCGGGCAGGATAACTGAAAATACCTGCTTGTTGCTCCAGTATTCAATCTCTTTCTCAACTTTGCCCGGTGCCGGCATGCGTTCAATGCCGGTGTACCGGAGCAGGTAGAGGGCTTCTTCTTTTGTGAACCAACGCATATCGTGCGTGAGCATGAAGATACCCGACACGTGGTCGTGGATACCACCGATGATGGGGCCACCAAAACGTGGGGAGAGGATGTTCTCCTGCACAGAGATCAGAATGGTTGCTTCCGCACGGGCCTCTTCAGTCTGGGGCACGTGCATGTTCATTTCATCGCCATCAAAGTCGGCGTTATACGGAGGGCAGACCGCCGGGTTGAGCCGGAAGGTCTTGCCTTCCATAACCTTGACCCGGTGTGCCATGATGCTCATGCGGTGCAGCGAAGGCTGACGGTTGAAGAGCACAACATCGTCGTCCCTGAGATGCCGCTCGACAGTCCAGCCGGGTTCGATCATATCGGCAACCGTATCGAGATTGCCTTCAGCGAGCCTGAGGCGCCGTGCGTCCGGGCGGATCACATAGTTGGCACCACAGGGCGCGTTGACATCCGGGCGGACGGGTCCGGTTCTTGCAATCTGCTTGAGCTCCTCAATATTATGGATAGTGACACGGACGGGAATGGTCATCTCGTTTGCAACCGCTCGTGGGACACCAACCTGCCGAACCGAGAGGTTCGGGTCCGGAGAGATAACGGTACGCGATGAGAAGTTCACACGCTTACCGGAGAGGGAACCACGGAAACGGCCGTCTTTACCCTTCAGACGCTGTGAAAGAGTCTTTAACGGTCTGCCGCTGCGGTGGCGTGCGGGAGGGCAGCCTGCCACTTCGTTGTCCATGTAAGTAGTGACATGGTATTGCAAGAGTTCCCAGAGATCTTCAATGATCAGCTGGGGGGCGCCTGCATCCTGGTTCTCCTTGAAGCGCTGGTTGATGCGGATGATATCCACAAGTTTGTGGGTTAAGTCATCTTCAGAGCGCTGTCCGTTCTCTAAGATGATTGACGGGCGCATGGTTACCGGCGGAACCGGGAGCACAGTTAAGATCGTCCATTCAGGACGGGCAACATCCGGGCGTTTGATGCCTAACGGGATTAAGTCCTCATCAGGGATCTTCTCCATGCGTGACCGGATATCTGCGGGGGTGAGCTTGTGCTCAACTTTTTTGCCTTCCTCTACAACCACTTCAGAAAACGTTGTTGGTTTCTCGAAGTTGATCTTGAGCTGCTGGTCACCACAGTGGGGGCAGATGCGCTCCTTTTTCACGTCCTTTTCTGATAGTAAGTCGCCGGTCTGGTCATCTTCCGTTCCAACGACTTTTTCGATCTCTTCAGGGCTTAACAGCACCCGTCCGCAGGAGCGGCAGGTAACACGCAGGAGTTTTCTTATAAGTCGGGTGTACCCTACATGGATGACCGGCTTTGCAAGCTCGATGTGCCCGAAATGGCCGGGACATTCGCTGGCCTTCTGGTCGCAGGTCTTGCACCGCAGACCGGGGTCAATGACACCGAGGTTTAAGTCCATGAGTCCCTGTGGGTAGGGAAAGCCGTCATCATCATAGGTATCTGCCCAGATGATCTTGCGCACACTCATCTCGCGGATCTCTTTTGGGGATAACAAGCCGAACTCAATCTGTCCGATTCGTTTTGGGGATGGCATCTTACACCACGTCCTGTAATTTCAATCTGGGTGCAATTCCCATACTCTTCATCTCGTCAAGCAGGAGCTTGAATGCATAGCTCATCTCAACCGAGTAGATATCGGTCTCATTGCCACATGCAAGGCAGCGGGTCATGTTGCGCTTGCGGTCAAGCATTGCAACCATACCACAGTGTGCGCAGACATATTCCATCACCTTATCTGACTCATCGAGCAGACGCTCTTTCAATGCCATGGCAGCACCGTGTCCGATCATGACATCGCGTTCCATCTCACCAAACCGGAGACCGCCTTCACGGGCACGGCCTTCTGTTGGCTGGCGGGTGAGCACCTGCACAGGTCCACGGGATCGGGCGTGCATCTTTGCCGACACCATGTGGTAGAGTTTCTGGTAGTAGATCACACCGATGTAGACATCGGCCTTGAACTGCTTGCCGGTGATACCGTCATACATGATCTCGCGGCCATTGTGGGAGAATCCGAGCGCCTTTAAGGATGCCCGGATATTTGCCTCACTCTCGCCACCAAATGCGGTGCCGTTGATACGCCTTCCTTCAAGTGACCCGACTTTCCCACCGATCATCTCAAGCATGTGACCGACAGTCATACGGCTCGGGATTGCATGGGGGTTGATCACAAGGTCAGGACATTGTCCGCTCTCGGTAAATGGCATATCTTCCTGCGGTGCGATCAGACCAATAACACCTTTCTGCCCGTGCCGGGATGCAAACTTGTCGCCGACTTCCGGTATACGGAGATCTCTTGTGCGCACCTTGACCAGCCGGGAGCTGTTCTCGCCCTCGGTGATGATCACAGTGTCGACAATTCCGTGCTCGTTGCTGCGCATGGTTACAGAGGTGTCACGGCGCTTTTCTACAGCAATCAATTCACCGGTTGGTTCTTCAAGGAACCGGGGCGGGGAAGTCTTTCCGATCAGTACATCTTTCTCGGCAACAACAGTCTCGGGGTTAATCACACCATCTTCATCGAGATTCTTGTAAGAGTCGGCACCGTGTGCACCGGCAACTTCTTCTTCAGGGACTTCGATGCGATCGATCTGACCGCCGGGATACCTGCGTTCTTCGCCTTCATAGGTGCGGAAGAAGTGGGAGCGGCCAAGTCCGCGCTCGATAGACGCCTTGTTAAAGATGAGCGCATCTTCAATATTGTAGCCTTCATAAGAGATGATCGCAACAACAAAGTTCTGTCCTGCGGGGCGGTCATCTGAGCCAATCAGCTCTGAGGTCTGGGTGTGGGTGAGCGGTTTTTGCGTATAGTGGAGCAGGTGCCCCCGGGTGTCGGGGCGGAGCTTCATATTGGCGCATCCAAAACCGAGTGCCTGCTTGACCATTCCTGCACCCATTGTTACACGCGGACTGGCATTGTGTTCCGGGAACGGAACATGTGCTGCACCGATACCAAGGATCAGGGAGGGGTCGATCTCAAGGTGTGTGTGGGCGGGCGTGATCTTATCAAAGTGCATTGCAATGAGGAGATCTTCTTCCTCTTCGGCATCGAGGAACTCTATCATACCGCGCTGGACAAACCAGTTGATATCGATCTCTTTCTTGGCAAGTTTTGCCAGATCTGCGTCAGTGATGATTGGTTCTCCGTTCTTTAGGACAATCAGCGGACGCCGGGCCCGGCCCTGGTCGGTGAGGATCACGACATCGCCGTTGTATTCCTTGTGGGAAACATTCACTTCGGGAGCGATCTCGCCCTTACGGCGCATGGCCCGGATACTGGCAACCAGTGTTTTTGGGTCACTATGGAGTCCGACAAGTGCACCGTCAACAAATACGCGTGATTTCTTCATCGTGACTCTCCCTTGATAGGTTCAACATTAAGGTTGTGCAGGATCTGCAGGATCTGTTCTTCGTTATCTACACCTTTGCTGATCTCAACCATCTGGGCAAAGTTCTTGACAAGCCCACAATTCGGACCTTCTGGTGTTTCACTCGGGCAGATCCGACCCCACTGGGTCGGGTGCAGGTCTCGCGCTTCGAAATGTGGCTGTGAACGTGAGAGTGGTGAGATCACGCGGCGCAGGTGCGAGAGCACGGCCATGTGGTCGATGCGATCGAGGAGTTGTGATACACCGGTTCTTCCGCCCACCCAGTTCCCTGTGGCAAGCGGGTGAAGGAGGCGCTCGGTCAGCACATCGGCCCGCACAGCCGTCCCAATCGAGAGATCGCGGTGGCGCATGCTGGCACGTTCGAGCTGGTACTTGATGTCGCGGGTCAGCCGGTTTAATGAGATACGGAAGAGATCTTCCATTAAATCTCCGGCAAGTTTCAACCGCTTGTTGGAGTAGTGGTCCTTGTCATCGATCCGGCGCTTATCGAGCACGAGATCGAAACAGGCCTCTGCCATGCGCCCGAGGAAGTGGCCCTTTGCAAGCCGGACCGAGAGAACCATTTCGTGGTATCCCTCGTCGCCTTCCTTTAAGTTGGCTGGCATGGAGTAGTTGAGGTGGGGCAGGAGATAGTTGTCCAGCACGAACTCAGCCCGCTTGCGCTGGTAATCCTTTGTCTGGTTGGGTGCGAGTTTCTTTCCCACATACATGATACCGCCGTCAACTGAGTCGCATTCACTCTCTTCGAGATTCTGCATCATGAAGGTCAGGATATCTTCATCGGTCGAGACCGCGTTGACAACTTCCTGGTCATTGATCATGCCCAGTGCACGCATCAGGTCGACAAATTTCAGGTGGCCGGCAACTGAGGGAAACGAGACTTCAAGCAGGTTCTTCTTGTTGCGTTCAACAACCACCAGTGCACGATATCCTCTGAACTGCGAGAACACCTTGGCTACATAGATAGGCTCATTGTACCGCTCGGTGGACTCGGTCATGATCTTGTTAGACGCCAGGTCTTCTAAGGTCATGAGCACGCGCTCTGTACCGTTAACAATGAAATATCCGCCCGGATCGAATGCATCCTCGCCTTTGGCTATGCGCTGTTCATCATTCATGCCATATAGGTTGCAGGATGTCGACCCGATCATTACAGGGAGCTGTCCGATCGTAGTAACGATCGGTTCCTGCCTGTCCTCACCATGCACAAGGGTTAAACCCAGCTGGATAGGGGCTGCATACGTCAGGTTGCGCAGCCGAGCCTCGCAGGGGTACAGTTCACTCTGCGAACCATCCGCTTCCCGGACGAGCGGCTTTTTTACCGTTATTTCGCCGAGTTCGACCCAGACAGCCTCGTTGTTCTTGCCACGGTTCTCAATATCCGTCTCTATGATTTGCGTCTCTTTTACCACTTTTTGTAATTTGTGCTTCAGGAAATAGTTATAGGAGTCAAGCTGGTGGCGCGCAACATGCTCCCGTGAAAAATATGCCCTCGATAAAATACTTCTGTCAATCAGACTCAAAACCCCCCCGGATTTATTTCTTGGGTCTCTTTACAACGAGACGGAACGATTCAGCCCTTCCGGCTGTATGGCTCACACGGATAATTCGTATCACATCATCGGCTTCTGCGCCGATCACTTTGACCGCTGGATCGTCATGGAATACTTTTGGTAATTGTTCGTTTGTAATGTTGTAAGTGGTGAGGAGCGCAGAAACCTCCTCCTCACTCATAATTTCATGGTCTGGCACCATATCGTGCTTCAACACATTCAGTTTGGTGCTCAATGAAAAACCCCCTCCCGGATAAACAGATTTCCTCTCAGATGCATCACCGCAAAAAACCCACGATTGCTCGTGGCAACGGGCCCGGAGGGATTTGAACCCCCGACCACCTGGTTAAAAGCCAGGCGCTCTACCGAACTGAGCTACGAACCCAATATGGAATAAGATGTACAGCATTATAACAATGTAAGAAAACTATATAAATATTCTCTCGTTTTTATTCGATTTGATGGAAGCGGTCAGCCTGCTTTTGCAAACTTATCATTGATCTCCTTTAAGCGGAGCTCGTCAGTCTTGATCTTCTGGTCGAGTTTGTTGATCGACTGGAGATCGTCTTCAGGTACAACATGACCGGGGATATTCATGCCGCTTGCATTTTTCAAAACCTCAAGAAGGTTTTTATCAACTTCTATACTTTTCCGGAGCGCGGAGTATTCGCCAATGATTGCTGCATCCTGACCGGCATCCTTTGCTACCCCGGCTTCCAGTTTCACGTTGCTGCGGCGCTCAAAGATCTGTTTTATCGCATTGAGAAGTTGGGCCGGGTTGACCGGTTTTGAGACAAAATCCTCAATATTGAGGCTATGCTCCTGTGCCTCTTCAGGTGTAATCTTTTTTGCCGAGAACATGAGAACCGGAAGGTCGTGAGTTTCCGGATTTGCCTTAATCTTCTCTAACGTCTCCCATCCATCCATTGGCTCCATCATGATATCGAGCAGGATGAGGTCGGGTTTATTGGTAGTGAGAAGGGATATGGCTTCATCCCCGCCGTGAGCGGCAATCGGTTTGAAGCCTTTTCTTTTTAAAAGAGCTACAAGACCATCGACAATATAAGGGCTGTCATCAACAATCAGAATTGAATCATTCACGCTAATAGTCCCTCATGTACTCCGATGTAAACAGCGGATTTGTCATCAATAGCAGGCAATATCTGAGATCCGGATGCAGGGTAATATTCTTCCCCATAGTATTCATAGATTGATGTTAAGTAAATTCGGGGAACCGATTATTTTTGTGCAGACGTCCCCGAGAGTTCGCCTTTTATCTGCTGGAGCCGGCTGTCCTGGAATTTTATGTTCATCTCCATGCTCTTTATCGCACGGGATATCTCATCGCTGACCCGGACTTTTGAATCATTGAAGTTGTAGGTGGTTTCAAGGATCTTCATTAAGCGCTTGTTCACATCGATACTCTTGGCAAGGCGTGCATATTCGGTGATGATCTCTGCATCGAAACCTGACTGTTTTGCCATATCCATATCGGATTTTATGGATGTCCGCCGATTTAGTACATGTTCAATCGCATCGTAGAGTTCGCGGTGGGTGATGGGTTTTAAAACGTAATCTTCAATGTAAATACCATATTCCTGGGCTTCTGAAGGTGTCAGCTGTTTTGCCGTGAGCATGAGGACCGGGATCTCTTTTGTCGCGGGATTTTCCTTTACCTTTTCAAGCGTCTCCCACCCATCCATCGGTTCCATCATGATGTCGAGAAGGATCAGGTCGGGAGTGACCGTCTTTAAAATCTCTAAGCACTCCTCACCACCGTATGCAGCAACTGTACGGTATCCGCCCCGCTCCAGCATGGTAACAAAGACATCGACGATAAATGGGCTGTCATCGACTACAAGTATTGTAAACATTACATAACCTCCCCGATCTTTTTGGCAACTGTCTGCATCTCTGTATGCACTTTGTCAGCATCAGTTTTATGTCTGACTATTGCAGTGATGAGAAAATTTTCTCCGGCACCCATGACAACAACTGATGTATCCTGCGCACGGATAGTCACTGACTCCATGGTCTTTAACTTGATTAAACTCCCGACAGACTCCGCTGACGCGAGGATGGTTGCAGACAGCGCACCAAACCACGGTTCATTCATATCCTGATCAAAAAAATTTCCTGCGATGATCCCATCACGAGATACGAGGGCACATGCTGAAACCCCTTCAATCGCCTTAATCTTATCGATAAATACAGAGATCTTCTCTTTCAACATGCACCGGCTCCTGTTGCACTACCCTTATCTAATTGATAATACCTGATGGAAGCATAAATACATATTGCTTTTCCTTTTTACAAAAGTTCCCGGTAAAGTTATCGGTCCTGCCCTTAAACATTTCCTGTTTTACCTTTTTTTGCCAAAGGTGCACAACCATCCCATCTTTCGCGCTGCGCTGCAATAAGCATATATATATACGACTTGCCCCAACCAGTGCAATTAAGAATTTCTGATGATCCGTGCATATACCATTACTTCTGGAAAAGGCGGAGTGGGAAAGACCACAATTACAGTGAATCTCGGGATATCACTCGCTCTTCTTGGTCGTGAGACCTATATCCTTGATGCCGATATCGGTATGGCAAACATGGCGCTTGTCCTTGGCATGGACGAAATACCGGTAACACTGCATGAGGTGCTTGCCGGAAAAGCAGATATTGAAGATGCTATTTATGATGGCCCCGGCGGTGTGAAAGTTGTGCCAAGCGGCATCTCGCTGCAGGGATTCCAGCAGGCTGATCCCGATAAACTCCGGGACGTGATGCACCGGCTTGTCGACCGGTGCGAGTACCTCCTGATCGATGCCCCTAGCGGGATCTCCAAAGAAGGCGTGGTGCCACTCTCGGTTGCCGATGAAGTCATTCTCGTAGTCAACCCGGAACTTGCTTCAATGGCAGATGCGTTGAAGACCAAGATTCTCTGCGAAGTGATGGGGGGCCGCGTGTATGGTGCGATCCTGAACCGGGCCGGGCTTGAACATACGGAGATCCGTTCGAATAGTGTAGAGGATGTGTTAGGAGTCCGCGTGATCGATGTAGTCCCGGAAGATGCCAATGTCCGCAGGGCAGCTGCCTACAAAAATCCCTGCGTGCTGAAATATCCCAAAACAGATGCGACACGGGCATTCAAGCGAATCGCCGCGCAGATCTCCGGAGTAGTGTACGAAGATTCTGTAGGAGAGCCAAAAGCGGAGAGTTTTGTTGACCGGCTTGCCCGTTCAGTGTTCCGGTGATACCATTACTGGGGGATAATGGCGTACGAAGGATACATGCTGGTGCTGTTTGGCGTTGTTATCATAACCCAGCAGTTCATCCTTTACCTGATGTACGTGCGGATCCAGCAATTATTAAAAGAGAT
>SESC01000721.1_pt1 | contig 11578 bp, 13 predicted proteins | sample 3171431 | NCBI WGS metagenome assembly SESC01 (sample SAMN06051868, study PRJNA518727) | freshwater metagenome | biome: subpolar coniferous forest; feature: holomictic lake; material: water; isolation source: holomictic Lake 227, 8 m depth | place: Canada: near Kenora, Ontario | collected... | reverse complement strand
GGTCTTACTCGAGATACGTTGTTGTATCGTATGCAAAAACATGGGTTTACAACGCCAGAAAAATAAGGCCGGAGCAATCCGGCCTTAAAGTAAAAGTAAAGTAATCGTTTTTAAACTCGGTGTTGGTTATAAAACTACTTTTGATACGGGTGCAGAAAAATCGGTAGTTCCGGTAATTGTAATGGCCGCAAATCTAAACAGATAGACTTTGGCTTTGTTTAAGCCATCCACCTGAAAAGTAGCGGATGTACTATGTCCAGCAGTGACCCACTCAGCCTCTGTTGCTGGAGGTGTTTCACCTTCGTAATATTGCCAGATATAAGCCCCCGCTTTATCAACGGCTTTAACCACATAAATAATAGAGCCAGAATTAGGCCCGTCTTTAATGGCTAATAGGGGTTTTTGAATCGCCGATTGAAGTTGAGATATATGAAAACCGCTGGATAGAATCTTACTGATATCACCATCTGCAATTCTTTGTACGTAAGCCGCTAAAATGCGAAAATTCTTCTCTGCAATCACTTCAGCATCATGCATTAATGAGGTGTTTACACGACTGCCATCATGAGCGGCTAAACTTGCGAGAGTTAAATTATCTACAGATAACTGTACTTCTTCTAAAGAAATATCAGGTGTTGTGTAGAAAGGGTTATTAGCTAAATGTCCTAAAACGTGATTAAAAAAATCAATTTTTTCAGGAATTGAAAGTCGGGTAAAATCAACAACAACCACTGGTTGTTTCATGATTTTTTGTCCTTATAAAGTTTAAGTGAGGCTTGAGTATAGGCTCTATTAATTTATATTTTTTATTATTTTTTAGGTGAAGCCCATTTTAAGGCGATAAAGTGTCAAAGCTAGTCTAACATTGATGCTAATTATTCAAAAATACTGATTGATTATAAGGTGTTACAGAAAAGACCTTCGCCGATATTTATTTTTGTCATGAGCTAAATAAAGGCAATAATAGGGATAAGGTCTATGTTGTCCAACAAAGGGCCTGAAGCACCTGCTTTAAGGTCTATGTTGTTCAACAAAGGGCCTGAAGCACCTGCTTTTAGGTCTATGTTGCCCAACAAAAGGCCTGGAGCAGCTGCTTTAAGGTCTACGTTGCCCAACAAAGGGCCTGGAGCAGCTGCTTTAAGGTCTACGTTGCCCAACAAAGGGCCTGGAGCATCTGCTTTAAGGTCTATGTTGCTTAACAAAGGGCCTGGAGCAGCTGCTTTAGAGACTATGCAGCTCAACAAAGGGCTTAGAGTCACTGCTTTAGGGCTTATGCTGTTCAAGATAGGCATTGGAGTGATTATAAAAAATATAATTATCAATCGAATAGCATCAGTTTCTTAAAAATTGCGGCATTTCACGCAAGAACAGGTTATATCACGGAGTCTTTTAGCTTCGTATAGTGATGGCGATGTGTTTAAGTGCTTGAAAATCGCTTGCTTATAAAAGTTGGTCTACTTGTTGCATAATGATTGCTTGCAAGAGGATTATTCATAAATCATCCTTTTGTCTTTGGTATCTTTATTTATGGTCAAGTTTATAAGGCTATCAAGTGGGGTGTGGTCATTATTATGCAATGTTATTTTATAACGTGAAGTTGCAAGGCTTCACGTTATTTTTTTGTCTATAAAGTGGGATCGGATTTAATTTGATGCGTGTATTACCTGTTTCTTGGGCTGGTTTAGCCATAAAAATGAGTTTAAGTTTAATAGCGGCACTCTGTGTGCTGCCTTTTTTATATCACCACAATGCCTTGCCTATCGTTTCATATCATAGTGAATGGCTAGCGGTGTTGTTGGGTTTATTGGCTGTGCTGGCGGCTTTGCCCGTGTTGTTAAGCGGTTCATTGGTGTTGCCACGTGTGGCTTTGTTGCCTTTAGGTTTAGTGGCCTTTTTATTTCTACAAACACAGTTGTTGTCACCCATCGTTAATGAGCATGTACAAACAGCCATCGCCTATTTGTTATGGGCGGCGTTATTAATTATTTTTAGTTATAACTTACGTCAGTCGTTAGTTTTATCGCACCTAGTGCAAACACTGGCGGTGGCTTTATTGGTGGGAGCTGTGTTAGTTGCAGGAATTGAGGTGGTTTTACGCTTTGTACCCAAGATGACGGAACAATGGGGGGGTGTGGGACAGCTTGCCAGTTATACGGATTATTTAAGTTTGGGCTTGGCTTCGGGGCTGTATTGCTGGGCAAGGCACGAGCATGTGCGGCATTGCTTAAAGTGCTGTTGGTTGCAGCTATCACCGTCGTGGTGTTTGGCTTAAGTTTAGGATCGTCATCAGCCAGTTGGGTTTATTGGCTGGCTTTGCTGGTGTTGGCTTTTTTAAGTCCAAATCGGCATTCATCGGCATTAAAGCAGATGTTGCTGGCAGTCGTGGTGTTGTTTGCGGTTATTCAAGCGCTGGCTAATTTTGGGGCCCTGCCTGCACAATTGCATTTGCCGACTGCGACCGAACGTGTTTTAGAGGAAGTCGAAGGGGCACCGATTCGCTGGCATTTATGGCGGAAACGGTGGACAGAATCAGGGCTTGGATGATCCGACCAGAGCTATGTCAAATATATTGGATAGAATTAATATTGATCAAAAAGGAGTAGGTATCGATCAAAAAGGAGTAGGTATCGCCAATAGCATGGCCGGGGATGCGTCAGAAAGCCAGCAAATGATTGATACCAGTGTGCGTCATGAGGCCCTTATCTATGTGGGTATGATAAAGGATCAAAATCGGGTTGTGGTGAGGACGCGTGATATTGATGCTATGAATGAGATTAAAAAAATAGCAAAAGAGTTGGATGTACAAAGCTCGATGTTATTAATGGAAGTTAAGGTTTTACAAATTGATTTATCAGATGGCTTTAATTCGTTATTTGATTTTAATGTTCAAAAGGGTGATTTTAATCTGGGTGGTTTAGGAGGAATTGCTGGTGGCGGTGCGGGAGTCGGAAGTGCGCTTGCCAATGGAGCAGCTAGTGCGGCATTCGGGCCGGCTTTATTAGCCACGGTGGTGAGTAATAATTTTGAAGCACGTCTGCAGTTGGCCGAAAGCGAAAACCGGGTCACGCAATTAGCAACGCCGTTGTTACTGACCGCTAACCAGGAAATCAGTCGATTTTTTGTGGGCTCAGAAATACCTATCTTAACCAGTTATACACCGGGTTCGACTACTTTAGGTGGGGTGACTAGTAGTGCAACTATTATTCAGTCACCGACCCCTGTGTATACGCAGTATCGAGTGGGGCAAACGTTGTTGCTGACACCGAGTATTAATGCGGATAAAACAGTTAGTGTGCAAATAGTGGTTGAACAATCTAATGTTGTAAAAAATGGTGCGACAATTTTGGTGCCTGGTGGAATGGCTACCCCTATAGTAGGGTTAGGTGGATCTGAGCCTTCGCTAGTTCCTCAACAGATAGATACTGTCAATGAGAAATCGTTCAGCGGTTCTGTAATGGCAAAAGATGGTAATTCGGTAGCGGTGGGTGGTTTGATTCAGGAAGGTGCAGGCAATAATCAGATTACTACGCCCTTTTTAGGCGATGTTCCCATATTGGGTTTTTTCTTTAGACAAGAGGCTCAAACGCGTACCCGTACCGAGCTGGTGATTATCATTAAGCCGCATATTATTACTACACCGCCTGATGGCCAAGTATTAACAGAGGAGTGTAATTTGTTAGGTTTCTTAATAGACCCAGCGACCGGTGCTATGTGGCGTTTGAATAATGAATTGATTGTGACATTGCCACAAATTCCAAAGCCTGCGTTAACGACACGGCCTGTGCTTACTTCTCCTTCTATTTCGGTGCCACTTTATAAGCCAGGTCTTTAAGGATAAGGGCGAACAATGATTCAACAATTAGAGGTATTATTCGAAAATCCTTATTTGCTGACTGCGTTAGCGAGTATTATTGGTCTGCTGATAGGCAGTTTTCTTAATGTAGTGATCTATCGCTTACCGTTTATGATGCAGCGTGAGTGGCGGCAGGAGTGTAGCGATTATCTGGACATTGAGTCTCAGGAGATAGTTGAGCCTTTCAATTTATCAGTGCCGTTATCGCGCTGTCCTTATTGCAATACACCGATTAAGCCCTATCAAAATATTCCGGTGCTGAGTTATGTGTTTTTAAAAGGGCGCTGCGCCGCTTGTAATCATCCTATTGCTATACGCTATCCCTTGGTAGAAGCGTTAACTGCCGTTATGTCGGCAGTAGTGGCCTGGCATTTTGGTGATAGTCCGCAAACGGCTTTTGCGTTGTTGTTGACGTGGGTGTTGATTGGCTTGAGCTTTATTGATTTAGACCATCAGTTGTTACCTGACAGTATGACGCTGCCAATGGTTTGGGTGGGTTTACTTTTAAGTGTATTGGGTGTCTATACGGACAGTTATTCCAGTATTATTGGGGCGATTGCTGGCTATATGAGCCTTTGGCTCGTCTATCAGGTGTTTAAGATGCTGACGGGTAAAGAGGGCATGGGTTATGGTGATTTTAAGTTATTAGCGTTATTCGGTGCCTGGTTGGGTTGGCAATATTTACCGGTGATCATTTTATTGGCTTCGTTAGTGGCAACTATCGTAGGAGTGGCTATGATTTTATTAGGCAAGCATAATCGTAATAGTCCGCTGCCTTTTGGCCCTTATCTGGCAGCCGCCGGTTGGATTGCGTTGTTGTGGGGTGGGGATCTCAATCACTTGTATTTAACCACTGCTGGTTTATAGGGTGGAGGTATTTTTTATTAATCAGTGTGTTAAGGGACATTAATGGATATTGCTGAGTTGTTGGTTTTTTCAGTTAAGAATGGCGCGTCGGATTTACATTTATCGGCTGGTTTGCCGCCCATGATTCGAGTGGATGGGGATATGCGGCGCATTAATATTCCAGAATTGGAGCATAAGGCGGTACATGCTTTGATGTATGACATTATGAATGATAAGCAGCGTAGGGATTATGAGGAGCGCCTGGAAACTGATTTTTCCTTTGAGTTGCCCGGGGTGGCGCGGTTTCGGGTTAATGTTTTTAATCAGGAGCGAGGGGCTGCCGGTGTTTTTAGGACGATTCCCTCCAAGGTGTTATCTTTGGAAGAATTGGGTGCGCCTTTGTTTTTTGAAGAAATAACCAGAAAACCACGCGGCCTGGTTTTAGTCACCGGACCGACGGGTTCAGGTAAATCGACTACCCTGGCGGCAATGATTAATCATATTAATTGCAATGATTTTGCACATATTTTGACGGTTGAAGATCCGATTGAGTTTGTGCATGTCAGTCAGAAGTGTTTGGTTAATCAGCGTGAAGTGCATCGAGATACCCTGGGTTTTAATGAGGCGTTGCGCTCTGCCTTACGTGAAGACCCTGATGTGATTATGGTGGGCGAAATGCGGGATTTAGAAACGATACGTCTGGCATTAACAGCGGCAGAAACAGGACATCTGGTTTTTGGTACTTTGCATACGTCTTCTGCAGCCAAGACAATTGATCGTATTATTGATGTTTTTCCAGCGGCAGAAAAAGACATGATTCGGTCTATGTTATCTGAATCATTACAGGCGGTGGTTTCACAGACCTTGATGAAAAAGATAGGTGGGGGGCGTGTGGCGGCGCATGAAATTATGGTCGGGACTTCTGCTATTAGAAATCTGATAAGAGAGGCTAAGGTCGCTCAGATGTATTCTGCCATTCAGACGGGGCGCAAGGACGGGATGCAAACGTTGGATCAAAATCTCAAGGAGTTGGTTGATAAAGGTTTGATTTCTTCTACAACCGCTGCAACAAAAGCGGTTGATAGGAGTATGTTCCGTTAGGCGATGATGGTCAGTTCTTGCTTGAATATTTTTGTTTATCCCTGTTTAACCAGTAGCTGGTTGCCAACTGATGTGCTTCTTCTTGAGTCGTCGCTTTACCTAATAATTTAAGTGCAACGGCGGTTGTACCGATGATTGAGTTTTCAGCAAACTCATCTTCCACAACACCTTGCCAGATTAATGCCAACTGTTTTGGATCTAACTCTTCAGTCTTAACATGACGGCGGCTAAACAAAGCGGGCCAGTTTTCGTCAAATAACTCACCATGATGCACACTTTGAACCAGACACTCCATATCGGGATTGCGTTCAGTTTCTCCACCTTCACCTTTTAATACAGCCGCATGCGGTTGTTGTAATAAGGCGGCGGCTTGTTGATGGACAGGACGATAGCCAGGATGAAAAATACCCTGAATCGTGTAGTCGGCATTAAATGGATTAATGAGTCGCACCAGTGTATGGACAGGCGAGCGTAAGCCCATCAGGGGCCGTAGTTCAATAATCTCATGTAATTTTGGGCAAAACTGTTCAAGTGATAGATAACTGAAATGCTGTTGTTTAAGCTGCTGTATTGTTTGTTCGACTGAGTGAGACGGCTCCAGTCCCAGATATTTCAGCATATCCTGGGTATAAAGTCGGCCAGCCGTATGACCGCCAGCACCGTGCATAAAGACCTTAATACCATTTTCAGCCAATAACAGAGCCGATAATAGAAACCAGGGTAAATGACGTCGTTTACCGGCATAGGATGACCAGTCCAAATCGACTAAGCCCGGATTATTACCCAGTTGACACGATTCTCTAACAGCTGTAACAAACCCCGCTAATTCTTCGGGTGTTTCTTCTTTTACACGCATCAACATCAAAAATGCTCCTAACTGAATCGGTTGCACTTCATCGACCAAAATCATTTTCATAGCCTGATAGGCTTCAGCTTGAGTTAAAGGTCTTGAACCCTTTTTACCCTTACCAATGATACGAATAAATTCTGCGAAGGGATGTTCTGGGCTAGGTGTTTGTTCGTGATGGGTAAAAGTCATATTGTATATAAATAATAATGATCTATTAAGAGGGCTGCAAACAGGAGTGTGATGTAAACAATTGAATAAACAAACGTCTTCATGGCTGTTTTGTTATCTTTTTTACGCATCATAAGCACTGCATAATAAATAAAGCCGATATCCAGGAGGACAGCTGAGGCCAAATAGATTAAACCACTCATGCGTGTTAAATAGGGCAGCAAAGTTACGCATAACAGGAGAATGGTATAAAGCAGTATTTGTAAGCGGGTAAACGCAGGACCATGCGTTACCGGCAGCATCGGAATATTCACCTTAGCATATTCTTCTCGTCTTGCAATGGCCAAAGCCCAGAAGTGTGGCGGTGTCCAAACATAAATAATGAGAGCCAGCAGTAAGGCGTGGGGGTGAATTTCTCCCGTCATTGCACACCAGCCGAGTAGAGGTGGTGTTGCACCAAATATACCACCGATGACAATATTTTGTGGGGTTGCCCGTTTAAGATAGAGGGTATAAATAATGGCATAGCCAAACAAAGACAAAAAAGTCAGGATCGCAGTTAATGTGTTAACTAACAGAACCAGGATCAGCATGGCGCTAATTCCCAATACGGATGCGAAGGCAATGACATTAGTGGTTGTCAGATCTCCAGTAGGAAGAGGCCGCTTTTCAGTACGGGACATTTGCGCATCGGCTTTTCGATCTATAAAGTGATTGATCGCAGCCGCTGAAGAAGCAGCAAGAGCAATGCCAATAGTACCGTAAATGAAAGGTTCTAGTGGAGGTACCCCGGGTACTGCTAGCAACATACCCACTACGGCAGTAAAAATCATTTCTGCAACAACATTGGGTTTACAGAGTGTTAAGTAGTTTTTCCAGGAAAGCCTGGATGATTTGTTAGGCATTATTTAATTAAGTTCCAACTTTTATATTATTGTATAGAATACCGTGAACTATTGATTATTGAAATAGTCCGAAACGCTTACAATCATTTAAAGAGGGAGTTATGAATAATCGATTACTCTGCACAGTGTTAATGTGCTTACCTGTGTTGACTACACAGGCAGAAACAAAAGTATCAGAACATACACTAAAGAATGGTTTAAAGGTTCTGGTCAAAGAAGATCATCGGTCACCGATTGCCATTTCACAAGTATGGTACAAAGTGGGTTCAAGCTATGAGCCAGGCGGAATAACCGGTATTTCACACATGTTGGAACACATGATGTTTAAAGGCACAGATAAACATGCCGCCGGAGAGTTCTCGCGGATTATCGCTGAAAATGGCGGCGAAGAAAACGCGTTTACCGGTCAGGACTATACGGCTTATTTTCAAACTATGGAAGCTTCCCGGTTAGCAGTTAGTTTTGAGTTGGAGGCGGACAGAATGCGTCATTTGCATTTATTGGCAGATGAACTTAAAAAAGAACTGCAAGTGGTGACAGAAGAACGCAGAATGCGCACGGATGATAATCCTCAAGCTAAAATGAACGAACAGTTTATGGCGTTGGCTTATTCTAATAGCCCCTATAAACATCCAGTGATTGGCTGGCCGTCTGATATTGCGAATTACACGGTTGAAGACTTGAATGCTTGGTATCAACGCTGGTATGCGCCTAATAATGCGACACTAGTGGTAGTGGGAGATGTGCAGCCAAATGCTGTATTTGATTTGGCAGAAAAATATTTTGCCGAGCTTCAGCCCAGTGATATTAAGCCCATAAAACCCCAAACTGAAATTGAACAATTGGGTGTTCGTAAAATGACCGTGAAGGTGCCCGCAAAGCTGCCTTCAGTTGTATTGGGTTATAAAGTGCCTGCACTTAAAACAGCAGAAATTGAAAATGAAGCCTATGCATTGGAAGTGTTAGCGGGTGTATTGGATGGGGGTAGTGGGGCACGTTTATCAACTCATTTAGTCCGTGGTAAACAGATAGCGGTGTCTGCTGGAGCCGGTTATGGACTGACGGCTCGATTGTCGAACTTGTTTGAGCTTGAAGCGACTCCTGCCGAAGGTAAAACCGTAGTTGACCTTGAAGTCGCTTTAAAAGCTGAAGTTAAAAAGTTGCAACAAGACTTAATCAATGATGATGAGTTACAACGTATTAAGGCTCAGGTACTAGCCACTGATATTTATCAAAAGGACTCTGGTTTTTACCAGGCGATGGAAATAGGGACGTTAGAAACGGCAGGTCTTGGCTGGCAAAAAGCAGATGAGTATGTGCCTAAGATAAATCAGGTCACCGCAGAACAAGTGCGTGAGGTAGCCAAAAAATATTTAGTGGATGATCACTTAACCATTGCCTACCTTGAGCCGCAGGCGATTAATACAACGACTGAAAAAAAGGGAGCTAAGTAATGCGAATTTGTTTTTTCAAAAGGACTGCTTTTTTAGGCTTGGGTTTTATATTATTAGCCTTTGGGCAATTGTCTAATGCAGCTGCAAAAATTGAAAACTGGCAAACATCACAAGGAAGTCGTGTTTATTATGTGCATACAGAAGGTTTGCCGATGGTGGACATACAGGTGGTTTTTAACGCAGGGAGTGCAAATGATGGCCAACAATTTGGCTTGGCCGCTTTAACGGCGGGTATGTTGGATACGGGTGCAGGTAAATGGAATGCCGACGAAATTGCACAACGTTTTGAAAGCATCGGGGCTCAATTTGGTATCAGTAGCTCGATTGATTTAGCGACTTTATCGTTACGTACATTAACTGAAAAGCCGTTATTTGATAAAGCGCTTGAAACCGCCCAGGTTATATTGACGCAACCGACCTTTAAAGACGCTGATTTTAAGCGAGAAAAGAATAGAACCTTAGCGGGAATCAAACAGCAAGAAGAATCACCAGGTGCTTTGGCAAGTATTGCTTTTTATAAAGCCCTTTATGCCAATCATCCCTATGCGCATTCAGAATCAGGTGATATCAAGACAGTATCTGGTTTTAAAGCAGACGACGTTAAGCGTTTTTACAAGAAATATTATGTGGCTGCAAACGCAATCATTGTAATTGTCGGTGATGTGTCTAAAGAGCAAGCAGAGCAAACCGCAGAAAAATTATTGTCTGGTTTACCTGTAGGCACAAAACCAGAAAGCTTACCCGAAGTCACTATGCCGATAGCAGGGGCACAGCAACATATTGAGTTTCCTTCTTCGCAAACACATGTGTTAGTCGGTTTGCCAGGTAGTTATCGTAAAGATCCAGATTATTTTAATTTGTATGTAGGTAATCATATCTTGGGCGGCAGTGGTTTAGTCTCTAAACTTTTTGACGAGGTTCGAGAAAAGCGGGGCTTAGCTTACAGTGCATCCAGTAGTTTTATGCCATTGCTGAAGCAAGGTCCGTTTTTAATCAGCTTACAAACGCGTAATGATCAAACGACTCAGGCATTGCAAGTACTTAACCAAACCCTGGCTGATTTTATTAGTAAAGGACCCAGTGATACAGAGCTAACTGCAGCAAAGAAAAATATCACAGGTGGTTTTGCGCTGCGCTTTGATACCAATAAAAAGTTGGCTAACTATGTAGCGATGATAGGTTTTTATGATATGCCGCTGGATTATTTAGATACCTTTGAACAAAAAGTAGAAGCGGTAACCGTGGCTTCAATAACAGAAACTTTTAAACGCCGCGTTAATCCACAGTTACTTCAAACGATTACAGTAGGCAAGTCAGCCGAGAAAAGTGTCCAATAAGCTTAGAATTATCGGGGGCGACTGGCGCAGTCGCTCTATAACGTTTAATGATGCACCTGGCTTAAGACCCACGCCTGCCAGAGTAAGAGAAACAGTCTTTAACTGGTTGCGCAATGATATATTAGCGAGTCGCTGTCTGGATTTATATGCCGGCAGCGGCGCGTTAAGTTTTGAAGCCGCCTCTAGAGGCGCTAAGTCAGTTGTCCAGGTTGAGAACAATCCTTTAGCCTGCCGAGCGTTAAAAGAAAATAGTGTCACTTTGCGAGCTACACAAATTAAAATTGTTCAGTCTGAAGCCTTTCGCTATCTGGCGGGTGATGCTGAGGTGTTTGACGTGGTGTTTCTCGATCCTCCTTTTGGTCAGGGCTTAGCGGTTCAGACCTGTCAGTGGCTAGAAGATAAGGGATGGCTAAGCGCTCATGCAAAAATCTATGTTGAAGCTGAAAGCACTCTAAAGCTGGAAGGGATACCCCAAAACTGGCGGTTACTCAATAGTAAAGTCGCAGGAGAAGTGGGGTATCACTTGTTTGAACGGGTGAGTTAAAATTTATAATCCCCCGTCAGTGTGTCTAACGCCAGCCCAGAGAATTTCTATATCCCATTCTCTCCATTTTCTTTTAACCATTTCAATGACTTTATCAACGCCTTCTAGTCCCACGCCTACCCAATCAAACTCCTCACTTCTTACCACATTATGTCCTTCATTATCTCTACAGATAAAATTTACAGTATATCTATTCATCTCTCTTCTCCTGGTTAAATAACAAATCGTCTAGTGGCAGACGAGTTACAGTTACTTTGATGTTACAACTCTATTTAAATCACGTTCTTTCTGATAAACCGTATTGAAAGGTATGTCAGAATGAACAATGTGCTTTGCCCATCGATCCATAAAATTCTGAATATCTGATTTCTTCCAATCGTTATTGGCTATCTTGCGATCCATCTCGATCAGTTTTTCCACCATGACCTCATGCTCCCTTATATGTCCTTTATAGTTTCGAAAATCATATTGCTTCATTAAGTCTTCTTCTGCGTCAAAATGCTCTTTGACATGGGAATAG
>SESC01000717.1_pt1 | contig 11610 bp, 16 predicted proteins | sample 3171431 | NCBI WGS metagenome assembly SESC01 (sample SAMN06051868, study PRJNA518727) | freshwater metagenome | biome: subpolar coniferous forest; feature: holomictic lake; material: water; isolation source: holomictic Lake 227, 8 m depth | place: Canada: near Kenora, Ontario | collected... | reverse complement strand
GACCAAGAGTAGATGTCCCTCTTGTTTTTATTCTTTTAACTTCAATTCTTGTTGGAATCTTTGTTGGTCTTTTCTTAAATGGCATAATTTATTTTCTCCAAAGATTTATCTTCCTTTCATTGTTCTTGCCATTTCTTCCATCTGCTTTGGATCCATGTTCTCAAGCTTGGACATATCAAACTTTCCGCCCATCATCTTCTTCATCATTCCTTGCATGTCCTTGCCACCAGGGCCACCCATTTGCTTGAACATCTTTTTCATTTTCTTAACGTGAGTTATTAGATCCTTAACTTCTTCAAAAGATCTTCCAGAACCTTTTGAGATTCTTTCAATTCTTGAACGAGTGAGAAAAGAAGTATCTGAATTAAGCTCTTGTCTTGTAAATGAATTAAGTATAATTCTATAAGCATCCATTTTCTTTTGACCAATATTCATTTGATCGTTTGAAACCTTACTTCCAACACCTAAAAGACTCATAACCTTTGAGAAAGGACCAAGCTTCTTTGCAGCTTCTAGTTGCTTCTTAAATAAACCAAATGTAAACTCTCCCTTCATTATAGCTTCAGGATCCATATCCTCGAGCTCTTCTTCCTTTGATAATTCAGTTATCTTTTCAACAAGAGTTTCAAGATCTCCAAAACCTAAGATTCTTGAAAGATATCTATTTGCATCAAATACTTCAAAATCATCAGGTTTTTCTCCTGTTCCTATAAAATAGATAGGTGAGTTTGTTATGTAACAAGCAGTTAATGCTCCACCACCTTTTGCTGAACCATCAAGCTTAGTAATTATTACACCTTGCACTCCAACAGCCTTATTAAAGTGCTCTGCTTGGTCCTTTGCTGCTTGACCAATGTCTGCTGAAATTACTAAAAAAGAATATTTTGGTTTGAAAACAGAATATATTTCTTTAAGTTCTGTAACTAATTCACCATCAAGAGCACTCCTTCCTGCAGAATCAACTATAACAAGTCCAACTCCATTCTTTTTCATGAATGCTAGCCCTTCTTCAGTTACTTTCTTTGCGCTTGTCTCATTCTTGTTTCCATAGAAAGGAACATCTACTTGTTTTGAAAGTTGAAGAAGTTGTTCATAAGCTGCTGGTCTATAAGTGTCTGCACAAATAACTCCAACTTTGATTCCTCTTTTTTTATAAAATTTAGCAAGCTTTGAAGCACAGGTTGTTTTACCTGAACCAAATAAACCACATAAAAGAATTGATTCTGGGTTTTCAGGAAGTTCCTTCTTTTCTTCCTCTCCACCCATGTATTTTAATAAAACATTATAACAAGTTTTGATTAAATGTTCTTTACGAGAAACTCCTTCTGGAACATTTTCAAAAGCTTCAGTTTCTATTTCTTTTGATATTTTTAAAACAAGTTGCACATTAACATCTGAAGAGATTAATGCTCTTTGTATTTCTTTAATAACTTCTTTAATTAATTCCTTATCAACATGAACAGAGTTTTTAATTCTGTCCAAGGCATCACGAATCTTATCTGAAAAACCCATAATAATTTACACCTATCCACTAATATATTATATATAAGGGAAATAAATATAAATGGAACATTCGTATATAAAAAGAAGGAGATTAGAGGAACTTAGCCATACTTTATAAATCTTTATTAATAGTAATATATTTATTAAGTTAGAAGAAACTTAAAAGGAGATAAAGATTATGGGTTACACATCTTTACTTGGAGAACTTAAGAGAACCAATACTGGTAAAACCTTAAGTTCAAGAAAAAGAGAATCTAGAGAAGATGAAGATAAAGAAAAACTTGAAAGAAATCAAGATGAAAGATTAGCTTTACTTAAAAAATATTATAAAAAATAAAAGAAGGAATGAATTATGGCTGGGGAAAAAGATATTCTAATTGAAGGTAAATTATTATCACTAAGACTTACAGAGCTTGAAAATAGAATAAAAGCTAGAGAAGCAACTGATAAAGATGTTCTTGAATATAGATTAAAATTAAAAAGAAAGAGTGAACTTGAAGCAAGAATAAATCAAGAACTAAAAGATAGAATGTTTAAGCTGGTAAAGAAAAAGTTAGTTGAGCCTACAAAAAAGCAAGTTAACAAGCTTGGTAAAGAAAGAACTAAGTTATTAAGAGAACATTTTAGACATATATGACTACTGTAAAATAGAAAGAAAAGGAAAGTGAAATAAATTATGGATAATTCATCTCCTACATTACAAAAGTATAAATCAACTTTTAAGAAAAAGGAAGAGCCAAAGGAAGAAGTAATAACTGATCCTGAAAAAAGAAGGCAAGAAAAGCTTGCTAAAGAAAGAGATTCGCTTTTAAGAAAATACTATAAGAAGTGAATTTATGCCAAGCAAACCTAAACCAAAACATACCATGCCAAATCCAATGGTTCCTAATCTACTTGCAAGAAAAGAAATTAATGAACATAACAAACTAGTAGAATTGCAAAAAAAATTAATTGAAGACCATTTAAGACATAGAAAGAAAAAGTTATAAAACTCTTGATTTTGGTCTTACTTTTATCTTTTTACTTGGTTTTATTTCTTTAAGTTTGCTTATTCTTGGGAATTCAATTGTTTTTTTCTTTCTTATAATATTATAATTATTTAAGATAGATAATACTCTTTCTTTTTTGAAGTTAAGAATACCATCTTTTGTGAAATACCTATCTCTAATTGGAGTGTAAATATCTAATTCTTGTTTTAAATGAGCTCTTGAATAAGCAAATTTTTTTTCTGGATCGCGAGTTGAAGTATCGTACATTGCTTTCAAAAAAGGAATTTTTTCACAAGTAAAGGAACATCCTTTTTTTAAAAGGGGAATAGAAGAAAGAATTAATGCTTCTAGAAGTATATTTCTATTTTCTTTAGTTCTAATTAAATCAGTTCCTACTCTTTGAATATATTCAACATCTATTCTTTTAGGTGCTACGCCGAACTTAATTATTTCTTGTGGTTTATCCTTGTAATATAATGCAATTATTGCTTCATTATATGCGCTTATATCTATAAATCCATCATAAAATTTGAATATTGAACGATCTTGGATTATAAAATCAGGTGGTAAAGGTATTTTTGTAAGAGTTCTTGTTATGTTCCAAATATTTTCTTTAATTATTTTTACTTGGTTCATGATTATTACAATTAGGCTTATACGATTCTTTCTATTATATATTCTGGAGAAAACTTTTCTATATCATTGTATTCTTGACCTGTTCCAATATAGAAGATTGGTTTCTTTAATTCGTTTAGAATTGAGATTGCAACTCCACCTTTAGGATCTGTATCTATTTTTGTTAAAATAACTCCTGTTACTCCTATATCCTTATCAAAGTTCTTAACTTGATCAACAATTGCTTGACCTGATTGTGATTCTCCAATATAAATTGTAAGATGTGGCTTAACAACTCTTTTTATTTTTTGTAATTCTTGCATTAAGTTAATATTTGTTTCTTGTCTTCCAGCAGTATCTATTAAAACTACATCTGCTTTGTTTGCTTTTGCAGAGGTTACTGCATCAAATGCAACTGCTGCAGGATCTGATCCATATCCTTGCTTAATAACCTTGATTCCAAGCCTTGATGCATGAACTTCTAGTTGATCAATTGCACCTGCTCTAAAAGTATCTGATGAAGCAAGGAAAACAAGTTTACCTTGTTTTTTATAAAGGTTTGCAAACTTTGAGATGGTTGTTGTTTTACCAGCTCCATTTGGGCCAATGAACATAATTACAAGTGGTTCATTATTTTCTTTCTTAATATAATTATTAATTTCACAATCTATGTTTAGTTGTTCACTTAAACTAATCTTTATTTCTTTTTTAATATCTTCAAGAAGATTTGATTTTGAAAACTTTGCATTTGAAAGTTTTAATTTTAAGTCTTCAACAATTGCGTGACTTGCATCAAGAGAAACATCAGCTTCAAGAAGAGATATTTCAAAATCCTCAAGGAAATCTTTTATTTCTTTTTCAGATAAAGAAACTCTAGAAACAAATAAGCTTTTGATTGTTGTAAAAACTCCTGTTTTTACTTTCTCTGGTTTTTTATCCTTAAGCTCTTCATATCTTTCAGAATAAATTGATTCTTCTTTTTCTTTTCCTTCTTCTTCAACTTCTTCTTTTAAATCTTCAATTTCTTTTTCAATCTCTTCCTTTATTGGAAAAGGTTCAAGTTTAGGAGCTTCTTTAATTATTTCTTTTTGGATAGGTTTAATATCAATTGGTTTTGAAACTGGGATTGGTTTAACCTCTACAGGCCTAGAAACAGGAATAGGTTTAGGTTCAGGAACCTTAATTGCTTCTATTTTTGGAGCAGGCTCTTCTTTGAATTGCTCAAGCTCCTTAGCTAGCTCCTTATCAAAATCATCAAGTTCTTCTTCCTTGGAAGAAAAGACTTCAATTTTTGGCTCTGATTGTCCATGTTTTTCTGTAATTACTTCTTTTTGTTTATCTTGAACAACTTCTTTTAGAACCTGTTTTTCTGTAATTGGTTCAGTTAGTGTTTGAGAAATAGGTTTTTCTTGTTCTTGAATTTGTGTAGGTTCTTGAACAGGAGCTTGTGCTTGTTCTTCTTCTTTTGTTTCTTCAACCTTTTCTTGGCCTTTACCAAAGATCTTGCTTGTAAATTCTTTGAATTTATTTTTTAATAATCCAAACATAAAAAGAACCTTCTATCTATTAAAATTAAAATAAGAAAATAAAAGATATTAAACTTTAATTAATATCTGTGCTTGATGGAAGTGATGCTTTTGATTTTGCTTCATTCTTAGCAAGCTCATTTAATGCATATGAAAATGTATTAAGCATTTTAACTGTTTGATTATAGTTTTCCATAAACTCGCTTCTAAGCTTGTTTAATTCTTTTTCTCTGTTTTCAATATCTCTAATAATTATATCAAGATCCTTATCAACCATGATGTTTCCTGGAAGAGTTATCTTTGCTTGTGTCTTGTTTGAAACATTACATTCAACAAGTATTCCAGCACCAATATTTATTAAAATACTATCGCTTGGCTTACTCTTCTTGATTTCATCAAGAGTAGATTTTGCTTTAATTATTTCTGTAAGTAAAGTTTCAACTTCTTTAATCTTTGAAGTTACTTTATTTAATTCTTGTTCTTTATTTTTATATAAAGATATAGTTTGATCTTTACTTAATCTAACTGTTCTTGAACTACTTACTTTTGCAGTCTGTTCTTTTTTTTCCATAAATATTCACCTATTAATTATAAAGTAAACTTTCCTTCAAACTCAAGTGCAATCTCATCAACCTTCATGAGCTCTATGTTACTTGTAAGAGATCCAACAATTATTGAATGCTTATTTGAAATTAAATCGTTACCAACAAATGAATCACCATAGTTAAGAGTAGTTGCTTTACCAATTACTCCAAACTTTTTAGTAAGTTCAGCAAATTCTTCTTTTTTAATATTTGGATTAACTAAGAAAAATTTATCATTAACATAAAGAGATGAACCTGGTAAATCAAGTCCTACACAAGTTTTTGCTTCAACAGGAACCTTAAAGAACTTAGATATTTCTTTAACACTTTCCTTTGATAAAAGTGGACTTGCTATTCCATATTTTGAATTGATTGCAAGAAGATTACCAAGTGCATTATAATCTTTAATTAATTTAACTTTAATTCCTTCTTTTTCAAGAATTTCAAGTTCCTTTGGATGAATTGAATCTTCTCCAACTACAACTTTATTGTTTACACACTTTAAGTAAACGCCTATAAGTGGAGATTGATTGATTTCCATCTTAATTATCTTAGTATTAACAAAACCAGAAATTATCTTTTCCTCTTTAGGCAAGATATTATGAGGAACTAAACAGAAATCATCTGTACAAATAGAGTTAACTCCCAAATAAGGGGAGCTACATATTAATGACTTAGTTAATCTCATTTTGTTTCTGCTTTTTGTTTTTTATCTTCCATTGGTCTTAGCTTTCCTGTTTTCTTTTCAGGCTTAGGCTTTGCTTCCTCAGCTTTTGCATCGTCCTTTGGAACTTCTTTTGGTTTTTCTTCTTTCTTTGGTTTTGATTCCTTATCCTTATTTCCTTTTACTTTAAAGTCTTTAAATTCTTTAGAGTCTTTTAAGAAAACATAAACCTTATTATTATCTTTATCTTCTTTAATGCTTATTGCTATTTTTCTTGGAGGCTTAGTTATACTTCTACCCCAAATATATGCATTTACTTCTCCAGAGATAATAATATCTTTTCTTTCCTTTCTTGTATGCTTTAATAAAAAATTATAAAGAGAGGTTATAGAATATTTAGCTCTCTTTGTTCTTGGTTTATCGTAAGCACTTGTTAATGAAACGTTGTAGCTTTCTGATGGCATAATATATCACATTTAATTTTATTTCTTCTTTGGTTTTACTTTTGTAGAAACATTTGTGTTTCTATTCATTAATCTATTCTTCTTATTGAACTTTGTGGATTTTCCTCTTTTACCACTCTTAGCTCCAGCTTTTAATTTTTCTTTTACAAGATCTATCTGAAGTGATCTGTATTTGCTTCCAAATTCTGTTTCTCTCCAGTTTCTCTTTTGTCTGCGATTCCAAATTCTTTTACCTGCTTTTTGTATGATCCAAACAGGAGTATTCATATACCCTGGACCAACTTTTTTTCTTTGAGCAATTAAAAATTCTTTTTTATCTCTATCTTTGTTTCTTGCCATAAACAATCTAACTCCTTAAAATATTAATTTATTTATTCAACTACTTCCTTTGGTGCTTCTTCTTTCTTTCCTTTTTTAATTGCTACATGTGGTTTTTTACCTGGATTTGCTTCCTTGTATATCTTAGCAGCAATTTTATCAACGTACTTTTGACCATTAGGAGTAATAATTCTTCCTTTCTTATTTTCAGATATCTTAACAAAACCAAGTTTTTCAAGATCTTGCATACAAGTTCTGATTATTTTTCCACCAGCTTGTCTAAAAATAGGAGGTCTAACACCACGTCTTTTCTTTCCACCATAATAATTTCTTAAAGCATTTACAGTTACGTGACCTTCGATGTATGTTTTTCTTAAAATAGAAGCCATTCTAACATACCACCAATCTTCTCTAACTGGAGCTCTTTCTGTATGAGAACCTGTTTTTACATATGCTGCAAATTCAGGAGCCTTTACTTTTTTATTATCTTTAAGATCTTTTGCAATCTCTTCAATTAATGTACGTGCTTGTACATCGTTAACTGTTGTCAAAGTTGTTCACCTCAAATTTTAAATTAAGTTTTTGTATTTACTATAAAATAAGTTATATTTTATCTTTATATATAATATACCCATAGTTCTATTTAAATATGTTTCTTCTTGGCCTTTTCCTTAAATACTTATCTTCTTTACATAGTTACATGAAACACAATGAAGTTGAAGATATCTCTTTACTTTATGATTTACTTTTCCTCTTGTTATTCTTGTCTTTGTGTTATTTGCGTCTCTTATTTCAAAACAATTCTTACAAACTTGTCTTTGTATTTCTTTTGGAACTCTATAATTAATTCTTTTTGCAAATTCAAATGCAAGTTTCACATATCTTTTAATATATGGATTGCTTTTGTGAGATTTATTTTCAGAAATAGCAAAATCAATTAAGTAAGATATTTTTTTTTTAATAGCATCTTTGTTTTTCACCATAATTTCTCCTTTCTTGAAAATATTTAAAAGAGAAATGCACCCGCCGAGAGTCGGACTCGGGCCGAAAGCTTGGCAAGCTCCCATACTAACCACTATACTACAGGTGCATAACTTGAATAATAATATAATTAATATAAAAAATGTTTATAAATGTGTTGTCTAGTCCTTAAACGCGCGTTAGGTTATCAATCTTCTTTTTTGGCTTAATTAATATAAATGAAATTATAGCAATTATAAATAAAGCAAGTAAAATGTAACCAGTATACCCTTTACTATCTGATTTTTCTACAACCTTCATTTTATTTAAATCATACCAAACATCTTTCAGTTTATTTGTATCTGTATTTTTATCATTAATAGATATTGCATTATTATCTGTTAGATCTTCAATAACTTTAATTTCTTGAGTAGGATAAACATATATGCTTTTTGAATAATCATAATCTCCAGATATTATAAAATCAAATCCACAAGAATCTATTTTATCAAAGCTTTTTATATATACTTCTGGTTGATTTGATTGCATTATAGAAATTACTTTAGATTCACTAGATACAATTCCACAATAATTAAAATCAAATTCTAATGTTTTAGTTTTTGCTGTGTGATTTATAATATCCATTCCTAAATACAATTTATCATCTTTAAAATAAAATATTGGAGGAAGCACAAAAAATGCTTCTTGATATAATCCATCATTTGTGTATACATTTACACTACTTTCAACATCTTTGTATTGATTAGCTAAGATATAACTATAATACATAGGACTATCGAGATCTGGAAGAATAAAATGGTATATTAATTCTTTTTCTTGAAATGCATCCAAATAAACAATTTCTTCACTATATCTTGGATAAATTTGAGTAAATGAATCATGTGTTTTTAAAATAACAAGTGTTGCAAGTGGATTTGCATTTGTGTTTTTAATATTTGCTTTAATTGTGAATGCACTTTTTGTTTTCATGTCTTCAGGAGATATTAAATTAATATTTAAAACATCTGAATAACCATAATCTGCATAACTTTTTTGTGTGTTAATATTAAAGGATTTTATTTTTTCTTGAAATTCAATTTCAACTGTGCTCATCGTTGTTAATCTATCTTTAATATTATCTGGATCCTTTGATTTAGAAATTATTATATGACTTGCATCAACTTGTCCAACTTCACCATAGGTTGCATCAACAGGTATCCAATCATATCCAGGAACATAAGCTTCTACCCAAGCATGTGCATCCCAAGATAAAGTACTATTTGCATATCCTGAAACATATCTTGTTGGTATTCCTCTAGCTCTTAATAAAGCAGCAGTTAAATTTGCAAACTCATCACAAACCCCTCTTCTTGTAGAAAGAACAGTAACTGCATCTTCAACAACCTCAGAATAAGCAGTATCATAAGTTATATTTTGGTGAACCCAATTAGTTATTTCAACAATTTCTGTAATTGCATCATTACTTGTTTTAATTGCATTTGCTACAGAAATAATCTCACTTCTATTTGATTGTATGTTCTTTGTAGGTTCTAAATATTCGTTGTTATCAGTAATTGGATTATTAAGATCATATTTGGTGGTTGGTAAGATAATCTTATTTTCAGCTTTGATATTTGTATTTATATGAAAATCATACTTATATTCGTCTATTGGATCAATATTAAAGGTTGCTACATCATTACCATATTCATCTTTTTCTATAATCGCAGGTACCTTTGCACCATTAGAATCAAGATAATAAACATCACGTGAAACTATTTGGGATTTTTGATTTGAGAAAACAGGAGTAGTAAACGTAAATGAATTATTTTCTGTATAACTTGTAATTAATACAGGCACAGTTAAATTAATATCTACATCTATCATTTTACTTTTAATAGCATCAAAATTTAATTTTTGTTCAGCAAACGCACTTGTTGAAAATAAAATTAATAATAATAGTATTAATACTTTAAATTTATTCATATTTCCTCAAAAGTATATACAATAAAAAGATTTTTAAAGTAAATCAATATAATATATCCTTAATAAATAGATGATGATTATGAAAACAAAATACACAAACATTATAGTTATTGGAATAATACTACTTGCTATAATTATTGGAATTTATTTTTATCCTATTCTCCCAAGCTCAATGGCAAGTCATTGGAATGAGAATGGAGTAGTAAATGGATATATGCCAAAATTTTGGGGTGTGTTTTTCATACCTATAATGTTAATTGGATTATTTTTATTATTCAGGGTTCTTCCAAGATTTGATCCACTAAAAAGAAATGTAGATGATTTCATGGGTTATTATAATATATTCATAATTATTTTTACAATATTTATGTTTTATATTTACCTTCTAACATTATTTTTTAATTTTTTTGGAAGTCCAGAAAATATATTTACTTTTTTTGCACCAGCTTTCGCTATACTTTTTTTCTATTTAGGAATATTAATTGAGAATGCAAAAAGAAATTGGTTTATTGGAATTAGAAATCCATGGACATTATCTTCAGATTATGTTTGGAACAAAACACACAAGATGGGTGGAATCTTATTTAAGGTTGTTGCAATCTTAAGTTTAATTGGAGTTTTCTTTCCAAGTTTAGCAATATGGTTTATGCTTTTACCAATAATTATAGTAACTGTTTGGGTAATGATATACTCATATCTAATTTACAAAAAAGAAAATAAAAATAAAAAATAAAGTGCAAGGGACAGGATTCGAACCTGCGAAGCACTAAGCACACGGTCCTTAGCCGTGTCCCTTTGACCGCTCGGGAACCCCTGCACAACTTTTTTGCGATATGCAAAAATATTTACTTAAAATAATTAATTTAAAATAAATTAATATAAAAAATGCGTTAAAAGTGGCCCTAAGCGGATTCGAACCGCTGATTCTCACCTTGTAAGGGTGATGTCATAACCGCTAGACCATAGGGCCAACTTATACTTTATATAAACTTATGAACTAAAAGGAATTTAAATATGTTGGTTTTGAAAAAAGCACGAATTTAACAAAAAGAAAAGGTTTAAATACATAATATCTTAATATATATACCTTTTAATAATAGGAGAATAATATATATAACTCAAAAAATGGGTGAGATTTAATGTTTAATAGACAATATGTAACAAAACTAATTGGTGTGTTTATATTTGCATTTGGTTTGTTTTTTTTATTACTAGCCATTACAAATGTATTTAATGAAGTAGAATTCATAAAAGAATATGAGGATTGTATATCAATTGCAAGTTATACTCCAGGAATACTTGATACTTGTAAAGCAAATGTATCTAGTGGACTTAATATTGTAATCAGAGCAAATCAAGTTGATTTAGCAATGGGACAATACTTGAGAGTATTCTTTTGGCAAATCATACAAATCTTATTTGCTATAATTCTAATCATTGTTGGTGATTATATCTATCTTACAAAAAAGAAAGAAGAAGCAGCACAAAAGCCAATAGCAGTTAGAAAAAAAGTAGTAGTTAAAAAGAAAAGAAGATAAATAAATCTTCTTTTACTTTCTTATTTTTTTATTTTATTTGAGTTCATCAAATGTAACTATATTTATTTCCTTATCATCTTTAACTGTAGTCTCTGGAGATACTAAAAACATAACTCCTTTTTCTTTTGAAACTTCAATTAATTTAGTTGATAAAGGCATGTCAGTTACAATTGCATAAATCTTGTTTGGTTTAAAACCTTCAAGCTTTGATAAAAGATCTTCATTCTTTGAAGCACCAATTCTTCTAAACTTTTCATTTAAAATTCTTGATTGTCCTTTATTTTCTCCTTCATTAACAATCTCAAGAAGTGATGCTTTTATCTTGTCTGTTAACTTTGGAAGAATAACTTGCTTTTTAGGTTCAACCTTCTTTGGTTTAATTTCTTTTTCCTTAATAATTTCTTTTTCTTGCACTGATGCTTGTACTTGAGAAACAATTGGCTCACTAACTTTTGTTTTTGTT
>SESC01000716.1_pt1 | contig 11614 bp, 9 predicted proteins | sample 3171431 | NCBI WGS metagenome assembly SESC01 (sample SAMN06051868, study PRJNA518727) | freshwater metagenome | biome: subpolar coniferous forest; feature: holomictic lake; material: water; isolation source: holomictic Lake 227, 8 m depth | place: Canada: near Kenora, Ontario | collected 2014-07-08... | reverse complement strand
AGCCTATGCGGCGATAGGCGACGCTTATCGCGCAGGCAAAACCGATCTCTTCAACCAGCAAGTCCACGCTCTCGCCGCCGCAATGGCCGCTCACGAACCGGCCACGACAGGCCGCGCATCCTTCGAGTTCCTCTTCAATCACATCGCGCCGTTTTACCAGAGCATGACGCTGTACGTGCTCGTCTTCCTGCTCGTGTGCGCTTCGTGGATCGGCTGGTCCCAGCCGCTGAATCGCTCCGCCTTCCTGCTGACGCTGCTCGCCTTGGCGCTGCACACCTTCGGCCTCGCCGCGCGCATGGTTTTGCAGGGCCGCCCGCCGGTCACCAACCTCTATTCCTCGGCGGTCTTCATCGGCTGGGGAACCGTGATCATCGGGCTCTTCCTGGAACGCCTGTTCCGCGACGGCATCGGCCTTGCCTGCTCGTCCGTGATCGGCTTTGTCACCCTCATCATCGCCCATCACCTTGCGGCCACCGGCGACACGCTGGAAATGCTCCGGGCCGTGCTCGACACCAACATCTGGCTCGCAACCCATGTGGTGACCATCACCCTCGGCTACTCCGCCATGTTCCTCGCGGGAATGCTGGCCATCATCTACGTGATCCGCGGCGTGCTCACCCGCTCGTTGACGCGCGCCTCCGCACAATCGCTCTCCCGCATGACCTACGGCGTCCTCTGCTTTGCCACCCTCTTCAGCTTCGTCGGCACCGTGCTCGGCGGCATCTGGGCGGACCAATCCTGGGGCCGCTTCTGGGGCTGGGACCCCAAGGAAAACGGAGCCCTTCTCATCGTCCTCTGGTGCGCCATCATCCTCCATGCCCGTTGGGGCGGCATCATCCGCCAGCGCGGATTGATGATACTGACCCTCTTCGGCAACATCGTCACCAGCTTCTCCTGGTTTGGCGTCAACATGCTCGGCGTCGGCCTCCATTCCTACGGTTTCATGGACAAGGCTTTCCCTTGGCTCATGGCCTTTGTGGCAAGCCAGTTGGCGCTGATGGCCCTTGCAGCGCTGCCCATCGCCCGCTGGCGGAGCGCCTCGGTGGAATAAGCGCTCGCAGGAGATCGCGCGGAGATCCCATCAGGTTTCCTCATCCTATTTTTTGATGCGACGGAATATTTCCCCATCGCGGAAGTCAGGAGAGCGCGCATTTTTCAAAAAATTTCCACTATCAGGAAAACCCCTATAGGCACCCAAGCAACCATAAGAGGGTTTACTGCTTATTTTGGCCGTATTCTCCTCATGGAAAAGCAACAAAAGGTGCATCTAGGACAATAGAGAGCTTGTCGAAAGGGGGGCTTTTCAGGGAAAACGTGCATAAGCAAAACAGGGAGATAATATCCGAAGAATTCAAAAAAATTATTCCTGATATTAAGATTCCTGATTGAAGTCGCCCACCCACACCATTCCTGCGAACACCCACACAAAATGAAAAAAACTCCCCTCCTGACCCTGAAGCGCTGGCTCCAGGGCACACCTCGGAAAACCATGTTGCTTTTCGCCGGCTGTGCGGCGGTTGCCCTCACGATGATCTCGTGCGGCACACTTTCACAGCCCATCATGGCTCCGCCAAGCATTCCAGGGTCTTCCTACGCGGGTTCCAAGGCCTGCTCGGATTGCCATGAAAAAATCACGCGTTATTTCCCCACCGCCACCCACGCGCGGTTGAAGGCCCAAGGCAAGAATGCCGATAACATCGGGTGCGAATCGTGCCACGGCCCCGGCAGCAAGCACATCGAATCCGGCGGCGCAGCCAACACCATCCTCAATCCCAAGAAATCCCCGGAAACCTGCTTCCAGTGCCACCTGGACGTGCGCGCAAAGTTCAACCTTCCCCACACCCATCCGGTGCTCCAAGGCAAGGTAAGCTGCACTGACTGCCACGACCCGCACAAGGGCGACGCGAAGAAAGGCGGCGGCACATCCTTGATGAGCGCCAACGACACCTGCGCCCAATGCCACACAGAGCAGAAAGGCCCGTTTGTATTCCGCCACGAGGCAGTGCGCGACGGTTGCACCTCCTGCCATGATCCGCACGGCACCATCAACCCCCGCATGCTCCTCCAGCGCAACGCATCGCTCTGCTTGAAGTGCCACTTCCAGCAGCAATTGCCAAACACCTCACCCATGCCTCCCGGGCAACTCACCATCGGCAGCGGCAACCACACCACCCGGCTCACCGGCGCCTGCTGGTCCGCCGGCTGCCATGAGGCCGTGCACGGTTCGCAAACCAGCCCAACCCTTCGGTACTAACCCTCCCTCTGAACTGCGAAAGACCCCTCAAAATGAAAATGACAATCTCCTTATTGGATCGGATCACTCGCACGGCGCTCTGCGCCTGTGTTGCGATGGCTGGCGCTGCCCCCCTGTGGGCCGGAGAAGCGTCCAAGAACATCGTTAAGACGGAAGAAGACACCTTCAACAACTGGGTGGACGTGGGCGTTGGCGGCGCTCTCTACAAAGGCAACAAGGCGCAAGGCCAGCAGAGGACCGGGGTGGCCGACAACATGTTCGGCGGCATCAACGACATGCACCTGGAACAGTCCCTCGGGAACAAGTGGTTCGCCAAGCTCGATGGCCACGCCATCTTTGGCAACCATGACTACAACCTCCTCCTGGATATCTCCAAAACCGACGTCGGTTATCTCCGCGTCGGCTACAAGGAGTTCCGCACCTATTACAACGGCATGGGGGGATTTTTCCCCAACAAGGCGCTGCCGGGGGATGGAGTCATGATCAATCCCCTCAATGACGAGCTTGAGGTGGATCGCGGCGACGTATGGGCTGAATTGGGCCTGCGCATGCCCAACCTGCCCGAGATCACTTTCCGTTACGACCACATCTGGCGCGACGGCACAAAAGACTCCACCATGTGGGGAGACACCGCTCTGACAGGAGCCAACATCTACGGCAACGTGCGGAAAATCGTGCCTGCATTCCGCAACCTCAATGAGAAGAGGGATGTCTTCGCGTTGGACGCCAAGCAAACCGTTGGCAAGACCGACGTGGGCGTGGGCGCACGGGCGGAACTCATCAATAACAACGACTCCCTCAACACCTTGGTTCGTCCCGGGGAGTATAACCCAACGGCAAAGTACAGCGACGTCAAGCTCGACCGCTACCTGACCCAGGAGGACGGTTTGAAGTCTGACACCTTCAGCACCCACGCAACCACAGAGACGCGTTTTGGTGAGAAACTGTGGCTGACTTCGGCCTATGAATTCTCGACGCTCAATAGCGACATCTCGGGAAGCCGCATCCAGGGAACCAACTACGACTCTCCCTATCAAGGGATTTTCGGGGCATCCGCGTTCAGGGATCCGCGCTTTCCCACATTGCCGCTGGCGGCCACAAGCGGCACAAGCGCAGCCCTCGGGAGCACTCCGGCCACCAGAGCTGTCTCGGGCTACATCAATCTTCTCGGCGGCGCGGAAACAAGCCAGCACGCGTTCAACATGAACCTCATGTGGATTCCCCTGGCGGATCTCTCCGTCACCACCGGCGTCCGTTACAGCCATGAGGATACCGACGCCCTCTCAAGCTGGACTGACACCGGCGTGAACTCCTCGGCAAAGGCCTATGTCACCACAGGAACCGTCACGACGGGAACCGCCACCTACCTTCAGGGGACGACACTCCCCTCCATTGCCAACAGCAACTATTCGCTTCAGAAGTGGGCGGAGAACCTCGAAATCCGCTACACCGGCTTGAAGAACTGGGCATTCTATGCCCGGGGCGATTGGGATGAAGACAATCAAAATGTGATCCAGTTCCAGCAGAGCGCCATTCTCCAAACAGACGGCGTGAAGCCCCACAACGTCACTCAAGTTGCCGGCCCGCTTTCCTCCGGCGCCATCAAGCTGAACACCTTCTGGGACAGCAACCGCCTGGCGCAGAAATACACGACCGGCTTCAACTGGTATCCCTTGCAGCGCTTGAGCTTCTCCGGCCAGTATTACCACAAGGACGATCATTACAGCTACGACAGCCCGCTGGGGGATGGATACATCTCCAACCAGAACTTCAACACCGACAATGTGAACTTCCGGGTCACGGTCCGTCCGTTGAACAACCTCACGCTGGTCAGCCGCTACGACTACCAGCGCATCACAAGCTACGTGACCGCAGAAGAGCTGGCCCCGCAGAAATCCGCGACGCAAACGAGCAACATGTTCAACGAATGCATCACCTGGACTCCGTTGGACCGCCTCTACCTGCAAGGGAATTTCAGCTACGTGCTGAACGAGACCAACACGCCAGCCTCCATCGGCCTCCAGGATCCCCAATTCGCCACCCTCTCCGGCGGGGTTCTCACCCCGCCCTCCAAATTCGTTGACGGCTATCCGGTGAGCGGGCCGGTCAATTTGAGCTTCAAGAACAACTACTGGACGGCAGGCCTGGGTGCGGGGTTTGCGCTCAACGACAAAACCGACCTCCGGGCGGATTACACCTACTACCGCGCCAACGACTACGGAAACAACGACCTGTTCGGAGGCAGCGTGGTCCTCAGCCAACCCTACGGCGCAGGCCAGGAGGAGCAAACCGTGTCGGCGAGCATCCAGAGGCAGCTTTGCCGCAATGCGCGCCTGACGCTCAAATACACCTACATCTCCAGCCGCGACGAGACCTCCTACGGCTACGGCAACTTCACCGGGTCGCTGGTTTCCACCAGCGTGCTCGTCCGGTTCTAGCCGCGGGAGCGATCCTGGTGTTGCACTCCACAACTCAAAAAATCAAAATCACTATTTATGAAACAAAAATTAACAACCCTGCTGATTCTCGCATCCCTGGTTTTGGCTGCCGGAAGCGCCTCTGCTGCTGATGCCGGTGAAAACTGGGCCAAGAATTGCGCCTCCTGCCATGCAAAAGACGGCACGGGGAACACCATGATGGGCAAGAAGCTCGGCCTGGCAGACTACACGGACGCCAAGGCCCAAGCCAAATTCACGGATGCAGAAGCCTTCACCGCAATCAAGGAAGGCAAGGACAAGATGAAACCCTTCAAGGACAAGCTGACGGACGACGAAATCAAAGCCTTGGTGGCCCACATCCGCAGCTTTAAAAAGTAGTCGCCCTGCAAATGTAATGTCATCCTGGAGACCGTTGGGCGCCGCGTGTGCCCAACGGTCTCTTTTCTCCCGAGTTAAAAATGAGTAACGAGTCTAAAAAACCAACGTCCAGAGAACTCCTGTTGCGAAACTGGATCAGCCTGCTCGGCCTGCTTATCGCCGCCGCGAGCTTCTTCGCCTTCGTGCTGCTGTTTGCGGTGGATCTCTTCTCGCATCATGGCAATCCCTACATGGGCATTCTGGCCTATGTGGTGGCCCCCAGCTTCCTTGTTGCAGGACTCATGCTCATCGTGGCGGGCGCGTGGCTGAAACTCCGCCAGGAGAGCCGCATCCAGCCCGGCGCTCTGGCGGGAATGCTGACCATTGATCTTTTGCGCCCCCGTGACCGCAAGATTTTGGGGATCTTCGCGCTCGGCAGCGTGGCCTTTCTTTTTCTCACCGCCCTGGGCAGCTACCAGACTTATCACTACACAGAGACCGTCCAGTTCTGCGGGCAAGCCTGCCATGTGCCCATGGACCCGGAATTTGTCACCGCCCAACACTCTCCGCACGCGCGGGTCGACTGCGTCGCGTGCCACGTCGGCCCCGGTGCCGTCGCCTATTTTAAGACCAAGATCAACGGCGTGCGCCAGTTGTATCACACCCTCGCGGGAGACTTTGATCGCCCCATCCGCCTGACTGCCGCCAAGCAGCGCCCCGCCCAGGAAACCTGCGAACAGTGCCACTGGCCGCAAAAATATACCGGATCCATGGAGCGCACCCTGCGCCACTTCCTTGCGGATGAAAAGAACACCCCCTTCACCGTACGCCTCTTGCTGAATGTCGGCGGCGGCGATCCCGCAAGCGGCCCTGTGGGCGGCATCCATTGGCACATGAATCTCGGCAACAAGATCGAGTACATCTCACCAGACGAGACGCGGAGCACCATTCCCTGGATCCGCTTCACCAATGAAAAAGGAGTGGTTACGGAATACCGCACGCCCGATTTCAAGGGCGACCCCGCGAAGTATCCCCTTCGCACCATGGACTGCATGGACTGCCACAACCGGCCCTCGCATCACTTCCGCACTCCCAATGACGCCGTGGATCATGCACTGGCCAACGGGCAGATCAGCCCCAAGATCCCGTGGGTGAAAGCAAAGGTGGTCGAGGCATTGATCCAGCCGTATGCCACCAAAGCGGAGGCGCTTCAGAAAATTGACGCCGCCCTGCGCGCGGATTACCCGGATCGCTCCGACGTCGGCTCGATCATCGCCCAGGCGCAAACCATCTACAGCGCCAACTTCTTCCCGGAGATGAAGGCGGATTGGCGCGTGCATCCCGACAACCTGAGCCACAAGGAAACCAACGGTTGCTTCCGTTGCCACGACGGCCAGCACAAGGCCGCCGACGGCAAGACGACCGTCAAGGCCAGCGACTGCAAATCGTGCCACTTGATCCTTGCGCAGGGCAGTGATGAGGAAGTCCTCAAACTCAACGCGAAAGGCTACGACTTCATCCACATCGACGCCGAGTATTCCGACTTCTCCTGTAGCGACTGCCACACCGGCGCCACGCCGAAATAGCACAGGGCAACGCAGGCTCTCTGGAATTGCACTTCTCCGCATTTGCATTACCCAGAGAGCTTCGCTAGGGTAGGCACACTTTAAAAATGGATCGACTTCCCCTGATTCTCTCCACGCTTTGTTTTCTCATTGGGTTTGCCGCCACCCTGGTCTCCCTCAAAGCGGGGCATTACCGTCCGCGCCGCTTCAACCTCGCGATGATGGCCGCAGGCTTCGCCCTCCAGACCGCATTCCTTGTCCTGCGCGGCAAGGCGCTTGCCCATTGCCCGCTAACGAACCTCTTTGAAGTGCTCGTGTTCCTGAGTTGGTCCATTGCCCTCTTCTACTTTTTGATCGGCCCCGCCTATCGCCTTTCCCTGCTGGGGATGTTCACGGAACCCCTCATCTTTTTGCTGCAAACCATCGCGCTCCTTGCCCCCATCGACACGCCGCACCCGCCGTTTCCCCCGCACAGCCCGTGGATGGAACTGCATGCCGCCCTTTCGGTCATCGCCTACGGAGCCTTTGCCCTGGCGGGAGTGGCCGGGGTGATGTATCTGGCCCAGGAACGCCAGCTTAAAACCCACCGCTTGGGCGCCCTTTTTTTCCAGATGCCGCCCATCACCGCGCTGGCAACGGCCAATCTGCGCTTGCTTTGGATGGGATTATTCCTCCTGACCGCCGGGCTCGCTTCCGCCGTCGCCATCCGCGTGCCGGTTGCCCACGGAGTATTGGTTTGGAGTGTGGCAATGTGGGTCTCCTATTTGTTGCTGGCGCTGGGCCGCCGATTGGGCCCCCGCCGCGTGGCGCTTTTCTCCGTGGCGGCATTTGTCTTGTCGATCGTGATGCTGTGCGTTCTGGCGCACATCAACCCGAAACCCAAAGCGGATCAAAGCCCGGTGGTGCAGGCTTCGGAGCTTTACCGGAGAGCCGGGTTATGAGCGAAACCCCGCAGCCGCAAATTCTCTGCCTCGGTCTCAGCTACCGAACCGCCCAAGTGGACGTGCGCGAAAAATTCGCCATCCCCGAACCGGAATTGGCGCGCTCGCTCGCCACCCTGACCTCCCTTCCGGGCATTGCCGAAGCCGTGGTTGTCTCCACTTGCAACCGGGTGGAATTCTACGCCGCAGCCAGCGATGCCAACGCCGCCATGTGCTCCCTGCAACAGTTCGCGGCAGAGCGAAGCGGCATGACCCCCACCATCCCGGATCCCTTTTACGCCCACGACGGCCCAACCGCCATCAACCACCTCTTCCGGGTCGTCAGCGGCTTGGACTCCATGGTCATCGGCGAGACGGAAATCCTCGGCCAAATCAAAAAATCCTACGCGGCGGCAACCGCGGCGGGCAGCACGGCGCGGAACCTCAACAAATTTTTCCAGCGGGCTTTTAACGTGGCCAAGGAAGTGCGCACCCAAACGAGCATCACCCGGGGCCCCGTGTCCGTCGGCTCGGTGACGGTCGATCTTGCGGAAAAAATCTTCGGAGATCTGACCTCCTGCCGCGTGATGATTCTTGGCGCGGGTGAAACCAGCGAATTGACCGCGCGCGCGCTGCTCTCGCGCGGCGTAAAAACCCTTTTCGTGGCAAACCGCACCTACGAGCGCGCAGCGACTCTCGCGGCAGACATGGGAGGGGAAGCAATCCCTTTTGAAGAATGCGACCGGCGCTACCATGAGATCGACATCCTCATCTCCTCCACCGCCGCCACCCATGCCGTCGTCACCCATGCCAAGATCGCCCCGGTCATGAGCCAGCGTCCCGACCGGCCCCTCTTCGTCATCGACCTCGCAGTGCCGCGCGACGTGGAGCCGTCGGTGAACGACATCGAAGGCGCCTACCTTTACGACATCGACTCCCTCCAAGCCATCGCCCGGCAGGGGATCGAGGTGCGCAAGCAGGAGATTACTCACTGTGAGCAAATCATCGCCCGGCATGTCGGCGAGTTCCACCAATGGCTCGCGACGCCGCGGCCCGATCCCACCACCGTTCAAACTCCCGCAAACGAACCATGAAAAACCTCACCCTTGGCACACGCGGCAGCGCATTGGCGCTGGCCCAGGCGGAATTGACACTCGCCGCTCTCGCTCGCGTTTATCCCGAGACAAGCGTTACCATTCGCAAGTTCACCACTTCCGGGGATCGCAAGCTCGACATGAGCCTCATCAAGCAAACCCCGGCGGGCGCGAAAGGCCTCTTCACCAAGGAACTTGAAGAAGCGCTCTTGCGAAAGGAAATCGATCTGGCCGTTCATAGCTGCAAGGACATGCCCGGCGAAATGCCCGGCGGCCTGCAGCTCGCCGCAGTGCTCGAACGCGCCAACACCGCCGACGTCCTGATCACCAAAACCGGCGGCGAAATCCCGCACGGCGCGCTTATCGCCACAAGCAGCGTCCGCCGCGCGCGGCAACTGCAATTCCACCGCCCGGATCTCCTCATCGAGGAGATCCGCGGCAACGTCGCCACGCGGCTGCGCAAGCTGCGGGAATCACAAACACTGCACGGCACCGTGCTGGCACAAGCCGGGCTGGATCGCCTTGGATACCACGCCGTAAACGGAATCCTCGAAACCGAAGAAGGCACCTTCCACGCAGAAGTCGTCCCCATGTTGCCCGCCATCGGCCAGGGAGCCATCGCCCTGCAATGCCGGGCAGGGGACGCCGCATTTTTCGCCGCGCTCAACCACGAACCGACCTGGGTGGCCATCCGCGCAGAACGGGAATTGATGCGCCTCCTGAACGGCGACTGCACCTTGCCCGTCGGCGTCACCACCCAAGTCAGCGAGCGGAAACTGCGGATGCGCGTCATCCTGTTCGGAGCGCCCGAAGAACCGCCGCGCCAAGCGGAAGTCAGCGGAGATACGCCGGAGGTAGTGGCCGCCCGCGCGTTCGAGGCTTTGACTGAGCCGAAGTAATACCAGTTACACCGTTGGATTGGTCTTATTGTCCCAAAGGGACAACCCGAAAGTAGCCCGGCGTTTTAACGCCGGGTTTGCGTGGAACAATGCTTCGTCCCGGAGGGACGTTTGATGGGGAAAAGCACGCTCATTTATGGATGGCCTTACTCCAAATCCTCAGCCGCGCCCTTCTTGTTCACCAACCCGCGCAACTTCCCGTGGATGAAGGCGTCAATCCCGCCGTCCATCACCCCTTGAATATTGCTGGTCTCCACGCCGGTGCGGTGATCCTTGATCATCTGGTAAGGCTGGAAAACGTAAGAGCGAATCTGGCTGCCCCAGGCGATGTCGCCTTTTTCGCCGTATTGCCGTTCAATCTCCGCGCTCTTTTTGTCCAGCTCCAGTTGATACAGCTTGGCCTTGAGCATCTTCATGGCCAACTCCCGGTTGCGGCCCTGGCTGCGCTCGGCCTGGCAGGCAACGACAATCCCCGTCGGCTTGTGGGTGATCCGCACCGCCGTCTCCACCTTGTTGACGTTCTGGCCCCCCTTGCCGCCGGAGCGAAACGTGTCCGTCTCAATCTCGTCGGGCTTCACCTCGATGGGCACCGCGTCGGCCAGTTCCGGCGTGGCATCCACACTGGCAAACGTAGTGTGCCGCCGTTTGTTGGCGTCAAAAGGAGAAATGCGCACCAGCCGATGCACGCCGCGCTCGCACGCCAGATACCCATAGGCGTATTCGCCGGTGATCTGTAGCGTGGCGGATTTCACGCCCACTTCTTCCCCCTCTTGAATATCCACAATCTCCGCCTTGAACCCGTTGCGCTCGCACCAGCGCTGGTACATCCGCAGGAGCATCCCCGCCCAGTCACACGATTCCGTGCCGCCCGCACCGGAGTGGATAATCAAGAAGCAGTTCGCGCGATCCTGTGGCCCGTTCAGGTAGCTCTTCAGCTCAAAATCTTCGAGCCTTTGGAGGAACCCGGTGTATTCACTCTCCACCTCTGCCGTCGCCGCAACCTGCTGCGCGTGGTCAGTCTCTTCCAAAGCCAGCGCCTTGAGAACTTCCAAATCATCCAGCCCTTGTTCAAGCGCCCGGAAAGGCTGGATTTTATTGCGCAGGGAGGAGACCTCCTCCACAAGGGATTGCGCCCGCTCCCGGCTCTCCCAGAAGTCCGGCGCGCTCATCATCCCTTCCAGTTCAGCCAGCCGGTCTTGCAGTTTCGGCAGGTCAAAGATACCTCCGCATCTCGTCCACGCGGGACTTCAATGCAGAGGTGTTCAAAGCTTGGATATCAATAGCCATATAGGAACCCGTAAACATGCGGCCAAGAGGCGGGGGGAGTCAAGGGATTCACAAGCCGTATCTTCTGCGAATCTGAATCAAGACAACAGAGAATCTGGAACTCAGGAACTCAAGAAAGAAAAACCAGAGACCCCGCATTTCTTGCCGTGGAAAGCGGTGCATTTGGTTCTCGTTACCAGGCTCCAGCCTGGTAATGCCGATGCCTTCGAAGCTCCAGCTTCGAAATGTTGCCATCAAGTAGGGCGTCCAATCCGTAGCCACGCTTTCAAGGCCGGAGCTTAAAAAATCTGTGTCATCTGCGGATGATCCCTCTGTTTTTTCCTGAGTTCCTGAGTTCCAGATTTTCTATCGCCTTCATTGAGATGCGGATGCACAAAGCCGGGCCGCATGCTAACATAGCTTCATGCCACTGGATCCCATCTGCGGAATGAGAGTCGATGCCTCCAGCCCCATCCGGGCGGAACGCGCCGGGGAAACCTATTATTTTTGCTGCGAGGGATGCCGCAAAAAATTCCTCGCGCAGCAGCAAGAGCCCGCGCCCAAAAAAGCCTGCTGCTGCGGTGGGCATAAGCATGAGCAAAACGTCGCACCTGAATCCGGCACCGCCTCGGGCATGTATGTCTGCCCAATGTGCCCGGAGGTCCGCCAGGATCATCCGGGCGACTGCCCCATCTGCGGCATGCCGCTGGAGCCGGAGTTTGTCGCCGCCGGACAGCCGGAGGAGACATCGGAACTCGACGACATGACCGTCCGCTTCTGGCTGGGGGCGATGATGGCGCTGCCGGTGGTGATCCTGGCCA
>SESC01000711.1_pt1 | contig 11654 bp, 7 predicted proteins | sample 3171431 | NCBI WGS metagenome assembly SESC01 (sample SAMN06051868, study PRJNA518727) | freshwater metagenome | biome: subpolar coniferous forest; feature: holomictic lake; material: water; isolation source: holomictic Lake 227, 8 m depth | place: Canada: near Kenora, Ontario | collected 2014-07-08... | reverse complement strand
GAGTTCGTCGATGCCTGGCAGCTGGAGGCCGGCATCTGCACCTACGCCGAGGCGGTGGGCAACGTCATCGCCTTCCGGCACAACGAGGGGGACCCGCCGCCCATGACGAAGGAGCAGTGGCTGGCCTTCGCGGTGCGGGCGCCGTTCTACAAGGCGCGCGAGAAGGCCCGCTCCATCGGGGTGGACGTCGGCTGGGACTGCGAGCACGCCAAGACCCCGGACGGCTACTACCAGGTGCGCGGCGGCATCGACTACGCCATCGCCAAGTCGCTCGCGGCCGCCCCCTTCGCCGACATCCTCTGGATGGAGACCAAGACCGCCGACCTGCACGACGCCAAGCGCTTCGCCGACGCCGTCCACGTCGTCCACCCGGACAAGATGCTCGCCTACAACCTGTCCCCGTCCTTCAACTGGGACACCACGGGGATGAACGACGACCAGATGCGGGCCTTCCCGATCGAGCTCGGCAAGATGGGCTTCGTCTTCAACTTCATCACCTACGGAGGCCACCAGATCGACGGTCTCGCCTCGGAGGAGTTCGCCACCGCGCTGCGCCAGGACGGCATGCTCGCGCTGGCGCGCCTGCAGCGGAAGTTCCGCCTCCTCGAGTCGGGGTACCGCACGCCGCAGACGCTCGTCGGAGGCCCCCGCCTCGACGCCGCGCTCATGTCCATCTCCGGCCGCACCTCCACCACCAAGGCCATGGGGCAGGGCTCCACCCAGCACCAGCACCTCGTCCAGACCGAGGTCCCGCCCAAGCTGCTCGAGGATTGGGTCGACGCCTGGCGCAAGGCCCACGGCGTCGCCGAGAAGCTCAAGGTCTCGCTCAAGCCCCGCACGTCCGGCTCCGACCTGCTCGAACTCGCGCTCCTGGGTCCCGACGGAAAGGCCCGCGCCAACGTGGTCTTCGCCGTCATCCAGGACCGGCGCGGTCGCAACATCCTCTCCGTCCGCGACCAGAACAACTTCGACCTGGCGCTCCGGAAGAAGCGTCTCATGACGCTCCTGCAGCTCTTCCTCATGCACCGATACAAGGCCCACTCGGTCCACTATGTGACCCCGACCGAGGACAACCAGCGGCAGGCCGAGGGCATGAAGAAGCAGGGGCTCTTCTCGATGGTGAACGAGGAGGTCGGCGAGATCATCGTCGCCGACGTGGCCCAGGAGCGGGTGAAGGAGCTCCTCGCCCCCGACCGGGTGGCGCTGCTCAAACTGGTGGCGGTCCGCTAGCGGGGTGCTAGGCTTCGCCCCGACTCACCGCGACCCCCACCAGGAGATCTCCCATGATCCGCGCGGACGTCCTCCAGCAGTTCCCCGGCCTCTTCGGCAAGAAGTCCGTCAACGGGCGCGAGCTCGACGTGGACGAGACCATCACCCTCCTCACGCGTGAGGTCGAGCCGGCCATCGCCGCCGCGCTCTCGGCCCGGCGGGCGGCGCTCGCCGATCCCGCACCGGTGGTGAAGAAGTTCGCCTGGCCCTCCTGGGACGAGAGCTTCGACGACCCGATCACCGGCAAGTCCTTCACCTACCGTCAGATCGTCCAGGGGCTGGTGGACAACTTCCAGGGGAAGGAGACCCCGCTCCGCTGGCGGCTCAACGACGAGGTGGCCATCCCGGAGCACGTCCACCCCTCCCGCAACCCCGGGCTCGAGCTCACCGGCCCGTGGGCGCCGCTCGACATGGCGATGAACGCCTTGAACAGCCCGGCCCCGATGAACATGCCGGACTTCGAGGACGCCTCGCCGCCCCACTTCCGGCCGGACGGCGTGTCCGCCTCCGAACCGGTGGGCGTCTTCGCCGCGCTGCAGAACGCGAAGGACGTCTTCGCCGGCAAGTGGACCGGCACTCCCTACGAGGTGACGAAGAAGGGCAAGACCCGCTCCTACCGCATCGAGCGGCCTCCGGCGCAGTGGCCCACGCGGCTGGCTCGCCCGCCCAGCATCCACCTTCGCTTCGACCAGGTCACCGTGGACGGCAGGCCCGCTCCCGGCACCGTGGTGGTGGCGGTCCTCTGGGCGCTCAACAACTTCGACTCGCTGCGCGCCCTCGGAAGCGGGACCTACTTCTACATCCCCAAGATGCAGACGCCCCGCGAGGCGGCCATCGTGGAGCGGATCCTCTCCCGCATCGAGGAGCTCATCGGCGTCCCGGCCGGAACCCTCAAGACCAAGATGCTCTACGAGGAGGGCATCGCCGGCCGCTACCTGCCCGCCATCGCCTGGACCTTCCGCCGCAGGCTGCTCGGCACCAACGTGGGGCGCTGGGACTACCTGGGCAGCCTCATCGAGATGTGGAAGGACGATCCGAAGGGGATCTTCCCCGACCCGCAGTCGGTGGGGATGGCCACGCCCAACATGCTCGCCTACCAGCGCTACAACGCGCTGCTCATGACCATGGCCGGGATGAAGGGGGGCGAGCTCGTGAACGCCTCTCCCATCGGCGGCATGGCCGCCGTGATGATCTACCAGAAGGGCGATCCCTACGGTCGCTCCCGCTACAACCCGCTCGCGCTGCGGGCCATGGTGGTGGACAAGATGCGCGAGCGTCTCCTCGGCCTCCTCTTCGTGCCCGACGCGCCGCTCCCCGCCGGGGCCCGCCCCACCCTCGCGGACGTCCTCGGCGGCCAGGTGAAGGGCAGGCTCTACGACGCCTACCGGCAGAGCTGGGTGGCGAGCCCGGAGGCCGAGTACGTGGCGGCCGGGAACGCTCCGCTGCAGGCGAAGCTCGCCGAGCTGCAGGCGCTCGTCGATCGTCCGCTCCAGACCACCGACGTGGAGGGGCGCGCCGTGCCCACCTCGGCGAGCGGCCTGTCGGCGGCCGAGCGGGAGCTCTTCCAGTCGCGCGGGATCCTCGACGCGGCCGGGAAGATCACGCCCAACGTGGTGACGCTCGAGTCGCTCGATTCGCCGGAGAAGCTGCTCGACGCGGCGCGCTGGGAGGCCATCTACCGGCCGCCCACCGGCGACGTGACCATCGAGCACGTCCAGCACTCGTTCTACATGGCGGCCAACTACGGCTTCCAGATCCTGAACGGCAACTTCGCCGCCGCCATCGACGACTACGAGCTGAAGCTGCGCTTCATGAACGACCTCGCCACCTATCGCATCTACGTGTCGTGGCTCTGGTCGCTCGCCTTCCACCAGGCCACCCTCACGAAGGACGGCCAGCTGCTTCGCCAGGAGCTGACCGCCGACGGCGTGGTGCTCGGGAGGAAGGCGGAGCCGGTGAAGGCCGGGACGCGCTTCGACCGGGCCCTCTTCGAGAAGGTCTTCACCTACCACGACGAGTGGACGGCGGCCTTCTTCGCCGAGCAGGACCGGCGCGGCGATCCCGGGCGCTTCGACCGGAAGAAGGCGCCCATGATCATGGACCTGCTCCGGCGCCAGCTCCTCTCGCCGCGCTACGTCCAGCACAGCGCGCGCGTGCTCTTCGTCATCGGCCAGTCGAGGGCGGCGCTCCACGGCCAGATCCTCGAGGCCATCTTCGACCTGTCCCGCGACGAGGTGGTCCGCCGCGTCCAGGCCGGCCAGATGGACCGGGCCGCGCTCGAGGCCCACGACTACTGCCTCGACCTGCCGCCCACGTAGGGCGCGGGCGCCGTCAGGGCACCACGGCCAGGAAGAGGTAGGCGGCGAGGATGGTCAGGTGGACCATCCCCTGCAGCACCGTGGTGCGCCCGGTGCCCAGCGTGATCACGCTCACCCCCAGGGTGAGCGCGAGCAGCACCGTGTCCTTGGCCGAGATGCCGAGGGAGAGCGGAGCTCCGGTGGCGAGGGCGACCACGGCGATGGCCGGGATGGTGAGCCCGATCGACGCCAGCGACGACCCCAGCGCCAGGTTGAGGCTGTTCTGCAGGAGGTTCTTCCGGGCCGCCCGGAGCGCCGCCACCGACTCGGGCAGGAGGACCACCGCCGAGATGACGATGCCCACCACGGCCACCGGCGCGCCCGCCCGGGCCACCACCCCCTCGATGACCGGCGAGAGCACCTTGGCGAGCCCCACCACCGAGACCAGCGCCACGAGGAGCAGGCCCAGGCTGGCCAGCGTGGCGCCGGCCGACGGCGGCGGGGCGTGGTCGTCCTCCGAGGCGGCGTCCTCGACCAGGAAGTAGTCGCGGTGGCGAACCGTCTGGACGAAGACGAAGGTGAGGTAGAGCACGAGCGAGACGACCCCCACGAAGACGAGCTGCGACCGGGCCAGGGTGGGACCGGGGGTGGCGATCAGGTGGTTCGGCAGCACGAGCGTCAACACGGAGAGTGCGGAGAGCACGGCCAGCGCCGCGCTCGCACCGCGCACCTGGAACCCCTGCTCCCGGTGGCGCACGCCGCCCGCGAGCAGGCACAGCCCCACGATGCCGTTGGCCGCCAGCATGACGGCCGCCAGAACCGTGTCGCGGGCCAGCTCGGCCTTCTCCGCCCCGCCGGAGAGCATGAGGGAGGCGATGAGCGCCACCTCGATCACCGTGACCGCGATGGCGAGGACCAGCGTACCGAAGGGCTCGCCGATGCGGTGCGCGATCACCTCGGCGTGGTGCACCGCCGCGAAGACCGCCAGCAGCAGCACGGCCCCGGCGAGCGCACGGACGGCGGGGTGCGGAACCAGGATGGCGAGCGCCAGGACGGCGACGGCCGCGAGCGGAGCAGCCCACGTCCAGGCGGGATTGGTCTTCGTCATGTGACCCTCTTCTACCGGGCCGGGCCGGGTGGCGCCAATGCGGTCAGCTCGACCTCCCCGAGATCGACCGGGGCGCCGGCGGTTGCCTTCACCGGGAGGGTGAGGGGCGCGTAGCCGGCGGCCGTGATGCTCACCTGGTGGTCCCCCTCCGAGGTGATCCGGGTGAACTGGCCGGTGGCGACGACGGCGTAGCGGCGGGAGGCGACGCCGTCGATCAGGATGCGCGCCCGGGTGACGGGCTTCCGGGTTGCCGCGTCCACCAGCTTTCCGGTGAGGGTGCAGGAGGGGGAGAGCGGGACGTCCACGGCCCGGGTCTCGGCCGCGCCCACGGTCACCTGCGCGTCCCCCACCCGGCCGTCGGATGTTTTCACGTGGAGTGAAACCTGCCCCGGGGCCACGTCGTCGAGCGTGAACGTGCCCCCGCCGAACTGCTGTTCCGGCGTTCCGCCGCCGGGCACGAAGGAGCGCCGGCTGGCGGTCACCGCGAAGGTCTCCGGGGCCGGCTCGCCGACGAGCCGCCCCTGCACGCTGGCCGCGGGCTGGAGCTCGACCACCACCTCCGCGGAGGGGGGCGTGGCCTGGACGCTCCCGGTGCGCCCGCCGTTGCGGGCGCTCACCTGCAGGGGATCGGGGGTCCCGGGGGCGATCGAGAAGGCGCCCCCGGCGTCGGCCTGGGCGAGCTGGAGCCCAGCCCCGGGGGCACCGATCCAGACCACCGCCCCGGCGGCAGGCGCCCCCCCCGGCTCGAGGACGCGACCCGAGAGCGTGGCCGGGGGCTCGTCCGGGAGAACGAGCTTCACCTCCGCCCGCTGGCCCACGGCCAGCCGGACGGTCGCGAGCGGCGTGGGGCGCCCGGTGAAGCGGAGCATCGTCCGGAGGCGCATGGCGTTCAGGGCCCAGCTTCCCGCCGGCAGCGCGAGCAGGAAGGTCCCCGCCGCATCGGCGTCCACCTGCCGGGCCTCCCCCGGTCGCATGGGTCCCCCGCTCCCCGAGGTCCAGATGCGGGCGCCCGGGACGGGATTGCCGGCCGGGTCCACCACCGTGCCCGAGATGATGCCGCCCTCGACGATGGCGAGGTCGGCCGTTGCCGTCTCCCCCTCCTCCACCGTGACGAGCTTCACCGAGGCTGGCGAACCGGCATCCCTCCGCGCCGCGACGCGCACCGGCCCGGGAGCGACCCCCTCCAGCCGGTAATGCCCCTCCGCATCGGTGCGGGCGGCCACGGTCGTGGGCGCGGGTCCCGGGCCTCCTGGGTTTCCGCCACCGCCCCCACCGCCGGGGAATCGTTGCGCGTCTCCGGTGACGAGGGCAGCCGAGACCGGCGCCCCGTCGATGTCCTTGACGGTCCCCTCGATGACCGCGGGGGCGGAGAGGCTCACATCGAGGACGAAGCGGTCGCCGGGTCGGAGGTTCACGGCCGGGACGACGGCGTCGGCGTGGCCGCGGAACGTGACCGTCACCGACCAGGTGCCGGGGAGGAGTCCGCGCATCTCGTAGGCACCCTCGGCGCCGCTCGTGGTTCGCATGGCGCCGGCGGCGTCCCCTTGCAGCACGGCCACCACCGAGGCACCGGGGACCGGCCGCGCGCCGGAGCGGATCCGACCGGAGAGCGAGGGTGCCGGGCCGAGCGGGATCTCGACCCCGCCTGCGGTGCTCCCGGCCGCCACCGGGATGGCCCTGCCGGCCGAACCGGTCTCGACCCCGAGCCGGGCGAAGGCCCGGTGCAGGCCGGGCTCGACGTCGGCCGCGAACCCGCCGCCGGCGCCGGTCTCCACGACGACCGGCTCACCGGCGCCGATCACCGAGACCGTGGCCCCGGGCACCGGACGGCCGTCGCGCGTCACCATCCCCTCGACGACGCCGGCCGGGGAGAGCTCCAGGAGGAGCTCGGCGGACCGGGGCACCGGGAGGTCGTGGCTGCGGGCCGGCGAGTGGCCCACCGCCCGGGCCTCCACCTCGAGGCGGCCGGCGGGCAGACCCTCGATCCGGAACCGACCGTGCGCGTCGGAGGTCGCGGACGCCCGCTCCTGCGAGGGCACGTCGAGCCGGCGAAATCCCGGTCCGCGCCGGACCGGAGACGCCGTGATGGTCGCGAAGGGGATGGCGGCGCCGCCCCGCCGCTCCACCGTCCGGCCGGACAGGGCGAGCCCGGCGCCGAGTTCCAGCGTCACCGCGGTCCGCTCCTCCCCGCGCGGGCGGACCACCTCCTGGAGGGTCCGGGCCGTGCCGGGCGCTCGGGCGGAGAGGAGGTGGGGGCCGATGGAGGCGGCGAGGAAGAGCGTGCCATCGGGGCCGGTGAGCCCCTGACCGGCCTCCTCCCAGCGGGAGAGGCCCGGAACCGCGCTCCGACGGTAGAGCCGGACCTCGGCCCCGGAGACCGGCTGGCCGGACGAGCGCACCCGGACGGCGAACCCTCCAGCGGCCATGTTCACTTCTAGTGAATTCGCCTCCGCGCCGGCCGGGACGGCGGCGGCGGGCGCACTCGGGGCGCGCGCGCCAGCCCCGGCCCGGGTCGGGGATTCGACGGTACGGTGGTCCTCGCCGGACGGGCCCGTCTCGCGCGTCGCGAGGTACCACCCCGCGCCGATCGCCACCGCCATCGTGAGGAGCAGCAGCGCCAGGCCGGCCCGGGATCGGTTCACGCTTCCTGGCTACCACCCTTCGAGGCGCCGCCGGAAGCGGGTACACGCTTCGACACGTCCCGGCACCCGCGCCCTACCAGCGGCGGACCGGACCGGTGTCGACGTGGACGAAGTCCTGCGACGGGTAGAAGCCCACGCCCCCGCGCCCCAGTTCCAGCGCCGCGTCGCGCAGCACCGAGGTCCGGACGTCGGCCAGCCGCACGTCGATGGCACGCCCCTGCATGTGGAGGCTGTGGCGAGCCTGCCCTCCCCCGTGCCCCCGCAACGCATCGTTGGTCTGCGGCGAGCGATATCCACTGATGACCTGGAACGGCGCACGGGACCCGGTGGCGAGCCGGAGCGAATGGAGCTGGTCGAGAAGCGCCGGGTCGATGGGGTGGCGGTCGCCGGTCCGGAAGTCGCGGAGGAATTCGTCCACCCGCGAGAGGCTGGCCGGAAGGTAGGTGCCGTCACCCCAGTAGGGAAGCGAGAGCCGCTCGCCGGTATGCGTGTGGTGGAAGGTGAGGACTCGCTCTTCCCGGCCGCCGATGGAGGCAAGCGCCCGCCCCGGCTCGAGGAGGGACGCGCCGGCGAACGCGGCGAGCCCCCCGAGGAACCTGCGGCGGGACAGGGCGGGTGCGGTACACCCGTTCTGGGGGTCGAGTCGGGGCACGGAAAGGTTCTACGCTGTATCCGTCACGGTGTTGTCACGCAAGTGCCGGGAGAGGGAGGCGCGTCGAGATGGGAGCAGCGAGGCTGGGATGGGTGGGTGTCGCGCTGGCAGCGATGCTCTGGCCGGGGGGCGCGCGCCCCGCGGCGGGCGTCGAAACGGAAGCGGGCAACGGCGTCGCAGGCATCGTGGCGTCCGGCCGCCATCCGTGGCTCTCGCAGCCGGACCTGCGGGACGTCGCCCGGGAGCTCGCGGAGCTCTACCCGGCCGACCAGGCGCGCCCGATCTGGTTCGAGGGGGCGCAGCCGGCCCCGGCGCTCCTCGCGACGGTTCGGGCGCTCGGAGATGCCGGGCGGCTCGGGCTCGACCCCGCCGACCTCGACGCGGACCGGCTCCTGGAGGAGGCCCGGCGAAGCTCGGCCGGCCAGCTCCCCGCCCCGGATCGCGCGCTCCTCGACCTGGCCCTGTCGGTGCAGTGGATGCGCTACCTGCGTGCCGCGCACGCCGGACGGATCCCCATGCACCGGGCGGGGCGCGGCGCCGACCTCCCCGACCGGCCCCTCGACCTTCCGGCGCTCGTCCGCACGACCCGCACCGGCGGCGACGCGGCCGCGGTGCTGGCCTCCGTCGAGCCCCGCCACCCGGGGTACGTGCGCCTGAAGGCGGCGCTGGCGCGGCAGAAGCTGCTCGCGGCCGCGGCGCCGCTCCCGGAGGTGCCGCTGCCGGCGCGCAAGGTGGAGCCGGGCGCCGAGTGGGAGGGGATCCCGGCCCTGCGGGCGCGCCTCTCGCTCCTGGGCGACCTGCCCGCCTCGTCGGCTCCGCCCCAGACGGCCAACCTGTACGACCCGGCGCTGGTCGCCGCGGTGAAGCGGTTCCAGAACCGCCACCTGCTCGGGGAGGACGGCGTGATCGGCAAGGGAACGGTCGCCGCCATGAACGTTCCCGCGGTCCGCCGGATCCGGCAGATCGAGCTCTCGCTGGAACGCTGGCGCTGGCTTCCCGACCCGGGTCGGCGCGAGGTCGTGGTGGAGCTGCCCCGCGCGGAGATGTGGGCGCTCGACCTGGAGCGGGGCACGACGGACCTCCACATGCGCACCGTCGTCGGGGAGGCCCACTCCCACGCCACCCCGATGATCGCCTCCTCCATCACCTCGGTGGTCTTCCGCCCGTACTGGGTGCCGCCACCCAAGATCTTGAAGGAGGAGATCCTGCCCAAGGCGAAGGCCGATCCCGCCTGGCTCGCCGGGCAGAACATGGAGATCGTCGCCCGCCCCGAGGAGGGAGCCGAGCCCATCGAGCCCACCGAGGACGTGCTCGCCCAGGTGTCGAAGGGGGAGCTCATCCTCCGGCAGCGCCCCGGCCCCCGGAACTCGCTCGGCACCGTGAAGTTCGTCGTGCCCGACTCGCAGTGCATCGGGCTGCACGGGACCCCGCACAAGAAGACCTTCGACCTGCCCCACCGCGACCGGAGCCACGGGTGCATCCGGCTGGAGGATCCGGATGCGCTGGCCCGCTGGGTGCTCGTGGGCGAGCCGGGGTGGGACGCGGCCCGCATCGCCGCCGCGTCCGACGCCGACACGACGACGCCGGTCCGGCTGCGCGAGCCGGTGGGCGTGGTCCTCGTGTACGGGACCGCCACCGTCGATCCGGACGGGACCGAGCACTACGTCGACGACCTCTACCATCTCGACGCCCAGGCCGAGGCGGAGCTGGCCCGGCAGCGGGGCCGGTAGCCCGCCTACGCGTCGATCACCATCAGGTCGTCCGGCAGCTCGGTGATCCGCTCCCCGCCCCGCTCGCCGACGCTCCAGGTGTTCTCGATCCCCACGGCGCCCAGCCCGGGAAAGACGAACTTGGGCTCGACGGCGAGGGTCTGCCCGAGCCGCAGGGGCGCGTCGAATCCGGGCGCGAGCACCGGTACCTCGTCGAGCTCCAGCCCGATGCCGTGGCCGACGAAGCGGGCCTGGGCACCCGGAGGACCCATGAAGCGGTCCCCCAGTCCTGCTTCGTCCGCGCGGCGCCGCGCGGTGGCGAAGAGCTGGCTCGGGATCGCGCCCGGGGAGAGCGATCCGGCGACCTCGTCCTGGATCTCCCGGGCCACGCGGAAGGCACGCTCGAGCTCGGGCGCGAGTCGCCCGCAGACCGCCATGCGGCTCATGTCGGTCACGTAGCCGGCCCGGATGGCGGTGTAGTCGATCAGCACCGGCACGTCGCGCGGGATGACGTCGGTCGAGGCGCCCAGGGGGGAGGATGCGGAGAGCCCGCGTCCGGTGACCGGCCCGTCGAAGTAGCTCGGCGCGGTGGCCGCGCCGCCGGCGATGGCGAGCCCCATGAAGAACTCCTGGTTGAATCCGCGCACGCGGGGGCTTCCCTCGTTGCCGGCGCGGCGCATCCGCACCTCGATCTCGGCCGCCAGGTCCACCTCGCGCATGCCGGGGCGGAGGAAGGTGGGAACCTCGCGGAAGACGTCGCAGAGGAGGCGCGCCGTGTCCCGCATCCGCTCCCGCTCCCAGGGCGACTTCACGCTCCGTACGTCACGGACCGCGGAGGACACGTCGGTCCACTCCACGCCGGGGAGGGCACGGGTCCAGAGTTGCTGGAGGGCGACCGGGACGGTGTCGAGGGTGAGCCCGATCCGCCGCGCCGGCCCCAGGAGCCCGGCCAGCTCGCGCGACGGGGGGAAGGGCAGGACGCGGGCGAGCGGGCTCTCGGCCCGGGCGCGCTCCAGGCTCTTGCGAACGAGGAGCAGGGGCTCTCCGGAAGCGGGGATCCAGAGCGAGGCGTTCTGCCGTGTCCCGGAGATCCAGAGGATGTCCACCGCCTGGAGCAGGAGCACCCCGTCGAGTCCGGCGCCCTCGAGCGCCTGACGGAGCCGGTCCACGCGCCCCTTGCTCTCATCGGCGGGAGTGAAGGGAGGTTCCACCCCTCCATACTATCCGTTACTCGAGGCGGACGGCCTCGCGGAGGGTGATGCGGTTCCGGTCTCGCAACTCGTACTCGAGCTGGACGAGCGCGTCGAGAAGGGTCTGTCCGGAGGTGATGTGGGGCTCACCGAGATGGCGGGCGCAGGCGAAGTAGGGGCCCGACCCGTACCACCAGACAACCTTCACCCCGGGGATATGCCGGATCCGCTCGGTGGCGACCTCGACCGGGTCCTCGACGGGACGCGGCGCAGGCACAGGCGCAGGCATTGGCGCAAATGTCGTTTCCCGAAGGAAGTAACGTAGCATTCACCCGTCCATTGACCCGTGGCGCCCCACTCCACCGCCCGGTCTCGGAATGAGTAGAACTGACTTATGGTGTGGAGAGAAGCGTTCTCTCTCGGTTTTTTCTTTCCGTGAGACGCTCACATTTCCCGCTGCTGCTCGACGAAATCCGGCGGTCGAGGCAGGGCGCCAAGGGTGCGAAACGACGGCGGTGCCCCTCCGACGGTTCCTCGCGAATCTGGGGATTTCTCATCGAGGCTTGCATCATCTCGATGGTGCGGGCCAAGTCGCCCATCATCCAGCAGGTCGGGGACTCCCACCCGCCGGGAACCCATTCGGGTCAACGGGCATCCTTCGCGGCGGCGGCGCGTTCCACCTGGAAATCCACCGTCGGGTATCATCGGGGATGACCGTCTGAGACTTTTTCACGCCCAGGAGTGACAACTTGCACGAACACCGCAGGCACATTTTCCCTGCACTGGC
>SESC01000702.1_pt1 | contig 11767 bp, 9 predicted proteins | sample 3171431 | NCBI WGS metagenome assembly SESC01 (sample SAMN06051868, study PRJNA518727) | freshwater metagenome | biome: subpolar coniferous forest; feature: holomictic lake; material: water; isolation source: holomictic Lake 227, 8 m depth | place: Canada: near Kenora, Ontario | collected 2014-07-08... | reverse complement strand
ATCTGCATCGACGGCTGCTCCGGCCAGGCCATCGCCCCCGGCGAAGCGGGCTGCGCCCCGGCGTTTGACCGCGAGAAATGCGTCCACTGCGGCGTCTGTATGTGGAACTGCTCCAAAGCGCGCCCTGGCGACCCGGAACGGATGATTGTCTCCTTCCGCGCCGGCACTGGCGGGTTGCACTCGGCGGAGAATTAGGGCAACCTCAGGGTTTTACCCCGTGTCTTATCAGGGTATTGGGGAGTTTCGGGTTGACGGAGAGCTTGGTTCACGCTTTTGTTGACCCTTCCCTTTCATGCTTCCCCGACGCGCCATTTTATGGATGTCTCTTCTGCTGCCCTTGGCGGCGTTGACGAGCATTGGCGTGTCCAAAAAAAACGCCCTCCCTGCGCATCCGGATTCGGTGCAGACGACCGCCCCGGTCAGCGCCCCTGAGGTTTCGCCCGCATCTGTTGCGCCTGTGGATGCAGAGACCACCGTTGTTTCCTCCAATGCGGTTGATCCCTTGGCCGCCGAAGATGACACGGAGACGGCCGCACCTGCCCCGGTTGCCGAAGCCTTGCCGGTCATCGCGAGTCCTGTGCTTGTGGAGGTTTCTCCGGTCGCCGCTCCCGAGCCGGTGGTGATCCTCAAGGTTGCCGCTCCCAAGCAAACCGCCAAGCCTGTAGCGACTGCCGCCTCAAAGAAAACCAAGCCCGTTGTTTCCAGTGCTCCTGTTGCTTCCACCGCGTCCAAGCTCTCCAAGCCCGCTGTGGAGGCGATTCCCAGCACTCCCGCCCCCTCTTTGTATGACCGGCGCACGGCGCAGGTTCCCCAAACGGGCATTCTCGGCTGGTTCGGGCCCAAGGCGGACGGCGTCCGTTACGATACCCGCATGATCCGCGCGGCGCAGATCGCCGAAGAACGCGCGCGGCGCCATTCCGTCCGGAGTTGCTGGCGCTACGTGAAGGAGGCGCTGCTGGAGGCGAATGTCGTCGACACCTATCCCCAAACTCCTCTCGCCAAACAGGCCGGGGATGAGTTGATCCAAAAACACGGTTTCCGCCGCCTCTCCATCGAAGACCCTTTCAAAGCCCCCGTTGGCGCAGTGCTGGTTTATGGCGGACGCGGCGCGGGCCACGTGGAGATTCGCACTCCTGGCGGCTTTGTGAGCGATTTCGAATCTCCCACCCCCTCCAAGCGTCCGCTGCTGGGGGTTTTTGTGAAGCCCTCGTAGGCGGAATTTCACCACAGAGAGCACGAAGGACACGAAGGCCGCAAGAGGCATGCTGTTTTTTCGAGGGTCTCGCTATCAAGTTGCACTTCGCCTAGAATTTCGCTGCAATGCGGGCTTTTTGAAGGTATCAAGGCAGCCTGACGTATGTCTGCGAACCCTCCTCATCTCTTGAACGGACTGACCGATTACCACACCCACACGCCGCTCTGCCATCACGCGCAGGGGTGGCCGCTCGACTACGCACGCGTGGCCGTCGAGCGCGGACTGGCGGAACTCGGCTTTGCCGACCACAGCCCGATGCCCGCCGCGTTGGAGCCCTTCGACGACTGGCGCATGGCGCTGGCCGATCTGCCCCGCTACCTCGATGCCGTGGAGGAGGCCCGCGCCGCCTTCCCGCAACTCCCCATCCGGCTCGGGCTGGAGGTGGACTACCTCCGGGGACATGAGGAGTGGATCGAGGAGCTTGCCGGAATGGCCGACTGGGATTTTCTCATCGGCAGCGTTCACTACCTAGGCCCGCGCTGGGACGTGGACAACCCCGCGCATCTTTCCCGGTTTGAGTCGCAGCCGGTCGAGGAAATCTGGCAGATCTACTTCAAGGCCTACGAGCGGGCCATCCGCAGCGGGCTCTTCGACTTTATGGGCCACCCGGATTTGCCCAAGAAATTCGGCCACCGGCCCGAGGGGGATTTGCGCCGGTTTTACGATCCGGTCATCGCGGCCCTCGCCGAAACCGGCACCGCTTTTGAGATCAACACCGCCGGATTGCGCAAACCGGCGGGCGAATGTTACCCGGCCCCGGAGTTTTTGAAGCTGGCGCAGGAGGCCGGAGTGAGCGTGCTCATCAACTCCGACGCCCACGCGCCGGAGGAAGTTGGCGCGGGGTTTGAGACGGGGGTGGCGCTGGCAAAGACGGCAGGGTTTACGGAGGTGGTGCGGTTTGAGGGGAGGAAGCGGCGGGTGGTGGGGATATGATCAAGATGCGCAATCGCATCTCGTTCCCAAACTCCATTTGGGAACGAGGAGATGCCACGCTTCGTATTCAAACCGCGCCCGTTGGACGGCACGGAGTGCCGTCCCTACCTTTTCCTTTGCGCGAGTCCTTCTGAAATGAACCTCCTCGCCCGCCGCCGCACGATCTCTTTCCCGCGTCGCCCGCTGGTGATGGGCATTTTGAATCTCTGCTCGGAGTCGTTTTCCGGCGATGCCGTGGCGAATGTCGATCTCGCCCTGCGCCGCGCCCGCCAGATGGTGGCGGAAGGGGCGGACATCATTGACGTGGGGGGCGAGAGCGCCGGGACGGGCCATGCCGCCATGAGCGAGGCAGAGGAAATTGGCCATCTGCTTCCCTTCGTGCGTAGGTTTATGGCGGAGGTGGCTGCTTTCGAGCCACCCGCTGATGCCGCGCAGCTTTTCCCGCCATTGCTCTCGGTGAACACGTGGCGCACGGAGGTCGTTCGCGCGGTGCTCCCGGCGGGAGGCGATCTGCTCAATGACCTGAGCGCGCTGCCCACCGACGCCAACGCCCGGCTTTGCGCGGAGCACGGTGCGGCCCTGCTTCTCATGCACAACGAGGGGGAGCCGAAGGTGTGGCATCCCTACCACGCTTACCCGGATGTCCTGGCGACACTTGACGCCTTTTTTGAGGAGAAGCTCGCGCTGGCGCAGACCGCCGGAATGCCGCGCGAGGGGTTGGTGCTCGATCCGGGCATCGGCTTCACCAAACTCCACGACGACAACCTGCGCATCTACCGCGACTTGGAACGGCTGCACCGGTTCGAGCGGCCCCTCCTGCTGCCCGTTTCGCGCAAGCCGGTCATCGGTGAGGTGCTCGGGTTGCCGCCTGCCGAGCGGGATGCGGGCACGGTGGCTTGCATTGTGAGCGGATTGCGCCGGGGGGCGCACCTTTTCCGCGTCCACAACGTGCGCGCCGCCGTGCAGACGATCCGGACTGCGGGCGCGGTATTGGGATAAGACTTGTCTCCTTTGCTATGGGGATTACGATGCTGCATTCTCCCAGTTGCCCCCCTTTATTGAACCTCACCATGAACAAACTGCGCTTCCTTTCTCTTGCTCTTGGGATTTTTCTGTTCCAAGCGGCTGCTCCTGCGGCGGATTGGCCCGGTTATCGCGGCCCCAATCAGGACGGGATTTCCCCCGAAAAATTGAACCTGAAATGGGACACCACCCCGCCCAAGACGCTCTGGAAAGTGCCGCTCAATACCGGCTTCAGCTCGTTTGCGGTGGGGGAAGGCAAGGTATTCACCCAGGTGGTGCGGGATTTGAACAACGAGCCGCGCGAAATGTGCGTGGCGTTGAATGCGGCGACCGGTGCTGAGCTTTGGGCGGCGGATGTCGCCGTCGGCAAAGGGTACGGCGGCGGCGGGGATGGGGACGGCCCGCGTTCCACACCCGCCATCAGCGAGGGGGTGGTGCTTGTCTTGACGCCGGATCTCGTGCTCCACGGGCTGGATGCCAAAGACGGCAAGGCGCTCTGGACGCACGATCTTATCAAGGAATACGGCGCGAAAAACATCGGTTGGAACAGTGCGGCCTCGCCCGTGGTGGATGGCGACCTGGTGTTTGTGATGGGCGGCAGTGCGGGGCAAGGCTTGCTCGCGTTCCACAAAAAGACCGGGCAGCTCGCCTGGAAGGGCGAAACGGAAGCCATCACGCACGCCACGCCGGTGGTGGTCACGCTCCTGGGTGAGCGGCAGGTGATCTTTTATTGCCAGAGCGGACTGGTTGCGCTCTCCGTGAGGGACGGCAAATTGCTCTGGAAATTCCCCTATAAATACAAGGTTTCCAGCGCGGCTTCCCCTGTGGTGAGCGGCGACGTGGTTTTCTGCTCCGCAGGTTACGATGTGGGCGGCGGCGCATGCAAAATCACGAAAACGGGTTTCACTTTCACCGCGACGCCGCTCTGGCAAACCCCTGGCAACACGGAAGTGGCCAACCACTGGAGCACGCCGGTGTGCAAGGACGGCTATCTCTACGGCATGTTCAGCTTCAAAAATCCCAAGGGGCCGCTCAAGTGCGTGGAGATCGCCACGGGCGCGGTCAAATGGGTGCAGCCGGGGTTCGGCCAGGGGAACGTCATTCTGGCCGACGGCAAGGTGCTCGCGCTGGCGGAAAACGGCGATTTGGCGGTGGTGGAGGCCACTCCCGAGGCCTATAAAGAAGTGGGCCGCATCAAGGCAGTGGGCGGCAAATGCTGGTCCACACCCGCCGCAAGCAACGCTTGCATCTATGTCCGCAGCACCAAGGAAGGCCTTTGCCTGGAGGCGAAGGCGCCCTAGGCGCGCTCCCGCCGCCGGTCACGATATCTGTAGTCCTATGCAGACCCAAAAATCACCCCCCCGCTTTTTCATCGTCGGCGCCGGTTTTTCCGGCGCGGTCTTGGCTCGGGTATTGGTTGAGAAACTTGAGTGCCGGGTGACGATTCTTGAGGAGCGCGCGCACATTGCGGGCAACTGCCATACGGAGCGGGACGCTTCCACGGGGGTGATGATCCACCAATACGGGCCGCACATTTTCAACACCAGCCAGCAGCACGTCTGGGAATACGTCAACCGGTTTGGGGTTTTCCGCCCCTACGTGAACCGTGTCAAGGCGGTGACGCCGCGCGGGGTGTTCTCGCTGCCCATTAACCTGCACACGATCAACCAGTTTTTTGGCAAGACCTTCAACCCTGCCGAGGCCAGGGTGTTCATCGAGTCGCTGGGAGACAAAAGCATCGGCGAGCCGCAGAACTTTGAAGAACAGGCGCTCAAGTTCATCGGGCGCGATCTCTACGAAACCTTTTTTTACGGCTACACGCGCAAGCAATGGGGGTGCGAACCGAGGGAGCTTTCCGCCTCCATTCTCAAGCGGTTGCCCGTGCGCTTCAACTACGACGACAACTACTACAGCAGCGCCTGGCAGGGAATTCCCGAGGAGGGCTACACTGTAGCGGTGGGAAGAATACTCGATCATCCCTCCATTGAAGTGAAGCTCAACACCCGCTTCGATCCCAAGGCGCAGCGGGAAGGGGATCACCTTTTCTTCACCGGGCCGCTGGACGCCTATTTTGGCTATTGCCTGGGGCGGCTTGGCTACCGGACGGTTACGTTTGAGCGGGGGGAGGCGGAAGGGGATTTCCAAGGCAACGCGGTTCTCAACTACGGAGATCCGGGTGTCCCCTTCACAAGGGTGCACGAGCACAAACATTTCACGCCTTGGGAAGAGCACGCGCGCACCACGTATTTTAGGGAATACAGCAAAGAGACGCAGCCCGGGGATGTTCCCTACTACCCCAAGCGGCTGGAGGCGGACAAACAGCTTCTGTTGGAATACCGCAGCATGGCGGACAAAGAGCGCGGCGTCTCCTTTTTGGGTCGGCTGGCCACCTATCGCTACATGGACATGGAAAAGGTGATTGGGGAAGCCCTTGCCTTTGGCGCGGCCTGGGCCGAAAAGTTCCAAAACGGCGCGCAAAGCCTGCCCGTTTTCCCCAATGCGGAATAGCGGACGAGTGCACGCGAGACCTTATGAAGCTATCCGTCGTCATCCCCTGTTTTAATGAGGAAAAGACCATTCGAAACATCGTCGACGCCGTTCGCAACGGGCCGATCAAAGACATAGAAATCATTATTGTCGACGACGCCTCCACCGACAACACGCGCGAGATACTCAATGGCGAAATCCGCCCTTTGGTGGACAAAATCATTCTTCACGAGCGCAACCAGGGCAAGGGAGCGGCTTTGCGAACGGGGTTCCGCGCGGCGACCGGAGATTGTGTCATCGTGCAAGACGCGGATCTGGAATACGACCCAAGGGAATACCCCCGCCTCATGGCGCCGATCCTGGAACGCAAGGCGGACGTGGTTTTTGGTTCCCGCTTTTCGGGCGGCGACGCACACCGGGTGGTTCCGGATCGCGCTTGCCGCAGGGGACGCCCCGCGCGGGAATGTCGGGTATTGCTGGGGCAGAAACGCCTGCTGGATCTCGCGCGCCATGTGCAGGTCGTCTTCCAGTTCCACGTTGCGCTGGCGGATTTCCGCGTTGTAGCGGAAAATCTGTTCCTCCGCCGCCTTGCGTTCGGTGATGTCGCGCCCGATGCCGACCACGCCAATGACCTGACCGCTGCGGTTGCGCAACGGAACCTTTGTCGTGGACATCCAGCGCACGGTGGCCGAATCCGACGCCACGAGCACTTCTTCGCGGTTCACAACAGGCCGGCCCAAACGGAGCACCGCGGCATCGTCCTCCTGAAACTTGGAGGCTGCGGCAGGCGGAAAGAAATCGAAGATGCTTTTGCCCACCACATTTTCAGCGGCATCCACCCCGAGCAAGCGCCTGTGGGCGATATTGTCGAGGAGGTAACGCCCCTGGGCATCTTTGACGTAAATGGAGTCCAGAAGGTTGTCGATGACGCTGCGCAGCAGATTGCGTTCTTCGGCAAGCGCGCGCTCTGCCTCCACGCGCTTCATGGCGTAGCGAATGGCGCGTTCGAGAATCCGGGGATCGACCTGCCCTTTGACCAGGTAATCCTGCGCCCCCGTCTCCACGGTCTGCAACGCAAGCGCTTCGTCGTCGAGTCCGCTCAAGACGATCAGCGGAATGAGCGGGGCATGCGCCGTCATTTTATAAAATGTCTCGATGCCGTGGCTGTCGGGCAGCGAGAGATCGAGCAAAATGAGCCGGAATTTTTCGCGGTCAAGGCGCTCCATCGCCTCCGAAAGTCGGGGAACCACCACCGTTTCAAACTCTCCCCCCTTCGCTTCCTTGAGCAACTCCTGGATCAGCCGCGCGTCGCCCGGGTTATCTTCCACGAGCAGGACGCGAATGGTCGGCTGCCTTCCTACTGGCTGACTCCCTTGCATGGCTGCATTCTTTCTGGAACTGGCATGGGGTGCAATGGCGGAATTTGGATGAACGGCTACTTAGAGAATCGGGGAAACGCGGTTCTCCTGCCGTTCCGGGAGGGTAAAATAAAAGGAAGAACCCTTGCCCGGTTGGGATTCCACCCAGATCCGCCCCCCGTGGCGTTCGACAATGCGCTTGCAAACCGCCAGCCCGATCCCGCTTCCGTGGTATTCCTGACGGGTGTGCAAGCGCTGAAAGATGACGAAAATGCGTTCGAGATCCGCCGCTGCGATGCCGATGCCGTTGTCCCGCACGACAAACTCCCACATTCCCTCGCGCCAGACGGCTCCGATTTCGATGCGCACCGGCGCGGCGCCGGAAAATTTGAGCGCGTTGCCAATCAGGTTTTGGAAAAGCTGGCCGAGTTGCACCGGGTCGGCATCCAACTCCGGCATTTCGCCGCAAACCACCTGTGCGCCTTTTTCTTCGATGGCCACCCGGAGATTCTCCAGGGCTTGCCGAACCAGCCGCCCGACATGCAGGCGCTCAAAGGGGCGTCCGTGCGTCCCGACGCGGGAATACTCCAAAATATCTTGAATGAACCCCTGCATCCGCTGCGCCCCTTCCACGGCATAGCCAATGAACTCGTGGGCGGTGGAATCCAGTTGATCCCTGTAACGCCGCTCCAAGAGCTGGGTGTAGCTGGCCACCATCCGCAACGGTTCCTGGAGATCATGGGAAACCATGTAGGCGAACTGCTCCAGCTCCTGGTTGGAACGGTGAAGCTCGGCCAGGGCGCGGCGGGCGTCCTCGGTACGCTCTTCTACGCGCAGTTCCAGTTCGTCCTGCGCGCGGCGCAGATCCTCCTGCACGGCATTGAGTTCAGCGATCCGCCGGGCCAACGCCTCGGCCATCTGGTTGAATGCCGTGCCGATTTCGCCAAACTCGCCGCCCCGCAGCGTGCTGCGCACGTCGAGCTGCCCCGCGCTCAAGGCCCGCGCCACCCCTGCAAGATGGCGGGTCGGATGCACGATGCCGCTACGGCCAAGCCTCCACGCCGCAGCCAACGCCAGGGAAGCGATTCCCGCCATCATGAGCAGTTGATCGCGGATCTGCTTGCGAAACGGCGCGTATGCCTCCTTCTTGGAAACCCCGACGCTCACGTAAAGGCTGCCGATGCCCGGCGCGTCGATGCGGTTGATGGCGAAAATGCGCTCCTGTTTGTCCACGCCCTCCCCATCCACAAATCCCTCCCTGGCGTTGGGAGGAACCGCGCTGCTCATCAATCCCCGCGTCGCATGGCTGCCGATCCATTTCTCGGGGTCGGGATAGCGAAGCAGCAGCAGATCATCGGGGCCAACCATGGACATCGTCCCGCCCGCAGGCAGCGGCACCCGCGTGCCAAACTCGCTCATCGCCCGCAGGTCAAGCCCTACATACACCACCGCCGTCATCACCCCCGCCTCATTCCAAACCGGGAGCGCCATATGCAGCGTCGGCTTTCCACTAATGCGCCCCAAAACAAAATCGCCGATCACGAAAGATTTCGTTGCCACTGCACGTTGAAAGAAAGCGCGATCCGCCAGGTGGGTAGGCTCGCGGATTTCCGGAGCGCTGCAAATCACATTCCCTTGCATATCGAGGGCTCCCACAATCGCAAACATCGGGTTTTCATCCAGCAGCTTTTGGAAGAGCGCCTGGCACTCCCCTTTGTATTGCCGCTGCACACCTTCAGTTTGGGCCAACACGGTCAGGAGTTGGCGCACCGAATCAATCAAAGCCTGCTGATTGCTGGCGCAAAGCCGCGAGAGACGCATCGCCTCCTCCCTGGCGTTTTCTGCCGCGCGCCGTTCCAATACGGCCGCAGTATTCACCTCAAGCACCACCACCGGCAGGAACGCCAGCATCATCAACGCCATTAATTTCCCGCGAAGACTCAAAGGCTTCACAAAGCTATTGTACCATGATTACGAATCCATTGCACGTGGATTTGCCCGAAGCGAAAAGCGCCAGATACCGCAAAAAAGTAGAGCGATGGCACGTACCGCCGCAAAGGACGGCGACAGAAAAAATTGGAACGCTCTAGCTGCTGTGGCGACGCATACGCTGCCCCATGAGGAGCATTCCAATACCACCAGCGATAATCACCAAAGGACTTACCCCAGAAACTTCCCCCAAGGCATTGGCGGCTGTGGATTCCTTTGCGAAAACGGAGGTGAAACAAACCAGCCCTGTGAGAACTACAGCTAGGAGGACTTTTTTCATGGCAATGATTATGCAGCAAATTCTTTTATCCAGTTCAGATAATAGGTTTTGCTGGCAGGAAGGCGTTTTTATCGTTTCCAGACCCATACAACAATACGCCCTCTTACTTACCCCCAATACAAGCATTCCTAATAGACCAGCCGACGGCACGCGCCTTATAGGACGGAGGGATCTTTACGTCGCCTGCCTTCTAGACGTTGAAGCGGAACTCCATCACGTCGCCATCCTTGACGGTATACTCCTTGCCTTCGATGCGAAGTTTTCCCGCTTCGCGGGCTTTTGCAAAGGAACCGAAAGAAACCAATTCGTCAAAGCCGATGGTTTCCGCGGCGATGAAGCCGCGCTCGAAATCAGAGTGAATGACCCCGGCGGCAGCGGGCGCTTTGTCCCCTGCGTTGATCGTCCACGCACGGGTTTCCTGCTCGCCGGTGGTGAGGTAGGTGCGCAGGCCCAACAAATGGTAGACCGCGCGGATCAAGGAACCAACGCCGCTCTCGCTCACGCCGAGATCCTTCAAATACTCCTGCGCTTCCTCCTCGGGCAGGTCGATCAACTCGCTCTCGATCTGCGCGCTGATGACGACGGCCTCCGTGGCAAGGTGCGTGCGGACGTAGTCCTGCACGGCCTTGACGTAGCGTGTGGAGGGATGCATTTCCACGACATCCTTTGCGGGGCCGCCTTCCTGCTCCTGTGCGGCGTCGATCTCGGCGGCAATCTGCGCAAGGTCGCCTTCCGCCACGTTGCAGGCGAAGATGACCGGCTTCATCGTCATCATCATGAACTCCTTGGCGATGCGCTTTTCCTCCTCGGTGAGGTCGAGCGTGATGGCCGGTTTGCCTGCGTCGAGGTGCGGGATCAATTTTTCGATGACCGCCGCTTCGGCCTTGGCCACCTTGTCACCTGTGCGAACCGCTTTTTGCAGCCGCTCACCGCGTTTCTGGATGGAGGCCATGTCGGCTAGGATCAACTCGGTGTTGATGACTTCGATGTCGCGCACGGGATCGATGCTCCCGGCAACGTGATGGATGTCGTCGTTCTCAAAACAGCGGACGACCTGCACGATGGCGTTGACTTCACGGATGTGGCTCAGGAATTGGTTGCCGAGCCCCTCTCCCTGGCTCGCGCCGCGCACGAGGCCCGCGATGTCCACAAATTCGATCACCGCCGGGATGAGTTTCTTGGAGTGGGAAATCTTGGAAAGCGCAGCCAAACGGGGATCGGGTACCACGACGACGCCCTGGTTGGGGTCGATGGTGCAAAACGGATAATTCGCCGCCTGCGCTTTACGCGTCCGCGTGACCGCGTTAAAGAGGGTGGATTTTCCGACGTTTGGGAGCCCGACGATGCCTGCGCTTAACATAAGGGCGGGGAGCGTAGTCGCGAAATCGCCGCGCGGAAAGCGATTTCTACACCGTTACTGGGGAATGAGGCAGGCTTGCCCGATCATCCGCCTCCAGCCACTCAAAGAGGGTGGTCTTGGCGGGGTTGAGCCCCAGCCGGGTGCACTCCAATACGAAGGACTCCCGTTTTTCCAGGTTGTTGTAGAGGCGGTAGGTCTCCATGGAATCGCTCCACGCCTGAATCTCCTCGGGCGTTTTGGCAATGCCGTGTTCGTCGAGCCAGAGGCCCAGTTCCTCGTCCGTGTGCCTGCGCTTCACCTGTTCCCTGAACTCCTCGCCCGTGACGCCTTTGAAGGTGAAGAGCGTCCGGTCGAGCGGACAATCATAGTGGTATTCGCCGGCTTTGCCCACCATCTCGGCCCGGCACTTGTCAATGGCGCGCGCGAGGATCGCGTAGTCGCGGATTCGCACGCGCGGGCTGCGCGGCGCCTCTTTGGTCAAATCTTTGGTTTTCATCCGTTGCCTCTCCGCCACTGGTTTCGGGCGGCTGCGCACGTTTGGACTCAACGGGGAGGGGGCGGATTATTTTTCCAATCCAGCGGAATAAAGAAACACGCGGAAGGCTGCGTTGGAAGAGGTCTCCACGAGCTTCAAAAACGGCGGGGGGCTGTGCGGGCGTTCATACAGGAGCCGGCCCATCGCGTCCCTTGGAGTGGGTTTGCCCAGGATGGCACTGGAGACGGCGTTCACACGCTCGGGATCATACACCACCACGCACGCCACACGCCGCCGGGCGAGGATTGCCTCTGCCGCGTCCGAATCGGTGCTCAGGTAAAACAGCGAGGCATCCACGGTTCCCGGGAGGCTCTCGTGGGAACTCCCCGCCACACACGGTTGGCCCGACCAGTAGGCCAGCGCCGGGGATTGCCACCACGGGGCAAGAATGGGAAGCCGGTGTGTGCTGCGGAGCGACTGCGCCACGTTGTAGAGCGCGAGGTTGTCCATCCGCTGCTCCATTCGCAACGGCGCGTTTTTCGGGTCGGTCTGCCGATCCCACTCCATGGCCAGCGGCCAGAGGGACACGGCAAACGCCCCAAAAGCG
>SESC01000700.1_pt1 | contig 11814 bp, 12 predicted proteins | sample 3171431 | NCBI WGS metagenome assembly SESC01 (sample SAMN06051868, study PRJNA518727) | freshwater metagenome | biome: subpolar coniferous forest; feature: holomictic lake; material: water; isolation source: holomictic Lake 227, 8 m depth | place: Canada: near Kenora, Ontario | collected... | reverse complement strand
CAGCAAAAGCGAAATTGTAAATGACCTAATACGCAAAGCACGGGCACATCAAAATGAAATGGAAATAATTTGTGCCAGGTTGATTAAGTCAGAAAATAGCGGATTTATAACACAGACCGCAGCGGAGATTAGAGCAGAATTCAAGGAGGAATTGAGGCGTAATGGGGAGTTATAAAATACCAAATTATTAAACAATCAGGAAAAATCATGTATGCCATTGAATTTGAAACAGACGTTCACAACAATACCATTCAAATCCCCATTGAATATAAAGAACTCGAAGCCAAACACATTAAAGTTTTTATCGTAGAAGTTAAAGCAACAGCCAAATTACTACCCGCTGGCTTTTTAAATCCTGTCCTTATCAGCAGCTACAAAAACATTGCTAAACGGGACGAATTATATGACGGATAAGGCTTTTATAGACACCAACATTTATATTTATGCACTCACCGAATCGCAAGACCAAAAAGATGAAAGCAAAAGAAGCATTGCCTTATCGGTTTTTGAAACCCTGATACAATCTCAAACCATTGTCACCTCAACACAGGTTTTAAACGAATTTCATAGCAACTTGGTTAAAAAGTTTAAATTAGACGATGTTGCAGTTTTCAATATCGTTGAACAAAATATTTTGCCAATTTCATTAATTGCGCCTATCGGCTTTCAAACCTATCATTTAGCTTTTAACCTTCGCTTACAATACAGTGTATCATTTTGGGATTCTTTAATTGTTGCCAGCGCGTTGGAAAATAACTGCACGACTCTTTACAGCGAAGATATGCAGCATCAGCAAAAAATTGAAAATCAACTATTGATTATTAACCCGTTTAAATAGTCGGGTAGGTCAGGTGACGGCTTTATCGTCGCCCGACATTTCAGCATTAAACAGACATAATTATCGGGCACGAAAAGCCCAAGCCCGACCAGCTAAAAATAAAATCCGTCCAATCAGTGTTATCCGTTGTCTATGAGCAAAGTCTGCCTCGTAGTTACGCGTTTCAAAACCGAAAGATTAAGTCGATAAACGTTGCTGCCACACAGCTATTTTTGCTTTTAAATCATCACTGTTAATGGTGGTTAGCTGGCGTTGTTTTAACAAACGTCTTCCGGCTACCCAAACATCGGTGACTTGTTGCCGACTGGCGGCATAAACAATTTGCGAAACCGGACAATATAACGGCTGGGTTTCCAGATGGTTTAAATCAATGGCAATCACATCCGCCGCTTTACCGATGCTAAGTGAACCACAAACAGCATCAAGCCCCAAGGCTTTAGCGCCATTAATAGTCGCCATGCGTAATGCCGTCATGGCGGGAACGGCACTGGCATCAGCGGCAACCGCTTTGCCCAGTAAAGCCGCCGTGCGCATTTCTCCAAACATATCCAGGTCATTGTTGCTGGCGGCACCATCCGTACCCAAGGCCACATTGATACCGGCGGCAAGGCACTTGGCAAGCTGACAAAAGCCGCTGGCGAGTTTTAAATTGGACTCCGGGCAATGCACGATATGAGCGCCTGATTCTGCAAACAGGCTGATTTCTTCATCGCTTAGCTGGGTCATGTGGACGGCTATCAAGGAGGGATTGACCAAGCCCAATTCCTGCAATCGTTGCAATGGCCGTTGTCCGGTTTGTGCCTGCGCCTGCTCGACTTCATGCACCGTTTCGTGAAGATGGATATGTATCGGCAACTCCAGTTCATCAGCCAGCGTTTTGATTTTTTGCAAAGGCTCATCCGATACCGTGTAAGGCGCGTGGGGAGCAAAAGCGGTCGTACAAAGGTCGGAAAGGCGCAGTTGCTCATGCAGCGCCAAGCCTTTTTCAATATATTCGTCTGAGTTTTGCGCCCAGACCGAGGGAAAATCAATAACAATCATGCCAACGGTCGCGCGAATGCCATGACGTATAGCTTGCGCAGCGGTGATATCAGGAAAAAAATACATATCGTTAAAGCAGGTGGTTCCGCCCAGAATCATCTCGGCAATCGCCAAATCAGAGCCGTCTTTGACAAACGCTTCACTCATCCATTGGTGTTCCAGTGGCCAAATATGGTTTTGCAGCCAATCCATCAGCGGCAAATCATCAGCAATACCGCGCATTAACGTCATCGCCGCATGGGTATGGCAATTGATTAAGCCCGGTAGCAAGGCATGATTTTCCAGATTTTCGGTGGTCTTGCCCTGATATTTTTGTTTGGCAAGCTCCGTCGGCAATAAATCAATGATTTTGCCGCTATCAATCACCAAACTATGGTGTTCGTAGGTTACGGATTCCGGTTCAACGGGTATAATCCAGCGAGCATGGATAAGGGTGTCGACTATCATGAGTTGTTCCTGTAGGTGGTGGGCTTGGCCTAAATGTAAGCTGACACTATCAATTACGATTGACGGGTTGGCATCAGCAACCGATTATAATGTCCAGTAATCAAATTATAACTTTTTACCCTTAGGTTTTATTAAATAATGACTCTGCAAACTAAAAAATCTGTACAAGCCCTGCAATGGACAGGCACTTCATTAAAAGTGCTGGATCAGCGGCAACTCCCGGAAACATTGGTTTATGATGATTATAACAATGCGGCAGGCGTTACCGAAGCCATTGCCACGATGCGGGTACGTGGCGCTCCGGCAATTGGTATAGCCGCCGCTTATGGGGTCGCGCTTTCTGTCATTCAGCATTGTGCAGACGCACCTGTAAACTGGCAGCAAAAAGTAGCCGATGATATTGCCATGCTGGCAAAGTCCAGACCTACCGCAGTCAATTTGTTTTGGGCGCTGGAGCAAATGAAAGCCTTGTTGGAACAGCCGTTAACGAATCCTCAAGCGGCCTTTATTGCCTGTGCCGAGAAAATCCATGCGGATGATATTGTCGCCAACATGACCATGGGCGAGTTGGGCGCTGATCTTTTAACGGGTGTTAAAGGCGTTATGACTCATTGTAATACCGGTGCGTTGGCTACCGGTGGTTATGGGACTGCGCTGGGTGTTATTCGCAGCGCAACCCAAAGACAGTCGTTAAACGTCTATGCCGGAGAAACTCGTCCTTGGCTACAGGGCGCAAGGTTAACCGTTTGGGAATTGGCACAAGACGAAATTCCGGTTACCTTACTGGTGGATTCGGCGGCGGCTTGGCTAATGAAATCAGGCGCTATCGATTGGGTTATTGTTGGTGCCGACCGGATTGCCGCCAACGGCGATACCGCCAATAAAATAGGCACCTATTCGTTGGCGGTGTTGGCTAAACAGCATGGCGTTAAATTTATGGTCGTAGCACCGACAACAACTCTGGATTGGACGATTGAAAATGGCGATCAGATAGATATTGAGCAACGTGATCAAAGTGAATTATTGCCTGCTTGTTATAATAAAGACGGGTCGTTAGTTAGTGCCTGGAATCCGGTATTTGACGTAACCCCGGCTGAATTGATTTCAGCGATTGTAACCGAGCGTGGCGTGGTATTAAATCCAACTGAACAAGGTATGAGAGGATTAAAAGATGTTATTTGACAAGAAAGGCAACAATCCGGCTTTGGCGGTGGGTTATTTGTTTAAAGGTCTGACGTTATTGACCAGTACGCAATTACGCGCATTTATCCTGATCCCGATTTTAATTAATATCGTGTTGTATAGCGCCGCTTTGCTGCTGGGCTATTACTACATTTCCGATTTGATTAACCAGTTTATTCCCGGTTGGCTGCACTGGTTAAGCTGGGTATTATGGCCCTTGTTTTTTGTCAGCTTTATCATAGCCGGATTTTTTACCTTTACGGTATTGGCTAATTTACTGGCTTCGCCTTTTTACGGCAAATTATCCGCCAAAACCCTGACGCTAATAACGGGACAAACCAGCGCAACGGCTGAACAGCCATTAGCCAAGGTTATGCTGGCAGAAGCAAAGCGTGCCGGTTATTTGTTAAGCAGAGCCTTACCGTTGGTAATCCTGTCCTTTATTCCCGGCATTAACGTACTGGCACCTTTCTTATGGGCTTTATTCGGCGCGTGGGGTATGGCACTGGAATACATGGCCTATCCATTGGAAAATGAAGGCGTGTTGTTTTTAGAACAGAAACAACTGGTTAAAAGCATACGCTTGGGTGCCTTAAGTTTTGGTGGTGTCGCCGCCATGGGCTTGACTATTCCGCTGTTAAATATCATCGTCGCACCTGCCGCTGTTATTGGTGCGACCATTTATTTTAATGACGTGAAAAAACAGGGTTAAGATTAAAACCCCTTCATATAAATAAAACGTGAGTGACGGGATTGCAAGTCCCGTCACTCTTCGTTTTGTTTGGCAGTGTGCTGGTAAACGTTCCGGCAATCGTGTCTTGCAACGACAGTTTTTGCCCTTTTTTATGGTGTATGACGCTTCGCCTATACACCCTACGATCTAAAATGCCATGCGCTCAATCAATCACGATCTTGATGTTGCCGATACTGGCCATAGACGCTATTTCCTTGGTTATAGCCACCTTCGCGATATTCCTCCCGTTGCTCACGGTAAGGCTGTTGCCCCCAGTAATTGTTCTGTCTATAGTTTCCATAGCGTGCAGGTGCAGGATAGCGAGCGCCATAATAAGGTTGGTACACAGGATAATTGTTATAGCCATAGTTTCCATACGAGGCAGGGTAGCCAGCGCAACCGCTTATTAACGTAAGAATAAAAATCGCAGTTAGGGAATGAACTTGAATAAAGTGAATATGTGGCTTCATGATTTAATGGTGATTAGTTAATAATGGCATTACCAAGCGATCTGGTAGATAAGGGGTGCAAATCTCGATGGGGCTTCGTTACTTATTTTTTGTGTGGCAGCTGGATAAGTACATAGCTCAATGTCATTAAGTTAAGCCGTTCGCTGAGCGGAGTCGAAGCCAGCTAAATCGCTTCGACTCCGCTCAGCCAACGGTTTATCTTGCCAAGAGGCACTTAACTTAATGGCATTGGTACATAGCCTATTCGGAGGTGCGTAAAATAGCTAATTATGTTTACAGATTGAGAACAATAGTCAGTTTGTACTTCCTTAATACTTTGGAGCAAGCCAATGCCAAGGCATTCTATTTACTGAAAATCCCTTGCCAGCCTCCAGAAATTAGCCGGGTGATGAGCATAAGAATAAACGGTACGGACAAACCCGCCGGGGCCGCCAGATAGCACGGCTGCCAGTGTGGTGCAAATTTTGCCTTGTATTCGTAAAGTCCTTCAAAATTGTAAAACTGATCACCCATTTTGAAAATGGTGGCACCCAATTTATGCCACAAGGGCGCTAAAGGACGGTGTTCCAAGCCTGCCAAAGGTGCCATGCCTAACGAAAACCAGTGGTAATTTTCTGCTTTACCCCACAGCATCAGTTCGGCGAACAGAAAATCCATGATGCCATTCGGGCTGTCCGGATCGTAACGCATCAAGTCGATGGATAACTCTTCCCGTCCCGCAGTTTGCCAAAGATTGGCAAACGCACTGATTTGCCCGGTTTCATTTTTTATCACCGCCACATCAGTGCACCGAATATAGTTTTCATTGAAAAAACCCAGCGAGAAGCCTTTTTCCCGTGTGTTTTTATGTAATAGCCAAGCCTCTGAAATTCGCTGTAATACCGGTAATTCAGCATCAACTGCCGATCCGGTTAGAATTTCAAACCGATAGCTTAACTTTCCAAATTTGTTGCGGGCGCTACGTTGCGAATCTCGCTGTTTGCCTTGCAAACTAAAAGTTGATAAATCTACCTTAGCTTCTTCACCGAGTTTGAATAATGACAAGCCCAGATCAAGATAAGACGGCAAGTATTCAGCACTGGCTTGGTAAAAAACCGCTTTGGCATTATAACGATCGGCCTGTTCCACGAATTGATACAGCAATTCATCAATAGCGGTTTTTTCACCCACCGGATCGCCCATGGCAATCCAGAATTGGGTCGTCGTGGCAAACATAATAAAAGCATTGCGTTCAAGATTCCATAGCAGGTATTTGTCGCCCAGCAATGCTAAAAATCCTTGGGTGTCAGCGCACTTTACCAATAGTTGGCGGGCTTCGGTGAGTTCCGCTTCTGTTGGTTTTAGCAAGGCATGAGGTGGTGCAATACTCAATAAACGTGACAAGCCATAAGCCACAGCTATTACCGTCATCAGTAACAAGGCCCTTAAAAACCGTGGCGCATTGCCATCATAAGAAAACTGCCACCATAAATCGTGCGAGTATTCGATATCCCGGTAGGCGAAAAATCCCAGCCAGATTGAGCCTGCCAGCACCATGGTAATGGTTGCCAACCCAGGTTTCGAAAAAGACATGCGCAGCAGTGACGACCGACGTTGAAAGTAACTGCGGGTTGGCAGCATCAGTAGCAGTATCACCGATAATACCAGTGCTTCACGCCAATCGAAACCCTTAAGCAAAGAAGCCGCTATCCCTAATGCCAGTAAACCAAGGCTGCCATACCAGGCGGCATCAATCCTGAGCCGGATACCTCGCGCCAGAAATAGCAACAATAAGCCCACCAGGCTACCGGTCAAATGCGATAACTCAATGACGGGTAACGGTAATAAGTCTCCTAGCGACTCCAATATTTCAGGGTTGGCGGGAATAGAGCCGGAAACAAGTAGCAATCCACCCGCAAGCAGCAATAACAGTGAATACAGCTGCGGCATGATGGCAGACAGGATGCTGCGTAAGCCATTGCCGGCTGTAATTAACACCATTCTGCGGCTATAAACTTCATAACTTAGCAAGCCCACACCAGCCAGTAATACCGGAATAAAATAGTAAATAACCCGATACAATAGCAAAGCGCTAATTAAAACCAAATGCTGATCGGTTGCTTCGATGCTCGACATTAGCCACAGAAAAGCACTTTCAAACACACCGATACCGCCAGGCACTTGGCTAATAACACCGACAACCTGAGCGACTACAAAAACGACGACGAACGCACCAAAGTCGATATCCACCTTGCCAATTAATAGTACCCACAGCACCAGTGATGACAAGACAACATCGATACTGGATACCAATGTTTGCCAGAATGCCATTGTCGGCGTGGGTAAATATAATTCAAAGCCTTTAATCAGTAGCGGCTTGCGCCATAACCCTACCGCCCCCCAATAGACCAGTAAAGAAGCCGCACAAATCAGGCTGACCCAATGAATGGCTTGCGGCTCCTGAAGGGCATTTGATACATAGTACGGAAACAACAAACTGCCGATCAATCCCAAGCTTAGCGCACCTAATAGATAGGTGGCCGTTTGAAACAACGAAATTTTTAAAATATCCCAGCCTGGCACGCCCCATTTTGAATAAAATCGGTAACGAATGGAACCTCCAGCCGCCCAAGCATGGCCGGTATTATTACTGATGGCATAACTTAATAAGGCGGCCGCAACCATTTTGGGTAGCGGAATTTGCTTATGACCGGTAAAGCGTAAGGCCAGCCAGTCATAACCTGCTAAAACCAGATAATTGATCACCGTGAGTGCAAAAGCGGCGAAAACAATCCGCATTGGCATTGCTTGCAACGATGACAGAATGTCACTCAAATCGTGAACTTTGATTTGATTATGAACAATGTACAGTGCACAGACAAATAAAACCAAAGGGAATAAGTGAATGATTTTTTGGACAAATCGACTGAGTGTTTCGCGGGTCATGAGCTGATTATTGAGGTGTTATAAATATTCACGTTAATTAATGCCGTGCAGCCGGTAGACATCCAGAATTTGCCGCGTTAATTTTGGATAATCATTATCGAAGTGGTGTCCACCCGGTAATTCCAAAATGTTGGCTTCGCTACTTAATAAATCGGTACAGGCTGTTTCGGCTTTTTCTTCTTTTCCATAGATACATAAAATCTTGTTTTTGGGTATTTGCGCTAATTCTGGTGCCAGAGGCAGCTCGCCTGCGCTTTGTCCGAGCCAGCCTGAGACATGAATTTCAAAATCAGCCGTATTGGCCAGTGCTATTAACACCAATAGCGTAACGTCGGTTTTATCTTGTGCCGTCAGGTGATTGTAAATGACTGGCAAGATGTCGGCACCGAAGGAATAGCCTGCCAGTATAAAAGACTTTGTACCCCAGTGGTTTCGGTAATAAGCCATCGTTGCTGCCAAATCGGCGGTTGCTTGCTCTGGCGTTTTGTGGTCCCAGAAATAACGCAGCACATCTATACCCACTACGGGATAATTCAGTGCCGCCATTTCTCCCGCGACGGTTCTATCCAAGTCACGCCAACCACCGTCACCGGAATAGAAAAGCGTGACGCTTTCACTGGCTTTAGCAGCGGGTACTTCAACGACGGGCATAGGCGGTAAAGATTGGCTAGTCTGGCCGATACCGGCCTTCAATTCTTCAATCAGTAGGGTATCAAATGGTGTATTGTAAGCTGCAATTTGAGTGTCGACATTACTCAATGTTTTAATAAAAACGGCCGTTTTAGTCGCGGGCTGATCGGTCCAAACCGAACGCCAGTTGCTTTTCAGTCCAGGGGACGAGACCAAGCGTTGCTCCTGATTCAGATGTTGGGTGCTCAATGGCGGACACAAAGTCAGATCGGCAGGTAAATCAACTGAAAAACCGATGGAGAGATTAGTGACGGCATCTTGCGCTGTTGATTGGGCATTGATAAACGGTATCAGTGCGCCTTCGGCAATGCCCGTAACAAACAAATGGTTTGTTGATGGCTTCGGCAACTCTTTTGTCAGTGTATCTATAAATGCTTTAATAGGGTTTACCTCTAAACAGTGGCCTGTTTCGACAGCAAAGCCTTTAAAGAACTGCGATGAATCGACAATGGCTGCAATAATGCCGGTTGCCGCCAAGCGCTGCGCAAGATCCTTTGCCGGAAATTTATTGGTATCGACAAAAACTAATGCCAGTCCTTGAGTTCCCCAAACAGGTTGGGCCACCGCTATATCGCCAACGTTTTCAATGTTAAGCGTTTTTTGTAGAATGGGTGGCTTGATAGGGGCTACCTGCCAGATACCCATTAAAGTTAAGCTTAACAAGAGGCAAACAAACAGACGTTTTTTGATTTTCATTAGCGGTTCTATTTTAAAAAATTAGGACGAATTACTTCAGCAGTTCTATATCCAGAAACGATGCAATTAATTGATTGATCTGTCTGGCATGAGTAACCGGGGCGGCGTGACCTGCACCCTCCACAATTTCAAGTTTGCCGCTTGCCAATATCTGCGCCAATTCACTGGAGTGTGACAAATCAATAATGTCATGCTCACCGACAATCACAAGGGTGGGTGCCGTAATAGCCTGTAAATCGGAATGAGCAAATTGCGGTGACGTTCGCCATAACTCCTTAATTTCCGCTTCCAGAGTTGCATGTCTTTCACCCGCTCCCGACCACCAACTACGCAGCCAATCGGTAATGTTTTTGGGTGGAAGTAGAGACTCATTTTTAACGTTATCGGTTTCAGGGATCAATCCGGAAGGTTTGAAATTGGCACTGATCGCTACAATTTTACCGATACGTTGCGGCGCTTCACGCCCCAGCAATAGTGCAATAATGCCGCCATCGCTCCAACCGATAATATCGGTGCGCTGAATACCCAGTCGATCGAGCACCAGTAGCGTATCTTCAGCAAAAATTTGATAACTAAGTTTGGATTTACCGGCCGTTGAATCGCCGTGACCACGAGTATCAATCAATATAACTTGTCGCCCGGAAGTGACTAACCAAGGTATTTGAGAAAACCAACTGAGTTTGTTGCTCAATCCGCCATGCAACAATAGGACAGGCTCACCGTGTCCATAAGAAACATAATGGATATGTGCCCCTTGGTAATCAATATTACCCGTTTCGGCTTGTGTGGTTGTTGAGCACTTCCACGTCAGGTAGTTGAGGGCATTAAACGACACGGGCCTTAGCCAGATAAAAAGTGACATAACCATTACCCATAACAACACCCAACTTATACAGAAAATTCGCTTCATTAAAAAAGTACTATTCTTTTCCGGTCAGGATTTTGCGCTTTATTGGCAATGTACTTTTATCAATACTGGAAAGCATTGATTGATTTTTTTTCAGCATCTGCAAAAACGTCTACCGAAAAAGGGAGTGATGAAATTAAAACCAAAGCAGTATAAGTTGCAATCTTATTGGAATGTTTTTTCATATTATTTCTCTCGGTTGAAATTTAATTTCTTAATAAAGATATACAGCATTAAGCCATTTACGTGCCATAAGTTAAAAACAACAATAACACAAACAATATCAATGGGTACCGACAAGAAAAAGGAAATTAAAATAACCCCTGAAAGTGATAAAGGTTCAAATAAGCCCTTAATAAGGTTCTTTTCAACTACTAATTGGAAATAGTGAGTTTGGAATGATCAGCTTTCTGACTATGACCTTATAGGTGCTTTAACTTTACATCGCTTAAAAATTACCGACCTGTACGATTAACTTTTTAACATGAAATAATCCAATAAAATCATGTAAATAAAGCTTTAAAAAATCGTTTTTTCACGGGCAACTTAAAGAGCATACTCGTAACTTATTGTTTACTTGATGCTCATTGCAAAAATAAGAAAATCTAATCGTACAGCTCGAAAATTACCACGTAAAAAGATCAGGTAATTTCATTGATTAAATTCGCTTTAAAATTCCAAATGTACTCGAACGCCATAAATATCTACGGGTCCACGATCTGCGTTATAACCGGGATTGGCCAAATGTTGATAGTCAACAGACAGCCAGGCGGATTTGACGACATGGCATTGATAATAAATATCGGCAACTTGCTCGGGTTTATAAGTCATCTTGCCGTCACCGATAAATGCATCAATGCCGCCCATATTCAAAAAAGCGACATGGTCTTTTGAAATCCAATTTTGTGCATAGCCCAGCCCTATTGAATCTTTTTCCCGCCCCCAACGAAAACCCTTCATGGCCGCGCCCAAAGAGATAGATTGGTCGGCGGACGTATAGTTATACACTTCAGTTTTGCCGTCGGAAACCATGCCTCTAAAAAAACACCGATGTCTTCAGCAATACTTTGCTCCATGTTAATGCCGATACCCATTTTGGTATTGGTTTTTCTTGCCCAACAAAGATCGGGGGCTGATGCATTATCAGATCCATAATTAATGGTAGTGCATGTTGTCGCGTTCTTGGTCGGATCAGCCTGGTAGGCTGCAATAGCGTCACTAAACTTTCCCGCGTTGACACGGTTTCTATAGACCAACAGTTTTAATGCACCTTGTTGCCCTTTGATAACATGCTTATGTTCCAGCTCTGCCTGATCGCCATACAGCTTAAACAGGTTATATTTCATGCTGAGTACGTTAGGTACGGTAGGGACAGCAAATCGACCCAGCCGAAAGGCCCAATCATCAAAGTAATATTCGCCAGCGATACCTTCGGTAAAGCCCCGTGCATCGGCGGCAAAGTCATAAGCGGCATTGGTCATAAAGGAGACATTTGCGTTGTAACGCTTTCCAGATTCACTGGCGAAAAAGAGGCGGGTATTTCGTTTCAAAATATTTTTCTGGGCGACTCACAAACACGGCATTTGAAGATTTTAGGTGCCGAATATCGAAAAAACGCACTGGAGCCTATTTTTAGGCAATAAAACCCCTTAGCCGGTATCATCGGCTGTTGTTGCGGAACGCCTCGATACGATTTTAACCCGTTTTTTGAAGCGGAATCGGCTGAACCAGTGAGCGCATCTGCTCAATACGTCCCGCTTTCACATGGCCTAGCGCCATAGCCATCATAACTGCCAGCGCCAGGCCCATGCGGGTTTTCATTTTGGACAGCCCCCGGATAAAGTGTTTTTCAAAACAGAAACTGTTGTCGATGCGATTGTTAATG
>SESC01000699.1_pt1 | contig 11831 bp, 7 predicted proteins | sample 3171431 | NCBI WGS metagenome assembly SESC01 (sample SAMN06051868, study PRJNA518727) | freshwater metagenome | biome: subpolar coniferous forest; feature: holomictic lake; material: water; isolation source: holomictic Lake 227, 8 m depth | place: Canada: near Kenora, Ontario | collected 2014-07-08... | reverse complement strand
TTCACTCGAATATCGAAATGGCACTCTATAAAAGGAAGCAGGCGACGACAAAAGATCTTCGTGAACGAAGGCTCCAGACCCTCCTGAAAAAGGTGGCTGACCCGCTGATCGCGACAGATGAAAAAGGCCTGGTCATTTTCATCAATGACCCTGCAGCGAATCTCCTTGGCATTTATCCAATTGATGCACTCGAAAAACCGCTTGAGAGTGTGTTCCGGATTAAAGAAGGGACTGAAAATCCGTTATTTTCGAAAAATTACCAGGACGGACCAGATACCCCCGGGCTTCTTGGCTTCCCGTTCCAGTGCATGCTCATTAACCAGGAATCCAATGAAATTCCCATCATTACTTCAACGTCGATTATTAAAAACCGGGAAAACAATTACGGGGGTCTTTTCCTGGTTTTCCGTGACTGTCGGCCAGTCATTGATGCCCGCCGCAGGCTCGCTGACCTGGAAGCCAACACGGAGATCATGCTTGATGCGATTACGGTACCGATGGTTATTATTGACCGTGACCTCCGTATCGAGGAGTCTAACCTTGCATTTAGAGACTGGTGCCTGGAGATGGGGATAAATTCGGACCTCAAGAATAAAAAAATAGGGACTATTGCTGGTCTTTTAACGATATTTCGGCCGGTGCAACTGAACCAGGTACTCAAGACCAGCCTGCCTGTCATCTTTGCAGAACAGATTACCATGGGGAAAAAAACCATTATGTTTGAGATCCGGTTTATCCCCATGCAGGAGAATGGAGAGACAAAACATCTCGTAATTACAATCAGCGATTCTATGATGGAACCGCATTTAACGAGATCGGGGTCGGCTACGATTACCGAAAACATGCGGCTCATCGATAGTATCGTTCGGCACTTCTCAGATATTCTTGGCAGCCTGATCGAAATTCGGTCATTAGCTCTCCTGGAAGACCCGAATGTTACGAAAGACTGGATATCCGATCAGATTGTCATCCATGCCGAAAAACTTGAGAAAACGTCCTCCCGGTTGTATGAAATCTTCTTGCAGGAATTATCAGGGAAACATACGTTCCAGCAGGTCTATGACCAGAGGAAAAAGCAGGTTGATCGTGAACATGAATACGTGATAAAGTAGGGGAAATAGCTGGAGATTAATCATCCGGCGAACAGCCTGCATGGTTTTTCATTACTGCCCCTTTCAGATGGGTACCTGGGGTTGGTTTCTTCTGCATGAATTTGAGTTGGAACAAGCGTGGCACCCCGACCAGGGAAAGGGATTAGGTATATGGGGACGGTCCATTAACCCCGGTTACGGTTCGGTAACGGACTCACCGTTCCATACTGAGATGTTCGAATGATAAATTTTCATGAAAATTCATCTAAATGTTGTACGTGCAGATTTGGTTCCGTTGTAACAATTTATTTTTTTAAGGGCGTTTACTATCGCAAAACGTCCTCGCCCGTGTGATTCACCTAATTGGGCAACTATCTCCTTCTTAGTCATCCCTCTGGCAGCAAGCTGCAAAAACCCCTCTTTCAGGCGATGGATCTCATCGTCTGTCCACGCGTTTCCGAAATTTTCAAGAGTGCTAACCGTTGGTTTTCTCAAGTCTGAAATCAGGTTGCCTGGATTAAAAGTCTCGATCTCTTTGCTTTTCGCATCGAACATCTGCCTGGAGATTTCAAATCCTGTTGCCCTCCGGTTAAGACCGATTGCGACTTTTGCGGTGGAGAATCCACCAAGGAAGAAATCGCAGACAAGATCGCCTTCATTACTGCTGTACTGGATCATTTTTATGAGCAGTTTCGTCGGCAATTCATTTTTGTTCTTCGCCTGGCCTGGTTTATACTCACGGTTGATGATCCAGACATCTTCCCGATCGAAGTTATTGAGCGATTTTCCCTCCTCCGTTTTTTCATCAAGGCCATACCGGCATTCCAGATTGAATGTCCGTAACGCCCCCGGTTTTTCGTAAAAGAGGATGTGATAATGGGATGAAACGTATTTTTGACGGGTAAATACCCCAAAATTATATTTCCAGATCACATGGTTGATCTCGCTTAAGCAGGTTGTCCGTAATGCATTAAGGATATCGACCAGGTTGGTATATCCCGATACGATATAGAGCGAGCCGCCAGGTCGCAACACGCGTTCTGCTTCTTTTATCCACGCGGTGCTGAAATCTGCATATTCCTTTTGCGGGATTTCAACATAACCCCCGATAATATATTTTTCATTCCTGTTGTAATGTTTGTGCAGCTGGTCCCCCTTAATTCCATACGGTGGATCGGTAATAAGCAGGTCAACCGAGTTATCCGGGATATATTCCTGCGCTCCGGTAACGCAATCACCGTTATAAAATGCGTTGTTCTGGTGTGAGACCTGCTTCATCGTTCATCCGGGGTTATCGAAGATGTATTTCCTTTTGGCACATTGTCGGGTGATTATCGTATGTGGCAATGAGTAAAAAAATGGTGCTGGCCCGATCCTGATGAATGGGAATCAAGAATGAAATGGTCGTTAGAATTTTCCCCGGTTAGCATGAAAACTTCACCATTACAATTAGGTTTGCCTAAAGTGCACATCAATAGTGTTGTATTATTTCATCATTCCAGTGAGTGTAGAAAAATGGGTGGCGGGTCGGTTCTTACAATTCAATTGTTTCATTGACAAAAAATGTTGTCAATTGTTGTAAGTATGATGTGGTGATTCCTGATAATCGACCAGTAGTTTTTTTATGATGCCGGATTAACGTTACAATATTTGTGTAATCCGAAAAAAAGCGGTAAAAATGATAATTTGATCAGATACGTTTCAGATGCCAAAAAAATCTTTGGTGGTATTTGGGTGTATCTGGCAGGAGAACGAACATGGTACATATAACACGCATAATTGTTATCGGCACTATCATCGGCATATGCCTGCTGGTCCCGTCTCTCGCTGCGGTCCACATCCCGACCACCAGTGAAGGTCTCCTTTCAGGCACGGGATGCTATGGTGGCGTATATCTTGGCGGGAACATGGGGACGCTCGGCCCGAATAACTTTAAGAACAGCAATTTGGATAAACATCTCTATGAGACGCAATTCCTGGACCACCCGAATACCTTTGGGGAAACGGTTTCCGGCGGCCTGGATTCGATAGATACAGGGATTGTATCATTCCGTGCCTCAGCGGACGCAATAAACTCAGGGTCCGGCGCAAAGCAGGTCATCTTTTCACGGTATTACCTGATGAATTTCTACCCTGACAATAATTACGGGAAGATCGCATATACCCCCTGCCCGGGTCCCGACGTATGGGCTGAAAAAGTCATTATGCAGGGTGGAGTACCGTTGATTGCACTCGCACCCTACAACGGGCAAATCCTGTCTTTGTCTAATACGTACCCGAATGGAGAAACCGGAAGTCAGATCCTCACCGACCTGGCCACAAAATTAAATGCTGTTTCAGACCGGCATAAGGATGCTTCGGGAAACGGTGCGACCGTCCTGATCTGGCTGGCCCCCGAGTTCAATGCATACAGTGAAGTTGACCCTGAAAGCAATGACACGGTTGACAGCCCGGCGAAACAGGCATTCCGCCAGTGGTTCCGGGATTCGTACACGCTTATCCACCAGGCAGGCGGGGATAACATCCAGGTGATCTGGGCTGGAACTGTCGCACCAACGAAGGACGCCCGAAAAGTCTACTGGCCAGGGAATGATAACAACCTGCAACAGCTCCCCAATGATTCTGTTGACTGGGTAGGGATGACCTGGTATTCCTGGTCGGGCGGGCCCACCAATCTCTCCAATATCAAGGGATTTTACGACTTTTACGCCACGGAGAGAAACCATCCATTCATCTTCACCGAGACGAGCAGTGACGGGCAGGGGGATCCGGTCCTGGAAGAATCGCTTAAAATCTCCCATGTAACTGAGGTCTATAACCCCGTAACTCTCTCATCTGTCTATCCGAATATCAAGGGGATTATCTGGTTCAATGTGATTAAGGAAGAGGGAAAAAGTGGAAGTGATCCAACACTTGTAATGAAGAACTTCCTCATTCCTGACGGGCAGTACCTCGATAATGGAATTGATGTACCGGGACTGGTCTACTCTGCATCAGACCCCTCGAAACAGAAGAAAATGCTCCCCCTCTATCCTGGTGCGGTCAATGACCCCTATTTCATTTCCGCACCGGTTACCCCCACATCTCCCCCGTACCAGACCCCGGACCGGATCACACTCCTGCCTGGATGGAACTTTGTTTCAACACCAAAGAGACTTGCCGCAGGTTTCAATACCGGTACGATATTCAGTAGTGTGAATATGGGGGGCCATTCTGCCTTTATGTGGGACGGGTCGCAAAGCCCGGCCCGGTGGGTGATGGTCGCTGCAACTACACCAATACAACCGTTATATGGTATCTGGATCTATTCGGTTTCAGAAACCGTGGTCAATTTAAACGTTGATACAACAAACCCGATGGTTATCCCGCCATCGCGGTCTCTCCCGGCGGGATGGAACACAATAGGTTTCACGGGATCAGACCCCACATCAGCACGGAACACGTACCTTTCAGTCCAGCCAACGTGGGTGAACTCAATGGGATTTGATGCAGCGACCCAGCGTTATGAACCGACAATCTTTAATGGAGATCCGGGCGAGTCCACACGATTGTACCCAACGAAGGGTTACTGGCTCTACATGAGGGGTCCTGGGAATCTTGCGGCGATTGGCGCATAACGAAAAATCAATTTTCTTTTCTGAACGAAACCCAGGCGGTTTCTTCTGCAGTTCTGTAGAATGTCGGTTAAGATAATGGGCTGAAATAAAAAGGTCCTGGTCGCGCCCAAACTGCCGTATCGATATACTCTCAATGATCCCGTCGCTCAACCCTGCAAACCGGACCGTTGCGGCAGGAGCGATTAGGTCAAACAATTTCCGCACGATCCGTCTTACCTGGCACGGGCAACCGATTGACTGGGAGTATACTGTTCCCATACCGTCCAGATACTATCCAGATTGGACTTGCGAAGGACCATATCACGGGCCCGCGGGCACTATTTGCATGAACTGGTTATCCGCCGGCATATTCGATGCGCATCCGGGTACCATGGGCCTAGAATTAGTTTCGAAACTGCCATCCCTCCGGTGGAATACTGATACGATGCTGCACGTGGAACAGGATATCTCCAACCCAAAGGACCTTGCACCTGAAGATATCAATACCCCGTGTCAATCCTGTCCAGATTACCGGGATGAAAAGGGACCTGAAGGTGTTGGTACAGGAGATTACGATGCCAAATATTAATGCATCAGGAGTCGGATAAGTCAATAGAATGGCGCCTGCGGTACGTGTCCTCTATGTCGATGACGAACAGGGCCTGCTTGCAATTTCGAAGATCTTCCTTGAGAGAGACGGGTCTTTTACTGTCGATACCTGTACTTCCGCAAGAGAGGCACTCGAGCGTCTGAAAACGGAGCGGTATGACGCGATCGTTTCAGACTACCAGATGCCTGAGATGGACGGGATTGGGTTCCTCAAGCAACTCAAAATATCGGAGAATACCACACCGTTCATCATCTTCACGGGAAAGGGGCGTGAAGAAGTGGTCATCGAGGCGCTCAACGAGGGGGCCGATTTTTATATCCAGAAAGGTGGCGATCCCAAGGCGCAGTTCGCCGAGTTGTCCAACAAGATCCGTTACGCCGTAACGCGGAGGAAGGTGGAAGAAGAGCTCTCCGAATCACAGAAGAGGACTGCAGAGATTATTGAATTCCTACCCGATGCGACATTTGCGATCAATACAGAAGGGGTAGTGATCGCCTGGAACCGTGCCATGGAGATCATGACGGGGTTAGAAAAGGAAAAGGTCCTCAATAAAGGGAACTATGAGTACTCTCTCCCGTTTTATGGAGAACGCAGGCCGATCCTTATTGACCTCGTCCTGAACCCCGATGAAATGGTGGCTGGGAAGTACCCATTCATCCGAAAAGAGGGGAACAACACCATCTCCGAAATATCCATCCCACATTTTCATGACGGCAGGGGGGCATATCTCTGGTTTACTGCGTCCCCACTCTATAATTCGCAAGGGGTTCTCTCCGGTGCGATCGAGTCCATACGGGATATCACGGAACAGAAACGGGCGGAAGATGCGCTCGTGGAGAGTGAGGTACGATACCGGCATGTTGTCGAGGACCAGACCGAGTTCATCTGCCGTTTTCTCCCGGATGGGACACACGTTTTTGTGAACGAGGCATACTGCCGTTATTATGGGATGGGCAGGGACGATATCATCGGTACCCGGTTCCAGCCGATTATTCACCCTGATGACCGGGGGCAGGTGGCCCGACTGTTCGCCTCCCTCACTGTTGATCAACCACTCATGACAATCGATCAACGGACCATCATGCCTGACGGCAGCACCCGGTGGCAGCGGTGGGTTGACCGTGCGATTTTTCAATTGGATGGCAGCCTGAAGGAGTACCAGTCTGTCGGCAGGGATATTACCGCAACGAAACAGGATGAAGAAGCACTCCGGGAGAGCGAGGAGAGGTTCCGCACCCTGCTCGAACGGGTGCAGTCTGTTGCCGTGCAGGGATACCTCCCGGATTACACCGTCGTGTACTGGAACGAGGCAAATGCCCATATGTACGGGTACACGGCAGAAGAAGCGATAGGCCGGGACATCCGCGAGTTGCTTGTACCCGTTCCGGCGCGCGACGAGGTGACAGCCGCAATCACCCGTATGGCAGAGACTGGTATCCCGGAACCGTCAGCGGAACTTGAAATGCTGCACAAGGACGGTTCGCTTGTGCCGGTTTTCTCCAGCCACGCAGTCGTAAAAATTCCCGGGAGAAGTACTGTCCAGTTCTGTTTCGATATCGGTATAAGCGATCGCAAAGTGGTAGAAGATGCCCTCCGCGAGAGCGAAGAGAAGTACCGTGCACTCTCCACCATGATGCGCCTGATGTGTGACAACGTGCCAGACATGATCTGGGCTAAAGACCTTGAGAAGCGATATATTTTTGCCAACAGGGCTCTTTGTCGCGGGTTGCTCAACGCTGTCGATACCGATGAGCCGGTCGGAAAGAATGACCTGTTCTTTGCTGAGCGGGAGCGGACCCGTCATGTGGAAGATCCCGAATGGCATACGTTCGGTGAGATCTGCCGGGACACCGACCAGGTAACCATGGACGCAGGCACACCGCAACAGTTCGATGAGTACGGAAATGTGCAGGGGGACTATCTGTTCCTGGATGTCCGCAAGGCGCCGTTTCTCGATGAGCACGGGCAGATGATTGGAACGGTGGGCTCTGCACGTGATGTCACGGTATCGAAACAACTGGAAGTGGCGCTGCATGAGAGCGAATCTTTTAACCGGGGGCTTGTGGAGAACCTGCCCGATTACATTGTGATATACGGGCAGGACGGAAATCTCCTTTTCGTGAACCCTGCTTCGGTGAAAGGACTTGGATATGATGAAGATACGTTGGTCGGCTCGCATGTACTCTCCTATGTCGCCCCGGAGTACCGCGATACCGTAGCTGCCATAATGGCAACCCGGTGGAGAGACGGTGACAAATCCCCCTATGAGATCGACCTGGTCACAAAGAACGGGCTCCGGAGATCGGTGATCGTGAAAGCAACCCCGATCCAATACAAGCACAATTCCGCCGTTCTCCTCCTCCTCAATGACATCACCGAGCGTAAAATAGCCGAAGATGTAACACGCCGGAGCGAGGAGAAATACCGCGAAATTTTTGAACATTCGGTAACCGGGGTATTCCAGACTGGACCCGGGGGTCAGATTGTCAGCGTAAACGATGCTTTCGCCCGGATGTACGGGTTTTTTGATGCTGCAGAAATGTTAGCTGCCGATTTGAATGTTGGGAGTCCACCCTATGCCAACCCGGAAGACCGGCAGGAAGTGCTCCATATCCTTGGAGAAAAAGGGATTTTGGAGAATTATGAAGCTCCGCACCTCAAACGGGATGGGACCAAATTCTGGGCTTCGATAAATGCACGGATGATCCGGGACGCGGATGGTTCCGTGCTCTTTTATGAAGGCACAATCGTCGACATCACCGAACGCAAGGAGGCGGAGGATGCACTCCGCCAGGCCAATAAAAAGCTCAACCTCCTATCAGGGATCACCCGGCACGACATCAACAACCAGCTAATCGTGCTGCAGGGATACCTTAAAATTATCGAGCAGGAGCATCCTGATTCCAGCCACAACCAATATTTCGCCAAGGTCTCAACCGCTGCAAAGCGCATCTCTGCGATGATCCAGTTCACTAAAGAGTACGAGGAGATCGGTGTCCATGCCCCTGCGTGGCAGAACTGCCTCACACTCGTGGATGCTGCGGCAAAGCAGGCCCCGCTTGGGCAAGTCAGGGTGAAGAACGATCTTCCTGCCAACGCAGAATTGTTCGCGGATCCGCTGGTTGTCAAGGTCTTTTACAACCTGATGGACAACGCGGTGCGGTACGGCGGGAAGACCACGTTCATCCGGTTCTCCGCCCTGGAATCCGATGATGCACATCTTATTGTGTGTGAAGATGATGGTGTGGGTGTCGTTGCAGAAGAGAAGGCGAAGATCTTCAACCGTGGCTTTGGGAAGAACACCGGGCTTGGTCTTGCACTGTCACGGGAGATCCTTTCCATTACCGGTATCACCTTCCGTGAGACCGGTGACCCGGGTTTAGGAGCACGTTTCGAGATGGTGGTGCCGAAAGGAGCATGGCGCATGGCAGGGAAGGGTGTACTATGACCGGAGATGGGCCTGGACGAAGAAACGAGCTGCGCACCCGGAATTTCATGGTCCTGTTTTTTGTTATTATGGCCGTGATGATTATCGCTTCCAGTTACGTCTATTACCAGAATTACGAGAAGAATTATAAACTGGAGATAGATCACCAGTTGACCGCCGTTTCTGATTTGAAAGTAAATGAGCTGGTGGACTGGAAAACTGAGCGGATGGGGGACGCCGGGATTTTTTTTCATAACCCCCTGTTCTCTTCGCGGGTCCGCCACCTGGTGAATGGCGATAATGATACTGAAACGAGAGGAGAGCTCCGGGCCTGGTTGGAAAAAGAACTTATGTACACCGAGTACAGCAGGGTTTATGTAATGGATACTGCCGGCACGCTCCACATGTCGGTCCCCGACACACAAAGGCCGGTTGCAACAGCCGTGGTCCAACAACTACCGAAGGTCCTTGTCTCCGGGAACATCACAATTTTTGATTTCTACCGGGATGACAATGATCAGAAGGTCTACATCGCCATCATCGTTCCCATCTACGACGACCAGAGGCGTGGGCAGCCACTCGGATTCGTTGCGTTCCAGGTTGATCCGGAAAAACACATCTATCCTTATATCCGTGAGTGGCCCGGGCCAAGTGCGTCGGCGGAAACCCTGATCGTACGCCAGGATGGCAATGAGGTAGTCTATCTCACTGACCTCCGGTTCAGCAATAATTCCGCCCTCGAACTGCGGTTCCCGTTAGAACGGAAAGAATTACCTTCTGTAAAAGCAGTGCTAGGTGAGGTGGGGATGGTCGGGGGTACCGATTACCGGGGGGTACCGGTCATTGCGGCTATCCGGGATGTCCCCGGTACCCCGTGGTTCCTCGTTACCCTGATGGACACCTCAGAAATGTATGGTCCACTCATGGAACAGCTGCTCCTCCTGGCGATAATTGTTTCCATCCTCCTGGTTAGTATCGGGACTGGTATTGTCATTATCTGGCGTGAAGAGAGCACCCTCATCGACATTGAGATGTACGAGTCGGAAAGAGCGGTGCGGAAGGAACGAAAAAAGGCCCGTGCTTATCTTGAGATCGTGGGGACGACCGTCATCGCCATTGGTGCTGACCAGGCAGTGATCATGGTTAACCCTGCCGGGTGCCGGCTGCTCGGGAGGCGTGAGGAAGAAATTCTCGGGAAGAACTGGTTTGATACCTTCCTGCCAGAACGGGTGCGGGAAACGAGCAGGGAGATATTTGTCCGGATGGTGAGCGGAGCGATGGATCCGCCTGGGCAGGGTGAAAACGTCATCGTAACGGCAGGTGGTGAGGAACGCCTGGTTACCTGGCATATATCCCTGATCCACGATGAAGACAATGCGATTACCGGAACCCTCCGGTCCGGGGAAGATATCACCGAGCGCAAACTCGCCGAAAACACTCTGCAGCGGGTGAACCAGAAACTCAACGTGCTCTCCCAGCTGACCCGGAAAGACTTAACCAGCCAGATATTTATCCTGAGCAGTTACCTCGAGCTGGCAAAAAATCAGTTATCCGGGCAGGATGAGGTTATTGAGACGATAGAACAAGGTGTTGAGGCGGTTCGGTTGATTAACGAGACCGTTGAATATTCGAAGGACTACCAGGACATGGGAGCAAAACCCCCAACATGGCAGAACGTGAAGATGGCGTTGTTGTTCGGGCTCTCCCATATATCCATCAGCGAAATCCGGCATAGCCTTGAGACGGAAAATCTCGAGATATTTGCTGATCCACTGCTGGAAAAGGTGTGCCAGCGCCTCTTCGAGAACTCAGCGAAGCACGGTGACCATGTCACCCGGATCCGGGTCTGGCACATGGTGGCTCCTGAAGGGGTTACGATAATTTTTGAAGATGACGGTATCGGCATCCCCCGCGAGAAAAAAGAGCAGATCTTTTTACGTGGCGACGTGGCCGCTAGTGCCTCGATGCGTAGTCTCATCTTTGTGCGGGAAATCCTTGATATTACCGGTATCACGATCCTCGAAAACGGCGAACCCGGGAAGGGGGTACGGTTTGAGCTGAAAGTGCCCAACGGTGCATACCGGTTTTCAGTGCCGGGGCCTGGGGAAGAGCGTTAGAGGGAATTTTACAAAAAACAAGGGGCCGTTTTGTTCCTGATAACGGGGGCACTTCTCCTCCCTGCAAAAGACCGGGGTGATACCCGGGCTGCCGAAGGAACGAATGAATAACGAGGTTCCGTAATCTTACAATTTTTAAGGGACCGGCCGGGTCTTGAAGACGCCTGGCCCCGGGAAATGGAACTCATATACCTGGTTCTGGCTATCTCTTTTTTGTATGGCTTTTTTTTCGTGCCTGTGTGCCCGACCTGATTTATTGACCTTTGCTTTCGTGAGGGACAAACCGTGGCTCCCTCCCCGGCACCCGTGACCCCGGGTTGTAAATCTTAATCAACAAGGTTTTTCTGAAAAAAGATGATGTGACCGGGGTTCACTCTGCCGTAATCCGGTCATAGAAAACTGCCGCGAGCACTGCGCCAATCACCGGCCCGATAATATAAATCGGGAACAAAAACCAGAGATTCGGGCCGCCCAGGGCCCAGTCCATGATATACGGCCCGAATGTCCTGGCCGGGTTGAGTGATGCCCCGGCAATGTTCCCCGTCGCCGTGATCATGCCTGCCACCGTAAGGCCGATGATAAGCCCGGCGAATCCTGGCGGGGCCTGCTTGTCCACCGCAACACCCATGATCACCAGCATCAGCACAAACGTCGCGATTGCCTCGACAAGGATCGCCTGCCCATACCCGATCCCGGGAAACGGAGTGGTTGCCCCAAGTCCCCCGATCGTAACTGCAGCCATACCGATAGTCAGGAAAAACAGCAGGCTTCCGAATGCTGCGCCGATACACTGGGCAACCACGTACGCAGCGGTGTCAACGCTAGGGAAACGTTTCGTTACCCAGAGTGCAATAGTCACAGCCGGGTTGATATGCGCCCCGGAAACACGGCCGAGTGAGTATATTACTGCAGCAATGACAATACCAAATGATATCCCGATTGCAAACCAGTCGGCTAACCCTCCAAGCATGCCAATCCCGATGTTGAAAC
>SESC01000695.1_pt1 | contig 11846 bp, 6 predicted proteins | sample 3171431 | NCBI WGS metagenome assembly SESC01 (sample SAMN06051868, study PRJNA518727) | freshwater metagenome | biome: subpolar coniferous forest; feature: holomictic lake; material: water; isolation source: holomictic Lake 227, 8 m depth | place: Canada: near Kenora, Ontario | collected 2014-07-08... | reverse complement strand
GCTCGTTTGAGCTGACCGGAAAGGCGACCGGCTACTGGGATGTGGTTATCAGCACCGGCGGTGCCGGTTCGCTTTCCACTGTTCTGGAACAGGTTTTCGCAGTTCTGTGTCCGGTGGCGGAGACGGCGGAGATAAACAGGGTGACAGATGGTTCAGTTATTCTTAAATTAGAAAGCGGCGACGTGGGAATTGAAATACCAGCGGGCGCGTTTAACGAAAATGTGTCGCTCACTATTTCCACGGCTCAGGTTCCGTCTGCCGGCAGGGGCACAACCGTGGTTTCCAGACTCGGCGTTGAAATTCTAAATGACAAAGGTCTTCAGCCCGTAAAAAATTCCGTGATAACCATGTATTACCGCCATAGTGATATTGTTGGCCTTGATGAAACGAAATTAATAATGGGCAGATATGACCCGGCAAATTTGAGATGGATACCGCTGCCTTCCACAGCATATCCAGATCAAAACAAGGTTATGGGCGCGACGGACCATTTTTCGGTTTTCAGCTTAATACAGCTTAAGCCTGCCTCCAGTTTAAGTTCGATAAAGGTTTTTCCCAATCCGTTCGATCCCGGCAGGCATACACAGGGGTTGACTATTGACAATCTTACGTCCGACGCGGAAATATCAATATTCACCGTGAGCGGTGAGCTTGTGAAGAAAGTTGAGTACACAACTCAGAACGGCAGAGCTATATGGGACGGCACGAACGAGGGTGGCAGAAAGGTGGCGAGCGGAGTTTATATCGCTTTGATCAAAGCTTCGGGAGGAAATAAAAAAGTTAAGATTGCGGTGGAGAAATAATAATTTTGTGATAGCCAAGGTTGGATGGTTTCGCGGATCGTGTGTTATAGAGAGTTAAAACATGGCGTATAAAACTTTAGCTTATTTAATCTTATTCTGCGCCTGCGCTATGCCGGCCTCGTATGTCCGCGCTGGATTTTCAAAAGGAGACGCCGGAACCGCTTCTGCCCAGATTCTTAAACAGGGGGCCGGCGCCAGAGCGGCTGGGATGGGTAACGCTTTTACCGCTATAGCTGATGATGCCGCGGCGGTGTATTGGAACCCCGGGGGGCTTGCCGGGACAAAGAAAGAGTCGGCGTCGTTAATGCATGCCATTTTGCTTGACGATATCTCATACGACTGGTTGGCCTATGTTCGGCCGCTGAATTCCGGGACATTCGGCGTGGGGATCCAGCATCTTTCCTACGGCAGCATAACGGAAACGGATGAAACAGGTCTTGAAAAGGCAAGTTTTACCCCTAATGAAACAGTCGGCACATTGTCATACGGCATCGGTTCCGGCGATTTCGGTTTCGGCGCCAGCCTTAAATATGTATCTGGCAAAATAAAGCATTCTGCCGCGACGATTACCGCCGATATCGGCGGCAAATACGGCATTTCCGCGGATGATAAGTTTTCGCTGGGTTTTGCGCTTCAGAATATCAGCGGGGAAATGAAGTATGTTTCGGAAAGCGATCCGCTGCCGCTTAATTTAAAAATTGGAACGGCCTATAAACCGGAGAATAACTGGATCATAGCCGTTGACGCCGATATGCCTTACGATAACGCAATAAGCTTCGGTCTCGGAAGCGAGTATAGCGTGAAAATGGGCGACGGGTTGATGGTCTCCGGCCGCGCCGGCTATAACAGCCGGGCAAAAGATTTGGGCGGGCTGACCGGGTTTACTGTCGGCGCTGGGGGGAGTTACGATGTGATCCGGCTTGATTACGCTTTCGTTCCTTTTGGCGATCTTGGCAATACCCACAAAATAAGTTTATCAATTGATTTTTGACACTGTTTCCGGTTTAAAAGCCGGTCAGGCGTGTTTATGGAGGCGCTTTTCCGGATGGAGGCGCCGGATAAACTTTTCGGAAAACGGCGCGCAGGGGTCAGCTCTTTTCCGGAGGCATGTCGAAGCTTATAAGATTGCTGCTGAAGCCGCGCGTTTTTATCGCGCCGTATAATATGCCTACTCCCATCCAGATGCCGCCGTAAATCTTAGCGGTGGAACTGAGATTAAGCCACAAAAGCAGGCAGATGGAAAAGCCCAGTACCGGCGGGAAGAAATTGGCGGCCGTCCTGTTGTCGCTTCTCAGCCAATAGCGAGTGAAGGCCGCCGCGTTAACGCCCATGAACGCTATAAGCGCCCCGAAGTTCAGCATCTCGGCGCCGAGGCCGAAGTTTATTACGAACGCCCCGGCCAGCGCTACCGCACCTACAAACACAACATTATTGCGCGGCACGCGGCGAACAGGGTCCACAACTCCGAAAAAAGATTCCGGCAGCGCCTTGCTGCGCCCCATGCCATAAAGAAGCCGCGCCGCGCCCAGTTGCGCGCCCATGCCGGAGCCGAAATTAGCCACTAGCAGTGTGGCCCCGACTATGGCGAACATAGGCGCCCAGGCCCTTCCCGCGGCAAAGACGAAAGCCGTATCCACATTAGGGAAGGGCTGCGAGGCAGGCCACAGCAGCTGCGCCGCGTAAACTTCCACGGCGGACAAGATCCCTATCACAAAACAGGTTGCCACCGTGGCCAGCAGAATATTGCGGCGCGGGTTTTCCACCTCTTCTGACAGGGTGGAAATACCATCGAATCCTATATAAGTCAGTACCGCCACTGAAGTGCCGCCCAGCACGGCTTTAGCGTTGAAGAGCTGCGGGTCAAAGAAAGGACGGGTAAAAAATCCGGGGTCGCTGTGCGGATTGCCAAAAATGTATCGCGCAGCCGTGACGAAAAACACCGCTATAACCGCGCCCATGACCGCCGCCAATCCGGCATTCATGCGGGCGGAGGTTTTTACGCCCTGGATGTTAAGCGTTGTGAAAATTACCGCGAAAAACACAGCCCACCCTCCGTATGGCACGGACGGCGCGAACACGTGTGCCTGCTGGCTTATCCATATGATGCAGATCATGGGGTTGAGCATGTAGTCCATCACCATGCTCCAGCCGGTAACATAGCCCAAAGCGGGGTTTATTTCCTGTCCTACATAGGTAAAAGCTGAACCGGCGCTCGGATACGCGCGAGCCATGCGCCCGTAGCTTATGGCCGTGAAAAGCATGCCGATCATAGCCAGCAAAATAGTGGTAACTACATGTCCATGTCCCTTTTCGCTCAGCACGCCGAAAACCGACATGGGCGCGGTGGGCTGGATGACTATAACGCCGTAAAGTATAAGATCCCAAAGCGTAAGCGTGCGTCTAAGCCCTGGCAAACCGGCTGTCTTTTCCTGTGTCGGCATAGTTTATGTCCTCTTAGCAATATGGTAACATTTTGTTTTATTAGATGTAAATTTCCGCATTTATGGAGCCAGATATGAAAAATTACCGGCGCGCCTCGGCTCGTATAATAATCCTGTTCCTGGTTTTGGCCGGCGCTTTGCGCCCCGCTCCGTGCGCTGCGCGCGGCAGCGCCGCTACGCCTTACGAAACTAAATTGCGCGACAACTGGCTTATCCAGTCCGCCGATAAAGCGGGCGCGGACGGAAGAGTCATCTCCGGGGCGGCATTCGTTCCGGTCGGATGGAATAAGGCTTCTGTTCCGGCTACCGTACTGGGGACGCTGGTTGACAACGGAGTTTACGGTGACGTTCTGGCGGTAAAAAATCTGGCCTCGGTTTCTACCGCGTCGTTTGCCGGGGCGTGGTGGTACAGGACCGAATTCAAGCTTTCGCGCCAGTCTGGGCTTTCCAGGACCAGGCTTGCGTTCGATGGTATAAACTATCGCGCCAATATCTGGCTTAATGGTCGCAAGGTGGCGGACGCGCGCGACGTCAAAGGCGCTTTCCGGCGCTTTGATTTCGATGTTACTGATATTGTTTTGGCTGAAGGGGTAAACACTCTTGCCGTGGAAGTTTTCCCGCCCAAGCCCGGAGATCCGACCATAGGTTTCGTTGACTGGAATCCGCCGCCCCCCGATGCCGCCATGGGCCTCTGGCGCGGCGTACGCGTGCTGCGGACCGGGCCGGTCTCGCTGCATAACCCGTATATAATGACTGATGTTGATACCGACACGCTTAAAACCGCCAACCTGGCCATTACCGTGGAAGCGCGCAACGATACTTCCGCCGCCATATCGGGCGAAGTGTCGGGCGAAATAGGGCATATTCATTTTTCAAAGAAGGTTGAACTTGCCGCCGGACAAAGCGCGATTATCGGGTTTGCCCCGCAGGATTATCCGGAGCTGTCGCTGAAGAACCCGCGCTTATGGTGGCCGCATGATTTTGGCAAGCCGGAGCTCTACTCCCTAAAATTGGAATTTAAAACCGGGAGGGCGGTGTCGGATTCCAGCGCGCTGCGGTTCGGGGTGCGCCAGGTTTCGGATTACATGACCCCGGAGGGGCACCGCGGCTTCAGGATAAACGGCAGGCCGATCCTTATCCGCGGCGGCGGCTGGACGGACGATATTTTTATGCGCCAGTCCCGCGAAAAGGTGCGCTCGCAACTGGCGTATGCCAGGCACATGGGGCTTAACACCATAAGGCTGGAATCCTTTTGGGGCTCTGATGAAGAATTATACGACGCCTGCGACGAGGCCGGAATCCTTTTGATGGCCGGCTGGAGCTGCCAGTGGGAATGGCCCGAATTTCTCGGCAAGGAAACTGATGGGACTTACGGCGGCATCCGAAGCAAAGACGATATGCAGTTCATAGCCCGCTCGTGGCAGGACCATGTGCGATGGCTGCGCAACCATCCCGCGCTGTTTGTCTGGCTTTACGGCAGCGATTTGCCGCCCAGCCCGGAGCTGGAGAAGGAGTATCAGGCCATTCTGAAAGCCGACGATCCGTCAAGGCCGTTCCTTGCCGCGGCCTCGTGGAAGACCAGTGACATAACCGGCCCCACAGGCGTTAAAATGAACGGCCCTTACGATTATGTGCCGCCTGTTTATTGGTTTGAGGATAAGACCCGCGGAGGCGCGTTCGGCTTCAATACCGAAACCGGTCCGGGGCCGCAGATCCCGGTTAGGGAAAGTCTTGAGCGGATGTTGTCAAAGGAACACCTCTGGCCGATAGACGAAACCTGGCTGTATCACACGGCCAGGAATAAATTTTACGGTCTCAGCCGCTACAATGAGGCCATGAGCGCGAGGTTCGGCAAGCCGGAAAATCTGAATGATTACGAGCGCAAAGCTCAGCTCATGAACTACGATGGCGTGCGGGCGATGTTTGAGGCTTTCAACGCCGCCAAATTTAACTCGACTGGCGTAATCCAGTGGATGTTTAACTCCGCGTGGCCGAAGCTATGGTGGCAGCTTTTTGATTATTACCTCGCGCCGACTGGTGCGTTCTACGGAGCCCGCAGGGCGAACGCGCCGCTGCACGCCGTCTACAATCCCTCGGACGGAGGCGTCTACCTTGTGAACAGCGGCTTGACGGAGTATAGAAACATAAGGGTGGAGCTAAAGACGCTGGATGCCGCCTCCGTGGTGACGCAGGAGCAGGCCGCAAGCTCTGACCTCGGCCCCAACCGGTCGGTGCGCCTGGCCGGGCTGGCAGGCATCAACCCGCCGGAAAAAACCTATTTTATAGATCTGCGGGTTTACGGCGCCGGTGGCAAACTGCTGGACGCGAACTTCTACGCCCTTTCCTCAGTGCCGGACGTGCTGGATCACGCTAAGTTTGACTGGTCTGTAACCCCCGTGAAATCCTATGGCGATCTGACGGCGCTCGCCGGACTTCCCCGGGTGAAGTTATCGGAGAAGCATCATTACGGCACGGAGTCCTCTACGGGCCGACGGTATATTGAAGTAGAACTTGTAAACCCGGCAAAACAATTGGCCTTCTCGGTCGAGCTTGTTCTGCACAAGTCGGGCACAGAGGAATTTGTCGCGCCGGTTTTCTGGGACGATAATTTTATTTCGCTCCTCCCCGGGGAGAAGCGCGTGCTGCGCGCCTATTATCTAAAGCGGGACGCCGGCGGTTCTGATCCGGCGCTTAAAATACGCGGTTGGAATATAGAATAACAGATCGCGGAGGGCTGACTATGGACGTGTTAGGAGCAGATTTAGGCGGCACTAATTTCCGCGTGGGGCTGGTGCGTGACGGTAAACTCGTACATTCCTCCTCCGCTTTCATAAACGCCGCCGGGACGGAGCAGGAGGTTTTTGCTCAATTGTGCGAGCTGGCGGACCGCGAAATGTCGCGGGAAGTGGCCGGCATGGGTGTGGGCGTGCCCAGCGTGGCAGACCAGACCACTGGCGTGGTGTATAATGTTCAGAATATACCATCCTGGAAGGAGATCCGCCTAAAGGAACTACTGGAAAAGCGCTATAGCGTTCCCGTCCGCGTAAATAACGACGCCAACTGTTTTGCCGCCGGCGAAAAATATTTCGGTAAGGCCCGCTCATGCGATTCCGCCGTGGGGCTGATCATGGGCACGGGCCTGGGCGCGGGAATCATAACAAACGGAAAGCTTTACTCCGGCGCGAATTGCGGCGCCGGAGAATTCGGCATGGTACCTTACCGCGACGGCGTATTGGAAGATTACTGCTGCGGACAGTTTTTTAAGAGGATATACGGCATTACCGGCGCCGGGGCTTTCGCACTGGCCGAAAAGGGCGACGCAAAAGCACTAGCTATGTTTTCAGAGTTCGGCGGGCATGTGGGCGCCGCGCTCAAAATAATAATGTACGCGGTGGATCCTGAGATTATAGTGCTGGGAGGCTCTGTCAGCAAGGCGTTCCGCTTTTTTGAAAGCACGATGCGCGAGACCATGCGCGGCTACGCCTTTGTCCGCGCGCTGGAGCGAGTGAGGGTTGAAGCTTCAGACACTGAAAATATCGCCATACTTGGCGCCGCCGCGCTTTATCTTGATGCGATTAAAAGCCAGTAGTTGACGCCGCTTATCATGAATAGCGGCGGGGCCCGTAGTTATTCGGTCTTCATGTACTTCTTCTTAAACCATTCTTGCAGATCGTCAAATAGCGTGTAGGTGACCGGCGTCATCAACAAGGTTATTAGCAGCGACAGTGACTGTCCGCCTATGATGACCCACGCCATAGCGCGGCGCGAGCCAGATCCAGCGCCTGTTCCCAGCGCGGTCGGTATCATGCTGGCTACCAGAGTCAGCGTGGTCATAAGTATAGGGCGCAGCCTTGTGCGGTTGGCTTCTATGGACGCGGTATGTCTGTCCATCCCTCCGGCCCGCAGGGTGTTGGTGTAATCCACCTGCAGGATGGCGTTCTTTTTGACTATGCCGAACAGCATGAAGATACCCATGATGCTGAACAGCGTCATATTTTGGCCGGTTATGAACAGAGAGAGAACCGCGAACGGCAGGGTTAGCGGCAGGGCTATAATGATGGATATCGGATAGACGAAACTTTCGAACTGACTCGCCAGCACGATATAGATAAAGATGAAGGACATGAGGAAGGCGATCAGAAAGCCTTTCAGCATATTCCCCAGTTCCTTTGATCTTCCGGTCGCGCCCGCGGTGTATTCGGGCGGAGCTTTCAGCGCTTTGAACGCCTTATCCGCCTCATCTATCATTTTTCCCAGTGGCATTCCGGTGGTGTTGGCTTCCACCGTGATCTTGCGCTGGCGATTATATCTCTCTATCTGCGTCGGACCCAGCCCCTCCACCACTTTCGCCACGTTGTCCAGCCGCACGGTCTTGCCATTGTTGGCAGGGACCACCATGGCCTCTATAACATCCTTCCTGTCCCGGAAGTTCTTGTCGGCTCTTACGCGGACCTGGTATAGATCATCCGCGTCCTTAAACTTTGTGATGTCTTCTTCTCCGCCCACCAGTGTGCGCAGCGATGTGGCGATGTCTTCAATCTTGACTCCCAGATCGTGCGCCCGGTCGCGGTCTATCTCCACGCGATATTCCGGCTTTGCATAGGAAAAGCTAAGATCTACGTCAACCACTCCATTAAGGGAGCGGAGATGATCGGCGATTGTTTTAGCGTAAATCTGCAACTTTGCCAGTTCGGGGCCGGCCACCACATACTGGAATTCTTTTTCTCCTCCCCCGCCGAAGCCGCCCACGGGCGCGACTGAGATCCTGAGGGTGGTATATTTCGACATCATGGCGCGCGAGCTTGCCATTATCTTTTTCAGGGACGGGCGTTTAGAAACGTCTACCAGTTCCGCCATGACATATCCTTCGTTTACGGAAGGCGCGCCCGCGTGGCTGCCAATGCCGGTGCCGATGGAGGACAGCGTGGTTGTGACATAGGGGATGGTTTTGGTCTCCGCCTCTATCTGAGAGAAGAGCTCTTTCATGACCCCCAGGCTGGTTCCCTCCGGAGCCTTGATGTTTATCTGATACTGGCCGGTGTCGTCGGCAGGCAGGAAGTCCTTGCCTATAAACATGAACATCGGTATCATGGACAGCATTATGCCGATGGACGACAGGACCATGAATTTCCTGTGAGATAAGGCCCATTCGAGCATCTTTATATAGCGGTTCGCCAGAGATTCGTTGATATGGTCGGTGAATTTCTGAAGTTTTGTTTTTTCGGTGCTTTTTACTTTAAGGAAAAGCGAGGCGAGCATCGGAGTGAATGTCAGCGCCACCAGGGTGCTTATCGCTATGGCGAAGGCGATGGTGAGCCCGTAGCTCTTCACAAACCTGCCGATAATCCCGCCCATATAGGCCAGCGGCAGAAATATAACGATAAGCGACAAGGACATGGCGATGACCGCGAAGCCTATTTCCTCAGCGCCGCTCAGCGCCGCTTTTACAGGGGAGATCTTATGCTCCTCCATATGCCGGTATATGTTTTCGAGCATGACTATAGCGTCATCTATGACCAGGCCAACTGCTATGGTCAGGCCCAGAAGCGTCATATTGTTCAGAGTGAAGCCAGCGTAGTCCATAAACAGGAAGGTGGCGATGAGCGAGGCCGGGATGGCCATGGCTGAGATTATTGTGGACCGGAAGTCGCCCAGGAAGAGCAGCACCATCAGGCCGGCAAGAATGGCGCCAAGGACCAGATGCTCTTTGACCGTGTTGACGGAATTCTGGATGAACTCCGACTGGTCGCCTACTATCCTGGTCTGGATGCCGGGGGGGATGATGGCTTGAATGCTGTTAACGCGCTCGCGTATTTTTTTTACCACCTCAACGGTGTTTGTTCCGGATTGTTTTTTTACCACCAGAGTGACCGACGGTTTACCGTCCAGATAGGAGGCGGTGCGCATATATTCGCCGGTATCTTCCACTATGGCGATGTCGGAGATGCGTATAGGTGTTCCGCCGACGCTGGTGACGACTATGGCGTTAAAATCCTTCACATCTTTAATGCGGCCCAGGGTGCGGAGCACAAATTCCTTGTCCGGTTGCTCAACTTTGCCGCCTGGAATCTCTATATTCTGCTGCGTTATTGCGTCTTTCAGCTGTTTGGTGGAGATATTAAGCGAGGCCATTTTCAGCGGGTTCACTACGATGTGTATCTCGCGCTCGCGTCCGCCCACCACATCAACCGATCCCACGCCGCTTACGGTCTCTATATTTTCCTTGATCTTTTTCTTAGCGAAGCGGGTAAGCTCTATCAGGTCCTTATCTCCTGAAACTACCACATTCACCACTGCTATGGCTCCGATGTCGAACTTGCCGATAACGGGTGGGTCGGTGCCCTGCGGCAGCTGGCGCTGGACGGAGCCGACCTTGTCGCGCACGTCCTGAGCGGCTATGTCCCCGTTCTTCTCCAGCACGAACTTGATCATGACCATGGAGAGGCCTTCATAGCTGGTGGAATTTATTTCTTCAATGCCGGAGATGGTGTTTACCGCTTCCTCTATAGGTTTGGTCACGGAGGATTCTATCTCTTCCGGGCCCGCGCCGCGCAGGGTGGTCTGCACAACCACGAACGGAAATTCCACGTTCGGAAAAAGGTCCACGCCCAGGCGGAAGTAGGAGAAAGTGCCCAGGACTACCAGGGCCAGGATCATCATGGTGGTGAAGATCGGTTTTTTGACTGCAATTTCAGTTATTTTCATAATAGGTAAGTAGCAAGAATTAAATGATAAGGGTTAAGTTTTTACTTTTTACAATTTACCGCTCAATCCTGTATTTTGATCTTGCTTCCGTCCTTTAGGCCGTAAAGGCCGAAGGTTATAAGCATATCCCCGGCTTTCAATCCGCCGGAGATCTGCACATAATCTCCGTTGCTGATGCCGGTCGTAACATTGCGTTTGACAGCCACATTGTTCATGGGCACAAAGATGTAGGGGCGGCCTTTTTCATCCCGGAGTACGGCGGCCGAAGGTGCGGCCAAGGCTTCGGACTTGAATCCAACAACCAGCCGTATCTCGGCGAACATGCCGGATTTAAGCAGATTTTTGGAGTTGTCGGCCAGGATCTCTATGACTGAGCTCCTTGATTTTGTGTCCACCACGGGGCTGACCCTGTAGACCCTGCCGCGGAAAAGCGTTTCGGGAAAAGCGTCAACTTTAATATAAGCGATCTGGTTGATGAAAACTTTGGCGACGTAGCGCTCTGGCACATCTACCACCACCCGCACCTGGTCCTGGTTCACCACCAGTGCTATGGGCGTTTGGGGGGTGACGCTGGCCCCTGTGTCCTGATATACGCGGCCGATGACCCCGTTAAGGGTTGAGGGGACCGGAGCCGCTTCGTAAACCACGCCGGGCTCGTCGCGTTCGATCAATGCTACCGTCTGGTCTTTTTTTACCGCGTCGCCGTCGGTAAGGAGATTTTTTAAAAGCTTGCCTGAAACCCGGGGGTAAAGCACGGCTTCGTCCATGGCTTTTATCGACCCCACTAGTATAAGGTAGTCCTCTATATTTTTTATCACGGCTTTTTCGGTTTTCACAAGGAAGCGGTCTTTTTCAAGGTTGTTGAAAGCTTCCAGGTCCTTGTTTTTGCATCCGCCTGTTGTCATAAGGACAGCCGTTAAAATAAGCGAATATCCGGCAGTTAATGGTTTTATAGTTTTAATATTTTTCATAAATTCTCCATGGTGAAAGCTTTAACAATTAAATATAAAGTTTTAAACTTATTTCTTTATCACTTCTTATTCTCCGAGCGTCCACTTCAATTCCGCGTCAGCCGAGCAGGTGTCGTGCAGGGCTTGTATATAGAGGGTTTGAGACCTGTTTAAAGCCAGAGAAGTGTCATTGAGTTCCAGCTGGCTTGCCAGGCCGTTTCTGAACCTGACTTCAGTAGCGGACAGCGCCTTGCGGGCCTGTTCCACCGCCGTGGTTTGCGATTCGCGCCTTTCGGAAGCCTCGTTCATGCTGAGCCAGGCTTTTTTAACCTCTATCTTTATTTTTCTTTCAAGTTCCTTAAGGTTTGTATCCGCTATACCGGCTTGCAGTCTGGCCTGTCTGGTGCGGGAATTTACAGAGCCGCCGGAGAACAGAGGCAATGATAATTTGAGTCCGGCCATTGTGCTCCAGGCCTGATGGCCTGAATCCGGGAAACCGGAGTCGCTCTGGCCCTGGAACTGCCTGGAAGCGAAGGCGCTCAGGTGTGGGAAGTGGCCGGCCCGTTCTATTGTTACCATTTCTCTGTAGAGATCGCGCTGATATCTCATATTGCTGTATTCGGGACGATTCATGAGGGCGGTTTTGTAGAGCGCGGATATTTCCCCGGGACCCTGAACGCCACAGGTGAACCCATCCGACAGAGAAATATCCGTTTCAGGGTCCAGTCCCAGCAGGTTTTTCAGTTCTACCAGCCCTTCTTCATAAAGATTCTGGGCCTGGGTCAGCGCGGGGACGGTGTTGGACACCTCTACCTTCTGGCGAAGCACGGCAAGATCGCTGGCTATGCCTTGCTTGTACTGGGCCTCGATGGTATCCAAATGCTGGCGGGCCAAATCCAGAGATTCCTTCTGTATGCCGGTCATCGATTTAGCCAGCAGAACCGAAT
>SESC01000684.1_pt1 | contig 12005 bp, 9 predicted proteins | sample 3171431 | NCBI WGS metagenome assembly SESC01 (sample SAMN06051868, study PRJNA518727) | freshwater metagenome | biome: subpolar coniferous forest; feature: holomictic lake; material: water; isolation source: holomictic Lake 227, 8 m depth | place: Canada: near Kenora, Ontario | collected 2014-07-08... | reverse complement strand
TGATACCTCGCTCATGGTAGAGGGTATATAGTCTCTCCTTGATTGTTACCGGAACCCGTTTCAACTCGGCCTGCATTCCCTTCTGAATGTTTGAATTCGTATAATTTTGATACTTGATGAAGTTCACCACGCAAACCCATCCGTTCCAGCGGATGAGCTTTCCGCTTGCTTCCAGTTTTTCAAACACCGCGCTCACTTCCTCAATGGAGAAGCCTATGTCAAAAGCCGCCCGTTGAATGGGCAGTTCATAAGCACCGGTAACATTGGTGAGGGGGTTGGTAATGAGGTATATGAAAACAAGTTTCTCCATCGGGTTAAGACTCACGATGTAGGAATCGTCCCAAAACCGCGTGTCTACATATCGTTGCTTTGCCATGTTTGTTCGCCCGTTGCCAGGGCCGGAAGGCCCGGTGCGTGATCCACCCAGGAGAGATCGCGTAGATACATCCCCCAGCATGGGCGCACCGGGCACAGCCGACCGGTTCCGAGCATGTTTAAAACTCGATCACTTTTTCCTCTGCCTCTGCATCCCGCAACCCACGACAGGCCGGACACACGCACGAATGCCGGAGCAACCGCAACATCCAACGCTCAATAAATGACCGGAGGCCACGATTGCGTCGTCTTGCGGCTTCCGTTCCAATCGGCACGTATTCCATTTCCCATCGATCTAGCATGAAGAAAATGTGATTAAGACCTGATAAAACGACCATCCCTGTTTGTGCAGGGAAACATGCGGGCAGCATAGCCCAACGAGACTCATCTGGCGTCTCTGGCCGAACCCGCATGTTCCCCCAAGCAAAAAAACCTGATGGAAATATCCATCAGGTTTCATGCTTTTTCTTCATCGAGTAATTCGAGTTTCCACTTCCGTGCGCATAAGTCATATTGTGCGACATGAAGAAGTAGTTTTTGATCCCGCCCGAATGGCGGGGTTGAACAGGCTGAAGCTGATGGATGCTCTATTCCCTTTTGAACGATCTCTTACGGGAAAGTATAGTACGGATTTCAAAAGCGTACAAGTCCACCCCTGTGGATAACTCACTCTGCGCTGACTCAGGCCGCGCGTCCAAGTTGCATCTCGGCATATTCCCGGAATTCTGGGCGGCTGAGCTTCGTATAATGCGCAATCGTCATCGGCGTGCTGTGCCCTACTAGCTGCGCGATGATCGCGTCGGGAACACCCAATCGCGCCAGACGGTGGATGAATGCGTGCCGGAACGAATGCGGACAAATCTTTTTCTCGATCCTTGCGCGATGGAGATTCCGCTTGAGCATGGATTGAACGGCGCGCCTGGACAGCGGGCGGTCGGCGTATTGGCCATCCCCGACGAACAGCGCATCGCATTTTGCCGTGCCATCGTTAATTCTCTCCACAAGATATTGCTGCACGATCAAGTCTGTCGCCGGGTTCCAGAAGATGCGCCGCTCCCGAATGGTCTTCTCGGTTTTCACCACAGCGGAGCGATCCTCCTCGATGTCCTCAATCTCAAGACTCAGCAGTTCGCCGACACGCACACCGGTATCATGCAGCAGCATGATGATGGCGAGGTCGCGCAACGGCGCGTGTGCTTGGGCTTTGAGCGATTCCACAAGGGTTTGATATTCCTCTTCCGTGATTGCCAGGTGCGAATTGGAACGCGCCTTCGGCACCCTCGCGAGATAGAGGGGAAATCGCAAGCGGCCCTGCTCGAAATAGAAACGGAGGTAATTGTGCACCACCGTGAGCGCATACTGAATTCCCTTCGATGCATGTTTGCCTTCAAGGCTTCGGGCAAAAGCGGTGTAATCCGTGTGGGTCAATGCCTCGGGCGGCTTGTTGACGAACGCTTGAAAGCGCTCCACCCAAATCCGGTAACTGCGGACGGCAGGTTTTGCATACGACTGCTTCCATACCAAGTATTCTTCCACAAGGTCTTTGTTGCTCGATGAAGTGAGGCGCGTAACGCCGATTGCTGGGCGATACGCATAACTTACGTTGTTCATGGTATTTAACCATTAGCTGATAAGCAAAGAGCGATCCTTGTTCTGCGCACAAATCCAGCGCAGTTCACCATGTAATATCACCATGAGGCCTCACAATTGTCAACGTGCGCAATCGCTCTCCTTGCTGATGGTAACGTACCGCTGCGGTACGTCAAACGAGGTTATCCACACCTCTGTTTGCCCCTACAAACTAGCTATGTAGCGGCAACTGCCGCCATAACGACAAAATACCCTTGTAAACCAAGGGTAGAACGAATTCCCAGGTGTCGGCCTCACGGCCCGACTTGTCCCTTTTTCCTGGCGGCTAGCCGGGTGTCATCCTTTCCTATCGGACATGTTGACACCAAAAAGGGACAAGTCGGCCCGCTACGGCGGGACCGACACCTGGGAACTGGTTTACGGATGAAACTACGTCCGCGCTTGCGCGGAACGACTGGTCTCGCTCCCCCGCCGCCCGCACCCTTTGACTTTGCTCCTGGTCTGCGTTCCTTGCCCAACGCAAAATCAAAGCGTGTGGCACGCCTGCCACCCAACTATTTTTTATCGCGCCCTCTGCAATCGCAGAAGGCGCGAGACGGGTTTAGCAAACTGGTTGAAGAACACCCGCCACGGGCGGGCGCGGTGTCGGATTCCATGAAGTATGATAAAATCAACTCATGGAACAAAAATTGGAGCAGGATATTATCCTGCTAGCGCAAAAGTTCATCTCCAACCCCGAAGCTTTCCCCTTGTATCGCGGAGAAAACGAGACAAACCAGGGAGGACTGCATTTCACTACGGACAGGGATTGGGCGAGAAGTTTTGGTGATACTATTTTATCGGGACGGCTTCCGACGCGTTGCAAATTCAAACTGATTTCAGGGGACGATTTTGAATTTGCCTTCAACTCGGGAATTTTCTCGGAAGGAAAACTGTGGAATCTTCTCTTTTCAGAAGGCTACGACGCCATCATTGGACACGATCCGATGAATTCTCATGCGCTCGACGTGGTTGTGAATCCTGTTCACATGGACAGGTTCAAGCCCCTGCACGGTTAAACCGCGCCTCAAATGGAGACGGGTTAAAGCATCTTGCTCCCCAGCATGCTCATGAGCTTTACTGCGTTCACCTGGGCCTCCTTGCCGTCCTTCGAGCCTACGAAGGTGTCCCAGCCTTTGATGAGATCGGCATCGTGGATTTGGTGGATGTCGTTTTCCAGTTTCAAGCGGTCTTCGGTCGATATGCCGCCTTTGGTATTGAGCACGGTATCGATGAAGAATTTGAGGAAACGGGAAATTTGGATGCGCGTGGTCGCAGAGTCGTCCTGCTGTTGCTGCTGTTGGGCTTGCTGCTTGATGTTCTCTGTATATTGGATGGCAAAGAAGATGTTTGAGCAGAGTAGCACCAGCATGATGATGTTTGTGGTAAGTCTTGTTTTGTCTAATATTCCTGATTCGAAGTTCATAAATTTTAAAAGGTTTAATTTGTAATTAAGAAACGGTCGCAAGCTCGTTCTGTTTTCATGTGGTCATAGGCGTTAGAAGAAGTAGTTAATGAGCTTGCTAAACCAGCTTGCTGATTGGGATGCCCGTGGAGCATCATCGGCTGCTTTCGGTGTTGCTCTGCCCCCTGATACTTCGATGCGGAGCGTAAGCGGAGATGCCGGAGATGTGAGGGTGTAGGTGCCGGGTTGGGATGACGTCTTGAGCGTGAGGGTATTGTTTATAAAGGAGAGGGTTTGCCCGTTGAAATCCGCTGTCTTTGCTCCTTTGAGGGCGATGGTGATGTCTGTGTTCGGAGTGATGGTGATTTTTTCAAACACCTTTGCTTTCGTGTCGCTTGTGAGGTAGGCAGAAACCGGAACGGTCGTATTTGTCGAAAACTCCTGGTTCGGAAGTTTGATTGGCAAGCCTTTGGCCGAAACAGTAAACAGACCCGGGATAGCTGCGGTTGGCTTTGGGAGAAGAAGCGGTTTCTTCTGGATTGTAACCAAGTCCTGCTCTTTGGAGAAACCGGCCTGCTTGAGGTAATTTGCAAGGTCTTTGCCGAGTGCTTTTGTTATCTTCTCCGGGATTGGAGCGAAGAGGAAGCTCGTGATTCCCTCGCCAAGTGAGAAGGATTTTTTGCTCGTTGTGTCGCCGAAGGTCGGAACTGGGGAGAGCTTGATTGGGTAGAGTTTCGTGACTGGGGGGAGGACGGTGAAGATTGGGGTTAGGCTGGATTCTGCGGCGCTGCGGCTCCCGCCTGAGGATTGCGTCGATGGCGCAGCTCGTGTGGCATTTTCAGTGGCGGCGCGGGCTGCTGCCTGAGCATCAGCGACCGGATCGCTGGAACCGGAATTGCCATCGGGATCATGATACTGCCCTCTTGAGCCTCCTGAATGGGGTGTGTTGGGACATCCTGTATTGGATGAATTTCCAGCAGCAACGGAAACTAAGTTATAGCTTGAACGAGCGATATTGACCGTTCCTGCATTTCCCCCATTTCCACAGGAGGTGCTATTGCCTCCGTTGACGGCGAGTGTTGTGGATGCGGCAATGCCTCTGGCATTGGTGTTGCTGATCGATATGGTTCCTCCATTCCCGCCATTGGTTGAGCCGTTGCCTCCATTGGCCTGAATGCTTGCGTTCAAGGTCGAGGTGGCAAACGCGACACTACCGCCATTGCCTCCAGAACCGTTTGCATTATCCGCGCCGCTCGCATTTACAGCGTACGCGAATCCTGCAAAGCGGATGTTTTTAATCGTGAGATTTGTAAAGGCATCGTGGGTTCCATCATGGTCTGGGGTCGAGGTGGCAAGGACAGCGAATGAGGACGTGCTGGTTGACTGGGTTCTCACGGTCATGTTGTTGCCGTTGATGGTCACGCCATTAGCACGAACGATGAAGCAGGTGTCGAAGTTGTAATTAAAGAAATAGTTTCCGGCATCCGTTGAAGTGGCGAGGCTGTAGGTTCCATTCTCTGTATCGAGCACTCCACAGCTTGAAATGACACCCGGCACCAATGGTTTAAGGATGATACCGCCATTTTGCTCCACGAACGTGGTTGTCGGATTTGAGTTGATTCCGGCAAGGCCCAGAAGGTTGCGGTAGAGGAATTTCACAAGCGTGTTGTCCGCGACAATCGTCCATGCAGAATCCGTAAAGTCTCGAAGGATGTTGATTTGCGGTGCGAGCGCGGTGTAGAGGCGCGTCTTGACGCCTGTGACAACGCCCCTGGTCGATTCGTAAAAGTTTTCGGCGAGGTCTCCGACGAAAGTGGCGACTGTGGCGATGCCGATATTGTAGGCGCTGTCCTTGAAGGTGGAAGAACCCGCAATGCCGCTGTTGGAACTGTGGTTATTGAAAATGCCGTTGCCTACCGAACCGGCATTGGTTGAACTGCCGTTAAAGGTGGCCTGCGAAGTTGTGCCGCTGTTGGTGCTGTTGCCACCGAAGATGGCCGACTGAACGGTATTCTCATTGTAGCTGGAATCGTAAAAATTCGGGGTGTTGACCGCCGTGCCGGTCACGGTGTTGTAGCTCTGATTGTAGAAATTTAATGTTCCGGGCGCGTCGGCAAGATCGTTGTGGGAGGTGTCAAAAAAGTTAATGGTGATATTCGGATCAAAACTGCCCGTTCCCTTCACTTCTGAAAGCGAGAGGTTGTTGTGGAGATCAAGCGTCCCCCGGATGTTGCCGGTGCTATGCCCGTTGTAGAATTGCGTGACGGTGTTTGCTCCGGTAAGGTTGGTGAGATCGACCCCGAAGTCGCCGGTGTTGGGAGTCGAAGTTCCGATGTATATCGTGCCGAGGATCAATGGAGGGACATCAGTTGGGGTTCCTCCGAGAATGACGGTGTCCTGTGCCTGTGGGATGCTGGAAGCTGTGCCTGGAACGCTGGTTGTGGCGTTCCCGCTTTTCCAATACCAGTTGGCCGGATTGCTCCACGATGAATCTGAAGTCGGCTGGAAGTAATATGGCTGAAGGTAGCTGGCCGTAGCGCAGGTGCCTCCGCTTTTGCTGCTTGCTTCGTAAAATTTACAAATATTAACGGCCCCGGATCGCATTTCGGAGGTGCCGTAAAACTTGGCGGTGCCGTGGATCGTTCCCGTATTGAAACTGCTGCCATTGAAGATCACGGTGTTATCCGCGCCGCCGTCGTCCATCGTCCAGGACTGCCCATTGGAAAGCGTGACGACGGAATGACTCATGGCGAGCGTTCCTCCCTGCCCTGAACCAGCCCCACGGCTTGAGACACCGCCAGTGATCGTTGCGTTGGTGACGATAATGGAGCCGCCGCTGCCATTTCCGCTGGCATGAGCACTCGCGTTGATGCCGTCGCCAAAATTGTTGAAGATGATGTTTTGAACCGTGATCGCATGGCCGCTCGCGCCGCTTTCCACGCCACGGGCGTCCACAGCTATATCGTGTCCATTGCCGGTGACGGTATGGATTGTTGTGTGGTCGGTTGGGTCAAGACCATCGATGACCACATCGTCGGCGACGACGGTAAAGCACGCGCCAGTATTATCAACGAGGTCGGCTCCCAGCGTGTAGGTTCCGGGATACGCGATGGTTCCGCAGGAGGTGACGGGCGTGGTGGTTGAAAGCGGAGGCACCCAGTCGGTGACGACTTTATTGGTGTCCGTTCCAAAGAGGATGTTCCCGATATTCTCGCCATAGGCGAACCCGCCGAATTCCCCGGTATTGAGATCAAACGTGACATGCGAGAAATCGATCCATCCGATATTTTCGCCCCACGCATACCCGCCCAGGACTCCTTGAAAATTGTCGTTGGTGACGGCGTAGGGGTTGTCGCCACAGGAAGAGGTGTTTTTGCAGTTCAATGAGATGAATCCGATATTTTCGCCGTAAGCCCAACCGCTCAGTGTCGTGGAGGCGTAGTCCACTGTCGTGCTCGCGAAATCGATCCACCCGACATTTTCGCCCCACGCATAATGATTTGCAGGATCAATCTTTCCAACCGCACTGGATGCCGTCGCAGTGGATGAATAAAAAATAATTCCAATCACTAAAGACGCAAACGCGAGCACTGATGCTGTTGTTTTTTTATGTTTGAAAATGTGATCCATACGCTTTGCAAATTATACACAATAAATATTCAAAAGTCCCTGTGTATAACTTTGCATGTCATTTAGTTGGTAGCCGGAGCATCGCTTGCGCTTGCATCTCCATTACTTGTTGCATCATTTGATAGAACTGTGCTTGAAGAAATATTTGCAGACTCGTTCGCGGAGGTGCTTGCAGCAGAGTCTGGAGTCGTGCTTGCCATTTCGCCAACATGATCTTCTGTGCTTGTCGATGTGGTTCCTGTGATGAGGTTCACAACTTTATCCACCACGGCGGTGACTGAATCTTTTACTGTGTTAATGATGCCGCTTGATGTTGCTTCGATTGTTGTTGTGGCTTGAGTGGATGTCGAGTTGGTTTGCGGAGCAGATGCTGCAACCGGGTTTGCAGAGTTGTCAGTTTGCTGGCGTGGATTGTTTGCCGAAGCATTCTGAGGAGTTCTGTTATGAGCGATGATTGCGGCGTCAATCGAGGTGCCCTCTACATCCCCCTTGATCGTCAGCGTGTCTCTGACGGCAATATCGGCGAGCGAAGAGGGTTTTCCCCACGGCCCGATAAATCCGGTGACAACACTCGCGCGACTCGCATCCACCGTGTAGGTGTTGTTGTCTCTTGCGAGGACGCTGAGAATCGCACCTTGAATTTCGGTTACCACGCCCACGACACTCGGCGGATTCTTGTGTCCGCCAGAAGAACCGATGTTGGAAGATGCGAACGAATAACCGGCAAAGCCCATAAGAGAAAGGGCAAGGATTGCAAACGAAAGAACGTACACTTTTTTATTCATAGATTTTTTTAAAAACTAATTAGCTTCTTCTTTTGTTAATAATAAGCTGCTCGCGCTTTTCTGATCCTTGAATGCAATACGCTTCTGTAATTTTATCATATGATCATTATAGAGCGCAATGCGCAGAGCGTAGCTTTGCGCATGACAGCAATGCCCGTAGTAGGAATTGAGCATCGGCAAGATTGTTTTGGCCTGATCTTCCGAGACATCATCAGCACTCGCTGATATGCGATGCAGTTTGTTTTTGAATCTCTTGATTATTTTTTGCCGGACGAGCATGTGCGTCGGCTTTACAAAATATCCCAGATAGTCCACGCCATGCGAAACCGGCTGAAGATTGATTTTTCCAGGATGGACACCCAGGTGGAGGCGCTGCTGCAAAAAGTCATCGATGACTTTCACGGATGCGCGCAGTTTTTCTTTGTCTTCTGACAGGAGGACGAAATCGTCCACATACCGAACATACCTCTTGAAGCCCAGCGTCTTTGTGACGAACTGGTCCAGCTCGTTCAAATACACATTCGCAAAAAATTGACTGGTCAGGTTGCCGATAGGCAATCCTCGCCCGGCAGAATAAAAAAGGGATTTGTTTTTCGGGATCAGGCTTTTCTTCGCCGGGTTCCCTTTGTAGAGGTAATTTTGGGTCGGCTCGTTGAATATGATTTTTCGCGCAAGCCAGAGAACTTCCTTTCGCCAGGTCTCGTCATGGCTTTCGTTGAAGACATACCCCGGCACTCTCCCCGTGAGTTTGTCTTCCAAAATTCTGAATAGGAGCGCGCGATCAATCGACCGGAAAAAGCTTTTGACATCCAGCTTGAGGCAGAACCCCCCGCCAGCCTTCCCTCGCATCCCTTGGATGAGGAAGCGGAGCCGATAGACTGCGGCGTGAGTTCCTTTGCCCCTGCGGTTCGCGTATGAGCTGTCGATCAGGTCGGCATCAATGACATGGTAAAGCTCCCGGTAGAGAAGGTGGTGGACGATTCTGTCACGAAAATCCGCCGCGAAGATTTCTCGCGGCGTGGGCTTGGTTACAATAAAGCAGACATGCCGGGAGATTTCATACTTCCGAGTTCGCAGGTCATGCAAAAGCTTGATCAGGTTTCTCTCGCGATTGAGTTCGAACTTCAGCGCATTGATCGTGTTCTTTTTATGCGTCTGGCAGTCCTTATACGCCCGCCATAGTTTTTCCAATGTAAAGATCGTGTTCATAGTGCCATTCAATGCAAGCTGAGGGCAAGAGGCGGAATGCTAGCGGACGCAGCGAACAAGGTTGTTGTTGTTCTTGTTGTTGTTGTTCACGTTGCCATCGTTGGTGTTGACGTTCCAGGCGTTGTCAGTGTTCGGAGCATACTCGGTAGATGACCAGTAGTTGTCGGACTGGGTATGCTGTTATTAAAATCTCCGACTTGCCGTGACAGGGTTTTTCATCATCCTCCACATCCCCCAAACAGCATTCGAGGGAAGCGAAGGGCAGAGATTGAATTCCTATTCCTCGCTCCTTAATCTGCCGATTAAAGACTCCGGGAAGATTTTCTCCAACCCTCAGCTTGTTTTGAAAGGTCTGCTAACTTCTCGACCAGAAACAAATACCCCGTCTGGCTCCCCCACTGGTTTAGTTCTTCGGCTATTCGGCAATGCAGCGTAAGCAACTCGATGCGTCTCCCGAGCTTTTCCAGCTCTGCCGCGCGCGCCTCCATGTCACGATTACTGTTGGCCTCGATGATCAGCCGGATGATGTCGATGTTGTATTCGATCAAGCGCCCGCCGAGAAAATATTTGTGTTGCTTGGAAAATTTCGGAACCCGCATGTACAATTCTTTCAAAAATCCGAACGCGGCATTGTAGATTGGCAAATGAAGATATTGTGACATTTTTATATCGCCTGCTCACCACCTCGCAAGCTCGGGGTGAGAAGGGGAAAAGAATCAAAGAATGCAGGAATTCTAGCGGACGCAGCGAACAAGGCTGCCGTAGTTCTTGTTGTAGTAGTACACGTGGCCATCGCCGGTGCTGACGAACCAGGCGAGGTCAGTGTCCGGAGCATACTCGGTAGATGACCAGTAGTTGTCGGACTGGGTATTTGGCAATGCGGTCGCAGGATATTGCATGCTGTAATCAAGCACCGACGACCACTCTTTGACGGTGGGAAGCCTCCAGATATTTTGTGGGTCGGCATCTACCGTCACGCCGTCTGCATCAAGATACTGACAGTATTCCTTGGCTTGCATCGGGCCGCAGCCTTGGTTTTCATCCCAGCAGAGATACTGGCCCGCATCGGCGTTCTGCCAGATTAGACCTGTGTTCTGGTCAAGCCAGCCGTTGTCCGCTTGCCCGTCTGAAACGAACGGCCCGGTTGTGTTTGGGTTGTGCGCACCGCCGCCTTGGGCAGGCTTCACATAATCCCTGACAATATCCTCCAAGGTGTGGAAAGTGGAGGTTGCTTCCCCTGGCGTGGTGAAATCTGTTGAAGCTGTCGTGGTGCCGGTGGTGACAAGGGTGTAGATGTCATTGAGGGTGTACATGGTCTTTGCAGGGCTTCCCGCTGGAGGAATGAGAGAGCCAGCTTGGGAAACTCCCCAGATAACCCCGGACGCAACAACGATGGTGAGTAATACTTTTGCAGTTTCTTGGAGGAATGACCTCTTCCTTGTAATAGTGATAATTTTTTCGACAACTTTGACATTGTTGTCTTTTTTTCTCAAATCTAGTGGTGTGCTCATATGAAGATAATTGTAATACACATTTCATAGAACAAGAAATCTGCGGTGTGGATAAGTGGGGGTTCGCCGCGCACTGCACCCGCTTTTATGCGCGGGCTTTTTGATCGGCGAATTCTTTCGCGACGGGAAGCTCGATGAAAAACGTCGTTCCTTGCTTTGGCGCGTTGGACTTGTAGTAGACTTTTCCTTTATGTGTCTCGACCACGGCTTTCACAAATGCGAGTCCGTAACCGGAAGCCTCGACATTGTAATCTCGGGAGTTTTTGCCCATGCCACCCGGCGTGAACAGGCGCGGCTTGTCCTCCTCGGAAATGCCACGACCCGTATCTTTTACAGAATAAACAATCGCATCCGGCTTCTTCGTGAGTTCGACAGCGATGCTGCCATGCGGGTTGTTGTATTTGATTGCATTGGTGATGAGGTTTTTGAAGGCCTCTTCAAGCTGGGTGGCGTCACCGATGATGCGATAGTCTCCGTCATCGATTTTCGCCTCGAACGAAAATCCCGCCTTCTCCACGATCTCTTTTTGCTGGCCGATGAGATGCAGGCAGATTGCTTTCACGTCCAAGGGCTTCATGTCATAGCGCAACGTGCCATCGGCGGCACTGGAGCCCATGAGGACGCTCTGAACATACTCCACACCTGCAACCATGCTTTCCAATCCTTTCGCCAGCAGGGGCTTTGATGCTTCCGGCATTTGCCCGTAGTCGTCTGTCTGGAGAAGCTCGGCGAAAATATTCCGCGCAACCCCAAGATGCCCCTTGATCTGGTGGTTCATGATGTGGATCAGGTTTTTTTGTCCATCATTTGCAACCTGCAAAGCATGAGCGGAGCGATCCAATTTTTGCGCGAGGGCTTCTGCATGCTCTTTGGAATTGATTTCCTTTTTGACGCTTCTGACTAAAAAATATCCAAAGGAACAAGCGGCTACCAAAGTGAAAATCGAAATGATTTTGCTTGCTCCGGATTCCACCGTGAACAGTTGTGCAGCAGTGAGAACAATAAGTCCAACCACAAGAGCTTGTGTGGCGATGAGCTTGACATTGAACTCACCGAAGCGAACGACAAGCACATTGAGATAAACAATAAACACGTCTACACCGAACATGCCATATATTTCGATGCCGGAATCGGGCAGCATGTTTATCTTCGTTAGATATGCTGCTAGGAATTCCATTCCGAAAAACATAACAAGCGCTAACTCAACTCCGAAGCCGAACAAGCGGATTTCCTTTTTTACCGTAGGCGATGCAACGCGATACTTTCGAATCAACAATACAAAAATCCAAACCACTGCTACCACCCCAAGAAAAGCCGCATATGCCTTATACGGCGGCCACTCAAATTTAAAAGCGTCGCACGTCGTTATATCAAACCCGGCTAAGTTGAAACGAGTTGAAGCGAGCAGAATCGTCGGAGTCAGCAGCGCCAAAAAAATCGCTTTTACTCGTAATGAGACAT
>SESC01000683.1_pt1 | contig 12008 bp, 14 predicted proteins | sample 3171431 | NCBI WGS metagenome assembly SESC01 (sample SAMN06051868, study PRJNA518727) | freshwater metagenome | biome: subpolar coniferous forest; feature: holomictic lake; material: water; isolation source: holomictic Lake 227, 8 m depth | place: Canada: near Kenora, Ontario | collected... | reverse complement strand
GGTGCAGTTTAATATCCAGTACAGCTTTGATTGCGCCAAGCTGAATTTGAATGAACCATCCATGGTGATTTGGTTTTTCAGGTTATAGCGATGACTGCTTCTCTCGGGCAAAAAATCAGCCAAGGTTTTAATATTTTCACCACCAATCATGCGTAAGTGATAATAAGTCAGATAGGCACTGAGAAATACAAACGGTAAGGTCAGTATCGGCAGGTAAACAAGAACCAAACCCACAGCTCTTTGTAAGACAGGGATTTGTTTATGATTTTTGCCGATTTCAGCACGGCCGGAACATGAATCGCATGCTTTCATTTTTTAGGTATCCTTATTTATTGGGTGATGTTTATTTGCTTAATGGTATTTCCTGGTATTCATTAAGGAGCTGATAAATACTAAGACAACCTGCGCAACAAAACTGTAGCAAGCCGTCTGTTGTGTTTAGGGTAAAGCTCTTCAAAACTGCCCGTTGACCGCAAAGAGTACATGCATTTTTACATTCTATTAGGGGCATAACGATGTTTCAATGATTTTATAAACTGGATGAGACCGAGCAAAAAAAGGTTTTTAAATAGTCAGTCTCAGGCGATGCGGGGTCGACTGGATGATCCGGTCCTTGTCCACCGCTTGCAAAAAATACCAGATGCCGATCGATATGACGCCCTGAAGAACGTAAAATCTCATGCAGATTTTCACGGCTCAGGTGATAAGAACAAGACGCTGACACCAAAATGCCGTTCTTGGATAAAACCTGGAGGGCAAGCTGATTTAATCGGCGATACGCTTCATAACCTTGTTTAAAATCTTTTTTGCGTTTAACCAATGCCGGTGGATCAAGGACAATAATATCATAAAGTTGGTTTTCCAGGCGGGCCTGCTTTAGAAAATCAAACACATCACTGCGCACAAAGTGCATTTTGTCATCAACCTGATTGAGCCGGGCATTTTCTTGTGCCAGTGCCAATGCGCCTTCAGAGGCATCTACACAAGTGACTTCAGAAGCGCCAGCCAGAGCGGCCGGAATGCCCCAGGCACCGGTGTAGGAAAATAAATCCAGTACCCGCTGATTTTTCGCAACACTTGCCAACAAAGCGCGACTGCTTCGATGATCATAAAACCAGCCGGTTTTTTGGCCGTCCAGAATATCTATTTTAAAGTGCGCACCATTTTCTTCAATGATGAGTATGTCCGGGAGTTCACCGTAGGCAATTTCAGATTCAAGGCTTAAGCCTTCAAGTTCTCGTTGGCTGTTGTCATTTTTTAAAATAATGGCAACGGGACTTAATAATTCAACCAGTGCGGCAAGCAGTGACTCTTTACGTTGTTCAATACCGGCGGTGGTAATCTGAACCGATAAGACCGCTCCAAAACGATCGATGACCAAGCCGGGCAAACCATCACTTTCGCCAAAAACGAGGCGATAGTAAGGTTTATCAAACAGTTTTTCACGCAAGGCCAAGGCCGTGGTCAGGCGCTCTTTAAAAAAATTGGCACCGCATTTTAGATTGGGCTTTCTTGATAACAGACGCGCACAAATGAGGGTTTGTGGATTGACGTAAGCAGTGCCCATGACTTTGCCGTCATCACTTTTAACCTGCACCAGATCACCGGGGGTGAACTGTTCAAGCGCCGTTCGTTTGGTATCAACTTCATTGCTAAAAACCCACAGGTGTCCTTTGCGCAGGCGTTTGTCTTCGTTCTTTTTTAAATAAATTTCAGGTAGTGACATAGTTATGATTTTTTGTAGGGTAAGTTTGAAAGGAGCAAAATACTAACGCTTGATGCCATCCAGTCTGATCCAGTCTTCTTGTTGTACCAAAGGATTAAAGGCTATCGCGTGCTGGTAAGCGTTGATAACAGCTTCGGCTTGTTCGTACAGGATGCCCGATAGCACCAGCTGACCGCCCGAAACAACTAATTTACAAATCTGCCCGGACATGTCTATTAAGGGTTTGGCCAGAATATTAGCCAACACAATATCAGCTTGTAAAGGGGTAAATTGTTCCGGTAAATAGCAGTTAATTTTATCCTGAACCTTGTTTTTTAAGGCATTGCTTTGGGTGGCGGTTATGGCTTGCGGATCAATATCGACAGCGTGTGCGATTTTAGCGCCCAGCAATATCGCGGCAACCGCCAATATGCCCGAACCACAGCCGTAATCGATGATTGTTTTATCGATTAAGTCATGACTGGCCAGCCATTCCAGACATAACGCCGTGGTCGGATGCGTACCTGTGCCAAAGGCAAGTCCGGGGTCTAGTGTCAGGCAAACCGTACCGGGTTCGTTTTGTTCCTGATCGGTTGGGCAAACCCAAAGTTTGTCGGCAAACTTCATCGGCTTGTAGTACTCCATCCAGGCACGCTCCCATTCCTGATCGTCAACCGCTTCATACAGCCAGTTGTGTAACTCATCTTCCTTAAACTGTCGCAATACTTGGGCTTTTATCAGTTCCGGATCCGCATCCAACTCATAAAGTGCGATAACCTGCGTGTTGCTCCATATTTTGGTTTCACCGATAGCCGGTTCATAAACCGGTTCGTCTTCAGCATCCATATAAGTAACGGATACGGCACCGAGATTGCTAAAAAAATCGGCCAGTTGTGGAGCTGTGTCTTCATTGGTGATAACGGAAATTTGATGCCAGGCCATGTGAGATGATTTATTTTAAAAAGATAGTTGTAAGTTGGGTTGGGCGATAGCGGTAACCCAATATTTGGGGTTTGAATGTGTTGGGTTACCGCTATCGTCTAACCCAACCTACGCGACTTTTGTTAAATGGCCATCACCGTGAGTCCACTATGTCTAAATATGGGTATCCAAAATAATCATTTAAGCACTTCCCAATCATTTATTGCAACGGATTCAAAAGGGTCGTCATAACGAATTTTTAACCCGCGCAAGGGATAGGCTTTTTTCGTATTCAATTCCTGTTGTTCGTACAATAAACCTAAACGAAAATAATGGATTAAATCATAAAGTTCGCTAAGTTTTTCGCTTGGAATATGATTGATTTCATTAATAAATTGTTCTTGTAACATAGCTTATTCTCCAGCTATTTGACTCGTAGGGTGGTTTCGCAATAGCAAACCGCCACCGCCAAAGTTATGGTGGATTGCCTGTCGGCGAATCCATCTTACGGCCTTCTTTCCAACGATCGTAGGTTTCCCCTTCAACAGGGGCTGGAACCCTTACCAGAGTAGGAATACCGTCAAAATCTACGATCAAGGAAATTTTTAAGTATCCAGTAGCAGTAATTTTCTTTCGATGGCATATGTGCTCATATCCTTAAGATAGCTAACGTAGAAGTCACCGGCACAGCGCGGCTTTATCGCGCAGCGTCCGGTTGACTGCCGGGTTGGGCAACAGCGTCACGCCGATAGTGGAGGACGCCTTTCTCTTCGAGCTCGAACACCATTCCCGCTTCCTCGGCAATGCGGATTGAAGCGATGTTGCCAGTCTTGATTTCCGCACGAATTGATTCTGGTATGCCGTTCCCAACCAGAGAGACTATTGTTTTCCCAATGCCAGAGTTACGCATCATTGGGGAGACAGTCCAAGAAAGCTCATATCCAAGGACTTCGGAATCCACTCGTACTGTTCCAGCGGGAACGCCATCAATTTCTGCAACGTACAACTTGCGATTTTCATTTGCCAAGATACGTGTCATCCACTGAATATGCTCGACTTCGCTGATAAGGGCAGTGTTGTGGCTGGCTTCACGAGTGGCAGGATTATTCCGCCATTCCAAAAGCACCCCCGCATCGTCAAGCGTAGCCAGCCGAAGCTGTAGCTTGTTGCTGTGCTGTTAGTCATTATACGTACATTTCAGAGTTGTCAAGGTGAATTGTGCTGGTGCCCAACAAGTTATTATCTGGATCTGGATAACACGCAAATCATGCATGATAAACAGCTTCTGTTTTGCTGTTGCTTTTTCATTTAATTAAGCCAAGTAGGGTACGCATCGCCTACCCTACCTGGCTTAAGCTTTAAGAAGTTCCTCAACCGTTAAGCCAATATCCTTTGCGATTTGCAGGAGCAAAATAGGTGAAACATCACGTCCCGCATGAAATGGCACTGTTGTACACTTGCCATCAGGGCAGCGAAACTGCTTGTGAGAACCCCGTTATCGAAGTTCACTAAATCCCAATACTTCAAGTAATGCAACGACCTCACTAGGGTTAAGTAAGGGCAAGTATCCCATATTCAAGCCACAACGACATTTTGGGTGCCGATAATTCGGCTTCCAATATCGCTCACCATCCTCAAGCAACATTTCAACAATTTCACGAAGATTTTGATTGAGTTTATCCAAGGTTTCCGCTTGCGTATGCGCCCCTTGGAATCCGTGGATAAAACCGATATAAAGCCCCGTATCCCGGTATCGTTCAATTATTGCCTTGTAATTTCTCATGCGAACTTACCCTAATTAAGCAATTTATCATAGTCGGCATGGCCGCCAATCCAAAACCACTGCACACCTAAATCAATTGGAACGCCAAGGGCGCGATATCCTAAGCTGACGCGAACGCTACGAAATGCTCCATTTTTAACGGACTTGAATTGCAACGAAGGATGTTACGGGTTCTGTTTGAGCAGTTCATAGCTATCGCGTGCCTGTTGCTGAATATTAGCAGGCAAAGCGTTAAAATATTGCCAGAACTTTGAAGAGGTTGTGCTTCAAAGCTCATGCGCCGTGCCATTTTTATATTCAGCCAGCGCTTCAGCAGCCAGCGCGTCCAGCTTGCCCGCGCCGGCATCGGCTTCAATCTGGGCATCCCAGGCAGCTTCGTCAAATTGAGCAAACCAGCGGCGGAACTCAGCTAAATCGTGTGCAGGTAGCAGCTGGACAGCCTGTTCAATTGCCAGAATAGAAGTCATAAATTACTCCAGAATGTTTTTATTAACGGATGGTAATTTTTAAGGCCTAATGAATCCCCAGTTTCTTTTCCAGATAATGAATGTTTTGCTCGCCAAGGGCGAAAGCGCTGTCATTCATGATGTCCTGCTGGAGCGGGATATTGGTTTTAATGCCGTCTATGATAAGTTCGCTGAGTGCGGTATTCATGCGGGCAATGGCGCTTTGGCGGTTATCACCGTGAGCAATCAGTTTGCCTATCATGGAATCGTAATAAGGCGGCACTTTGTAGCCGTTGTAAATGTGTGTTTCACAGCGGATACCGGGGCCACCGGGCATGTGAAACTGATCAATGGTGCCGGGGCAAGGCATAAAAGTTTTTGGATCTTCAGCGTTTAAACGGCACTCAATGGCATGGCCGGTGATCCGGACTTGATCCTGGGTGATGGATAACGGTTCCCCGGCTGCAATACGCAGTTGCTCTTTAACGATATCAAAGCCGGTTATCATTTCTGTAACGGGATGTTCGACCTGGACGCGGGTGTTCATTTCGATAAAAAAGAATTCACCTTTTTCATATAAAAATTCAAACGTGCCGGCACCCAAGTAGCCAATATCAATACAGGCTTTGGCGCAGCGCTCGCCTATGGTTTTGCGTTGTTCTGCGGTGATGCCGGGAGCAGGCGCTTCTTCAACCACTTTTTGATGGCGGCGTTGCATGGAACAATCGCGTTCACCCAAATGGATGGCATTGCCATAAGAATCGGCCATCACCTGAAATTCAATATGGCGAGGGTCTTCCAGAAATTTTTCCATGTAAACGGTAGGATTGCCAAAAGCGCTGCCTGCCTCGGCCTTGGTCAGGGTGATCGCATTGATCAGCGCCGATTCTGTATGCACCGTCCGCATCCCTCTGCCACCACCACCGCCAGCGGCTTTGATGATAACCGGATAACCGATTTCATGCGCTATTCTGAGATTTTTCTTGTCATCGTCTGACAACGGATCGTTATTGCCGGGAACGCAAGGGATTCCAGCCGCCAGCATGGCATTTTTGGCAGAAATTTTGTCACCCATCATGCGGATGGTTTCTGCATTGGGGCCAATAAAAACAAAGCCGCTTTGTTTTACTTTTTCAGAAAAATCCGCATTTTCGGACAAGAAGCCGTAGCCGGGATGAATCGCTTCAGCATCCGTCACTTCGGCTGCGCTGATAATGGCGGGAATGTTTAAGTAGCTGTCCGCAGACGCCGCAGGGCCAATGCATACCGACTCATCAGCCAGCCGTACATGTTTAAGATCCCGGTCAGCTTCAGAATGGACAGCAACGACCTTAACGCCTAGTTCTCTACAGGCGCGTAAAATACGCAACGCGATTTCGCCACGATTGGCGATAACTATTTTATCGAACATGAGTGTCGCCTGTTTTCCGTGTTATTCAATGATGAATAAGGGTTGGCCATATTCGACCGGTTCAGCGTTCTCAACCAGAATTTGAGTGATAGTGCCGCTTTTATCGGCTTCAATCTGATTAAGGATTTTCATCGCCTCAATAATGCACAAGGTATCGCCGGCTAAAACAGCTTGCCCGACCTCTACAAAAACCTTTGTGCCAGGGGAGGCAGAGCGGTAAAACGTACCGACCATAGGCGACTTAACCACATGCCCGGTTATTTTTTCTTCAGCAGGTGTTGCCGTAACCACTGCCGCCGCTTGCACAGCAGGAGCCGGTGTATAAGCTACCTGTGCAGGCGCGGGAGAATAACGGCTGATACGGATAGACTCTTCACCCTCTTTAATTTCCAGTTCGGCGATGTCGGATTCTTCGATAATTTCGATGAGTTTTTTTATTTTTCTAATATCCATTGTTTATGGTCTCTCGGTTAATATCTGATGAGCGGCCTGTAAGGCCAGTTCGTATCCTGTTGCACCTAATCCGCAGATAACACCGATGGCAATATCTGAAAAATAGGATTGTTTTCTAAAAGGTTCACGTGCATGGACGTTTGATAAATGAACCTCTATAAAGGGAATCCTGGTTGCCAGGAGGGCATCGCGGATGGCAACACTGGTATGGGTAAACGCCGCCGGATTAATAATGATGAAATCAACACCGGTTTCGTAAGCCTGATGTATCAATTCAACAATTTGATGTTCGGCATTATTTTGATGAAAATCGAGTTTATGGTTTAACTCTGCCGCTTTTTTTTCCATCAACTGACGTATGTCAGCAAGGGTTTTATTTCCGTAATGGCCGGGCTCGCGAATACCCAGTAAGTTTAAATTCGGGCCATTTAAAACGCTAATAGTCGCCATTTATGAGTATTTGAGTAGAGTTAAAAGTATAACAGCCGGTAATTCTACCGTGTTTGGACGTTTTGTCCAGATATTATGCTTTTAACAAAAGATAGCAACAGGATGTCAGGTGTTTGAAGTCGATGCTTAATTTTACACCGTTTTGAGGGTTTGGGATGTTGAAAAATCAGGCGTTATTTATTTAAAACAGGCCTGTTTTAAATTAACCGGCAAAAAAATGCGTTAACCCGGATGACTTAACTCCGTCATTTGTTGCTTATGGCACAGCTTGTTTTTGATACTTTGTAAGGTTTGCAACACGGATTTTTCTTTTTGGCTTTAGGTAATGGTATTTTGTGGTTTATTGTTATCTTGGCGACGAATATAAATATATCTATAAATTCATGGAGTAAGAGTGCAAATTGTTTTTTGTTTGCCTTGACTTGTGCTCTTGATTTCTAAAATTAATATTTGGCAAGTGTTTTGCTTAAACTTTTAAAAAAGAGGTAGATATGACATTACACATTAGTTCAATGATGCCGGATCGCTCGCTTGATGAGAGTGTTTTAATTAAAGCGATTACCAAAGTGGCTACTGATCTGGCTGGATTACGAAATAAACGGGTACAAAAACAGACCCCCGCTCTGGATATTGTATTTTTGTTACCCAGTCTGCAAGAAAAAGCCGGTTTTGCAGGGTTACGATTACATTCTTATGACACGATCGGGCAGATTCTACTGTTTGAATCTGCCGTACCGGAAAAGATGGTGACATCAATTTATGCCGAGCGTTTTGTCATAGCCATTATGCAGGATGCCATTGATGCGGCCGGCGAATTTTTTAGCGAACAACATATTCTGTTTGACGTCCCTGCACATTTAGCGTTGATGGACCGGGTCAGCTCAAAAGAACCCGGCGTAATAAACTGATTTACAATTTTTACTTAAACTCATCTGGAGAAACAAACAATGCTACTAGAAACTTATCAAGCCAAAGGCTTACTGACTGTCACTTTGGTTAATGGTCAAACCAGCGATGCGGGTGTTTACGCTTATCGTGGTGATCTGGTTTTAAAAGAAGGGACTCTACGCGAGGGCTCAACAACGGATCGTAGACCCCCTGAAGCGTTGTTTATTCATTCAGCGTTGATTATTGAAAACGACAAAATTAAATTTATTAACGGTCTGTTACCGACACTGGATTTACTGCCTGTTTTTGTTGAAAAATATAAGGACGATATAGCGCCGGACTGTATCGCTCTGATTTATGTTGAAAATATCGGTAAAGGCTTGCAGGTCGAACTGGAAGGTGTGACGTATAAATTAATACCTTTCAAACAAGGTCTGGTATGGAATGAATTGCTTGAAGAGCTGTATATCGAGAAAAGCGAGCTAAAAAACCAATCGGCTGAAGATAAAGTCGCTATCGCTTATGCGGCCGCCAAAACCTATAACCCAAAAACACCTTTGGTTTCTTATGCAGAAGCTGAAGACAATACCATCGTAGTGGTTAAAGAAGCATCGGTCGGTGCCATTTAAGATTTTCCGGTAATTCGCTGATTCCGTTTGTGGTGATTTATCGAGCCATGAATGGATTAAGATGTGACGGAGTTTGTAATCCCGTTATATACGTTTTGAAAGCGCTTGAAGTCTCAACATGTTTCGGTCGGGGTTGCAAACCCCGATCGGCATCGTACATTGTTCAAAAGATAATTATCTGCAAGATTGACGGGGTTATTAGCCGTCAGTGCTTTTGGCTGCCCTTTTCGTTATTGCCAACTTCACGATTTAAGAGAACCTATGAAACTTCAGATTGAGCGTCAGTATGTAGAAGCCATGGTTAATGAGTTCCCTGGTCTTGCGGTATTGAAAGATCAGCTGCGTTTTGGTAATAAAGCCGAGGTGTCCTTTAAGCAATTGTCCAGTACCGAGCTTGGTTTTTTGCAGGTGCTTTACCAAAAAGCCGGTGCTGCAATGCAAGGTCATGCCGCGCAACTGTCAACGCTACAAAAAGCGATGAACGATGATACGGTAAGATTTGAAGAAGATGATCTGGAAATGCTGTTGCCGGCTTGTGCCCGATATTTTATCAACAATGCTATCCGTGGCTGGTTATTTCAAGCCAATGTTGCCGGAAAACCCATGGCCTATCTGGTTACCCGACTGGATTTTACACCCTCGGGCGAGGAAGAAACGGGACGGGTCACACTTGAGCTTAAAGCCAATGCCAAAGGCAAAGTAGCCATTTCAACACTCACTATCCGCGCTCGGGACATCGCGAATAAAACCGTTACCGAAATTTTTGCCGCTAAAGGTTTCCTTAAAGAAACACCTGAATTGATCAGCACTTATGACGATGCCGCCGGGCGTTATTTTGAGTGGTGCGGGCAGTCCGGCGCACAGTTTTCCGGTAAAGGCACCGGGTTTTATGCGGAAGATCCCACGGCGTCTCATCGAAATACTGACTGGGCGCGTAAAGATGTCGTGGTCTTGTCTACCGAAGGCGGGACGGCACGCTTGGTGTGTGATGAAAGTATCCTCAGCGAACGGGCTTTAACTGTGGATGCCAAAGGTGATATTTTGGCCAAGTATTTGCGCAAAGCCGCAAAAAGCAATCGTTATGACTCCAAGGTTGAGAACGAAGTTGAAGCCTCGCAAACCGAGATCCCAAAGGGTTTGTTTACCGAACTGCCGGTGCATTGCTACTTGCTGATGTTTCATTTGGAGTTGCATCATCATTTGTGGGTGCATGTGAACGACATCAAGCCCTATCGTTATCAACCGGAATTAAAACAAAAACTGATTTTGCGTGAAGAGCAGATTGATTTGATTGATATTCTGACGGCCGAAATGGATGTCTTGATGGATGATATCGTGGAAGGTAAATCAGGCGGCACCACGGTATTGTGTGCGGGCCCTGCCGGGGTAGGTAAAACTTTAACGGCCGAAGTTTATTCCGAAATTATCAAGCGCCCTTTATACCGGGTGCATTCCGGACAACTGGGGCTCAATGTCGGCGAAATGGAAAAAGCCTTAAAAGAAGTGTTGACCCGCGCCCAGCGTTGGGGGGCTGTGATGCTGATTGATGAGGCTGATGTTTATATCAAGCGTCGGGATAATAACATCGCCATGAATGCCGTCGTCGGGGTGTTTTTGAGGGTGCTTGAATATTTTAACGGCTTGCTGTTTTTAACGACTAATCGGGTCGATGACATTGATGAAGCGATTGTGTCCCGCTGTATCGCCCTGATTAAGTATTATCCGCCGGATAGTGAGGCACGCCGCCAGATTTGGCGAGTCATGATTGATCAATTTGAGCTGGATGTTGATGCGGACTTAATCAACCAATTAGTCGAGTGCTTTCCGGATGCGACAGGCCGCGACATTAAAGGGCTTTCCAAGCTGGTGGCAAAGTTTTGTCAGTATAAAAAAGCGGTGCCGTCCCTGGATATTTTTAAACGGTGCTCCATATTTCGGGGAATGAATCTGGAAAAACGGTTGGAAAATGCACAAGGTTAGCACACTCACCATGCGCCAATGCCCGTTTTTTGGGCAAATGTCAGGTATCTAAAAAGTAAATTGTAATAAGTGATTGAAAAATAGTGGTATTAATTTTTGGCATTGATAATGCTTTATTTTTTATGTACATACTTTCCTTTTGTGTTGCTCTCTCCTGGGCTTGATACCTTTGGTGTCCTACTTTCTCGGCTAGGACGCCTTTTTTTTGCCTGGTAATCTTGTTGGCCCTGAATAATAAAGGTGATTCAAGATGTTGGCAAATGATTTGCTTGTTAAGTCAGTGTGTCAGCTTTACACCCTAAGCGGGTGACCAAAATGACTAAAAATCAAACACTAAACAACAAAAGCTGTTTTTTTGTCAGTTTTATAACAACTACCGATTTTTGAGGGATGACTTTCTAAAGTCATTAATAATACGATGAAATACAAAACCATTTCTATTGCTGATTCTGAAAAATTGATTAAAGAAGCCAAACCGATGATCCTGGACTGTCGGGATTTGAAAGATTATCGCATCGGACATTTAGAAGATGCCCTGCATGTTCACGAAGGTTTAAAAGAATCTTTAATTAAACGCGGCGACAAGCAGCGCAGTTTGTTGATTTATTGTTATTACGGCCATGCCAGCGAGCATCTTGCCGAATTTTTCTTTGATTTTGGCTTTACTGATGTTTATAGCTTGGAAGGCGGTTATTCCAGTTGGAAAGATAAATACCAGGAAACCCTAAATGAAGCCTGAAATAGGGGATTGGTTACAAAATAACTATTTCTCCATAGCCCAGCCGCTTTTGAAAAGTAATACCGGTATTTATCCTTTAATTTTGGCAAGTCAGCAAGGTTGCCTTGAGGTCGTTCATTTTTTGATCGAGCAGGCTGCCGACTTGGCAGTAATTGATCACTATGGCAATAATGCCTTGTGGGCTGCTTGTTATGCCGAAAACAGTGAGTGTATTGCAGCGCTGATTGATGCCGGCGTCAATATTAATCATCAAAATTACGCATCCGGCGCTACGGCTCTTATTTTTGCGGCATCCAGTAGCAAAGAGAAAGTGGTTGAGCAACTCGTGGCGGCTGGCGCTGATCAAGCTCTTAAAACGCACGACGATTTTACGGCGCTGGATTTGGCGTCTACCCGGAAAATACTTAAACTCTTATCAAAGCCCGTTAAATCAGGAGATTAAAATGGAAGCATTACCCCGCGAACTCGCTTTACGCATTGCCTTGGCCTCACGCATTTTACCCGGTATCGACATACCCCGGTTGCTGGAAATATTACATGAGCGAGTGGGCTCACCGCTGGATGATGAAAAATTAAAATCCATTACCGTCACCAATCTTAAAA
>SESC01000681.1_pt1 | contig 12020 bp, 8 predicted proteins | sample 3171431 | NCBI WGS metagenome assembly SESC01 (sample SAMN06051868, study PRJNA518727) | freshwater metagenome | biome: subpolar coniferous forest; feature: holomictic lake; material: water; isolation source: holomictic Lake 227, 8 m depth | place: Canada: near Kenora, Ontario | collected 2014-07-08... | reverse complement strand
AAAACTGCCGGTAACAACTCCAGTTTTAATATCAACGGTAATCTCGTACTCGCCATATTCTGCGTGAAAATGCGGTGGGGCGTGTTCACGCAGATACATACGTATGATTATTCCAAGAAATCGGCTAATTTCGGGCATAGTTTATTTTTAAATTCTTATAATTGAACTTCAATTGATCGCTCATATTCATACATAATCATAGCTATTCGGTATACAGAACCAAAAGCAAAATCAAGATTTTGCGTTGTAAATGTGATCTTTGCCTTTGGCCCAACTTGCACAGAGCTATAATCTTCAAATGATGCCATTCGCCCACTGCAACCAGACAAAAGAATGGATAGAGCAATAATATATAGTTTTCATATCAGTCTCACCTATTTCAAAAATCAACAAAATACTTTGTTCATGTGATGTAATTAGTGTTGTTAAGCCAGTTTTCGTTGAATATTATCCGCGGTTAACTTCATCCATCAAGCCAGCATAAAAAAAAGCGTTTAAAATAAGGTGATACTTCAACACATGATACACAGGTAGTTTAAATTCTCCATTTAATACAATTAGAAAAAACGCTTTCTAAGCTAATCTTTACAACGAGCGATTAACGACAGGCCCCGTCGTAAACCCATTCTGAGAATACGACGTCTTTCTATCAAATTAGCGCAGTCTTATTTCTTATTGAGTAGGTTTTCCTGAATAGCCATTTACCGGGTTGTCCTTAATTAATTTTCTTTGAATCAATGGAATAACTAAAGGTGTGCGATTTTTTTTAGTATCAAAAGCATCAGCAATATCTTGGGCCGTAGAGAATGCCATTCCCCAATCTAACTGAACAACTACTGGATAATATCCAGGTGCATCAAGTCTAACCTCATAATTAGAATCACCCTCTACGGTAACATTGCAAGGCACAGAACATGTCGATGAAATCTGATTACCTGCATTACTGTTCAACTGCTTTATCTTCGCTGTTGCCGGTACAGCGGGAAGTACAGCCATTTCTACGAAAATAGGTGGTGTGCAAGCTGTTAGACCCAACGAAATTAGCAAGGTTACTCTCTTTATTAACCACATAGTTGTGTCTCCGGAATATTTAATTGAAACTCAGTGGGCGAATATGCACGCCCAGCCCCAGTAGACATATCAATCATAAATCCAATGACGCCTCCGATAATCCAATTTAAATAGGTTGGTGGATTTGCTTTTGGAGTTGTAAGCCAATATCTAGGGCAATAGCCCTCTTTTTGTAACCGAATCAAATTTGATGATGCTGCCTTTGGTCGATGAACAGTCATAGTTGAATTAGACTCTATTTTAGGCGTTTCTAAAAGCTTTCCGTTCCAAGAGTAGATTTCAAGTTTAGCATCTGCAGGTAGCACTTTAAGGTCTTGTTCAGTACCTGAGAAAATTGTGGCGCATCCCGACATTAACCAAGCAATTAATACAATTGCGATTATTGGCGGCAAGTGAGTACTTATTCTGGATGTTGTTTTTTTGATGTCCATTTTTATAGCCCATAAAGTATGGCCTATATCTATCGCTCAATTGATGTACAACTGTGATAAATATTTGAAGCCATCGTTAAGTGTTAATGTATATAGTAATAACCTCATCTTTTTGAGATAGGGCAATACTACGGTTTTTTATCTACTTATTTACTTATCTACTTTTGCATTGTCATACTCTAATGTAATATAGATTTTATCGTCTAACTCACCGTTCCAAAAAACACTTGGTAAAATAGGGATTCCAACTACAGTGGCTAAACACATTACAGAAATTAGTGTTGATTTACTTCCCAAATGTGGACTTAATTTCAAATTTTGAGAAATAAATCCCGGTGCTTCCGCATGAATATCATAGCTATTACCAATCCATCTCCCATAAGTAATCATTTTGTTATCAAGTGGGGTATCATTTAGCGTTACTTTCGCATTGGGTGGGCTAGTAATAATTAGAGAATTCCCACTGCACCCCATAAGAATTAAAATCGAAATCACGCATCCCAAAAACCATATTCTTTTAATTTCCATAGATAGCCCTATTAAATTGAAGTATTACTATGCTTTTGTAATAAATTTGGTTCTTTTTACTCTTATATAAAAATCGTTTCAACTGAGTATTTTTCTCAAGTATTGAAGAAGGATTGCGGGAGGGGTATCGCTATTGAGGAGAGGCAACCAAGGGATTCGTAGATATAGAAAATATAGCGAGTTAAATTGCTTGCCCGACGGTAACCATCATTTGATTGACTCTCCGACATCAAGATCAAATTCGATTGAATACCACCAATTAACAAATAAAGTAGCCCTACACCACCTCCTAAACTACTCGATCAAGTCAGCGGTAAAATTCGTTTGAAGCATTACAACATCCGAACTGAACAAGTATATACGGATCGGATTAAACGATTTATTCTACATTTTGGCAAAAAACATCCGCGTAAGATGGTGGCGACTGAGCTGGAACAGTTTTTAAACCATTTAGCCGTTTTAGCCGTTCATGGTAAAGTTGCCGCCTCTTCGCAAAATCTGACAAAATCAGACTTGCTGTATTTATAAAGCTGTATTTATAAACAAGTGTTGGTAATTGAATTACCGTGGCCAAAAATAAGCGGTTATGCCTGATGCAGGTCCGCATTATCAGCGAGCCATTGCGAATATCTCATGGATGATGGGCGAACTCTAATACAATCCAGGCAAAAGTCAAATAAAACCCCCAGTTTTATTGACCCATGATTTAATTTTTAGCGATTCGATTGGCATGTTATCGCAACCGAATGCGAACTTAGACCGATCACTTCGGAACTTAAGCCACCCGATTCCCATTTGTTTGGACAAACATAGCCAGGGAAAGCGATTTAATTGCAATTCGGTCGCAATAAATTCGCATATTAACGGCCAGGATTCGCAATCGCGAGGGGCAAGCATAGATACTCGTCGCCTTCACTTCGCATTTGGGTGCTCTCGATTCCGATTCGGGTTGAAAGAGTTCGCATTCTAAAGGAGACAAATGGCAATCGAGAGCCAACAATTGCGATGTTAAATGCGTAAAATGCCCCGATTACCGAAAAATTATTTGTAAGGTAGTCGCAATTGCCGGCAATCGAATGCTGCAAATTCTGGGTCTTTGTATGCCAGCAAAGCATCTTCTATTATCGCTGATCCAGCAATCCAGGCATCGACCAAAGACAATTGATAGAGGGCTTTTATCTCCGCCGCATTTTCCTGTAAGGCTTGATTTTCATGTATCCATTCAATGGGTAGCGACAAGCATTGCTGATAAGACAATCGGTTTTGACTGGAATCACACGGATGACAGAACCATCGACAATCCATTCCAGTCGATCAGACGGCGATAGGTGAAAATACTGCCGAATTTTAGAGGGGATAACCGTTTGGCCTCTAGCGGTAATAGTGCTTCTCATGAGAAATGACCTTCTTTGAATTACATTTATGTGATTATAGTAATTCAAGGAACAGCCCTTGCTTACTATTTGCTGCACTACGATTCGCGGTCGTGGCATCTCATTACATAAAACTACCCTAACAACGATACAAACCGATCAACATGATCTACCTCAGTCGCAAAACTGGTCACCAATCGAACTAACACTTCCTGATCATCAATTAAACCCGCTTTGGCACGCGGTGGATTCCACTGATAAAAAACCGCCCCCTGCTCCTGAAGTTGCACCACATCCGTTTTATCCAGAATCGCAAAAACCTCGTTTGCCTCTGCTTCCCAAGCTAAACGGGCTCGCTTAGAACTCACAATACCATCCTGCAATCGCTGAGCCATAGTATTAGCATAAGCAGCCATCTCCAACCAAAGGCCATCCTTTAAATAAGCATCAAATTGCGCTGCGATAAACCGGCTTTTAGACAATAACTGAGCCGCGCGTTTACGGATAAACGGTAAATCCTTAGCCAGTTCAGGATTCATAAACACTAAGGCTTCTGCACACCAACAACCATTCTTAGTTGCCCCAAAGGATACAATATCCACGCCTCGCTTCCAGGTCATTTCAGCCGGTGATAAATTTAACGCCACCAAGGCATTGGCAAACCGAGCGCCGTCCATGTGCAGTGGTAAACCATAAGACTTCGCAATTTCAGCGATACGATCAATTTCACTGGACTGATATAGCGTGCCTATTTCAGTCGCCTGTGTAATAGAGATAGCCATCGGCTGACCTGCATGAATAAAATTGGGTGGGAAGCGTTCAATTTCAGCTTTAAGGTTTTGGGGATTTATTTTTCCATTATCCCCATCAACCGGAGCCAAACGGGCACCATGCGTAAAAAACTCTGGCGCACCGCATTCATCTTCCAGCATGTGCGCTTCCCGATGACAAAATGATACCCCGCCCGGACGATTGACTGCAGCCAATGCCAGTGAGTTTGCGGCAGTTCCGGTACTCACGAAATAAACCGCGACCTCTCGCTCGAATAGCTCATTAAAACGTTGCTCGATATTTCTATCGAAGACACTGGTTCCATAAGGCGCCGAGAACCCTGAGGAAACATCTAACAAACGTTGTGCAATGGCAGGATGCACGCCTGCCCAGTTATCGGAAGCGAAATTCATAATATTATTCTATTAGTGTTGGGTTGTGTGAGGTCTTCGCCTTAACAATACATTCTAAGCCGGGTAACTCGCAATAAATAATTTTGATGCTAACGAATAGTGCTGATTGTGTGCTGATTTATGAACAGTTAACAGACACAGGCTGTTCATAGCCCAACACCTGCCTCGGTTTTAAACTGATATCTCTGTCTTAGAACAATCGGCTGAATCAAGTAATTCAAGGGTTCAAGCTATTATTCAGAGAGTTTGTCACTTGGTATGACCTTTGCTTGAACATAAATGAGTTAAACCTATTTTAAGAATTATTAACTGTCAACAACACTAAGGAGTTTTCATGCGTAAATCGATACATAAAACTATTGCTAGTCTTTCTATAGCATTTGCTGCCGCAGGCTCATGTGCGGTTCATGCACAGACCTTACAGGAAGCTGCAGATGCGGCAGGCGTATCTAAAATAAAATCAGTAGAGTTTTCAGGTACTGGACGCTGGTATCAATTCGGTCAGGCGCCTAACCCAGAATCTGCCTGGCCTCCGTTTGATGTTAAAAGTTATACCGGCGATATCAATTACGATACAGCCAGCGCACGTGTTCAATCAACCCGTTTTCAAGTTGTTGAACCAGGCCGTTTTCGCCCTGCCCCTGTTGAACAACGCAACGACCAGTTTGTCAGTGGTAACACCGCCTGGAATGAATCAACTTCTGGCAACGCAGCGACCGAACAACCTGCCGCCGTTGAAGAACGTGTCGCAGAAATCTGGTCAACCCCACACGGCTTTTTAAAAGCGGCTCTGGCAAACAATGGCACTTCAAAACCGCTTAACGATGGTATTGAAGTCTCTTTCACCGTGGGTGGTAAATATCGCTACGTGGGTACTGTAAACGCTAAAAATCAAGTGACACAAATAAGCACCTGGATTGATAACCCTGTATTGGGTGATACCCTGGTAGAAACCAAATTCATTGATTATAAAGATTTTGGCGGCATCCAGTTTCCTAGCCAAATCGTTCGTAACCAAGGCGGTCATCCCGTATTGGATATTAACGTAGCGACAGCCAAAGCTAACCAAAACATTGAAATTAAAGTACCTCAAGACCTTGCCAAAGCACCGGCAGTTAACGTGGCTTCCGAGAAAATTTCTGAAGGTGTTTTTTATCTGACAGGTGGCACACATCACAGTTTAGCGATTGATCAAACTGATCACATCACTATCGTTGAAGCACCGCTTAATGAAGAACGTTCATTGGCGGTTATTGCAAAAGCTAAGGAACTGATTCCTAACAAACCCATTAAGTATTTAATCAATACCCATGCACACTTTGATCATGCCGGTGGCTTACGTACTTTTGTGGACGAAGGTGCAAGCATTGTTACTTTGAAAGCTAACAAACCTTATTATGAAAAAGTCTGGGCAACAGCTCACAGCATTCATCCCGATCGTTTAGAAGCCTCAAAGAAAGCACCCAACTTTGTTGCCCTGACTGACAAATGCGTATTAGCTGATGAAAAACATCCTATAGAAATACACAGCATTGCTAACAATGGTCACAATGATGCGTTTGTTTTAGCTTACTTACCAAACGACAAAGTACTTATAGAAGCGGATGCCTATACCCCATTAGCTGCAAACGCCCCAGTACCGACTTCATTGAACCCCTACGCAGCCAATCTTTACGAAAACGTTCAAAAACTAAATTTGAATGTTGAAAAGATTGCTGCCCTGCACGGTCCACGCCTCGTTGGTCTAGCTGATTTGCAAGCCTATATTGGCATACCTCAACAAGTCGCTGCTAAATAATACCCTCCGCTTAGATCAAGATAGAAGTGCAATGCTTTTATCTTGATCATTTTTCAAACTGGCATCGGTTTGGTTAGTTGATTAGATTTGAGCTATACTCATCCCTAACACAACATACATTTTTACAATCCTATGTTAAAACAAACACCCCTACATCAACTTCATCTTGAACTGGGTGCCAAAATGGTAGACTTTGCCGGTTACCATTTACCCATTTATTATCCAGAAGGTATTATTCGCGAGCATCTGCATTGCCGAAGTCATGCCGGGATTTTCGATATTTCTCACATGGGGCAATGTCTAATTACGGGCGATCAAGCTGCAAATGCACTTGAACGCCTGACTGTCAGTGATATTTCAGGTTTAAAACCCGGTCAACAAAAATACACGCTGTTAACAAATCAGGCCGGTGGTGTCATTGACGACATTATCATCTCTCGGTTAGAAACCGGCTTTATGATGGTGGTCAATGGTGCCTGTAAAGATAAAGACTTCAGCTATTTAGCGAGCCAGTTATCCGACCAATGCCAATTTAACGAACTTGACTCACGCGCCCTTATCGCTATTCAAGGACCCAAAACAGCGGACATTATTAGAAGATATTCAACCCTTGCGGCTGACTTATCATTTATGCACCTGTGTGAAACCGAACTGTGTGGCATAAAATGTATCATCAGTCGAAGTGGCTATACGGGTGAAGATGGCTTTGAACTATCGGTTCCTAATAGTGATGCTGAGGCTTTAGCGCGTATACTGCTAGCAGAAACAGAGGTTAACCCGATAGGACTGGGTGCACGGAACACCTTGCGTTTAGAAGCGGGCTTGAGCCTCTACGGTCATGAACTCAGTGAAACTATAACGCCCATAGAAGCAGGACTACAGTGGGTCATTAAAAAAGGTCATAACCAGTTCCCCGGTGCTTCTAAAATTCTTGAACAAATAAGACTGGGCGCTGAAATAAAGCGGGTCGGATTGATGGTTGATAGCAAGTTACCGATTCGGGAAGAGAGTATTATCTTAAACGAGGACGCGGTTGAAGTCGGCTATGTAACCAGCGGCAGTTTTTCACCCAGTCTTGGCAAGCCGATTGCATTGGCACTACTAAACAAACACTATACTAGCGTGGGGACCCGATTGTTCGCCATCGTACGTGATCTTAAGGTGCCAGTCACTGTGACCCCGCTACCGTTTGTTCCTCATCACTATCACCGATAACCGTTATGACTACCGAACCCACTCGTTTGAATCCATTGAATCCATTGGACATGCAGGATGATTTTGTCCATCGCCATATTGGGCTTACCCCGCCGCAACTGCATGACATATTAACCGAACTGGGCTTAACTGAACTGGATGACCTCATTGAACAAGTCCTGCCAACTGACATTGTTAATCATGAAGCGTTTACAGTCACTGACACGCTCAGTGAAAACGCCCTCATTAAACGAATGCGCCAACTGTGCGAGGGTAATAAAGTCTTTACTTCAATGATCGGTATGGGTTATTACGATACCTTCATGCCAGAGGTGATTAAACGTAATGTTCTGGAGAATCCCGGTTGGTACACGGCTTATACGCCTTATCAGGCAGAAGTTAGCCAAGGGCGGTTGGAAGCGTTACTCAACTTTCAACAAATGATCATCGACTTAACCGGCATGGACATAGCCAATGCCTCATTGCTCGATGAAGCATCAGCCGCAGCAGAAGCCATAACCCTGTCGAGACGCTTATCCAAGAGTACGTCTAATACCATTATCGTTGATCATCATTGTCATCCACAAACGTTAGCGGTGGTCAAAACCCGCGCCCACTCACTGGGTTATGAGGTTATTGTTACTGACCCTTTTGATAACTTACAGCACTATGATTTCTTTGCTGTGTTAGTCCAATATCCAGATACTAACGGCGAGATCAGAGACTTAAGTCCACTTACTGAAATAGCCCACGCAAAATCAGCTTTAATGACCGTCGCCGCCGATTTGCTTAGCCTTGTGCTATTAAAACCACCAGGGGCATTCGGTGTCGATATAGCGGTTGGCAGCGCCCAACGGTTTGGCGTTCCCATGGGATACGGTGGACCACATGCGGCTTTTTTTGCTACCAAGGATGAGTATAAGCGCTCCATACCGGGACGTATCATTGGTGTATCCAAAGACAGTCACGGCCATGTTGCCCTGCGTATGGCCTTACAAACCCGGGAACAACATATCCGTCGGGATAAAGCCACCAGTAACATTTGTACAGCACAAGTTTTACTTGCCGTTATCGCTGGCTTCTATGCCGTCTATCACGGTGCCGAAGGATTGCGTCGAATTGCTGGACGTGTGCATCGCCACACCCAAATTCTGGCCACCGGTCTTGTTCAATTAGGTCATGAAGTAACGACGCAATGCTATTTTGATACGCTAGTCATTCCGGTTCCAAACCAGGCCAAACAGTTTATTTCACAGGCAGCCGAAGCCAATATCAACCTACGCCTGATTGATGATGACCATATTGGTATTGCTTTAGATGAAACGACTACCCAACAACATATTCAAGCACTTTGGCAGCTATTTACCAAATCTACTGATGAAATGCCTGATATCAATCGCTTGAATGACGCGATGACTGAGTGCATCCCTGATTCATTATTACGTACCGACACCATTTTACAGCACCCCGTCTTTGAGCGTTACCATTCGGAAACCGAGATGATGCGCTATCTGGGTAAACTCGCCAGACGGGACATTGCATTGGATCGTTCCATGATACCACTGGGTTCGTGTACGATGAAGCTGAATGCCGCGACAGAAATGCAGACCCTTTCCTATCCTGAGTTTAGTGCCCTGCACCCTTTTGCACCACGCTATCAGACGATTGGATTCCAACAGATGTTTAAGGAACTGGAAGAGAGGCTGTGTGATTTAACCGGCTTTGATGCTTTCTCGTTTCAACCGAATGCAGGTTCTCAAGGCGAATATACGGGCTTATTGGTGATTCGTAAATACCATGAAGTCAACGGTCAGGCTCACCGTACTATTTGCTTGATACCGGCTTCTGCACATGGCACTAACCCAGCCAGTGCGGTCATGGCAGGGCTTAAAGTGGTGGTGATTGCCTGTGATGAGAAGGGTAATATCAGTCTGGATGATTTGCAGGCGAAAGTTACAGAACATCAGCACGCATTGGCAGCGCTAATGATTACTTATCCGTCCACACATGGGGTTTTTGAAACCTCGTTCCGGCAAATATGCACGTTAATCCATGCGCATGGTGGACAGGTCTATCTGGATGGTGCCAATTTTAATGCCTTGGTCGGTTTGTGCCGACCCGGTAAAATAGGCGCGGATGTTGCCCACTTAAACCTGCACAAAACCTTCTGTATTCCACACGGTGGCGGTGGCCCTGGTGTGGGGCCTATCGGTGTCGGCGCCCATTTAGCGCCTTTTTTACCGGAACATCCGGTCGTTGAAGGCATCAATCCAGCTAAGGGCGCTCATGGCACTATTGGCACTGTTTCTGCGGCTCCTTGGGGTTCAGCCAGTATTTATAGTATTCCCTGGGCTTATATAGCCATGATGGGTGTAGCCGGATTAAAACGTGCGACCCTGACAGCGATTTTAAACGCCAATTACATAGCCAAACGTTTAGCGCCACATTATCCTATTTTGTACACAGGTAAAAATGGTTGGGTTGCGCATGAATGTATTATTGATTGCCGTGAGTTTAAAAAAACTACCCACGTCACCGTAGAAGATATTGCCAAACGCCTGATTGATTATGGCTTTCATGCCCCAACTGTGGCCTTTCCGGTTGCTGACACCCTGATGATCGAACCCACTGAAAGTGAGGATAAAAATGAACTCGATCGTTTTTGCAATGCCTTGATCGCTATCCGTGATGAAATCCGTATGATTGAAACCGGCAACGCTGATATTAAAAATAACCTACTACACAATGCGCCGCACACGCATCGATTATTAATGGACGAATGGACATTTCCTTATTCCAAAGAGCAAGCATTTTTTCCTGACAGCCATCAACATGAGGATAAATATTGGCCGCCCGTAGGGAGAGTTGATAACGTCTATGGGGATCGGCATATTGTTTGTGCTTGTCCGCCTTTGGAGGAATATCTGTAATCCAAGATTTGGGTTGGCATCTAACTTTATAAGCGAAACTGAGCCAAACCACTCCACATTTTAAGACTGACGCCATTTTGGGCCGATGACATAATATCCTCTGTCAATAGCCGAGAATGACTCAAACCTGCTGGCCGTGAATTTGCCTCTAAAAACACCGGGATGATATTTCCGTAGGGGTCATGGTCAAGCAGGACATCCAGTCCAATCAGAAGTAACCCCGGAAATAGACCGGCAGCCCGTTCGGATTGCTCACGTATTCTGACCCAGTCCTTCTCACTTAACTCAATAGGCTTACCCTTGGCATCATATCTAGAAATCAAGCCAGATAAAACTTCATTAATCGCAACGATATACCCACCTCTTCCACAAGCAGCAGGATAGTGCTCGTTAACCCCCAGTTGTGCATACCCAGATTCCAAACAGAAACACTTGCCGTCGAAAGCAAGATTTAACCGCAAGGCTAAGCTGTGAGTTGTCCCGGTAGCAGGATCACGAAAGATGATACCGTCGCAGCGTTGTTGCACAAGAGCAGAATCCAGCTCCCAGCAATTGTTCAGATGGCGCTCCATCTCAATTTTGGACTCAGCTTGATCGCGCCTAAAGAAGTCTACAAACTGTCCCTCAGTGGCTTGATTAGGCTTAACAACGATCTCTTCAAAACTATCCAGAAATCGCATGGCCGTATCCAGCTCTCCAGCTTTAACTTCTTGATAAGCCGGTATGGTCAGGCCTAAAGCTGACCAGCCAGACAAAGTAACCGCTTTATTATCCGCAAGCAGGGAAACTCCTAATGGATTCACCTGCTTACAATTGAAACGCTGCGAAAGAAGCGCATGTTTATTTATCTCTTGATCGCCCAGACATAGAAATTGAGCACTATCGGCTCGCACATACAATTCCAGATCCGTTTCTATAAACCGACCCGTCGTGAAATCCAGGTAAATAATCCGTTTAAGTGTTCCATCTTCATTAAGCCAATCCATATTGGCTCCCAGAACATTAATGCGTGGGCGTCCAAAGTTTTCGGAATCATGTACAAAAGCATCAATGACCAAGGGATAAAACTCATGGGTAAAGAAAAGCGCTGATGAGAAAATGATTGCGTGATTCCACTCTCCTTGCAGCGTAACCGACAACTCATGCTGAGGTAGATAAGAAAATTTAATACAAATCTCCGGTGCCAAAGGTTCACTTAACACCGCCTCCATTGCAAGTTCGATAATCCGATGCCGGTAAAGTGAGGAGGCAAGGTGAAATGTATCCCATGCAATGCCCGGCACAGTCTTTAATTCCTTTTTGGCTGCCTCTATATCTATTAAAAGCCCTTCTATACGCTGTATCAGAGCTACGCACGAATCAGATGATCGACGTATCCGCCCATAGTTTATTTCGTCTAGATCCAACCCTTCCAACAAGAGGTATTTTAAAAAAACACTGACCTCATCTTGAGTTAGAAGAGAATTGGCAGCCATTCCAAGACTGTCCAATGTCCGGCAATAGGCACTAAC
>SESC01000680.1_pt1 | contig 12021 bp, 11 predicted proteins | sample 3171431 | NCBI WGS metagenome assembly SESC01 (sample SAMN06051868, study PRJNA518727) | freshwater metagenome | biome: subpolar coniferous forest; feature: holomictic lake; material: water; isolation source: holomictic Lake 227, 8 m depth | place: Canada: near Kenora, Ontario | collected... | reverse complement strand
TGGCGTACGTATGCTCGCTCCTGCGCGTGCGGCATGCCCGCCTTCGGGCTATTCTTCAAGAAACACGGACACCATGACGCGCCTTCGGAAAGCCATCCGCTCGCTCAAGCGAGAACTGTCAGCTTGGGGCACACAGCCGCCGAAGGCGCGACAGGTCACGGGGACCACGGCCGTCGAGGTCGCCGTCTCTACGCGAGCAGGAAAGCGGGTTCTCGGGCTCCTCACCAAGGAAGGTGGAGAGTTCGTGTTCCGATACGATCCCACCTTCGCGCGAGCGCAGGACGCGATGCCCATCTCCGCGTTTCCCGATCTCGACCAGGAGTACCGGAGCGAGGATCTCTGGCCCTTCTTCGCGGTCCGCCTTCCTCCTGTGGAACGAGAGGACGTGAAGCGCGCGTTGGAGCAGCGGCACATCCCGGAGAGTGACGTGCTGCGGCTGCTCGCGGAATTGTCGCGGCGAGGTGTGAGCAGCCCGTATCGCTTCTCGCTGGCGGGGCGCTGACATCCGAAGCGAAGGTTGGTTCGCCTCGAGGGGGCCTCAAGGTAACGATGCGACTTCCTCTACTTGCCATCAGCCACGGTCACACCCAGGCGTGGTTACCCACCACGATCCGTGCGCTCGGCAAGAACGAAGAGTTCCTCGAAGGCCTGATTGGAAAAGCCCCCGAGTTGCTCGGCCTCGAAGACCTCCGGACTCATGTGAAGGGTCCCTACGCTGCGTTTCACCAGCTGGAGGTCGAAACGCCGCTCGGCAACGTCATTGCGCCCGACATCGTCTTCCTGACCCAGAGCGGGCACGTCATCGTCGTGGAAGTGAAGCTGGCGGACAACCAGGGCCTGAAGGGCCGGGATGTCGTGGCGCAGGTGGTGGACTACGCGGCCTCCATCGCGAGGTACACCGAAGAAGAGTTGACCGTGTTGTTCGATCGAGACCTCCCCGTCGGGGCGAGGTTCAGCGACCTGGTGAGAAAGCACTTGCCCACCTGCCCTGCGCCGTCTCAGCTGGCCGCCGAGGTGGTCCGGAAGATCCGGGCGGCAGAGATTCACCTGGTGGTTGCATGCGACGAGGCTCCAGAAGGACTGCGGGATTTCGTGGCCTCCGTCACGGCGCAGCAGGCCTTGGGCAACTACGAGCTGAGGGTGTGCGAACTCACGCCGTTCATCGGCCCATCGGGCATGGTCGGAGATGTCTTCCTGGTGCCTACGGAGATGGTGCGGACCGAGGTCGTCGCCCGGACCGTCGTCGAGGTCACTGGCGTCCACGCTGACGGCCAGCGGGTGTCCGCCAGGGTGACGCCGCAGGATGAAGTACAGGCCAACATGGCAGCCGTCAGCGGTGTGGCCGCCGTGCCCCAGCCGCAAATTGCCGGAGCCGTCGGAGCGTACTCACGCATGATGGAACCGAACACGAGGATGACCGGCTCCAATCCCACATTTCGATTCGTTGTCGTGAGCGGGTGGCCCTCCACTTTTCACTATGAGTTCATGCACCGGAAGACTCGAAACGAACTCGGGGCCGAGCTCCACTTCGAGTCGGATGCCGATGACGGGCGGCGGGCGGCGGCGGCCGTTCGTGATGCGAAGCTCATCGCCACGCCCGAGATGCCGGAGCTCGTGTGGGACCAGGACTGGCAGAAGGGCAGAGGACGGATTCGCGCACTCTTCACGAGCGACACCGATCCCGAAATCGTGGCCCGTGCCATGGTGTCGCTGATCCGGATGACCCGGGGCATCGTCGACAAGGCTCTGCGGCGGTGAGGATCGGCGGCTCCCGCAGCCTTGCATTCATTCGGCATTCTCAAACGTCGGCATAGCGAGACCACAGTGAAAATCCTCCTCACGGGCCCGTTCGGCAACATCGGTTCCCACGCCATCCCCGAGCTCCTCCGGGAGGGGCACCAGGTCCGCGCCTTCGACCTCGACAACCCGGCCACCCGCAAGGTGGCCAAGGAGTTCGGCAAGAAGGTGGAGATCGTCTGGGGTGACGTCCGGGACCCCCGCGCCGTGGCCCGCGCCGTGGAGGGCATGGACGTGGTGCTCCACCTCGCCGCCATCATCCCGCCCCCCTCCGACGAGGACCCGGCCTACACACGGGAGGTGAACGTGGGCGGGACGGCCAACGTGGTGAAGGCCTGCCAGGAGCGCTCCCGCAAGCCGAGGCTGCTCCTCGTCTCCACCTTCGACGTGCACGGCCACACCCTCTCGAAGCCGCCGCCCCGCAAGGTGGAGGACCCGGTGGTGGGAACCGACGTCTACACGGAGAGCAAGATCGCCGCCGAGGCGCTGGTGCGCGAGTCGGGGCTGGAGTGGTGCATCTTCCGCTTCACCGACGTGCCCATCATCGGGCTGCGCGATCCGCACCCCATCATGTTCGAGATCGGGCTCGACAACCGGATCGAGGCCATGCACCCGGACGACGCGGCCACGGCGCTGGCCCGCGCGCTCCGCACCCCGGCCGTCTGGGGGCGCACCCTCTTCGTGGGCGGCGGCGCCTCCTGCCAGCTCACCTACCGGGAGTACTTGAAGCGGATGCTCGCGGCCATGGGGATGGAGATGCTCCCCGAGGAGGCCTTCAGCGACGCCGTCTACCCCACCGACTGGGTGGACAGCACCGAGTCGCAGGCGCTGCTCCGCTACCAGCGCCGGACCTTCGACGACATCACGAGCGACATCGCCAAGTGCCTGGGCTGGAAGAAGGCCTTCGTGCCCATGGCGAGCTCGATGGTGAAGAAGAAGATGCTGGAGATGTCGCCCTACTGGCGGCAGCGCCAGAGGTAGCGCCGCCGCCCGGAGATCGCCCGCGGGTGATTCCCGCGCTACTCGCCGCCGGCGCCCCGACGCGGCGCGGCCGCGATGTGCGGCTTGCCGTGACGGCCCGGCAGGACCTTGGGCGGACGCGCGCCCGGACCGGCCGGGATGGCGTCGTCGGGGGGACGGGTCGCGAACACCCGGTTCACCATCGGTGCCATGAACCGGAGGCTCGTGGACGCCAGCTTGCGCAGGGGGTTGCTGGAGGGCTCTCCGTTGGGGAGCGGCTGGCTCCAGGCCTTGCCGAGCAGGTCCATGTACATCCCGACCGTTTGCCCCGCGGTGGCGAAGTCGAGCGTGGAGAGGACCTCGTCGGCGAGGCCGAACGGCATGGAGAGCATGATGGGGCCCCGCATGTACTCGGTGGCCCAGACGCCGTCGGTGAAGTTCATGCCGCGGGCCTGGCCGGGACCCACCCAGACGCGATCGCCCGGCTTGTAGATCTTCTTCTCGAACTGCCCCTCGCCGAAGTAGTGCATCTCCCCGTCGATGACGGTGTCCCAGAAGCCGACCGCGTGGCGTCCCGAGTGCCCCTCGGAGCCGATGGGGGTGCCCCAGATCATGAGGTATTCCATGGACGAGGCGAAGTAGAGCTTCATCTGGATCATCGCGCCGCCGGCGATGCTGTACATCCAGGGCTGCGCGCGGTCGATCCGGCCGGGGTAGGCGTCCTCCCAGGCATCGGCGATGGCGTCGAACATCTCCGGCTTGGGCTTGCCGATGCCCTGCAGCGAACACTCGTGGATGACGTCGGCGTCGAAGATGTAGTCCATGTCCGGGGCTCCGGTGGGTGGGAGGGTGCGCGAGATTATACCGTTTCGACGCAGCGTGTCGAAGGGGTCCGTCGGCCCCGGTCACACCCGTCCGGGGCGTCGGGGTGGGATGGGTCGGTTGAGCGGGCTGTCGGGGTTCCCCTTCATCCAGGCCCAGGCGTCGGCGAGGGTCTGGTCGATGGGGCGCGGGGCGTGGCCGAGCTCCTCGCGCGCCTTCCGGTCCCGGATCTCGAAGTCCACCGCCAGGGTGTGGACCGCGTAGGGGGTGAGGAGCGCCCGGCGGCGGGTCAGCTTCTCGAAGACGGGGGCGAAGGCGGCGAAAACCGCCGCCACCGGCAGCGGGATGAAGATCCGGGGCGGCGCACGCCCGGCCAGGCCGGCCAGGATGCGCATCAGCTCCCGGACGGTCATGCGGGAGCCGGAGAGCAGGTAGCTCTCCCCCTTCCGCCCCCCCTCGGCGGCGAGCACGTGGCCGATGGCCACGTCGCGCACGTCGATGAAGTCGTAGCAGCCGTCCATCCCGGCCGGCACCGGGAACCGGGCGAACATGACGATGAGCTCCCCGATCTCCGAGAGCCGGTAGTCGTGCGGCCCGAGCACGTAGACCGGGTTCACGATCACCGCGTCGAGCCCGTCCTTCACGGCGTCGAGGACGATCCGGCTCGCGGCCGCCTTGGCCTTCCCGTAGTCGCCGGGGGCCTCTTCCGGGTCGTACCCGGCCTCCTCGGTGAGCACCCCGCCCCGCCCCGGCTCGGTGAGCGCGTGCACGGAGCTCGTGTAGACGAGCCGCCGCACCCCGGCCCGCCGCACCGCCTCCACCACGTTGCGCGTCCCGTCGATATTCACTGTGCGTACGACTTCGATGTCGAGGGAGGAGATGCTCACCACCCCGGCCAGGTGGAAGACCACCTCGGTCCCCACGAAGGCCCGCGCCAGCGTCTCCGGCCGCAGCACGTCCCCCTCCACCCGCTCCACCGGGAGCCCGGAGAGCGCCCGCGCCTCGTCCCCCGGCTCGAGCAGCACCCGCACCTGCTTCCCGCGCCGCAGGAGCTCGCGCACCAGCACGTTCCCGAGGTGGCCGCTCGCGCCGGTGACGGTCGCCTGCCCGAAGTCCATCGTCGTGCCTCACCAGGAGTAGAAGTAGGACAGCAGGATGCCCACCATCATGACCACGCCCTGGGCCGCCACCGGGTCGAGCGGGGTCTCGTACTCGACGGCCAGCGTGACCGTCTTTCCCTGGGTGAGGAAGCGACCGGCCGTGAACTTGAGGAGCTGCCCCAGGTTCTGGTTCTCGAAGCTCCAGCTGATCTTGTCCTGCACCGACGCATACCACCAGGCCGGCAGCGCGAAGGTCGCGGTGGGCTTGAACTGGAGGGTGTTCACCGGGAGGTAGGTCCCCAGGTTGCCGAACGACTTCTGCCAGTTCACCTCGAGCGTGAGCCCGAGCCAGTGCCCCACGTGGTAGCCGATCCCGTAGACCGGCTCGATGATCCAGGGCGCGCCCACCGCCGGGTTGGTGGCGGTGTTCCACTGCAGTTCCAGGCCGAGGCTCTGGCGCAGCCCCTCGTGCTCGAAGAAGGACCAGAAGAAGGTGGTGGTGAGGCTCGCGAAGCCGGAGGCGGCGGGCTGCCCGGAGGCCGGGCCGGGGTAGATCGTCTCGACGGGCGCCTCGACGCGGATGGCGAACTCCCGGTGGACGCCCCAGGCGAAGACCGGCTTGAACATGATCTGCCCCATCGAGGCGCCGGCCCCCTTCTCGGTCCACTCGTACTTCGTCTCCAGCATGTTGCGGGAGTAGACGGGCGTGTCCACGATCTCCATCACGTCGAGGAAGTGGCGCAGGCCGTGGTCGACCTCCCGCGCCTCGCGGGTGGTCATCTCCGCGCCGTCGGCGGCCTCCTGGGCCCGGGCGCCTTGCGCGAGCAGGAGGAGGGGCGCGACGAGCCCCGCCGCCGTTCTTCTCCACGTCGCCATGCCGATCCCTCCCGGGCCTCCCTGCACTACCGGCCCCACCGCATCAGCGCGACCACGATGGGTCCCCAGGCGGTGAGCAGGATGTTCCCGACCGCGTAGGGCACCGTGTAGCCGAGCACCGGGAGCTTGCTCCCCGACACGTCCTGCACGGCGCGCAGCGCGGCGGTGGTGGTCCCGGCCCCCGACTCGGCTCCCAGGAGGAGCAGCGGGTTCATCCTCAGGACGAATCGACCGAAGAGGAGCCCGATGGTGTGGGGCACGAGCGAGACGAGCAGCGCGGCGCCCACCAGCCCGAAGCCGGTCTCCCGCACGCCGGAGACGAAGCGAGGGCCGGCGTTCAGCCCCACGATCCCGATGAAGGCCGCGAGCCCCACGGTGTCGAAGATCCAGAGCGCCGGCTCGGGGATGCGCCCGAAGGTGGGGTGGACGGAGCGGAGCCAGCCCAGCAGGAGCCCCGCCACGAGCGCGCCCCCGCTCGCCGTGAGGGTGAGGGACATGCCGCCCACGTTCACCGCCAGCATCCCCACGAGCCCGCCCACGAAGATCCCCAGCCCGACGAAGATCATGTCGGTGGCCGGCGAGGGACGGTCGGCGTAGCCCACCTCGCGGGCGGCCCGCTCCACGTCGGGCTGGTCGCCGGAGAGGGAGAGGAGGTCTCCCTGCTCGAGCCGGGTGCTCAGGTCGAACGGGATCTCCTGCCCCGTGCGCACGAGGCGGGTCAGCACGATGCCGTGTCCGCTCTCCCGCGCCAGCTCGCCCAGGCTCCGCCCGGCGATCTCCTTGCGCGTGACCACCACGTCGAGGTGGGAGACGGGGAAGTCGAGCAGTTCCCGGTCGTCCACCTCCGCACCCACCCACGCGAGCCCCTCCACGAGCGCGTTCCGGCGCGCGGTCACGGCGAGGACGTCCCCCTCCCGGATCCGGGTCTCGCCGTCGGGGGTGCCCACGACGCCGTCGCGCCGCATCCTCTCGACGACGATGCGCCGATCGGGGACCGACTCCTCCAGCTCCCGGATCCCCTTGCCGGCCGCGGACGGGCCGGCAAGGAAGGCCCGGGTGTCCCACTCCACGTAGGCCGAGGTCACGCCCGGCAGGGGCTCCGCGCGCAGGGAGAGCTCCTTCTCGAGTTCCCGCGCCTCCTCCCGGAGGTTCCATCGGAACATCCGCGGCACGACCGAGGAGAGGTACCAGACGAAGGAGCCCGTCCCGACGAGGTAGGTGACCGCGTAGGCCACCGGGACGTTCGCCGCCATCCGGACACGCTCCGCCTCGGGGATCGGCAGGTGCTGGATGGCGTCGGTGGCCGTCCCGATGACGGTGGACTCGGTGAAGGCCCCGGCGAGCAGTCCGGCGGCCGTGCCGGCATCGTAGCCGAGCAGGCGGGACACGATCACCGCCACCGCCAGGCAGGTCACGGCCACCACGACGGAGAGGGCGAGCTGGGGCAGCCCGTCCTTCCGGAGCGCCCGGAAGAACTGGGGACCCACCTTGTAGCCGGTGGCGAAGAGGAAGAGGTCGAAGAAGACCGCCTGCGCCACCGGGGCCACCTGCACGTCGAGCTGGCCGATGGCCACGCCGGCGAGCAGGGTGCCCAGAACCGTACCCAGGGTGAATGACCCGACCCGGAGCTTCCCGAGCAGGAACCCCACGGCGAGCGTGAGGAAGATCGCCAGCTCCGGATGGCCCCGGAGGACGAGGGCGAGCTGCGAGATCAGGTCAGCCGCCCTTCCTCAGGCTGGCGATGTCGATGACGAACCGGTAGCGGACGTCCGACCGGACGGTCCGCTCGAAGGCCTCGTCCACCTTCTCCACCGGGATCACCTCCACGTCGGCGGTGATGCCGTGCTGCCCGCAGAAGTCGAGCATCTCCTGGGTCTCGGCGATGCCGCCGATGAGCGAGCCGGAGAGGGTCTTGCGGCCGAAGATGAAGGTGGAGGCGTGGATGCTGGCCGGTTCGGGCGGCACGCCCACCAGCACGAGCGCCCCGTCCAGCTTGAGCATCCCCATGTAGGCCTGCACGTCGTGGTTGGCCGAGATGGTGTCGAGGATGAAGTCGAACTTGCCCGCCAGCCTCTTGAAGGTGGCGGGGTCGGAGGTGAGCGCGAAGCCCGTGGCCCCCAGCCGGCGGGCGTCGGCCTCCTTCGACTTCGAGGTGGAGAGCATGGTCACCTGGGCGCCCATGGCGGCGGCGAGCTTCACGCCCATGTGCCCCAGGCCGCCCAGCCCCACCACGCCCACCTGATCCCCCGCCTTCACCTTCCAGTGGCGCAGCGGCGAGTAGGTGGTGATCCCGGCGCAGAGCAGCGGTGCGGCGCCGGCCATGTCGAGGGTCGCCGGCACCGAGAGGACGAACTTCTCGCTCACCACCACGTCGGTCGAGTAGCCGCCGAAGGTGGGCGTCTTCCGGTCCATCTCGGTGGAGTTGTAGGTGTAGGCGGCGCCCTTCTGGCAGAACTGCTCCATGTCGGCCTTGCAGGGGGGGCAGGTGCGGCAGGAGTCGACCATGCAGCCCACGCCGACGTGGTCCCCCACCCGGAACCGCTTCACGTCCGCTCCGACGCGGGTGACGCGCCCGACGATCTCGTGGCCGGGGACCATGGGGAAGGTGGCGCCGCCCCACTCGTCCCGCACCTGGTGGATGTCGGAGTGGCAGATCCCGCAGAAATCGATCTCGATGGCCACGTCGCGGGGGCCGACCGGGCGGCGGTCGATCTCGAACGGGGCGAGCGGGAGCTTCGGGCCCTGGGTAGCGTAGGTGCGGGTGCGTGCCATGTCGTCCTCCTGGGGGAAGCCGACAAGCTATGGAACGTCCGCCCACCGCGCAAGCGGTGCTCGAGGATCCGTTCAGGTCGTCCCGGCGAAGATGGCCACCCGCCTCCAGGTCTGCTCGAACCCGCGCTGGTCGAATCCGGTGCCCGACGACATCCAGTCGAAGTGCGGGGGCACGTGGGTGGGCTGGTCGTAGTGTCCCAGGATGTCGTGGTGGTCCGCCCAGGCCGCGGCGATGAGCTCGCCGTGGATCTGGGAGAGCGTGGGGACGATGCCGTCGTTGGCCGCGGCGTCCGGGATGCGCCCGTAGACCCTGCGGAGCACCGCCGCGTGCTCCCGGCGGATGGGCGGCAGCGTGCCCCGCGGCGTTCCCGACGAGAGCCGGTAGAGGGCCACGAAGAGCGCGTGGGTCACCTGGTGGGAGGGATCGAGCCCCGCGCCCCAGAGGGAACGCAGGCCCGGGGCCCGGGCCCGCGTGACCACCGATCCGTACTTGAGGCCGGGGCGGTCCTGGGTGGACGCGTTGAACACCTCCATCCCCGCCGGGGAGATCTGGGCGATGAGCCCCTGGTCGTTCCGGACGCCCTCCAGGAACTGCTCCACCGCCTGCCGCCGCTGCCCCTCGAAGTCGCCGAGCAGCTCCAGGAAGAGCTGATCGACGGCACCGGAGGCGCGCGAGCTGGGGTTCCGGAGCAGCCGGGCGAGCTTCAGCCCCACCGTGATGGGGATCCGTCCGGTGCGCAGCGTGTGGATGGAGACGAGGGAGAGCAGTCGCAGGAACTGCTGGCCGAGCATCCCCCCGAAGTAACCGGCCAGCGGCGTCCCCCGGTGCGGGGCGGAGACCGTCACCACGGACCGGACCGCGCGGGCGCAGCGCTCCACGTCGGCCGGCGTCGGGAGCTCCGCGCCCGGGGTGACGAGGAGCCGGGCGTCCAGGCCCCCGCTCGAGTGGCCCACCAGGCTCACCTTCCCCGGCGACTCGTCGAGGAGGTCGGAGAGGGCCTCGCAGAGGAGCGCCGCGCGGCGGGTGAGGGAGGCGGTGGGCTCCGTTCGCGCCACCCGGACCTCGCCGTCGATCCCGAGCGAGGGGCCCTTCTCGGCCAGGTAGTTCCGGACGTGGCCGAAGTAGGTGAAGTCCCCCAGGTTGGCGAATCCGAAGAACCCGGGGACGAGGAGGATGTGATGCCGCACCGTCTCAGTTCCAGGCGAGCGGGTAACGCCCGAGCTCGATGGTGGGACCGGCGATGGCCTCGCGCCAGGCAACCACGTCGCCCGGCTCCTCGTCGACGAGCCGCCGCATCCGCTCCAGCGCACCGCGCGCCTTCACGGGATCCTTCACCGCGGCGAGCAGCGCGCCCCGGGCCCGCTGCACGGCACGGAGGTGCGACTCCTCGGCGTAGAGGCTCACGCAGGCCTCGGCCACCGGATCGGGGGCCGCCTGCAGCGCCCGGGCGACGGCGCTGTCCACCGCGAAGGCCTCCATGGCCACGTCGGCGAGCGCCGCGAGCACCTCCTGCCGCTCGGAGATCGCGAGCCCCAGCTCCTTCACGGCCACGCCCGCGGCGAAGCCGAAGAGCAGCTTGTTCAGCTCGGCGACGCGCCGCTCCCGGGAGAGTCGCCCCGGCGCGGCGGCCGGGACACCGGCCTCGGCGGCCCGCGCCGCCTTCGTCGCCAGGTCGAGGAAGGGGTAGCCCCCCTTGGCGGCCCGCTTGAGCAGCGTGCCCGGCACGAGCAGCCGGTTGATCTCGTTCGTCCCCTCGAAGATCCGGTTCACCCGGTTGTCGCGGTAGATCCGCTCGACGACGTACTCCTCCACGAACCCATACCCGCCGTGGATCTGGACGCCCTCGTCGGCCACCTGCGAGAGGGCCTCCGAGCCCCACACCTTCAGGATGGATGCCTCGACGCTGTACTCCTCCACCGCGGTGATGCGGTCGCGCTCGTAGTCCGGGGTTCCGGGGGCGGCCCCGCCGGCCGCCGCGCGCCGGTCGATGAGACCGGTGGTCCGGTAGCTCATCGCCTCCCCCACGTAGGCCAGCGCCACCATGCGGGCCAGCTTCTCCCGGATCAGGCCGAAGTCGGAGATGGGCTTCCCGAAGGCCTTGCGGTCCCTCGCGTAGGTGGCGGAGAGCTCGACGACCTGGCGGATGGCGGCCATGCAGGTGACGCCCAGCTTGAGCCGGCCGATGTTCAGGATGTTGAGGGCGATGCGGTGCCCCTTGCCGACCTCGCCGAGCAGGTTCTCCACCGGGACCTGCGCATCCTCGAAGACGAGCGACCGGGTGGAACTGCCACGGATGCCCATCTTGTGCTCTTCGGCACCCGTGGTGAACCCGGGGGTGCCACGATCGACGAGGAAGGCGGTGAACTTGTCGCCGTCCACCTTGGCGAAGACGATGAAGACGTCCGCGAAGCCGGCGTTGGAGATCCACTGCTTCGTGCCGTTCAGGACCCAGTGCCGGCCGTCGGGGGAGAGCACCGCCCGGGTCCGGGCGCCGAGGGCGTCGGAGCCCGACGAGGCCTCGGAGAGGGCGTAGGCCGCGGCCCACTCGCCCGAGGAGAGCTTCGGCAGGTAGCGGGCCTGCTGCTCGTGGGTGCCGAAGTAGACGATGGGCAGCGTGCCGATGCCCACGTGGGCGCCGAAGACCACCGACCAGGATCCCTGCACGGTCATGGCCTCGGCGACGAGCGCGCTCGTGGTGAGGTCCTGGGCGAGCCCCCCGAACTCCTCCGGGACGTCGAGGGAGAGCAGCCCCAGCTCTCCCGCCTCGCGGAGCAGCGCCCGGATGGTGGGGAAGTCCTTCGATTCGATGGCCGGGGAGGCCGGAACGATCCGCTCCCGGCCGAACTTGCGCGCGGTGCGGAAGAACTCCCGCTGCTCGTGCGTGAAGGCGTCCGGCGTGTCGATGGCCTGCGCCCCGACCTCGGCGAGGAGGAAGCCCCCGCCGATCGGAAGGTAACTGGCGGCGGACGGGTTCCCTGCGGTGGTCTCGGCCATGGGAGTCCTCCGGGTTGATTTTGAAATCAACTACTGAATTTACCAGTTCGGCGCGACGCGTCAAGGGCGGCTCGCCCTCGACGGGTCGCATGACCGTGTTTTTCCTCGACATCCTCGTAGAGCCAGGGTAGATCGCAGCTTCCCAACCCTCTCTGGGGTGGAGCCGCCCGCCACTTTCTGTCGGACGGATTCGGAGAAGAAACGAGCAAGAAGCAATGGGTACCGGCACCGTGAAGTGGTTCAACGACGCGAAGGGCTTCGGATTCATCACGCAGGATGGCGGCGGCGAGGACGTTTTCGTCCACCACACCGCGATCCAGGCCGATGGGTTCCGCACCCTCGCCGAGGGCCAGAAGGTCGAGTTCGACGTGAACAAGGGGCCCAAGGGGCTCCAGGCGGCAAACGTCCGCCCGGTCTGATTCCACTTCACACTACCTGAAGTGGCGAGAGCCCGGCCCAGGCCGGGCTCTTCCGTTTCCCGGGGGTGAAATCCCTCAGAAGTTCTCGTTGATGTTCAGGTAGATGCCGTAGGAGCCGTCGAGCCCCACGCCCACCTCGACGAGGCCGTTCGTGCGGGTGGGCTTGTTGACGAGCACGCGGATGCCTGCGGTGACCGCCGGGTACCAGTACTGGAAGATGGGCTGGTTCTGCGGCCCGCCCGGTTCCCGCACCTCGCTCGCGCTGTGGACGTTCACGCCC
>SESC01000678.1_pt1 | contig 12039 bp, 11 predicted proteins | sample 3171431 | NCBI WGS metagenome assembly SESC01 (sample SAMN06051868, study PRJNA518727) | freshwater metagenome | biome: subpolar coniferous forest; feature: holomictic lake; material: water; isolation source: holomictic Lake 227, 8 m depth | place: Canada: near Kenora, Ontario | collected... | reverse complement strand
AAGGCAGTAACCATCGAGGGCACTACACCAACAGCAACTGAGAACGTTGCTTCCGCCACTGTCGCTGAGTCTGTCGCCAAGGAGAACTTGACCGCAGCCACCGAGGCAGTAGCCGTTGCCGAGGCAAACACCACCAAGGCTGAGGCAGTTGTTGCCAAGGAGGAAACCAAACCAGCTCCCGCAGCAACAGAGAACAAGACTACTGAGACCGCAACCAAGCCAGCACCCGGATTCGAGAGCATCTTCGCAATCACCGGACTCCTGGCAGTTGCCTTCCTGGTACTTGGCAGAAAAGAGTAAGATCAAATAAATAGCTGGAGGGCCTAGGCTCTCCAGAACTATCCCTTTTTCAGTCAGTCTTTTCCCATTTGTCTTATTCATTCTTCTTAGCGTTTCTCCGTATTTTATCCCTGGTTTCAGACCAAATTTCCACCAAAAACGATATATAGGCTTTTGCGAATCGAGACTACTCGATCATCCAGGTGGAATGGAGGACTTTGAGGCTGCATTCAAATCAAAAGCAATGCTTTGCCAAGTCATGATAGTAGCATCAGAGGTATTTTCACTGATGATCCCGAAATAGGTAGGAGGTCTTACATTAATGAAGATAGTGTCGATTATGCTTGTAGCGCTGATGATGTTGCTCACAGCTGCTATAGTTGTAAATGCGGAAGAGACCGCTGCCAAAGATAATGTAGCATCTGAGGCCAAAGCTACTGCCGAGAATGTAACATCTGAAGCCAAAGCTACTGCTGAGAATGTAACATCTGAAGCCAAAGCTACTGCTGAGAATGTAGAATCTAAGGCCAAAGCTACTGCTGAGAATGTAGAATCCAAGGCCAAAGCTACTGCCGAGAATGTAGAATCCAAGGCCAAAGCTGTTGCAGGAAATGCGACCGAGACCGCCAAGGATGCTAAAGAAACTGCCAAGGAGCAGCCCGGATTTGAGGGCGTCTTTGCCATCGCCGGTCTCTTAGCAGTCGCAAGCCTGGTGCTGAGCAGAAGAGAGTAAAGGGCATTTTGCCCCAAAGCCATTTTTTTAATTAGAAATTAATAGTTAGGCTTTCGTACACCATTGTTATACATATTATGAGCGCCATGGATACACTGGTGAATATTGATGGCTTCAGAGACGGTTAAAGAGGCCCTCTTCTGGGAAAAGCTGGACGGCGACGTAGAGTGCAGTCTCTGCCACCAGCAATGCCGTATCCGGCCTGGAAAGAGGGGTATCTGCGGGGTGCGGGAAAACCAGGAAGGAAAGCTTATGACCCTGGTATATGGAAACCTGGTAGCGGCCAATGCCGACCCCATTGAGAAGAAGCCCTTCTTTCATTTTCTGCCGGGCAGCCTCACCTATTCCATAGCCACGGTAGGCTGCAACTTCCATTGCCTGCACTGCCAGAATGCAGACATATCTCAACTGCCTCGAGAAACCGGTCGGATACCGGGAGAATTCGTTGCCCCAAAGAGCGTTGTTGCCAAGGCCTGTGCTCTCGACTGTCAGTCCATAGCCTACACTTATTCCGAGCCCACCATCTTCTTCGAATATGCCTTTGATGTGGCGGCATTGGCCCACGAGGCAGGCCTGAAGAATGTCTTCGTCAGCAACGGCTACATGGGCGAAGAAGCCGCGCAAAAGATCATTCCCCTAATGGATGGCATAAACATCGATCTAAAGGGTGATGATCAATTCTACCGCAAGGTCTGTGGAGCAAAGCTTGCACCTGTCGAGCACAACATCGAGCTGTTCTGGAAGAGAGGCGTCTTTGTTGAGGTTACAACCCTCCTCATTCCCGGCTACAACGACTCAGAGGAAGTGCTGGCAGATATTGCCACGTTTTTGGCCGGTGTGAGCCCGGATATGCCCTGGCATATCTCCGCCTTCTATCCCATGTATAAGATGAAAGAGGTTCCAAGAGCAGGGATGGAGTCGCAACGCCTGGGCCAGGAAGCAGGCCGCAAGGCGGGCTTGAAGTACGTCTACGCCGGCAATATTCCCGGCGAGAGCGAGAATACCCTCTGCCCGGTTTGCAAAGAGGTCCTCATCGAGCGGCTGGGATATCAGATCCTGAGAAATTCCGTGATCGATGGGCATTGCAGCCAATGCAACGCAAAGCTTGCCGGGGTTTGGAAGTAATTTTACCTGGGTCAATGATCGTCTTTGTGCCTTTGTGTCTTTGTGGTAAGCGTTGTAGTAAGCACTAATCTCACATTCCTACCTAAAAAAAACCAAACCACAAAGGCACAAAGGCACAAAGCCACAAAGGACGCACAAAGAAACGGCCATAACTTAAGATCAGCGATGTGGATAACGCTAATTTGTACTCGTTACAAAACTCTTAAGTATCCGGCAGTAGTGCCTTCGTCTTATATGCCATTTTGCTCTGTAGAAGATGCGATTTTAGATATCCAATCAGGCCGCTTCATCATAGTATTGGACGATGAGAACCGAGAGAACGAAGGCGACCTGATGATGGCCGCGGAAAAGGTGACGCCTGATGCTATCAATTTCATGGCTCGCTTTGCCCGCGGCCTGATTTGCATGCCCATGACGGCGGAACGGCTGCGGGAGCTGGACCTTCCGCTCATGACTGCCCAGAATACGGAGTCCATGGGCACGGCATTTACAGTATCCGTGGATGCCCGGGCCAATACCACCACCGGCATCTCCGCTTTTGATCGAGCCACGACGGTGCAGACCCTCATCGACCCCAAAATGAAGCGAAGCGATATTGTCATTCCCGGCCATCTCTTTCCCTTGCAGGCCAAAGAGGGAGGCGTATTGCGGCGCACCGGTCACACCGAGGCCTGCGTGGACCTGGCCCGGCTGGCGGGCCTAAATCCAGCGGGCGTCATCTGTGAGATCATGAATGATGACGGCAGCATGGCCAGGCTGCCCGAGCTGGAGGTCTTCGCAGCCATGCATGGCCTTAGAATGGTGACCATCGAGAGCCTCATCAGCTACCGCATGCAGCGCGAAAAGCTCATCCGCAAGGTCTCGGATGTGAGCATGCCTACCGTTTACGGATACTTTAGGGCCATTGGCTATGAGTCCATTTTGGACGGACAGTGTCACGTAGCCTTCGTTTCCGGCGACCCCAAAGCCCCCGATGCCCTGGTCCGGGTGCACTCGGAGTGCCTCACCGGCGATGTCTTCTCCTCCCAACGTTGCGATTGCGGCGAGCAGCTTCGCAAAGCCCTCGGCCTCATCAGCGAGAACGGAAATGGAGTCCTGCTTTACATGCGCCAGGAAGGCAGAGGCATTGGTCTGGCCAATAAGCTACGCGCCTATGCCTTGCAGGACGAGGGCTCGGATACGGTTGAGGCGAATAACGAACTGGGCTACCCGGCCGACCTTCGAGATTACGGCATTGGAGCCCAGATTTTAGTCGATCTGGGCATCAAGGAGATTCGTCTCCTGACCAACAATCCCCGCAAAGTGATTGGCCTGGAGGGCTACGGTCTGAAGATCGGAGAGCGCGTTCCCCTGGAAACCGAGCCCAATAATATTAATAGAAGATATCTGGAAACGAAGAGGGACAAAATGCACCATCTCCTTCTCCAAAATGACACACCATGATCAAGCCAATGCTTACAGGCGTGGGGTGTAGGGGTAGAGAACGCCCCGGTCTTTAGGCCGGGGATGAATCGTACCCCACCCGTTACGCAAATATCCTTAAATACAATCAACTGCTTAACATGGTTCTATGCTTAAGGCGTACAAGTACCGGATCTATCCAACCAAGTCCCAAAGGACCATGATGGAGAGAACCTTAGACTTGTGCCGCTGGACATACAACCAGACCTTAGCATATCGAAAAGATTCCTTTGAAAAGGAAGGCAAATCGATTTCAAAATATGAGACAAATGCGCTCCTACCTGATTGGAAATCTGACAAACCGGAATTAAGCGATGTCTTTTCCCAAACTCTTCAGAACGTCCAGGAACGGGTAGATCTGGCTTTCAAGGCTTTCTTCAGACGGGTTAAGGCAGGTGAGGAACCAGGATATCCTCGGTTTAGGGGAAGAGGTTGGTACGACTCGTTCACCTATCCTCAGAAGGGATTCAAGCTAGACTCTGGAAAGCTCCATCTCTCTAAAATCGGAGATATCAAGATCAAGCTGCATAGACAGATCGAAGGCAGGATCAAGCGCCTGACGATTCGCAGAGCGCCAACCGGAAAATGGTTTGCATGTTTCTCAGTTGAACTCGATGATCTGCCTAAACCTCCCTGGAAAGATGGGTCAATCGTCGGCATAGACGTAGGCTTGGCGAGCTTTGCCACTCTCTCCAATGGTGAGAAGATCCCTAATCCAAGGTTTTTCCGGGATGAAAGAAAAGAACTCGCTAGAGTTCAAAGAAAGCTCTCAAAAGCTGCTAAAGGTACTCCTGAGAGGAAAGCAGCCTTAAAGGTAGTTGAACGGATCCATGAGAGGATCGCTAACAAGAGATACGAATTTGCTCATCAGGTCAGCCGGGGTCTAGTGAACCGGTTTGGTCTGATTGCTTTTGAAGATCTGAACATCAAGAACATGCTTCAAAACCACTGCCTTGCTAAATCCATATCAGATGTGGCTTGGAATATGCTGGTGACTGTGACATCCTACAAAGCTGCAAATGCTGGTTCGATTGTCGTCCTGGTAGATCCGAGAAACACTTCTAAGATGTGTTCAAGGTGTGGTATCCTGGTTGAAAAAACTTTGGCTGACCGAGTCCATAATTGCTCCGAGTGCGGGCTATCTCTGGATCGAGATTGGAATGCAGCCATAAACATTTTGAGATTGGGACTTCAATCTCTGCCAATCAACGGCTAGAAGCCCCGTCCTTCAGGGCGGGGAGAAGTCACATATATGCATCCTGAATTATCACCACCTCCGCTGAATTTTTGGCAGCGGCGTACTCCTGCAAAGGCGCGCGGTTCAGCTCTAAAAATACATGCCCCCAATTGAATTTGGAGAGGATCAATTCTGCCTGGCTCTTCTCACCCAAGATGATGAGGCCGGCTGCCAGTGCCTCAACCGTGGAGAGTTTGAAAGGCTTTCCATAGTTTACGGGATTGGCGGCCACCAGGAATGGCAGTGCCCTCTCCATTAGCCTAAAACGCGAGAATACCTCCTCGGCATGGGCCCAGCTGCAGTCCAGGGCAGCCAGTCCCCTTGCCCCTTTGTCCTCAGGGGAGAGTGCCTTTTGGGAAAATGGACTCAAAACCAGGAAAGGCAGGAGCTGGTTTATATGATGGGTCAGGCGAACCAGATCGAAGCGGGCCAGCTTTTTTCCCGTGCATTTCTTGGGGTTGCACTGATTTGCATGATAGATCACAAGTTCCATATTGCTATTGGTCTACCGATAATCCTATTAACATTGTGTTCAACTGCTCTAGCAGCCAAAGGGCGGGAGCATTCAGATGAGCGAGGTCTCCAAGGAGTACAACTTTAGTCAAGTGGAAGAGAAATGGGTGCAGAGTTGGGACAATTCTATCTATCACTTCGATTGGGAATCGAAAAAGCCGCAATATATCATTGACACTCCGCCCCCCTACCCTACGGGAGACTTCCATATAGGAAACGCTCTTAACTGGTGTTACATCGACTACGTGGCACGCTACAAGCGCATGCAAGGCTTCAATGTCATGTTCCCGCAGGGCTGGGACTGCCACGGGCTTCCCACCGAAGTAAAGGTAGAGCAGCTAAACCATATCACCAAGAACCAGGTTCCCAGGGAAGAGTTTCGGCGGCTGTGCGAGAAGCTGACTTTTGAAGCCATCGAGCGTTTTCATCTGTCCATGGGACGCCTCGGCCTATCCATAGACTGGTCCAACGAGTACGTGACCATGAAGCCGGAGTACTATGTCAAGACGCAAACCTCCTTCGTGCGCATGTACCAGAACGGCCAGATCTACCGGGCGAACCATCCCGTCAACTGGTGTCCCCGCTGCGGCACGGCCATTGCCTTTGCTGAAGTAGAATACGATTCACGAACTACAACTTTAAATTACATGCGTTTTTCTGCACAGGACGGCGAGATGCAGATCGCTACCTCCCGGCCCGAGCTTCTGCCTGCCTGCGTGGCCGTCGCAGTGAATCCCGATGATGAGCGCTACCGCCCATATATCGGCAAGACTGTTAAGGTTCCCATATTCGACTACGATGTTCCCGTGCTGGCTGATCCCGTGGTGGACACCAGCTTTGGCACGGGTATCGTCATGATCTGCACTTTCGGTGATCGGCAGGATGTGAGATGGTGGATGGAGCACCATCTGCCCTTGCGCCAGGCCATAGATCGCGAAGGATTGCTGACGGCCATCGCCGGGCCTTATGCGCGTCTGTCAGTGACAGATGCCAAGAATAAGATCACCCAGGATATGGTGGATAAGGGGATAATCTTCAAGCAGGAGCCTCTGGAGCAGAATGTGGGCCTCTGCTGGCGCTGCAAAACCCCCATCGAGATTTTATCGGAACGGCAGTGGTTTGTCAAAATCAATTCCGAGGAGATCAATAAAACGGCAGAAGAGATCGATTGGGTGCCGCCTCACATGCAGGTGCGGCTCAAGAACTGGGCCGACTCTGTGGAATGGGACTGGTGCATCTCCCGGCAGAGGATCTTTGCCACGCCCATACCCGTCTGGTACTGCCGACAATGCCTGAAGGCGAAAGTTGCCCGGGAAGAGTGGCTTCCGCTCGATCCCAATCAGACCCATCCGCCCGAGAAATGCAAGTGCGGCAGTGACGATTTCATCCCGGAGCAGGATGTCCTGGACACCTGGATGGACAGCTCCATCTCCGCCCTGGCGGTGGCCGGCTGGCCGGATAGAAAGGGAAAGGATCTGCGCATGCCCACGCAGCTACGGCCGCAGGGGCACGACATCATCCGCACCTGGGCATTTTACACCATTTTGCGCACGAAATCCCTGGTGGGCGTCAAGCCCTGGGATACCATTCTCGTCAACGGCATGGCTCTGGGTGAGGACGGGCACAAGATGTCCAAGTCCTTAAACAACTTCATACGTCCCGAGGAGGTCTTCCTGACCAATGGCGCCGATGCGCTCCGCCAGTGGGGGGCCATGGGCGGCTCCCCAGGCAACGACATCATGTTCCAGTGGAAGGAGATCACTGCCGCCAGCCGCTTCCAGCAGAAGCTCTGGTCGATCTATCGCTTCTCGCTGCCTCTTATTGCCAAAGTTGATGCCGTTCCCGGACAAGTGGATCGCTGGCTACTGGGGGAACTGGATTCGCTCATCATGAAGGCCACAGTTGCGATGGACGCTTACCAGTTTGATGAGACCATGAAGGCCATTCGCGGCTTTGCCTGGGAGGTGTTGGCCGACAACTACATCGAGCTGGTCAAGGCCCGGCTCTACGGTCCGGACGGGCCGGAGAAGAGAGCCGCCCAAAATACCCTTTACACGGCCCTGGAGACGCTCTCCAAGCTCATGGCGCCCTTTACTCCCTTCATCTCCGAGGAGATTCACCACACCCTTACTGGAAAGAGCGTGCATGTGCAGAGCTGGCCAGAGCCATCAGGCACGCCGGTCGATCCGGCTGGACTTGCCATAAAAGAAATTGCGGCAGCGCTACGCCGCTACAAGGCAGAGAAAGGCATGGCCCTCAATTCGCCTCTTTTGGGGATAGTAGTATACTCCGATCTGGCCCTGGAGACCATTGATCTCGTGGGCGTGGCCAACTCCCAGGTGGAGAGCAGGACCGGCAAGGCCGAGATCGAGATGAGACCTGTAGCCGTCAAGCCGCAGATGAAAATAATTGGCCCCAAGTTCAAGGACAAAAGCGGCAAGATCATAAATGCCCTGGGCGGCATGGATCCTGCCCTGGTTGCCGGCCAGAAAGCAAGCGGGTCGATTACCGTCCCGGTGGATGGTGAGATCATAGTAGTCCCTGCCGAGGCCGCCGAGATCGTCGTGGAGAATCTTTCCGCAGGCGAGGCCGTGGACATTCTGCGCCTGGAAAATGCCACGGTGCTGGTTCGAAGATGATCGAGGTCGAGGTCAAGGCCCGTGCCCCAGAGGACCTGGCGGAAAGGATCGCCGCGCTGGGGGCCACTCTTTTGACGGTGGAAAACCACCACGACCTTTATTTCAACTCCCCCCAGCGCGACCTCAAAGAGAGCGATGAGGCTCTTCGTATCCGCATCAAGGAAGAGGGAGCGCGTCTGACTTACAAGGGTCCCAAGCTTGATCAGACCACCAAATCGCGCCTGGAATGGACTGTGAGAATAGACGATCCTCTGCAGATGGAGCAGATCCTCTCATCCTTGGGGTTTGTGCTCTCCGCCCAGGTGAGAAAGCAGAGGCGCAAGTATTCCTACGAAGGAGCTGTGCTGGCTTTGGACGATGTGGAGGGGCTGGGCCGCTTTGTGGAAGTCGAGGCGAAGGGCGAAGGCGACTATGAGGAGCAGAAGCAGAAGGTCTTGTCCATATTGAGCCAGCTGGGCCTGCATGAGTCAATCAGAAGCTCCTACCTGGAGCTTCTGGAAGCGGAAAAAAATAATGAAGAGAAAAGACAGGGGCCTTGAGCGGAGGGAGAGAGATGTCCGAGAGTTCAAGAATTCCAGTTCTGATAATGCTGCTCTTCATAATGGTCGTGCAGCTTCTGGCTCTGGCCATCACCCCGGCCATCTCTGCCAGCGACTACAGGGTCTTTGCAGATCCCACATCGACCACTAATCCCGTTGTCTATATGCTCCTCATCCTGGCCTTCACAGCTCTTCTTCTCCTGGCCATAAAAAAGAAGAAGAGCTGGATTGTCAGCGGATTTATACAAATATCCATTGCCACGAGCATCTATTATCTGATGGTGGCCTTCATGCCGCCTCTGCTGGCGCTCCTGCCCACAGCCACCGTGCTTCTTCTGCTTCGCTACTATCCGGAGTGGTATGTCATCGATGCCTTCGGCATTGTCGTGTGCGCCGGCATCAGTTCCTTATTCGGAGTGAGCATGACCATTCTTCCCACGCTCTTGCTGTTAATAATCCTGGCAGTCTACGATGCCCTCTCTGTCTACAAGACCCGCCATATGGTATCTTTGGCGGAGGGCGTGATAAAGATAAAAGCCCCTCTGCTCTTTGTGGTGCCGAGGAGCCGCGGCTACAGCTTCCGGAAGGATAATGCCCCAGTCTCAACCCCTGCCAGCGGGGATGCTGGCGGAAGTGGGGCGAACGGCAGTGAGGCGAACCCGGCGGGCGGCAAGAGGGGCGCTTTCTTCCTGGGCCTGGGGGACGCCATCATTCCCACCATTCTGGTCATATCGGCTTACACCTCGCTTCCTGCCGGCGGATTTTTGGGCGTAAATTTTCCGGCAATAGGAGCCATGCTGGGCACCTATCTTGGCTTCCTGGCTCTAATGACCACCTCACGGGATCGACCCCAGGCGGGACTGCCCTTCCTCAATTCCGGAGTGATTTTTGGATTCCTGGTGGGCTGCGCTCTAGCGGGAATACGGCCTTTTTGAATGAGCAGAAGGACCTACCGTTGGACCAAACCAATAGTAAGTACTAACTCCACATTCCTGCCAAATCTTAATACCGACAGCTTTTTTGCCCGGCTCGGCTTCCTGAATTAGTGAGGAATAGAAAATGGCTGACGAGGACCTGGGAGCTTTAGAACACTACGTCCCCTTTTGTCCCAAATGCGGCAACGAGTGCGAGCAAAAGGATCTCCGGCGGGCACTGGATGCAGATAGCTGGAAGAAGATCGTAATTGAGACCATCTTCTACTGCAAGAGATGTGATAACTACTGGAGCGATGGCCTGGTGGAGAAGGGCTACAAATAAACAGTCCACAAACTCCGCCCCAGATTCGTATGATCTATCTTTATTACAGCGAAAAATTCCAGGCCTATAACTTCGGCCCGGAGCATCCCTTCAATCCAGCCCGCTTGATGCTGGCTTACAAGCTCATGGAGGAAGAGGGCCAAATCGACTACCTCACCTGCAAGGTCGAGCCCAAGCCCGCAGGGGAAGCGGATTTAGAGCGCGTGCATACTCCTGAGTACATAGCCTCAGTGAAGGCGGAAGTGCCGGATCTGGCCTTTGGCTTGGGCAGCGATGATACCCCGGTCTTTCCCGGCATTTACGCCGCTTCGCGGCTCTTGGCGGGCGGCAGCATCGATGCGGCGCGGCGCATTATTGCCGAGGACTGCAGCGCCTTTAACATCGGCGGAGGCCTGCATCATGCCATGCCCTCCCAGGCAGCGGGCTTTTGCGTCTTTGACGATCCGGCGCTGGCCATAAGCGTTCTGAAAGAGCGCTTCGAGCGAGTTATTTACATCGACATCGACGGCCACCATGGAGACGGGGTGCAGCAGATCTTTTATGAGGACCCCCGTGTGCTCACCGTCTCCCTGCACGAGTCGGGATTGTACCTCTTTCCCGGCACCGGCTTTATCGATGAGATCGGCTCAGGCCTGGGGTTGGGCTACAGCGTGAACATACCCATGCCCATGTATGCCGGAGACGAGGAATACCGGCGCGCCTTTGAGGAGATCGTGCCCCGGCTCTTTGAATGGTTTCGCCCCCAGGCGGTGGTGGCCCAATTAGGCGTGGACACCCACTACTCAGACCCGCTCACCACTCTGAATATGACCCTCGCCGGGTATACCTACCTCGTGCGCCGCATCATTGAGCTGACCCGTCTTCATGCCGGCGGCAGGCTGCTGGCTTTAGGCGGAGGCGGCTACAACATGGAGGTAGTGCCCGTGGCCTTTGCCAGCGTGCTTCATCTCATGAGGAACGAACCGCTGCCCGAGTATTTGCCGCCCTGCTGGGTGGAGTTTTTCATGAACCTGGTGGAAAGAGAGCCTCTGTCGCTGCCGGACATCGAGATCAAGGTGGGGACGGAGACGAAGAAGAGAATCACGGCGGAGCTGGAGCTGACACTGCAAGGGCTGAAGGAAAAGGTAAACGAGAATCATAAGGTTTTTTAGGCTACACGACTTCGAGAGCGTCTGTTCACAGGGGATCGACGAGATTTGCCCACTCCAGCGCCTCCTTTCGCCTCACCTTCTTGCCGCCCCCCAGGCACACGCTGCGCGCTCCGGCAAGGGCGTCCCGCGCGAGTACGGGCGTGCAGGCGCGCGTGACCGTCGCCCAGAATTGGCCTGGAAGATGCTCTCCTTCCTTCTTGCCGAAAGATATATTTCCTTTACAATCTTTACAAGATCTTCATGCTTGCAACAAAGCGCGTGGCTGTAACCGAGCCCGTTTGGGTTGAGCTATCTGATCTTCGGAGACCGGGAGAAACATTCAACCAGCTCCTGGCACAAATGGTTGAAAGAGAGAAGAAAGCTCGTTTGATTCAACACCTAAAGCAGATTGCCGATGAAGGTGATTTTGTGGAGCTGCCCCCTTGAGCTTCAATGTGGTGATCAACAGAAAAACTCTGGCGTATCTATCGGTGCTTCCAGAGAAAAGCCATCAGCTAATTAAGGCGAGGTGTCATGCCCTTGCAGAGGACCCTTTCCCCGGCCAGGGTGGCGATAAGGAGCTTCTACATATTGAGTTCAAGCTCTATCGAATGCATGTGGGGCGGTCCTTCACAGTGTTTTATCAAATCTGCGAAAGGGATATGCGGGTCAAGATCCTGGAGATAACGACCATCGACAAAGCGCACAAGCTCTACAAGCATTTTCAAGGATAAATAAAATCGATTCAGACAGAATTAACAACCATCGAGCAGATGTGAACACCACCCGCGCCCTAAAATACAGGGCTTCCCACGAGTACCATTCCCACTGCTAGGATCTATTATCCCGCAAAAACTTGATTTTTTTGTACCAAAAGTTTTTTCACACACCGTGTAGAGTTACCTTTTGAGGAATAATACTGAGACATACTAAATTGGCTATTTTTATTATATTAATATTATTGAATTTCGCTCCGGCTTTTGTCAACGCAGCAGACATCGTGGAAGTACGTGGTGTTGAGGCTGGCACAACAGGTGCTGTCGAGAAGGTAGAGGTACGCGGTCAAGTGGCTACCGGAGACACCACATGGAACTCTCAGAACTTCGCCGGATTCTACTATGATATT
>SESC01000675.1_pt1 | contig 12065 bp, 12 predicted proteins | sample 3171431 | NCBI WGS metagenome assembly SESC01 (sample SAMN06051868, study PRJNA518727) | freshwater metagenome | biome: subpolar coniferous forest; feature: holomictic lake; material: water; isolation source: holomictic Lake 227, 8 m depth | place: Canada: near Kenora, Ontario | collected... | reverse complement strand
TTTGATGCGTTGCTGGTATGCTGCAAAAACAGCCAATTATTTTACAAGAGCAAAAGTTATCATTGCCCTCCCCGGCGACATCAACGACAGCCTCAGCTCGATCATCGGCATGAAAAAGGAACTCCTTATCCACGGTGTAGAATCAAGAAGGATCATCCTCGAAGATTCGGGAACAAACACCAGGGCCCAGGCACTTAACATACTAAGGGGAATATCGAATATCGAACAAAGAATGTCGAAGGACAAATTCGCTCAATATTCAATGTTCAATGTTCAATATTCAATATTCAAATCTTTACTGATTGTTACGTCCCCCGAGCATCTGCGCCGCGCTGTTCTTACATTCAAAAAAGCCGGGTTTCTCAAAGTCGACGGACTGCCTGCGTTTGAAGAAGCCATTGAGTCGGACATCACGTTCAAAGGGAAAAGGCTTGGCGGCAGGCTGTGGGTACCGGATATTGGCAACAGCATTACCCTGCGCTACCAGTTCTGGACACAGCTGCATTACGAGGAATTGTTGCTCAGAGAGCTGCTGGCTCTCGGCTATTACAAGGTCAAGGGTTGGATTTGAGGTCCTGATTTTCGTTTATCCTGCGTGCAAACATTCCTCAGTTACGAAACTTTTACGACCCACAATCGCCTCGCCTCCTAAGCCAGGCAAGCCGTTCGTAAACTCACTTCTCTGCCTGGCTTTACGGAGGCTTCGCCGTGTGGGGACCCCGTAAAAGTTCCTGAGACTTCGGAATGTCCCGCACTTCAGCTTTACTCAATCAGGACCTTTTCCAGATTTTTTCAATTTCTTCCAGGGTCTTACCCTTGGTCTCGGGCACCAGCTTCCATACAAATAGGGCAGCAAGGAAACCCATTAAACCATAGATCCAATAGGAGAAGCCGTGGCTGAACTGAGCGGTGAGCCAGGTGTTGTCGTTCATGATGGGGAAGGTCCATGATACAAGCAGGTTCGCAATCCACTGTGCAGCGACGGCAATAGACATTGCACCTCGTATACTGTTCGGAAAGATCTCTGAAAGCAATACCCAGGTCACCGGCCCCCAGCTCATGGCAAAACCTGCCGTATAGGTCAGCATAAATATAAGTGCAAGAACTCCGGCATTACCCAGGTAAAATGTCATCCCGAGGCAGCACATACTGATGCCCATGCATAAAGCGCCCAGTATCATCAGGGGTTTACGGCCGAAGCGGTCGACCGACAACACGGCAACAACTGTAAACACAAGGTTTATAATACCAACGATAATGGTCTGGAGCAGGGAGGAATCGGTGCTGGCACCCATGTTCCTGAAGATATTCCCGGCATAGTAAAGGACTACGTTGATACCCACAAATTGCTGAAATACCGAGAGCATGATGCCGATGAAGATCACGAAAAAGCCGTAGGAAAGCCAGGGGGCGCTTGTTTCATGCAGGGTTCCCCTGATCTCTCTGAGAATGCTGTTTGCATTCCCTTCACCCGATATCCGCCTTAAGACCTTAAGTGCTTTTTCGTCTTTGCCTTTCATCACCAGGAAGCGGGGAGTTTCAGGGACAAAGAAAAGCAGGAAAAGAAAGAGCAGTGATGGGATGATACCAGAGAAGAACATCCACCTCCATCCATCATTGATGAGCCAGGCTTCATTCCCGCTGCGGGCGATGAACCAGTTCACGAAATAAATGATCAGCATGCCGAAGATGATGGCGAACTGGTTCCATGAAACAAGTTTTCCGCGGATGTTTGCAGGTGCTATCTCGGTGATATACATGGGCGAGAGCATGGAAGCAAGCCCGACTCCGATCCCGCCTATAATGCGGTAGATTACGAAGGAATATACATCAAGTGTACCGAAGCAGTTCAGGGCTTCAGGTTTCCAGGCGCCAACGGCCGAGATACTGAAAGCAAGGGCAGAAACAATAAGCCCTTTTTTTCTTCCCAGGGATTTCGATACAAACCCGGCCAGGGCCCCGCCAATGATACAGCCTATAAGAGCGCTGGCAATAACAAAACCTTTCACCGAATCGAGGAACCCCTTGATTATCTCGCTGTCTTCGGATGAGGGCATGGGACGCGATAGATACATGAAGGAATAAACCGTGAGTAAAACCAGGAAAAGGATACTGATCATTCCTCCCTTTTTTATCCCCAGCAGGCGGATGGTCTGTCCCGAAATGACCAGGGTTACGAGGTAGAACACAAAGACCACAAGGATACGGTATTGCCCGATAAGCTGCAGGGCATATCCTGATTGTGCCGGATCCAGTGCCCTGGTGATAAACAATGCAACCAGGGACTTTTCTGCACCATTCACAACAGCGGTATCATATCCGAAAAGCAGTCCGCCCAGGGTGGCGACGAGGGTCAGGAAAACCGTGAATCGTTTCATGAAAATTGAATAATTGAATAATCGAATAACGAATTTTGAATGTCGAATAAATAACCTAACAATAAACCTTCATCTCGTATCCTGCATCCCGCATCCTAAAAATACATATGCAGCAATTGCTCATATTTCTCCTGTTTGCCGCTGAGTTGAAGGGGTTCACCGGTTTCGAGGGCGAGGTTTCGGAGGTCTTCGAGAGTGAGTTTTCCTGCTTCGAAACCGGCTCCGTCTCCGCTGTCGAACGATGCATAACGTTCTTTTCTCCAGGTTTTATAGGGTATATCGGCCAGCAGTTTATGTGCGGCGATAAACGCATGGGCGAAGGTATCCATGGCTGTGATATGGGCAATGAACAGATCTTCGACGTCGGTTGAATTACGGCGGATCTTTGCATCGAAATTGATACCGCCGTTTGTAAATCCGCCGGCACCAACGATCACCAGCATGGCTTCCATGGTCTCGTAAAGATTCAGCGGGAACTGGTCAGTATCCCATCCGTTCTGGTAATCGCCCCGGTTTGCGTCGATGCTTCCAAGCAAACCTGCATCGGCTGCACACTGGAGTTCATGCTGGAAGGTATGCCCCGCCAGGGTGGCGTGGTTCACCTCTATATTCAGTTTGAAATCCTTGTCAAGTCCGTAATGCCTGAGAAATCCGATCACGGTTTCAGCATCATAATCATACTGGTGCTTGCTGGGTTCCATGGGTTTTGGTTCGATCAGGAAGGTCCCGTTAAATCCCTGTTTTCGTCCGTAGTCACGGGCCATTGAAAGGAAAGTGGCCAGGTGGTCCTTTTCGCGTTTCATATCGGTATTCAGCAGGGAAAGATATCCCTCTCTTCCGCCCCAGAAAACATAGTTGGATCCGCCCAGGGCGATGGTCATGTCGATCGCATTCTTAACCTGCACCGCGGCTTTGGTCACCACAGCGAAATCAGGATTCGTTGCCGCTCCGTTCATATACCTTGGATGGGAGAAGAGATTTGCTGTGCCCCAGAGCAGCCTGATCCCGGTATCTGTCTGCTTTTGCTTTGCATAGTCGGTAATCACTTGCAACCGCCTTTCGGTTTCCCTTATGGTAGCTCCTTCATCCGCCAGATCGAGATCATGAAAACAATAAAAAGGGATGCCTGCTTTCGAAATGAACTCGAAGGCATAATCCATCCTGATCTTTGCCCTGTCGAGGGGATCTGAAACATCATCCCAGGGAAATATTCTTGTTCCCCTGCCGAAAGGATCGGCCCCTGTCCCGCAGAAGCTGTGCCAGTAGGCTGCGGCAAAGCGGAGATGGTCCCTGAGGGATTTACCGTCGATCTCCATAGCAGCGTTATACCACTTAAAAGCAAGGGGGTTTTTTGATTTGGGGCCTTCGTAAGGAATGTTTGCAATACCGGGAAAGAATGAATCGGAGCTCATAATTTTTTTATTTGATTTTTAAAGATGTTTGTTCACCTGAATATTTAATCATTTTTTCTGAGACCGGGGCTATGGAAAAGCCTTCGGGAATCAAAGGAGAGATGAGGCAAATCCTGAAAGTCCGCTGTTCCAGCATGCCCGGGAAATCACCTACACGTTGACCAATAGTGAGAGTCATTTCCTTGTCGTTCCAGTGTATGGGAATTACCGAAAAGGCCCCGGTTTGATACTTGTCCCCTGAATTTTCATCTTCATAAAGAGTGAAATCTGCGTCGGCTCCGGGGTATATCCTGAGATCGACCGAATCAGGTTTTTTCTCTGCAGCGTACTGTACCCGGGGATAATAAGGGATGATGCTTCCGGCTTTCACAAAAACCGGGATGACTTCTAAAGGAGAAGGAGTGGAAATCATTTGTCCGCCATCAAATCGCCTTCCTGTAAACAGGTCGAACCAGGCAGCGCCTGAAGGCAGGTAACAGTCGACCGAATCATACATTGGTTTCAGCATCATCTGTTCACCCACGCTGTCGGTTTTTGGTTTGTAATACTGATGTTCCGTGACAGGCCTGATAAGGAATGAAGGACCGAACATAAACTCGTTTTCGATGCTTCCTGCTTTTTTATCGGCAGGGAATTCCAATCCCGGCGGACGCAAAAGAGGATAACCCGAAATATTCATCTCTCTTGCATGTGAATAAATGTAGGGCAGTATGAGATACCTGAAATTTATCCATTGAAGGATGGATTCATACAGGCCTGAGCCTTTCTCCCCGAACCTGTATATTTCCTGGGGTATGTCTGTAACGGGGGATAGGAACAACGGACAAAATACTTCGAACTGGAGATAGCGGATGTATTCTTCACGGTAAGCCATATCTTCAATTCCAACAGGGTAGAGGCTCCCCTGGCCTGAAGGGACAGATGAAACTGAGGCTGCGTCATCAAATGGATTTCCACTTACACAATAGTTTACTGTTGACGCGATACGGTTTTTCATTCCAGTAAATTCCGCTGCAGATGCACCAACTGCTGAACCGGGAATTTTTACCTGTTTTTCGGGCCCTGACCTCAGCAGGTAATCAATGTTATATTTTTGATACAGACTGTCACTTATTGGTCCGGGCAAAATGCTCCTGCTGATATCACGGCTCAGGGGCAGAGCTGTGTAATCCTCAGAATCTTTCCCATCCCCGGCGAACACATCCACCGGTATTTTGCCGGAACGGTAATCAGCAGCAGTTTGAAGGATTTGCTGCCCCGTCTTGTCCCTCTCAATGGAATGCCAGTAACCATAGGCCCTGAGAGGGAGAAATGGAGGAGAACCCCTGAGCTGTTTTGTGCTGGCCATTACCTCCGCAGTATTCCGCCCGGTAATAAGAAAAAAATCAATGCCCGCCGCTGATGCGGAAGAAAACGACATGGTTGTAGAGGAGCATCGGAATTCAGTGCCTGTAGTGTTGACCCCTATAATGGCGTAGTTGTTGGTTGAAATAAGACAAGGTACATGCGCTGATGGATCTAAGCGGATCGTTGTGTTCAGTAAAGAATGCCAGTTCAACACCGGTTCTGAAGTCTTCACAAGTCCATACAAACCTTCATCTCCGGTGATCTTAAAAGCCTGGGTGTAGTTTGCAGTATTATTTTTGCCGGGTGTTCCCTTCAGCTTTCCCGGCAGGAAAGTTTCTACAAAAACCGTTTTCCCGGAACTGTCTTTTATGCTCAGCAACCCTGATTTCATTGATATTTCACAAAGGAGTGCGGAAGTTTTCAGGCTCCCTGTTTTTTTTGTTTGTTGAATGATGGCAGATGGCATTCTGCCGGGATCATTGACAGGGGAGTATTTTGAGATATATCCGGGATCCCTTGAAAAGGTTACATGCAGAATATTTTCGGTGAATGCTTCAATATGCATATATCCGTTCTTCACTTTCATTGTTAGTGATGGCGGATGATTTTCTGCCCATAGTTCAGGCATTGCCTGGAAAAGCAGGGTGATAAGAAAGAACGCGAACAGGCTTTTTGAGTACATATCAGTGCTGAAGTTTTTGAGTCAGAACATTCTCCCAGTCGAGGTAGGATGCAGCTGTTTTTTCCTGGTCCTGATCGGGAAATACTGATTGAATGCAGTGGAGGTTTCCAAACATTTCATCGAGCGAATGATAAATACCTGCACCAAGTCCTGATCCCAGTGCCGCTCCCACGGCTCCTTCGGTGTTATACAGTTCGATTTTCACCGAAGCCAGGTTTGAGAGGGTCTGTGTGAACACAGGACTCAGGAAAAGGTTTGTATATCCTGCACGGAGTATCCCGGGCCTGATGTCCATACCCGCCATGATATCCATGCCGTAGCGGAACGAGAATGCAATACCTTCCTGCACAGCACGGAACATATGCGCCAGTGAATGCCTTGTAAAATCTATATTTGAGAAGGTAGCATGCAGGTTGACGTTATTCAGCATACGTTCAGCCCCGTTGCCGAAGGGGATGAACAGGAGGTTGTCAGACCCTGCTCCGACTTTTGATGCTTCAAGGTTCATCTGCTGGTATGAGGCAGATCCTGCAAGTTTCCTCATCCAGGAATTGCTGATCCCGGTACCGTTGATACATAAAAGAACCCCATAAAGCGGACGGCTTTCGCTCCCTGTGACATGTACAAAAGTATTGACCCTTGAATGCATGTCACAGGCTTTTTTGTCAGTAACACAATACACCACGCCTGAAGTTCCTGCCGTGGCTGCGAAGTCGCCCGGATTAACCGCCCTGAGTGAGAATGCGTTGTTTGGCTGATCACCCGCCCTGTATGAAACCGGTATCCCGGCGGGAAGGTTGAAGGCTTCGGCAGCTTTGGCGGTAAGCCTGCCCTGGATGCTGAATGTTTCTGACACAGGGGGCAGAAGATCTTCTGAGATTCCGTAATAATGAAGCAGTTCGGAAGCAAGTGAATTGCGTTGGAAATCCCAGAGAATCCCCTCGGAAAGTCCTGAGCGGGTAATGCATTGTTCACCCGTGAGGCGGTAGGCGAGCCAGTCGCCGGGGAGCATCACGGCCGAAATCTTTTCAAATACCGAAGGTTCATTTTCTCTGACCCAGCTGAGTTTGGATGCAGTGAAATTACCCGGGGAATTCAGGTAATGGCTAAGACAGAAGTCTCTCCCAAGGTTATTAAAAGCTTTGTTTCCTGTTTCAACAGCCCTGCTGTCGCACCAGATGATCGAAGGCCTGAGAATTTCACCGTTTTTATCAAGACATACAAGTCCGTGCATCTGGTAACATATCCCGACAGAAGCTATACCTGCAGGATTGATGCCTGCTTTCTGAACGGCTTTCCCCACAGCAAGCCGGGCATGAAGTTCCCATTCTGAAGGATGTTGTTCGGCCCAGCCCGGGAATGGAGACGAGATCGGCATTTCGGTTTCGGGGGAGAAGGCAGTCGACAGGCATTTCCCGTCAGATGCATCAACAACCGCAGCCTTGACCGAAGAGCTGCCAATATCGATGCCAATCAAATACTGTGTTTTACTCATAGTTCATACAGTTGTGGCCGGCGGTCATTCAAAAGATGATTATATGCATTGATGTTTTTATTGTTTGCCTGCATTGGATCTATTTCGGTCGTCATGACAGAGGCAGATGATTGATCAGCTGAAACCAGTGTTTCTCCAAGGCAGCCTGTAACCTGGCTTTGCCCGGTAAACGTAAAATCGTCAACTCCCCTTTGTTCCCTGCCTGTGCGGTTGGCGGTAACGGCAAATACATGATTTTCGAGGCAGCGGGTGAACATTGCTTTCTGGGCCCATGGGAGAACTAAGTTAGAAGGGTGTGCGATCACCTGGGCCCCTATAAGTGCAAGGGTGCGGCATATTTCGGGGAAAACCCAGTCGAAGCAGATCATGATTCCTGTTTTTACGCCCCCGCTTTCAATTACTTCGGGAGCCTTGTCTCCTGGTGAAAACCAGAGTTTTTCCTTGTTGAACAGGTGGATCTTCCGGTAGGTGCTGATGAGACCGGAAGGATCGGTGATCATAGCCGAATTGTAGCATTTCAGGCCTTCGCGTTCTACAAATCCGCCCACAATTGTTGAATTGCATGAAGCAGATATCTCTGCAAGGAAACGGGTTGTTTCTTCTCCTGTTTCTTCGGCAAGATCACTAACTTCTTCTGCGGATGTAAAGGCATACCCGGTTGTGAAGAGTTCAGGCAGGACAAGCAAATCGGCTTTAATGCCTTCGAGCAGTTTCTCAACAGCCCTGAAATTCGCCTGCTTATCTCCGAAAACCGGTGCAAACTGAACAAATCCAACCTTCATCTGTCATCTTTTTAACTCGTAACTCGTAACTCGTAACTCGTAATTCGTAACTTCTACTTCCCGTCTCCTCTCTTATTAAATACATTCATTGTTCGATCGGGGCCAATAAGAACAAAGCTTTTAATCATTTCAACGGTTTCCTTGATCCTGGGCACCAGGACTTTTGTTTCTTCCGAAGTCCAGCGACCAAGAACATAATCTACCTGGTAACCTTTTGCGAAGTCGTTTCCGATACCGAACCTGACGCGGGTGAAGTCGGTTGAACCAAGGATCTCAATGATGCTGATCAAACCATTATGTCCGCCGTCACTGCCTTTCTTACGCATCCTCAAAGCGCCCAAGGGAAGGGCAAGGTCATCAACGAGAACCAGGATATTTTCGAGAAGGATCTCTTCCTTCTGCATCCAGTATCTCACCGCTTTGCCGCTGAGGTTCATATAGGTCGATGGTTTGATGACGACCATTGTACGGCCTTTCACCGATAAACGTGTAACGGCAGCATAACGGTCAGTTTTGAACACGGCATTGCCTTCCTGTGCCAGGGCGTCAGCAACGATAAAACCGATATTATGCCGGGTGTCGGCATACTCATCACCTATATTTCCCAGTCCGACGATCAGGTATTTCATGGTTGTATCAGAGATTATTTATATCAGTTTATGATTCTTTGATAAAGTTTGATAAAGCTCTTCAAAATTAAAATAAAATGCCATGGAAAAGAATAAAGCAATTGAATGAATATGGCATTGAATTATGGTGGATGTTAAAAACCAGTTTTTATCTTTGTACTGAAATACTTAAGTATGCAAAAGGTGATGGTGATCTGCCGGGGGCAGGAAGGTGTTTCATATTCTGCATTTGTCGATTATATGCTTCGTTTGGGCGGACAGGCCCTGGAGATATGCCATCCGCAGAAACTCCACATCACTTTTACGGACTCCACTACTCCGTATGTTTCGGTGATTCCGTTTAAAGACAAAAAGATCGGGGTGATCTCGATATCCTCTGAAGAGGGGCTTTTATGTGCAAGCATTCAGGAATTTTTGGGTTACTGTATGACTGAGACTAAAAAATCGGGATGCAGGTTTTCAGGAGCCTACCAGGTTGAGGAAGCGCTTCCTGTTGAATACAGCAAAACCTGGCAGGATGTGGAGATGACCCCCGGGGCATGCCTGCTGACCCTGTTCAAAAGAAAACCGGGCTTGACTTATGAAGCATTTATAAATCGTTGGCATAACAGCCATACTCCATTATCGCTGAAGATACATCCATTGTGGCATTACAGCCGGAATGTAGTACTTGAAACAGCCGGCGAAAAATCAGAGACCTGGGAGGGCATTGTTGAAGAGCACGTGAAGAAACGCTCGCATCTTTTGAATCCCATGAAGTTCTTCGGGAATCCCCTCAGCATGATACCGAACATGATAGAAGTTTATAAAGACACCAATGCGTTTCTTGACTACAAGACGATTGAGACATACCTGGTCAGGGAGGTGGTACTGAGGTCGTGACAAGGTAACAGGGTAACAGGGTAACAGGGTAACAAGGTAACAAGGTAACAGGGTAACAAGGTAACAAGGTAACAAGGTAACAGGGCATAAATAATATCATTATGGAAAAGCTGAGTTTTTTTGGGGTGGGACCGAAGATTGGAAGGATTGTTCTGCCGTATCTGGCGGTGGCTATCGTGATGACTGTTATTTTTCCTTGTACTTTCAGTTTCGGGGGTGATTTAAGGTTGCCTTTAATGATTGCAGGTATTGTATTGCTGGTGATTGCCCTGGTTTTTTATTTCTCGACGCTCAGGCTGATGTTGCCGGGGATAAAGGAGAACAGGCTGATCACGACCGGGGCCTACCGATTATGCCGGAATCCATTGTATGCCGCACTGATTTTATTTTTTGTTCCCGGATTGGCGTTGCTGTTGAATTCATGGCTTATTCTGACAACAAGTATCCTTGCTTATTTTGTATTCAGAAAATACGTGCATGAGGAGGAAGAAATGCTTGAACGCATATTCGGGGATGAATTCAGGAAATACCGTGAGAGGACTTCGTTGCTTTTCCCGAACCCATTCGGCAAGAAATAATAACACATGATCATGCTCTGAGCATGATCATGTGATGATATAAAGGCTATATCGCTGCAATTGGCAGTGCTGGCCAGATAAAGAGTTATTGCGCTACAACCTGGTAAGCATCCACACCATTACTGAGTACTGGTTGATAAAGCGTACCGTTGAATTTCATGTAGGTTTCTCCGTTTTGCTTCACTTCCTCGGCTCCTGCCGGCAGTTGCGTGATTATTGCGCCGTCAGGGGGAGCGATGACTACGTAAGCATCATTTTGCTTCATATAGAATGTCCCACCAAAATAGTAGTATGTGCCGTTTGTCGAAACCACGGAAGTAACTGCCGGCGGCAGTACCTCGATGGCCGCGCCCACAGGGGCTGAAACCACGGTAAATCCTGCGCCTGAAGGTGCGTAGAACACTCCCTGGTCATACATGAACGCCGCGTCAGCCACATTGATAGAGATTGCCGTTGCAGCCATGGAAGCTACAAAGAATCCCGGCGGATGCCAGAATGGTCCCCAGTAACAGGGGGCATAAGGATGCCATGCATAAGGCATTGGGCCAAATGCGGGTCCCGGGAAATATGGTCCGTAAGGCCCCGGATGTGGTCCAGGCCCGTAAGGTCCCGGATGCGGTCCTGGTCCTGGCCCTGGTCCCGGATGTGGCCCTGGCCCCGGTCCTGGCCCCGGATGCGGTCCAGGCCCTGGACCTGGTCCCGGATGTGGTCCTCCACCCGGCCCACCACCTGGTCCCGGTCCGCCGTGCGGACCGTTATTGAAATCCCCTCTTGATGTACCGGAAATACTTCCGCCTCCATGAAAATCACCACCGCCACCGCCATGGAAATCGCCACCGCCACCGCCATGGAAATCGCCACCGCCAAAACCACCTCCACCTCCGTGGTAACCTCCACCGCCGAAGCCGCCTCCACCTCCGTGGAAACCTCCGCCGAAACCGCCACCTCCGCGCCCAATGGCATCAGGTGAACTCATCAGTGCAAAGCATACCGGTATCAGTATGCCTTTCAAACAAAATTTTATCCTGCTGTTCATATGAATAGTTTCTGAAAGTTCAACAACTTATTTATCTGCCGGGATAACCTTCATTCTCGTGGCTCCCGGGGGTGGTGTAAATTCGAATATTGCATCGGGATAGAGTTGATTCAGTTCCCAGTCATAGTCGACCTCGAACTGTGGGTTCATTGCCTTGGAAGTATATACAATAACACCTTTTACAGGTAAGAAGAAAGGATCGTTGGTTACCCAGATCTGGTAAGTGATGCTGTCCATGGCACCCGCGATCTGAAAGCAAGGCTTCCCTTTCAGGTTCACCTGTCCGAGCATGGTGATGAACGAGGAATTCTGCTTCAGCACATCGACAAAATCAGGAAAGAAAAAATCAATGGCAGTCAGATCTATTCCTAATTTGGAATATATGCTGTCGGCCATCCCCAGAATGGTTTTGGGAGCAGGGATCCGGGCATAACGGTTGTTTGAAAAAGAATAATAAGCAAGGGTTTTCCCGTTATATAAGTAAGTACGCTGGCCTCCCTGTCCGGTTAATGACAGATACATCCTGTCGGGACCTCTCATGATCATGTCTGCATCTTCAGTATGCTTGACCAGCCCGAGACCTGTAACATAATCATCGAATGAGGCATGAGCTTTAAGCCGGCAACTGCTCAGCTCGGTGATCACACTACTCATCCTTTCGAGGATCAGCAATGCCGTGGAATCAACTTTTTTGGCCTGAGGGAAGGCTGAAAACCCTAGCGCAATAAGTAGCAGCAATATACCCAGTTTCTTCATAGGAACAGATTTTGCATTAAAGTTAGTAAACATTCAATGAAAGTCAAGGGGGGCGGGAATTTTTTTTATGGATGTGGGATGCGGGATA
>SESC01000671.1_pt1 | contig 12103 bp, 10 predicted proteins | sample 3171431 | NCBI WGS metagenome assembly SESC01 (sample SAMN06051868, study PRJNA518727) | freshwater metagenome | biome: subpolar coniferous forest; feature: holomictic lake; material: water; isolation source: holomictic Lake 227, 8 m depth | place: Canada: near Kenora, Ontario | collected... | reverse complement strand
TCAAAGATATTACCGCACGCAGGAGGGCGGAGGATGCCCTGGCCGATGAAAAGGAATGGCTGGCTGTCACATTGCGCAACATCGGCGACGGCGTCATCGCCACGGATATCGACGGCCATGTTATTCTGCTCAACAAGGTGTCGGAAAAGTTGACTGGCTGGAGTCAGGAGGAAGCTCGCGGAAAACCTTTCCGAGAGGTTTTCAACATCATCAACGAGGAAACCGGGAAGGTTTGCGAAAACCCCATAGGCAGGGTGTTGGAGAAAGGCACGATCGTGGGGCTTGCCAACCATACCGCGCTCATCGCCAGGGACGGAACACAGAGGAGCATCGCCGACAGCGCGGCGCCTATTCGGGACAGATACGGAAAAACCATCGGCGTGATTCTGGTGTTCCGGGATGTCACTGAGCAAGGGAAGACTGCGGAGGCGCTCTTGTTCAAGACCATCCTCCTGGAAACCCAGTTGGAAACATCCATTGACGGAATACTGGTCATAGATAACAAAGGATATTCCATTCTTTCCAATAAGCGTTTCGGCGAAATATGGAAGATACCTCAAGGTATTCTGGATACAAAAGACGATAAAACGATGCTGGAATACGTTTTAAAACAACTAAAGGATCCAGTGGAATTCAACCGCAAAGTCGCATATTGTTACGAACACAAAGACGAAGAGAATAGGGACGAAATAGAATTTGCCGACGGGAGATGTATTGACAGATACTCCTCGCCTTTAATAAGTGCCGACGGGAAATACCACGGCAGAATCTGGTATTTCCGCGACATTACCGCGCGCAAGGAGATGGAAAACCAGCTGGTGGCGTCGGAAAAAATAGCCGCCATAGGCCATTTTGTCACCGGCACCGCGCATGAACTCAACAATCCGCTCGCCACTATGATCTCATTCTCCGAGACTATGCTGGGGAAATTGAAGGGCGCGAAGGGGGACGCGGGCAAATTGCGGGAATCGGCCGAGATCGTGCTGCGCAACGCGATCCGCTGCGAAGCTATCGTTACCAGCCTTATGTCATACGGCAGGACGCAGGCGTCGCAATTTATATTGTTGGATGTCAATGAGGTGATAGATAAGTCCCTGACCCTCGCCGAGAGCTATTGCCGCCTGGAGGGAATAAATATCCATAAGGGTTATTCGGCCGGTCTGCCGCCGGTAACGGGCAACAAAGAACAACTGACGCAGGTGTTCACTAATATCATCCGTAACGCCGTTCAGGCCATGAAGAGCCGCGGGGAACTACGAATTGAAACAAAAGCCGAAGGTAAAACCGTGAGCGTAGTATTCACTGATTCTGGTGAGGGCATAGCCCCGGACAAGTTGCCCAAGCTCTTTTATCCCTTTTTTACCACGCGCGAGCCGGGGCAGGGCACGGGACTCGGGCTCTCTGTCTCCGCCGGCATCATAAGGGCGCATAACGGCAAAATAACGGCGGCAAGCCCCGGCAAGGGAAAAGGGGCCTCATTCACGGTGAGCCTGCCGATCACCGCGGAGGATGTGAAGCATGGCTGAAACTAAAGGATTGATTTATGTGCCTATCCTGCACACCCAGCGCGAGGCCGCAGCTATAGGCGGCGCCATAAAAGACTGCGCGCCCGCCGACGGCAAAAATACCCGGCCGCCGGAGCGGCAGGAATCCATCACGGATATGTGGGGCGGCATAGCGTGCAAGCTTACTGAGACCAATATCCCGTGCCGGTCCTTCCGGATATACCAGGACGCGCTGCCGGTGTGCGGCATGGAGCGGTCCATAGTGGAGAAGCTGGCCGCCAAGGACAGCCCCAATCACCGGCTGGTCCTGGAACTGCTGGGCAGGGACGCGCGCCTTGAAGGGACCGAAGACCCGGATCTGCTGGTGGCGGAATACGACGCCCTGAGCAAGCTGCTGCAAGGTACAGGGCTAAAAGACGATCCCGCCGCTTTAGCGCTGTACAGGGCTGAAAGCAACCGGTTGATGGAGAAGCGGGACGCTTTTATAGCCGGAAGGATCCGCTCCACCATCCGGCCGGGCGAGACGCCGCTGGTGTTTATGGGCGTGCGCCATAAGCTTGAAAAGCTGCTTGAGGCCGATTTTGTCGTGGCTTACATCATCTACAGGCTGCCGTTTAAAAAGGTCCGGGATATTTATACATAAAGCAGGCTGCCCGCCAAACGGCCGGCGGGTCCGCCTCTGCGGATAGGCTATCCCAAAAGCTCGTAAGCCCAGTCCGGCTTTCGCCGGAAAGACGGCAAATCGGGCGGGTGTCCCAACGCACAAGTCAGGATGGAGACTGCGAAGGTTCTGGATACTGGTTACAGAATGCCAGTCGTTCCCGGATACTGGTTGCCACCCCTTAGAAGAGTCGCCTAAACAACCTGAAGTTACTATGAAACCAAAAAACCAGGCCGCCGGCTTCTCGCCGCTTTATATTAACGACAACTTGCTGCAGGACGGCAAGGCGGCGGCGCTCCTGAAGTTTTCAAGGATTTTTTTTCCGCAGCTGGGGCCCTCCGTCCTCGGTCTGCTGATGGACATGGAAGGACATTCCTCCCGCCTCATCGCCGGCATAGAGCCCGCGGAAAGGGACCGGCTGGCGCGGGAATTAGAAGGGGTAAGCGTGGAACTGCGCTACACGATCCGGGACGGCGGCAAAGAGATGCTGTCGCTTCCCATCACACTATCGCCGGCGGAGGTGCTGACCGGCTCCGCGCTGGGCCGTCCGGCGCAATGCGTGCCGGAGCTGCAAAAGAAGATGGACGCCCTGCTGTTGTCTTTTCTTGAGAAGGAGCTTGAAAAAAAGGTCCGGGCGACCCTTGAGAATTTCATGAAAAACCTGCTGGGCAAACCCAAGCTCCCGGCTCTGCTGGAAGAATTACTTGCGCGGGGCCTTGTGAACAAAGACGGCCGGCTGGCGCCCGGCGCCACGATTCAGGATCTGACTACCGGCAAGTATTCCGGACTGTTCAAGGAAGTTGTTTCTGAGGAACTTATGAATGAGGCCCTGGTCGTTAAAGATACGATCAAGATCTGCTGTCAGGGCAGGGAAGAGGAGTATCAATCCCTGATAGACAGCGCGCTGCTGGAAAAAGGGGTGCTGGAAATAAGCCTGGAAAGCATCGGGAGACGGCGCAAGGCGGGCGGGTTGAGGGAAAACAATGACCATAAATAATAAAAAGGGCGGTCCGCCGGAAAAACAAAAAGGCAAAATTCTGGTTATAGACGATGAAAACGACATTCGCGCCGCCTTTAAAGCGGTGCTTGGCGGCGAGGGGTTCACCGTCATCACGGCGGCAGACGGGGCCGAGGGCGCGCTGAAAAACACGGAACACAACCCGGATGTGATCATCCTGGACCTTAAAATGCCGAAGATGAGCGGGATGGAAACCCTGAGGCTGATACGGGAAACGGATAAAGCGGTGCGGGTGATCATCCTGACAGGCTACGGAGAGGCCGGGTCCATACGGGAGGCGGAGAATCTGGGCGTCTTTGAATACGCGAGCAAGCCTTTCAGGAACGCCACTATCATAGACACCGTGAAAGAGGCGCTTACAGGCCGGTGAGCTTTTTATGCCAGATGACTTTCAAAATAATATTTCCGCCGCGCTGAACCTGGAGGAAGCGCGCCGACAGCTGGAAGAGCTTGAGGGGCGACTGTTGGTCAGCGAGGAGCGTTTCCGGACGCTGGTTGAAGCCACCACCGACTGGATCTGGGAAACTGACGCGAATTTTGTCTGCACTTATTCTAACCCTAAGATTTTAGAAGTGTCGGGGTATACTCCGGAGGAAGTGCTTGGCTCGGCGCCGCTTGACCTGATTCTTATGAAAGGAACGCGCTTTTCGCGCGACGAATTCAACGCCGCCCGCGGAACAGGCCGGCCCTTTAATCAGATCGAACTCAACTGCCGGCACAAAAACGGCCGCCATATTGTCCTGGAGATAAGCGGTGTTCCCATCCTGTCGGACAACGGGATTCCACGGGGCTGGCGCGGCATCGCCCGCGACATCACCAGGAAGGCGGAAGGGGCGCGGTTGCAGCAGACACTGGAAGAGATAATCAACCAGAATGACACGCTGGTTGTCGTCTGGGGGATAGACACCGACCAATGGCCGGTTGAATTTATTTCAGGAAATGTCACCAGTATCCTCGGTTACTCAAGCGACGACTTCCTGTCAGGCCGGGTTTCATGGCCTGGGATCACCCACCCCGATGACAATCCCCGGCTTGAACTGGAAACCACCCGGCATCTTAAACAAGGGGACCGGAAATGGTCTCAGGAATACCGCCTGATAACAAAATCAGGGGGGATTAAATGGTTCAGAGATAACAACATCGCCTTTACAAGCACGACCGGCCAAATCACAAATATTCAGGCGGTTATTCACGACATCACCGAGCGCAAAAAGATTGAGGAAGAACGCAAGCTGATCGACAATAGGATCCGGCAGGCGCAGGAAGACGAGCAGAAAAAAGTCGCCGGCGCTATTCACGATATTTCAGGGTCCATGCTGGTGGGCCTTTCGTCTTCATTGCTGCTTGTTGAAGAAGAATTAAAACGCGGCGGCGTAAACAACGCCATAGGAAAATTGCATCAAACAAGAACTCTGGTTAAAAATATGGTGGAAATGATGAAGAATGTTTCCGCTGACATCTGGCCGCCCAACCTTGAGATCGCCGGACTTTCAGGCGCGCTGGCGGCGTTTTTCACCCAGGTTGGCAGCTACTCCAAAATTAAAATTTCCCACTATATCAATATACCGGATGACTGGGAAAAATACCACGCGCGGGCCGGGATAGTCGTCTACAGACTGGCGCAGGAAACCCTGAGCAACGCGATAAAACATTCCGGCGCCAAAAACCTTAAAGTGGTTATAAATTGTGACAATGACATATTAAAGTTTTCCATCAATGATGACGGCTGTGGTTTTGAGATTGATAAAGTGAGAAGTGAAAGCTGTTACGGCCTGGAAATTATGAGGGAGCAGGTTAAATCTATCGGCGGCAGTATCCTGATCACCTCAAAACCGGGGCGCGGGACCGCTATTGAAGCCGAATTCCCGCCGCCTGTAAACGCCGGGGGGGGGGGGTAAGCATGGCCATTAGGGTAATCCTTGTTGATGACCACGCCATCGTTATAGAAGGCCTCAGGGCGGTGCTGAAAAATACCGCCAGTGATATCCTCGTAGTCGGAGAGGCTTCCAACGGAAATCAGGCGCTGAAAATGGCGTTGACGATTCCGGCCGACATCTTCGTGCTTGATATCACTATGCCGGGCTTAAACGGCCTGGAAACCATGGAACGGCTGATCCATAAAGATAAAAAAGCTAAAGCTATAATTCTCAGCATGCACGATGACGCGGCCACGATAAGAAAGGCGTTTTCAGCCGGCGCGCGCGGCTATTTGGTTAAAGAGAGCGCGCCGGAGGATATTGTTAAAGCTCTGCGCACGGTTTATAAGGGCCAGTATTACTTAAGCCCCTCCGTGACCAATGTGGAATTGTCCGATATGATTAGCGCTGCATCGGGTGAGCTGGAAATGCGAAATACCGGGCTTACCTCTAAGGAAAGAGAGCTTATTCAGATGATAGCGGAAGGCCTGGGGAACAAGCAGATCGCCTATAAATTAAAAATATCAATAAATACCGTAAAAGTCCACAGGCATAATATCTCGCTAAAATTAAACATTCACAAGCAGACCGATCTGGTGCGCTACGCCATAAAAGAAGGAATCGCAAAAGCGTGACACATACAACCTGAGGAGATAACCAAGATGAAAAAAATACTGTTGTTCGCGCTGCCTTTCGCGGCGTTTATGCTCGCGGTTGGCTGCAAAAAGCCGGAAGCCATTGCGGCCCCGGTACAGCCGGTCGCTGCCGCCCCGGTGCAGCCAGTCGCCGCCGCGGCGCTGCCCGCTGCAAAGCCTGTTGAGCAGAAGTCGGCCGCAGTCAAACCGGCAGCTAAGAAGGGTAAATAAAACCGCAGCAAACTGCTGGTGGTCGTAGAACCCAAAAAGGAGCAGCTCCTTTTTGGGTTCCTATGTTCCCCGCGGGTTACTTTGGGTAGTCGCCGTTTTTGTTGAGTTTGCGGATCTTTATGCCGTTGTGAAAATTGACAGTGAGTAAAATTACTCAGTATACTGAGTAAACCATGATACCCCTGGAATTCACACGTATACTCAAAACAAACAATTCCAGTCTCCTGGTTGGGGCAGACAGGGAATACCTCTTGAGGAATTTCTCTCCATGCCGCCGGACTCATGGCTCCAGCCTATAATGGATGATGGCCCTAATAATGCCATTATCTGATACGGCACGGGCCGACTTCCTTGAGAGGACCGCTGCGGGTATGGGGCAACGGTAGACCTGCGCGGGGGGCGGGGAATCCCTGCGGAAGAAACGCGCCGCGCTCTTGACTTTCTGTCAGAAATAGTATATCCTTTTCTGACACAATAAGTATTATGAACTCCATTCAAAAGAACGTTTTGGCCCGTATGCGAAAACTGGGGGTAGGGATGATCCACGCCAGCAAGGATTTCCTCTGCCTTGGTTCCCGCGCGGCGGTTGACCAAGCTCTATCGCGGTTGACCGAACACAAAACCATTAGGCGGCTCGGCCAGGGGCTGTATCATATTCCTCGGATGAATCCGACTTTAGGGATTGAGCTCGCCCCGGATATGGATACGGTAGCCCATGCCATTGCAAGAAAAACAGGAAGCCGTGTCGTTCCTTCCGGCGCGGTGGCCGCAAACTGGCTCGGATTGTCTACTCAGGTTCCCGCGAAGCCGGTCTACCTGACTGACGGAAAATCCAGAAGTATTCGTGTAGGTAACACCGTGTTCACCATGAAACATGTCTCACCCAGAGACCTTCCCCTTGGCAGTTCAACAAGCGCCATGGTCTTCCAGGCGCTTCGCCATATAGGTAAAGAATCCATCAACGAAGATACTATTACGCATCTGCGTAAAAGGCTTGCCGCCAAAGACCAGCGGAAGCTGCTCAAAGACTTGTTGTATGTCACCGGCTGGATCGCCGAGGTGGCACGCAAAGTCTGCAAGAACGTCGGAGGTTTAGGAGAGGTGCGCCATGGATGATATCGCGCGTCTTTCCGAGAGTGATCGTTCCGAACTGTTTAGTACGGCATCCAGCATACGCGGAGACATGCTGCCCGCCCTGATCGAAAAAGATTTTTGGGTCTGCTGGACGCTTAAGCGTATCTTCACCTTGAATAACCCGCCGGCGGGTCTCATTTTCAAGGGGGGAACAAGCCTATCCAAGGTTTATCAGGCCATTGACCGATTTTCAGAGGATGTCGATCTTTCCTTTGACCGGAGCGCGTTAGGATTCGGTGGCGAGAACGATCCTGCGAAGGCTCCAAGCAGGAAACAGGAAGCGAAGCGGCTGGAAGGTTTGTCGGCGGCTTGCAGGAAAATGATCCATACCCGGTTTCTGCCGCAACTCAGCGCTGCTTTTGCCGCCGCACTTGGCACGACTCGGTCAAAGGGGCTATGGCATATCGAACTTGACCGGGAGGACCCGGACGAGCAGACCTTGCTATTCCATTACCCGGCCGGAATTGGCGGGCGTGAGGGCGCTATGGCCAGATACCTGCAACCGGTAATCCGGCTGGAACTTGGCGCGCGGGGAGAGCAGTGGCCTGCTGAGGAGGCGGCGGTCATGCCATACGCGGCCCAGGCCATCCCCAAGCCCTTCAAAGACCCTTCTTGCAAAGTGAAGGTACTGGCGCCTGAACGCACATTTTGGGAGAAGGCCACTATCCTGCATGCCTGCCATCACTTCCCTTCGGGGAAGGGTTTCCCGCGTCGCCAGTCCAGACATTACTATGATGTTGTAAAACTTTATGAAAAAGGCATCGGCAAGAAAGCTATCGGTGACTTGACGCTGCTTAAAAGCGTGGCGGAGCATAAGGCCGTTTTCTTCCGCTCCGCTTCCGCAAAGTACGATGAAGCGGTTCCGGGCAGCCTTAGGCTTGTTCCGCCGCCATTCCGGAGAAAGGATTTGGAGGACGACTACGCTAAGATGCAAGAGATGTTCTTCAGCGCTCCGCCAGCGCTTGATGATATTCTTGCCGTGCTTACGGAAATTGAACGACAGGTGAATGGGTAACGCTGACTGTCCGAACTGTTGGGTCGTAAGTGCGCAGCCGCCTCTATGAGGAGATGAATTCCTCGGACCCGATCTTTGACTAGCGGCATTGTAGAAGGGCCTGGTATGTGAGGTTATAAATTTATGTCCTTTGCCGCTTTATCAGCCTAAAAAGGGGGATTTTTAGCACTTTTTGATAGGTTTCGGGGTTACTGTAAAGGTTATTGTGGGCCCCCGCAACCAAATTTAAAGCCCTCGGAAATATCCGAGGGCTTTTTTATTACAGGCGGGGGAGCGAGACAACTGCTTGTCCCGCGTCAGGATTTGAAAGGTAGGGGAAACCGCAATGCGGTGTCCACCTGTGGTTTATGCAGTTGGAAAGGGTGCCGGGAGCGTTGGCGAGTCAGCAGACGAGTCCGTGAGCCGGGGTCGCGACCTCAGGTGAGCGACGGCGAGCCTGAGAGTTGTGACAAAATCCTGCCCCCGCAACCAAATTTCAGTTTCTCGACGATAAACCGGCTCACGCAAAAACCGTGGGCCTTTTTTTTGCCGTTTTTTATCGCTTTATGTCGCAAGGTTTTGTGCCTTGCGGTGTAACAAGATTTTCAATTTTGATAACTTGATAGTGTTCTAAAACATAAAAATGTAAAATCTGGAAATGGATTAGTGGAGCAGATACAAGGGAGCGACAACCATGGAATTGCTATCGCCTAGCGCATCTTTCGCCAATATTAGGAGATTCGCCAAAGAGGCGCATAAAACCGCCGAAGATTTTGGTCTGGCTCTGGACAGGTTCGGGCGAGAGCCTGGTGAGGCCTGGCATGCCGCGGCCGACGGGTTCAGGGAAAAGTTGACCGGGCTGGAGAAGGAACTGGCCGGTGTAAAAGATAAAACCTCTCTGCCGGCTACGGCGCGAAAGGAATTCGCCGCCCGGGTACAGGCGCTTGCCGTGGATCTGGCCGAGCTGCGCCCTACGCTGCGCTGCGCGGTGCTGGACGCCTGTCCGCAGGCGGAGATAAAACATCCAGCGGGTGGCACGGCCGAAACAGTGTGGAAGAACTATGACAAACTTACGGCCGGTATTACGGACCGCGTGCTGCGGTTGGACGCTGTGGTTAGGCTGGCGCAGCGATCCCACGGCCCCGCTGCCGCCTTCGCGCTGATCTGCCCTGCGCTGGAAGAGCGCCTGGGCGCGGCTGATATATTTAATGTCTTGCCGGCACTCGGGGTATTATTGCAGCACATCCCTCTGCCGCGCCTCGGTGGGCTCACACTTATGGAGAGCATTGCGAATGATTTCAGGGAGCAGGCGCTTTCCGGCGCCGCCGCGGACGGCCTTTTCGCCAGATTTTTAGAAGGGATGCTGTCCGGGGACCCCGATCGGCGCAAAGCGGCCCGCAAAGAGCTTGATTGTGCAAGGAACGCCAGTAGTGACGAGCGCTACGGCCGCGCTTCAGAGGATGGTTTTTCCAACAGCAGGGAAATATTGGGCGTCTGGTCAGGCGTGAAAGCCGCGCTTACCGACCCCGATCCGGTCCGCCGGAGAGCTGCGCTCTGCGCCCTCCCTGCCCTGCAGTTCAGTTTTATTACGCGTGATTCCCGCGGAGACTGCGCAGAATTTGTCGCGCGCGGCATGGATGATGAAGATGGGACAGTGCGGTATAAGACGCTGCGCTTCGCCTCGGACCTGGCATTGATAGGTAGGGTGGATGATCAGGAAATTCTCGCGCTGCTGGAGAAAACCGCCGAGCGCCTGATTTCCGAAACGAAGAAGAAAAGGCCGCAGTCGGCGGCTTGCGCGCGAAAGCTGCTAAAACGAATAACCGGCCTCCGCAAGTATGACAGGGAGAGGGCAAATTTCACCGCGCCCCGCGTCGCAGAGACGGAGGGCGAAGGGCGTGAACTCTCTTTTACGGTGCCTCGCAGGTTGCCTTTTGAGACGGTATTCCAGTTCAAAATAACCCTGCTCGGAACGCAGCCGCCGATCTGGAGGCGGTTGCAGGTGCCGGGTTCCTATACTTTCTATGACTTGCATGTCGCAATTCAGAACGCCATGGGGTGGTCCGACAGCCATCTGCACGTTTATGAAATCGGAGAGAAACGGAAGGTTTGCATTGAGTCGCCCTACGCGGTCGAAGACCTGGAGGAGAAGCCGTATGGCTTTACTCCGGAAATAATGCTTAGACAATTCTTTAAAAAGGAAAACGACTCTGCGATTTATGTCTATGATTTCGGAGACGACTGGCGGCACGAAGTGCTGCTTGAGGATATACAGCTTAAAAAGACTGGGCTTAAATATCCAATGTGTATGGACGGGGAGCGGGCCTGCCCTCCAGAGGATTGTGGCGGACTCGGCGGCTACGTGGGTTGCGTGGCGGCGGCGACCAATAAAGCTATTCCGGAAGAGGATGACGAGGCCCTCGCACTGCTGACCTGGCTGGACGGCTGGACTCCGGAGAAATTCAATCCAAAAGACGTGGTTTTTGAGAATCCGGCCAAGCGTTTTCTCGACAGTTTCGAAGAAGACTGAGCCGGTAGAGGTAAGGAGATATCTAAGTGAAGCCACTTAAGATGTTGAGTGAATTCCTTATTTACAAGGATGGGGGGGCGCCGATATGAAAGCGATTTTAGAATTCAATCTTCCGGAAGAGGATGCGGACCATCGTGTTGCGTTGGATGGATGGAAATGGAAATCAGTTTTATATGGCGTGGATCAATGGCTGCGAAAGCTGGAAAAGCACGAGGATAAAGACACTATTGCCGTTACAGAAGTGCGGAAGCGCATCCATGAAGAGCTTAATGATTCCGGATTGACCTTCGATTAGCGCAGATAATGGCGAATTCTCCTAAATCCTGCTCATTGACTTTTTTATAGTGGTGGTATAAAAAAGTCATTTTGTGCGTTTAACAGGTATATTTGACACTGAGTGAAATTACTCAGTATAATGAGTAAATTATGACACTACCAAAATTCAGACGGTCGGTTCTCAAGACAATCAATTCCAGACTACAGGAAAAACGCAAATTCATTCAGGTCCTGATGGGGCCGCGGCAGGTGGGGAAGACAACTTTAATAAGGCAGTTCCTCAAAGGCAGTAAAAATCCGCACCATTATGCCTCGGCGGACGAGCCTTCATTGCGGGACCATACCTGGATAGAGGCCCAGTGGGAGATTGGCCGGCTGCGGGCGCAGGATGCGGGCAAGAACGGAGCTGTTTTTATACTGGATGAGGCCCATAAAGTTCCAAATTGGTCGGAAGTGGTCAAGCGGTTATGGGACGAAGATACTGCCGAGGGTAGGAATCTTAAAGTCGTCTTGCTCGGTTCCTCGCCTTTATTGATTCAAAAGGGTTTGACTGAAAGCCTTGCGGGTCGGTTTGAGCTGATTCGGATTCCACACTGGTCGTTTGCGGAAATGAAAGGAGCATTTGGCTGGAGATTGGACCAATACCTGTATTTCGGCGGTTATCCGGGATGCGCCGAGCTTGTGCCGGATGAAGAGCGCTGGCGGCGGTACATACAAGATTCTTTGGTTGAAACTACTCTATCGCGCGATATTCTCTTACAAACACGTGTAGATAAACCTGCGCTTCTGCGGCAACTGTTCCGCCTTGCCTGCGACTATTCCGGTCAGATACTGTCCTACCAGAAAATGATGGGACAGTTGCAAGGTGCTGGTAACACCGTCACACTCGCGCACTATTTGGAACTCTTATCAGGCGTCGGCATGGTAACCGGACTGCAAAAATATTCCGGCAGCCGTCTGCGGCAGCGCGGATCCAGTCCTAAACTAATCACCCTGAATACGGCGCTTATGACCAGCGGCACCAATCAAACTTACACTGCAGCGCGTGAAAACAGCGATATATGGGGGCGGCTTGTGGAAACGGCTGTCGGCGCCCACTTGGTTAATAGCCTGGCTGGAACCGGTACAGAGGTCCTCTATTGGCGTGAGGATAACAGAGAAGTGGACTTTGTCCTTAAAAGGCATGATAGGCTTATAGCTTTG